>Ga0105047_10000122_pt1 | contig 107166 bp, 86 predicted proteins | sample MAT04_FD_78384 | JGI IMG/M metagenome (GOLD analysis project Ga0105047, IMG submission 78384) | Freshwater microbial communities from Lake Fryxell liftoff mats and glacier meltwater in Antarctica - MAT-04 (megahit assembly) | ecosystem: Environmental > Aquatic > Freshwater > Ice > Liftoff... | reverse complement strand
GGAGGTGGAGGTGGAGGTGGAGGCTCGGCAGAAGCCGGGGTGAGATCGTCCACCGTCTTCACGTTCGCGAATGGCACCAACTCGGTCTTGCTGCCGTTGGAAATCAACAGGCCCAGCGAGGTCTCTGACACCACCTCGCCGAGCACCGTCGTCCCATTTTGCAGCGTGATGCGCACCATCGACCCCTTGCGCACCGCCGCCTGTGCCCCGTTCATCAGCGCGAGGCACAGCAGCAGCGCGGCCACGCATTCCAGGGATCGAATCGAAGCTCGCATTGCGCGAGGGACTATCGCGGGCCGCAAGGCGACTCAATCGTCATGCGTTGCGCGCCTTCAGTGGTGCGAGCCGCGCTTGTAGCCGCGGGCGATCGGGTGCAACTCTTTGCGGCCTTCGACGAAGACCGCGATCCACTCGGCCATGCGCTGGCCCAGCCGCTGGCACGAGGCGATCTCGTTGTCGGTGCGAGGCTCGCCGGCCAGCACCGCGCCGTAGTGCACCGTGTGCTTCTTGCCGACGTAGTCCGTCACGCCGAACACCACGAGCCCGTGGTTCATCAGCACGATCAACATCTCGAGGCACGCGAGCTCGGCGCCTCCGCCCCAGCCGCCAGACGACGAGAACGCGCAGCCCAGTTTTCCATCGAGCGACTGCCAGACGTCGTCGGGCAGCGCGTCCCACCACTTCTTCATCTGCCACGGCACCGAGCCAAGGTTCGTCGGAGACCCCAGCGCGATGCCATCGCACCACTGAAGGTCTTCCTTCGTCGCCTCGTCGATCGACTTCGTCCGCACCTCGGTGCCCGGGATTTCGTTGGCGCCGGCGGCGACGTGGTCGGCCATCTTCCGGGTGTTCCCGGTGTTCGAATGAAAGAGGACGAGAACCTTTCCCATCGCTTTCAGGTCCGCGACGAGCGCTGCAACGTCTTGAACGCGTCGACGATTGCCTGCAGCTGCGGCTCATCGCTGAGCAGCATCGAGTGGTGAAAGACGATCGAGTTCAGGTAGCCCGCTTCCGACACCGGCAGCTTCAAGTCAGCCACCTTCAGCGAGGCGCGGTACGCCGGCTCGAGCGCGTGCATCTTCGGGTGCGGCGCGTACAGCGGGTTGTTCGACAGCGGCTTGTAGGCGCCGTGCAGCAGGAAGTCGCCCATGCCCAGCAGCTCGCGCAGCTTCGGCAGCATCGGAATCGCTTCCTGGCCGAACTTCTCTTTGTTCACCCGAATCACGTAGCCGTAATACGTCTGGCGGTTGATCTGCGGCAGCCGCTTCATCGGCAGCAGCCCTTCGATTTCCTGAAGCTTCGCGTCCAGCCACCGCGCGTTCTGCTCGCGCTTGCGGTTCTGGTCGTCGAGCCGCGGCAGCTGGTCCAACAGAATCGCCGCCTGGAACTCAGAGAGGCAGCGGTTGGTGCCGTACCGCGCGGTCGAGAGCTCGGCCAGCTGCAGGTTGCCCGGCTTCACCGACTGGTAGTCGAGCCGCTTCCGCGCATTCCACGCCGACAGCTCGAGCCTTTCCTTGAACGTGTCGTCGTTCGTCACCGCCGCGCCGCCTTCGCCCGACGTCAACACCTTGCCCTGCTGCATCGAGAAGATGCCGATGTCGCCCATCGTGCCGGCGTTCTTGCCTCGCCACTGCGAGCCGTGGCTGTGCGCCGAGTCTTCCACCACGTACAGGTCGTGCTTCTCGGCCAGCGCGAGAATCGCGTCCATGTCGACCATGCAGCCGTACAGGTGCACCGGCAGAATCGCGCGCGTCTTCGGGGTAATCGCCGCCGCCGCCTTCTCGGCCGACAGGCAGAACGTGTCGGGGTCGACGTCCACCACCACCGGCGTCGCGTTCACCGACAGCACCGCCAGCACCGGAGCGACCCACGTCATCCCCGGCACAATCACCTCGTCGCCGTAGCCCAGGTCCAGCGCCTCGAGCGCCGAGACCAGCGCCGACGAGCCGTGGTCCATGGTCACGCAGTGCTTCACGTTGTTCCACTTCGCGAACTCGGCCGCGAACTTCTGTTCCTGCGACGGCTCGCCCACCGAGGCTCCGCTGATCGCCCAGCGTCCGCTCTCCAGCACCGCGCGTACGCGCGCCCACGTGTTCTCGTCTGCCACCGGCCATCGCGGCCACGTCAGTTTGGTGTTCATTCGGTTTTGTCTCGTGTCTCGTTAGCGGCCCAGGCTCTTCAGGTATTCGCGGTTTCTTCCCGCGCTCGCTTTCGGGTTCCCGGCCCCTGGCAAAATGTCCTGCTCCACCACCACCCAGCCTCGGTACGCCCGCTCGTCGAGCTCGGCGATCATCGCCTTGAAGTCGACCACGCCCTTGCCGAGCTCGCAGAACAGCTCGTTGCTCACCGCGTCGTCGTACGAACGATCGCCGGCAATCAGGCTTGGCTGGCAGTCCTTGAAGTGCACGTGCCAGACGCGATCGCCGTAGCGCTTCAGCGCTTCCACCGGGTCGCCTGGCTTCGCGCCGCCGCCCACGGTGTAGTGGCCTGTGTCGAGGCAGAGGCCCAACAGCTTCGGGTCCGTGCGATCCATCAACGCTTTCACCTCATCTGGCGTCTCCACGAACGCCGCGCAGTGGTGGTGGAAGACCGTGCGCAGGCCGGTGTGCTCGCGCACGGCAGCGGCGATGCGGTTGGCTCCCTTCGCGAAGATGTCCCACTGCGCCGGGGTCAGCCCGTCTTCCGCAGTGATGCGGCCCGCGTGCTGCGAGCGCGCTTTGTTCCCGCCGATGGTGTCCGAGAGGACGACGGGAGGAGGAGGCGCGTCCGGCTGCAAGCGGTGCACTGCGGCAAGCAGCGCCGCGGTGCGAATCGCCGTCTCTTCACCTGACGCGTGTTCCTTCTCGTCGCTCAGCGAGCACTGAACGAAGGCGCCGACCATCGCCAGCTTCCGCGCCTTCAGCTCGGCGTCGAGTTTGTTCGCGTCGGTGGGCATGAAGCCCCACGCGCCGAGCTCGGTGCCGACGTAGCCCGTCTGATGAATCTCATCGAGCAGCGCGTCGAAACCCATCTGGTGGGTCGGGTCGAAGTCGAGAATTCCCCACGAGCAGGGGGCGTTGGCGATTCGGTACGAAGGGGTCGTCATCGGAAGGTTCGCGCTGCTTGAAGGAGTGGAGTGCGCGGGTGCTAGCACAGCTGTTTGCGAATCCTGAGCCTCCCGCCAACCACAATTTTTTCTTGTCGTTCCAGTGAGCAGGGCTTGGGGGGAACGCAGGCATCTGCGCAGCGGGTTGCGCAGGCAACTGCGCAATCGTGATCGGGTGGCACCGAAGTTTGCGGGGGTTGAAAGTGGCCTGGCACATGCCTTTGCGTCCCTCGTGGCGCACCTCAAATTACAGCTCGAAGGCACTGGCGATTTCACTGGGGCAGGCCCCATTGACTCGCAGTCGTTGCCTGACTTAGGGGGCGCCCGGTGAGAACGATGAAGCGACCGATAATTGCTCCCGCGGACTTCGCGACAGGCACGGCCCTCTGGGCTGCCGCCAAGCTTCGCGTGCTCCAGTGGAACCGGATCGCGGCGTCGCCTCGCCGCCTGCAGCGCGTCCAGGAAGAGATGTTGATGCAGCACGTCCGCGCGGGTGCGCAGACCGAGTTCGGCCGCCAGCACCGCTTCGACAGCATCAGCAGCTACGCCGACTACGCCGAGCGCGTGCCCCTTCGCATCTACGGCGACTACGAGCCCTACCTCGAACGGATGCGCAAGGGCGAGCGCAACATCCTCTACCCGGGCTTCATCGAGAACTACGGGCACAGCTCGGGCAGCTCGAACACCAGCGCCGCGCACAAGTACCTGCCGATTTCCCCCGAGCAGATTCGCTGGCAGCAGCGCGCGGGCTTCGACATCGTCGCCCGCTACCTCGACCTCACGGGCGACAAGCGGCTCACCGGCGGCTACATGCTGGGCCTGCTTCCGCCCGCGCTGATTCGCAAAGACGGCCCGGTGGGCATCACCTCGAACCCCGGCCTGATGCAGCTGAACATGCCGGCCGTGGCGAAGACGATGCAGCTGCCGCAACCGCCGGTTCGCGACATCGAGATCTACGACCAGAAGCTCTCGGCGATGGCCGAGGCGTACCTCGACTACGACGTGCGCGGCATCACCGGCACGACCTGCTGGTTCTCGATCTTCTTCGACAAGCTCATCGCCACCGCCCGCGCGCGCGGCCGCAACGTGTCGACGGTCGCTGAGATCTGGCCGAACCTGTCTGCGCTGTTCGGCGGCGGCGTTCACGCCGGCCCGTACCGCCAGATCATCAACGAGCGCATGGGGCGCCAGATCACGCTGATCGACAACTACAACGCCACCGAAGGCGGCTTGTTTGCCGCGACGGATCGCACCGACGACCACGGGATGCTGATGATCCCCGACCGCGGCGTCTTCTTCGAGTTCGTGCTCCGCGCGGACCACGGCAAGGCTGACGCGAAGCGCGTGCCTTTGTGGAAGGTCGAGCCCGGCGTCGACTACTCGATGGCCGTCACGACGTCGTCGGGCCTGTACAGCTACTACATGGGCGACGTGATTCGCTTCAACTCGGTGTTCCCACACCGCATGGAGTTCGCCGGCCGCACCGGTGGCGTCCTCTCGGTCACCCAGGAGCTCACCTCGTTCATCGAGCTCGAGCGCGCCGTCGGCGAAGCCACCCGCGTCAACCCCTGCTCCCTCGTCGACTTCACTGCTTCTTCTGAGGTCGGAATCGACGGTACCGCCAAGGGCCGTTACCTCTTCTTCGTCGAGTTCGATCGCGCGCCTGCCGACCTGCAGTCCTTCACCACTTCGGTCGACAAAGAGCTCTGCCTTCAGAACCGCGTCTACCGCGAGCACCGCGCGAAAGACGTCGCGATCCTTTCCCCAATCGTTTTTCCGCTGCCGAAGGGTTCGACGGGGAAGTTCATGCGCGAGATGGGCATGAACAGCGTCCAGAACAAATTTCCACGCATCATTGATCAGGGTCGTCGAGAACTCCTGCAGGCAATGGTCCTGCGAGACCAGTAGTTTTTTCTTCAGAGGGAACACACGTGAACGAATCTCTTGGCGTTGTTTTTGTCGGTTTGAACGGTGCAGTGACCAGCACGATCGTCGCGGGCGTTGCCCTGATGAAGAAGGGCCTGTCGCCGCGCAATGGCATGCTCACTGACGGACCTCTGGCGAAGATGCTGGACGTCGTCCCGCTCGAGAAGCTGGTCTTCGGCGGTTGGGACCTTCGTGCCGACTCGGTCTACGACGCGGCCCTGAGCCACGGCGTGGTCCCGAAGCACATGCTCGACCAGGTCAAGGACGAGCTCGTCGCGTGCAAGCCGTGGCCGGGCGTCGTCTCGTCGAAGTTCCTGCACAGCCTCGCCGGGAAGCACCTGGTCGGCGCTGACACCTTCCGCGACGAGATCAAGATCCTCTCGGACAACATCGCCGCGTTCAAGAAGCAGCACAACCTCGACCGCGTCGTGATGGTCAACCTCGCGTCGACCGAGAAGTTCACCGAGCTCAGCGACATCCACCTGACGGTGCCGGCCTTCGAAGCCGCGCTGAACGCGTCGGATGCGCGCATCTCGCCGGCGATGAAGTACCTGTACGTGGCGTGCAAGATGAACTGCGCCCACGTCAACTTCACCCCCAGCCTCAGCAAGATCCCCGCGCTCGAGAAGCTCTCTGAGACCGCTGGCATTCCGATCTGCGGCGAAGACGGGAAGACGGGTCAGACGATGATGAAGACGGTTCTCGCGCCGGCGTTCGCCATTCGCGAGTTCAAGGTCGAAGGCTGGTACTCGACCAACATCCTCGGCAACAACGACGGCCTCGTGCTCAACGATCCCGAGTCGAACAAGACCAAGGTCCAGAGCAAGATCGGCGTGATCGACGACATCCTCGGGTACAAGGTGCCGAACCACCAGGTTCACATTCACTACTACCCGCCCCGCGGCGACGCGAAGGAAGCGTGGGACAACATCGACATCGAGGGCTTCCTCGGTGAGCGCATGCAGATCAAGCTGAACTTCCTCTGCAAGGACTCGATTCTTGCCGCCCCGCTGGTCATCGACCTGTTCCGCCTGATGGACGTCGCCCACCGCAACGGTGACAAGGGCATCCAGCGCCAGATGTCGCTGTTCTTCAAGTCGCCGTACGCGACCGAAGGCGAGCGCCCGATGCACGACCTGTTCAAGCAGTACGCGATGCTCGAGAAGTGGGCCAAGTCGGTCACCTCCCAGGTCGCGAAGACTGCCCCCGTTGCTGCTGTCGCCGCGAAGGTTGCGGGCGGTCGCGCTGCGGCGAGCTAGTCTTAAGGCGGGTTTGAAGTGCTGAAGAAGCTCTCGGCTTTCGCGCGCTCCAGAGTGGGGCGCGTGCTTGCGGCTGCCGCGGGCTTCGGTTGTCTGGCCTTTCTGATCCAACACTCGGATCCGCAGGCCGTCTGGGCAGCGGTGCTTCATGCGCCGCTGATGTTTCCGATCGTCGTCCTGCTGCAGGCGCTGGTGGTGGGCTTCGAGTCCTACGCCGTGCTGCTGCTGTACGGCGACGCCCGGCGGGTCATCCCGATGCGCGAAGTCTGGCGCTCGAGCATGTTCAGCTTCGCGGTCGTCGTCATCTTTCCCTTCGGTCGTGCAGTGGGTGAAGCCGCGCGCGCGGCGATGCTCTCGCGCTACGTCGGGTCTGCGCGTGCAGCCGCTGCTGCGGCGCAGATTCAGGCGGTCACCCTCATCGGCAACGCGCTGATCTCGATTCCCTGCGCCATTGCCGCGTACCTGATGGTCGGCGTCACCTGGCTCTTCTGGGCGGTGCTGGGCCACTTCGTCGTCAGCGCCGCGCTCGCCATCGGCGTCATCGTCGCTGGCCGCCACTCGGGCGTCGTCGCGAAGCTCGGCAAATTCTTCCCCGGCGGCGCCGAGTGGGGCTCGAAGGTCGACGCGCACCTGAAGCAAAAGCAGGAACCGCTGACCGTGCCCGTCTTGCTGCTCGTGCTCAGCCGCTGCGTCGACACGCTGCAGCGCATGGTGCTGCTCGTCGCCGTCGGAGGCACCTTCAGCCTCTTGAAAGGCCTCACCTCGGAAGGCATCAGCCTCGTCGCGTCTTCGGCCGGCGACGCGATTCCCGGCCAGGTCGGCGTCATCGAAATGGGCTACTCGTTGACGGCCGAAGTGCTTCACCTCGAGCGCGGCAACGCGGTTGCGATGGGCCTGCTCTTCCACTTCGCCGTGCTCGTCTGGGTCGGCCTTGGCTTCCTCGCGGCCCTCGTGCTGACTCCCGCGAAGGAAACGCCCCCGCAGTCGCTGCCCGAATCGCAGGCCTGATCTTCCGCCTCGCCCTTCGGCGCCCGAATGGGTAATGCCTGCGCCGCGTGAGTCCCCTCGTTCGCCTGCTGCGCTGGGTCGATGCCCAGCCCAAGCTCGCCGCCCTGATGCTGGCGGCTGTCTGCGCGTACCCGCTGGTGCTCACGTTTCAGTTCTTCTCTGACGTTCGCGCAGGCTTCACCGAGCTGCTGCCCCCCGAGGCGCCCGCCGTTGTCGCGATCGAGGCCATCTCAAAGCGCCTCGGCTCGCAGAGCCGCCTGATCGTCATCGTCGAGTCGCCCGATGCAGACGCCAACCGACGCTTCATTCGCGAGCTGGGGACCAGGCTCGATGCGAAGAAGCTGCCCGAGGTGAAGCAGATTCAGATCGGCTGCCATGAGGAGTGCGAGTGGGCGCGCCAGCACATCGCGCTCATCATGCCGGCCGACAAGTTCGACGAGGCGGTGGCGATGGCCGAGAAGGCGATCGACCGCGCCAAGCTCGAGGCCAACCCGCTGTTCGTGGATCTCGAAGACGAAGAGGCCGCGCAGCCGAAGCCAGACGAGCTGGAAGAAAGGCTCGACCGCGAGCTTCGCGCCAACGACCGGTTCCCCACCGGCTTCTTCGAGACGCCTGGCGGCAAGCGCGTGGTGATGTTGGTGCAGCTCGCCGGCAAGGAAACCGAGCTCGACCCCACGCTGCGCCTGGTCGCCGCGGTGCAGAAAGAGGTCGACGCGATGAAGCCGTCGTATCCGAAAGACCAGGTGGTCGCCTTCAACGGCGAGCTCGCCAACATCATCGAGGAGCACGACGCGATCGTCGCCGACATCGCGCTCTCGTCGCTGGTCGTCTTCCTGCTCGTCGGCGGCGTCATTCTTCTCTACTTCCGGTCGGTGCGCGGGCTGTTGACCGTGCTCTTCGCCCTCGTGCCCGGCCTCATCGTCACCTTCGCCATCGGCCGGCTGACGGTGCACCACCTCAACTCGAACACCGCCTTCCTCGGCTCGATCATCGCGGGCAACGGCATCAACTTCCCGCTGCTGGTGCTCGCGTACTTCCGGGCGCGGCCCGTCGACGAGTCGCGCGCCGACGCGGTGCTCTTCGCATCGAAGCAGGCCTTCTTCGGCACGCTCGCCGCTGCGCTCGCCGCGTCGGCGGCCTACGGCGGGCTCGCCATCTCGAACTTCCGCGGCTTCTCGCAGTTCGGGTGGATTGGCGGCCTGGGCATGATCACCACCTGGGCCTTCACGATGATCGCGATGCCCATCGCGATCGCGCTGTTCAACCCGCCCCGCACCACGCGCACCACCAGCACCCAGGGGCTCGTGCTTCGCTTCTTCGCCCACCGGCGCGCGCCGGGCCTCGTCGCGGGTGCCATCGTCGCCCTCGCCCTCGTCGGAGCGACCTTCGGCGTCCGCTACGCCCTGAAGCACGGCGTCTACGAAACCGACCTTCAGGCCCTGCGCAACCGCGACTCGCTGGCGCACGGCAGCGCCTCGTGGGACGCGAAGCTCGCCGAGGTGATGGGCATCTGGCTCAGCCCCGTCGCCGCGCTCGTCGACGAACCTTCCCAGCGAGAGCCCCTGGCCGCCGACCTGCGCCGCCGCTTCGTCGATACCCCCGAGAAGCTGGCCGAGCGGGTCGAGACAATCGAGCAGTGGGTGAAGCCAAAGGCAGAGCAGGAAAGGCGGATCGCGAAGCTCGAGAAGATTTCTCGCCTCGTCTCGTCGGTGCCGCGCAACAAGATTCCCGAGAAGGTGCGCCCGTGGCTCGACCGTTTGTTCTCGGAAGCGTCGCTGACCCCGATGACGCCCGACCAGCTGCCCGGTGTGCTCAAGGCGAGCTTGAGCGAAGTCGACGGCCGCACCGACCGGGTGGTGCTCGTCTACCCGTCTTTGAAAATCGACTACAACGACTCGCGCAACGTCCTTCACTTCGTCGACGAGCTCGCGAAGGTCGAACGCCCGCCTGGTGCTGTCATCGGCGGTGGCTTCCTCTTCATGGCCGAGATCATCCGCCTCGTGCACGACGAGGGTCCGAGGATCATCTTCACGGTCGCGCTGCTGGTCGCGCTCGTGTTGGCGCCGCTGCTGATCACAAAGCCGCTGCGCATTCTTCTCGTCGTCGGCACCGTCGGCATCGTCGCCGTGCTCGCCCAGGCGAACCTGCTCGCGGTGGGTGTGCAGCTGAACATGCTCGACTTCGCCGCCTTGCCCATCACCATCGGCATCGGCTCGGACTACGTCGTCAATCTGCTCGGAGCGATGGACGCGCTCAAGACCGACGCCCGCCGCGCGTGCGCGAAGATGGGCGGAGCAATCTTCCTCTGCTCGCTCACCACCACCATCGGCTACGCCTCGCTGCTGATGGCGCAGTCAGGGGCCCTGCGCAGCTTCGGTTGGGCCGCCATCTGCGGTGAGGTGATGGCTGTCGCCGCCGTGTTGCTGGTGTTGCCCGTGCTGATGGCGCCGCGCATCGTCGCGCCCGCGAAGCCTTAGTTCAGCGGAGGCCGCGCATCTTCAGGGCGCAGGCGCGTGACATGCGACGCGCGAACTTCGGCGCCGGCGGCGGGCATCGCCTTGCTCCACATGAAATAGAACTGCGTCGGGGCGAGCCCGGGCAGGGCGCTGATCTTCCGGTAGAGGTCATTGTCCTTCAGCAGCTTCTCGACGCCCTTCACCATCAGCAGCTTCTCGATTGGCAGCATCGTCTTGTGCGCCAGCGACCGGGTCAGCTTCGCGAGCCACCTGGGCGGGGTGAAGTTGATCAACAACGGCGTCGGCGGCGCCTCGAACACCTCGACCAGCTCGAGCCCGTTCTCTTTGATCATCGGCTCGAAGTCGTCGCGCTTGGTCGCGTGCGAGCTTTCTTGAAAGATGATCGACGCGTGCGGGTTCATGAACTTCTTCACGTCGCGGTAGAAGCGCTTGTGGATGATCCAACCCGGGTCGACCAGGCGAATCGCTTCGCGGTAGCTCTCTTCCGTGCCGTCCCAGTGCGGCGGGTTGCTCACCACCAGGTCCCACTTCTCGGTGGCCGGAATGTCGTCCAGGCAATCTGACTGGTAGACCTTCACCCGGGCTTCGAGGTGGTTCTCACGAATCGTCGCCTCGACCGCCTTCACTGCCGCCGGGTTCACGTCTGCCAGCGTCAGGCGATCGCACAGGCCATTGGCCAGCAACGAGAAGCCGATGAAGCCGGGGCCCGCGCAGTACTCGAACACGTGGCCGACCCGGCCGACCCTTTCGCGAATCACGCCCAGGTACTGCTGGCCAAAAGTCATCCCGCCGCCGTCCAGCTCGGGCAGGTAGCTCACCGAAATCTCGTTGTACTTCACCTTGTAATACATGCGTGGAGGCTCCCCATTGGCGGCAAGGCGGGGGGACGTATTCGAGGAGCCACGGCGGGGTCAACCCGGGCCCTTCGTGTATTTGAAGAAGGAAGGTCACCGCCCCTTGACCGTGCGCCGCTTTTGGGGTTTTCCCGCCGCCCCTATGAAGGTACTTGGATACAACGGCGGTCTCGACGGCTACCCCTCGAAGTTCGACACTGGCCACGACGCAGCAGCCGCGATCGTCGTTGATGGACGCGTGGTCGCTGCCTGCGAAGAAGAGAGGTTCTCGCGCGAGAAGCACAGCGCCAAGTTCCCCCGCTCGGCGATCGAGTTCTGCCTCAAAGAGGCGGGGCTGAAGGACGTCAGCGAGCTCGACCTCGTCACCTACTACTTCTCGTACCCGCAGATGTTTCACGCCGGGAAGTACCGCGACAACAGCTCGGCGATGAACCTGCTCGCGCGCCCCGCGGTGTGGATCCCCAACACGGCGATGAAGCTCTACAACCGGTTCGCGGGCTACGACAACGACCGCAGCCGCCGCGCCTTCGAGCGCAACATGGGCATGCGCCTGCGCGACGACCGCTACAAGGCCGTCAACCACCACATGTGCCACGTCGCGAGCACGTTCTACGACTCGCCCTTCGAGCGCGCCCTGTGCGTCACCCTCGACGCGGAAGGCGAGAGCGTCTCGGGGATGATGGCGGTCGGCAACAACACCGACATCAAGATTTTGCGCCAGACGTACGCGCCGAACAGCCTGGGCTACCTGTACGCGTTCACCACCCTGTTCCTCGGCTTCGACAAGCACGATGAATACAAGGTGATGGGCCTTGCGCCGTACGGCAACCCGGCGCCGTACCGTGAGTACTTCCGCAGCATCATTCACAAGCAGCCCGACGGCAGCTTCTCGGTGAACCCGGGCCTGATCACCTACCTGATGGCGCGCGACGGCCTGCTGGGCCGCGACAACCAGTCGATGTACCCGCCCAGCATGGTGCGGGGCCTCGGGCCGGCCCGAAGGAAGGACGAGCCGGTGACCCAGCGTCACATGGACATCGCCGCGGCGCTGCAGGAAGCGCTGGAAGACACCGTGTTGCACCTGCTGACCCAGCTGCGCCGCGAGACGGGCGAGAAGTACCTGTGTATGGCGGGCGGCGTGTCGCTGAACTGCAGCATGAACGGGAAGATCGCGCGCAGCGGCCTCTTCGAGCAGATCTGGATCCACCCTGCGGCCCACGACTCGGGCACGTCAGTCGGAGCCGCGCTCTACGGGTACCACAACCTCTTGAAGCAGCCCCGCACAGTGAACAAGAAGCCGCAGGTCTACCTGGGGCCGGGCCACCCCGACACCGCGGTCGAAAGCGCGCTGGTCGAGTTCGACGCCAAGATCACCCACAGCAAGCCTTCGGATCTCTACGAAGAGGTCTCGAAGGCGATGGCCGAAGGCAAAGTCATCGGCTGGTACCAGGGGCGGATGGAGTGGGGCCCGCGCGCGCTCGGGAACCGCAGCATCCTCGCTGACGCCCGCCGCGACGACATGAAGGACGTCGTCAACCACGCGGTGAAGCTGCGGGAAGGGTTTAGGCCTTTCGCTCCGGCGTGCCTCGCGGAAGAGGCCGACAAGTGGTTCGACATGACGGGGCTTCCCGACAGCCCTTACATGCTGTTCGTGATGCAGGTGAAGGAAGACAAGAAGGGGAAGATTCCCGCCGTCACCCACGTCGACGGCTCGGCCCGCGTCCAGACCGTCACCGCCGAGCAGAACCCGAAGTTCCACAAGCTGCTGACCGCCTTTTACAAGCGCACGGGCGTGCCGGTGTTCATGAACACCAGCTTCAACGTGAAGGGTGAGCCGATCGTCAACACACCGGCCGACGCCATTCGCTGCTTCCTCAACACGCAGATCGACATGCTCGTGCTCAACGACATCGTGATCGTGAAGCGCCCCGAGGTTGCTGAAGCCCTCGCCGCCTCACGCGCCGCAGAGAAGGTCCACACGGGCCGCGTCATCGACGGTCAGATCTCGATGTAGAGGTCCCTGGCCTCCGGGATGAAGGCGAGTGCGGTCAGCCCTTCGAAGGCAGCGGCAGGTCGGCGATCTTCTGCGCGGCGAGCCGGGCGACCGCCATGATGGTGTGCTGGGGGTTGATGCCCAGGTTGGTCGGGAAGAGGCTGCTGTCGAGGACGTAGAGCCCGCGCACCCCGTGCACCTGGAAGTCGAGGCCGACCACGCTGTCCTTCGGATCCGGACCCATGCGCGCCGAGCCGAACAGGTGCGACGCCATCAAGCCGTAGTCCTTTGGATCCAGCGACGTGTTGTCCCAGAAGCGCAGGTCGTCGGCCGACTTCATCGTCGGCATGCCCTGCACCGACGGCCAGATTTCCTTCGCGCCGGACGCGAACATCATCTCGCTCAACACCTTCAGGCCGCGGCGGATGCGCGCCATGTCCGTCGGGGTCGGGCTGAAGCCGATGACATCGCGGCCCATCACGTTGTGAATCTTGCCGTGCGCCTCGGCGCGAACCACCACGCCCCAGTTCAGCGCGTGCTTGTAGTCGAGCAGGTTGCCCATCAGCTCACTGCCCACGCCCGGCAACCGCACCGCCAGCAGCTCGGGCGGCAGCGACACGACCTCGGTCTTGAACCGTTCGGTCTCGCCGAAGTGGACGCTGTTGAAGCCCTGCGTCGCGCCCTGGTCCATGTTCACCACGCGGTGGTAGCCCGCGGTGAGGCTCGACACGACGTGCACCTGGAAGTGCTCGCCCACCGCTTTGAGTTTCACGCCACTGCGCGCCAGAAGGCCCGGCGTCTGCACCGCGCTGGCCGCGACGATGACGCCGCGCTTCGCCACCACGTGCAGCTGCGGCTTGCCCGGCGACAACAGCTGCACCTGCACCGCCGTCGCCCGGCCGTACTTCGACTCGACCTTCAGCGCCTTCGCCGACGTGTACATCCGCGCGCCCTTGTGCAGCGACTGGGGGATGTAGGTGACGTTCATCGACATCTTCTTGCCGGTGCGGCAGCCGGTGATGCAGCTCGCGCTCGCCTCGCAGCCGCCGTCGTACCGCTGGATGCGGTCGGCGCGGATGCCGAGCTTCATCGCCGCTTCCTGGAACAGCTGGTTCTGAACGCCAAGCACCGCGTCGTCCACCGGCTTCACCGACAGCGACTCTTCGAGCTCGACGTAGTGCTCTTCGAGGTTCTCGTTCGTGATCACGCTGTCGAGGCCGAAGTCGGTCGTCCACGCGTCGATGATCTTCTCGGGCGCGCGCCAGGCGATCGCCGAGTTGATCGTCGTGCTGCCACCGACGCAGCGGCCCTGAATGACCGGGAACATCGCCTTGCCCACCGTCATGCTGCCACCCATGTCGCGGAACATGGTCTTCAGCGCTCCGAAGACGTCGGCGCCGAACTGACGGGTACGAACCCACGGGCCTTCCTCCAGCAGAACCACCGAGTAGCCGGCAGAAGCGAGCTCGAGCGCAGCGACTGCTCCGGAGGCGCCTGAGCCAATGATGACGTAGTCGGCCGCGTCGTGAAGATCGTGCGTCGCACGGGCGCCGTCGATGACAGAGCCTTCGGGCAGCATCTGCCAGTCGTCGGGGAAGGTCTCGGTGTTGAGCTTGCGCTGGGCAGACATGGTCTTCAGCCTCGAACAGAAGGAACAGCGGCGTGGAAACGCGTGGTGCTGACGTGCGAAAAAGAGCCAGTCGTCTTGATCAACAGCGCGACCTGGCGAAGCAGGTACGAGTCGCTCTTCGCAAAGCCTTTGAGAATCTGCTGTTGCTCTTCCGGCGGCAGCTGGTCGAACAGCTGAAGCTTCCGCTTCAACACCACGGGAGCAAGCCCCACCGCCCACAACGTCGCCCGGTAGCCGGCATTTGCGGGGAAGGGCAGCGCGTCATAGACGTCCTCAACCGCTTCTTCGGCCTGGTGCACGGGAAGCGGCTGCAGCGCAGCGCCGGGCACGCCCGAGAAGGTCGCCATCGAAGCGGCACGGCCCCAGCGCTTCTCGGCCGCAGTCAGAGCGGGCTGCAGCGCCTCGAAGCCCTTCTCGAGCGCGCCGCGCACCTTGATTCGCAGCGAAGAAAAGGGCCGCGGCGTGGTCGCCTTCGCGCGCGGCAGCTGCGTCACCGCCGGCGCTGCCGACTTCACGAACTTCATCACCGTCTTCTGGCGCTGCGCGAGCAGCAGCGGCACCTTCACCGCGGCGAGCACGTTGCCGACCTGCGCCTCGGCCAGCCGGTTGCCCAGCTCTTCGAGCACGCTGTCCATCGGTAACCACCAGGCGTCCGGCTTGCTGTTCTTGTCGAGCACCACGGTGCGCGGGCGCGTGTAGTGGTGAAGCGCGAAGGTGCTGTTCGCGATCCCCGCGCCCGTCTTCTTCACGCCGCCCCACGCCGCCGCGGGGATGGCGCCGGTGAAGGCGTGGTTGTTGATGAACGCGGTGCCGACTTCCAGCTGGCGCGCGATCATGTCCGCCTTCTTCAGGTTCTTCGACCAGACGGAAGCGTTGAGGCCGTACTCGCACTTGTTCGACAGCGTCACCGCCTGGTCGGCGTTCTGTACCCGCACGATGGGGATGACGGGCCCGAACGTCGGCTCGGTGAGCACGAGCATCTCGGGGTCGGCGCAGTGATCGATGACGGTCGGCTCGAAGTAGAGGCCCTTGCCGGTCGGCTTGCCGCCGCAGACCACCTTCGCGCCGCGGGCGATCGCATCGCCGACGTGCTCCTTCACGATCTCGAGCTGGGGCTTCGTCATCACCGGGCCCAGGTCCGAGGTTGCCGGGTTTCCTGACACGCGCAGCCGCGAGACCGCGTTGGCGAGGCGTTCGACGAACTGATCGGCAATCTTCTCTTCGACGTAGACGCGCTCGATGTCGCCGCACGCCTGGCCCGCGTTCGTCAGCGACCAGTGCATGATTCCCGCGACGGTGCGCTCGAGGTCGCAGTCGGCGAGGACAATCGCCGCGTCCTTGCCGCCGAGCTCGACGCTGCACGGAATCAGCAGCTCACCCGCCTGCTTCGCCACGATGCGGCCCGACGCCGACGAGCCCGTGAAGGTCAGCGCGTCGATGCCCGAGTGAATCAGCGCCGTGCCCACCGTCTTGTCGCCCTGGATGACGATCAACACGTCTTCTGGCAGCACCTCGCCCATCACCTTCACGAACCACGCGCCCGACCGCGGCGCGAACTCGCTCGGCTTCAGCACCACCGTGTTTCCGCAGAGCAGCGCCGCGAAGACCGGCTTGAAGAAGTTCGCCACCGGGAAATTCCACGGAGCGATGATTCCCACCACGCCCCTCGGCACCGACTGCACGACCGCGCTCTTGCCCGGGAAGGCGAGCGGCGAAATCGGGACCTTCTTTTCCTTCAGGAAGGGGCGCGCGACCTTGATCCAGTCGGTGATGAACTGCAGCGCGCCCAGCGCCTCGCCCATCAACACTTCGCCTGCCGGCTTGCCGCCTTCGTCGTGAAGCAGCTCGAGCAATTCCTGCCGCCGTTCGAGCATCAACCGCCCGGCCTTCTTCATCACCGAGGCGCGCTGCTCGAAGGTCAGCGCGCTCCACTTCCGCTGGGCGAGCCGCGACTTTCCGACCAGGCCTTTGACCTGGGTCTCGGGAGTGACCAAGACCGCCGGCATCTTCCGCCCATCGACGGGGCTCAGGTTGCGGATCGCAGGGGCTTCGGTCTTCGCGGCAGTCGCCTTCGGCATGTCAGCTCCTTCTTCAGTACGCGCGGGGGGCGTAACACGGCTTTTGCCCCGAAACACCCCACCGGCCCGGCCCAGAAACCCCCTGCTTTCGATACTTTGAAAGGCGGTCTAATAACGTCGACGCTTTCCAATGCACACTTAGAAGCAAACCCATGCCCACAGACGCCTACCAGCGCTGGAAGACGGCGATCGCGCGCGAACCGCTGCCGCTGGCCGTGGTCGACCTGGATGCGTTCGACCGCAATGTCGACCGGCTGGTGGCCGACGCGAAGGGCAAGCCGCTGCGCATCGCTTCGAAGTCGATTCGGTGCCCTGCGCTGCTGAAGCGGCTGAACGCGCGCCCCGGCGTGGTGGGGTTGATGACGTACAGCGCGGCCGAGACCGCGTTTCTGGCAGAGGAAGGTTTCAAGAATCTTTTGCTGGCGTACCCAACGGTGCAGCAGGTGGATCTCGCGGCATTGGTTCGGGCGAATCAATTCGCGTTCGCGGCGGTGGCGGTGGACTCGGCGGCGCAGACGGACGCGCTGTCGCTGGTGGCCGCCGCGGCGGGAGTCACCGTGCCCGTCGTCATCGACGTCGACATGTCCTTCCGGCCGATCGAGGCGCTGCACCTTGGCGTGCGCCGCAGCCCGCTGCGAAAGGCCGACGACATCGTCGGGCTCGCGCGGCGAATCCTCACCTCGCCTTCGCTGCGCTTCGTGGGCTTGCAGGCGTACGAAGCGCAGATTGCTGGAATGACGGACGACAGCCCATTCAAGCGGTTGCTGAAGCTGTGGTCGCGCCCGCAGGTCGAACGCCGCCGCGCCGAGCTTGCGCGCGTGTTCGCGGCCGAATCGATTCCGCTCGAGCTCTTCAACGGCGGCGGCTCGGGAAGCGTGCGGTGGGCTGCGGGTGAAGGGGCGCTCACCGAAATCACCGTCGGCTCCGGCTTTCTCAACAGCCACCTGTTCGACCACTACCGGGATCTGCAGGTCGAGCCGGCGGCGTACTTTGCGTTGCAGGTCACCCGCGTTCCCGCCGACGGCTTCGTCACCTGCCACGGCGGCGGCTTGATCGCGTCGGGTGAGGCAGGCCCTTCGCGTCTTCCGATTCCTTCTTTGCCCGAAGGGCTCGCGTTGCTGCCTCTGGAAGGTGCCGGCGAGGTGCAGACGCCGCTTCGCGTTCCACCGGGCGTGACGTTGGCCCCAGGCGATCCGGTGTTCTTCCGCCACAGCAAAGCGGGCGAGCTCGCCGAGCACTTCAATGAGTACCTGCTGGTGCGCGATGGGCGCATCGAGTCGCGCGCGAAGACGTATCGCGGGCTGGGGCACTGCTTCCTCGGTTAGGTTCCGGGCTATGCGATTGCTCGCGCTCGGTGCATTGGTTCTGGCGACTGCGTGCGGCGGCGGCGGCGTGCAGGCCACTTCCGGCGTGGCGGTGAAGATGACCTTCACGCGGGCCACGCTCTACGACGCGCCATTTCCCAGCGACGACCTGTTGAAGGACGACGGGACGATCGCGCTCGACCTCTTCCAAAACCCGAAGAAGGTCGACCTGCTCAACCAGGGCCTGACGATTCTCGGCCGTGAGGCGCACGGCTTCTCGACCACCGCCGGGGTCTTCTTTCAGCTCACCGCTGCTCCCGGCCCGCTGCCGACGATGGCGCAGTCGGTGACGAAAGAGAGCCCGGTGTTTCTCGTCGGCGTCGACCCTGCGTCAGCCGACTACGGCGTCCGCGTTCCGGTGCAGGTCTCGTTTCACGCCGATGGCGGGCCGTACGGCAGCGCGAACCTCTTGTCCCTTATTCCCCTGCAGGGCCGGCCGCTGCTGCCGAACACGCGCTACGCGGCGGGCGTGCTGCGCGACCTGAAGGACAGCAAGGGCAACGCGCTGGGTGTGTCGATCGATCAGGCGAAGCTTACGGCCGGTGTCGCTGCGGAAGGCATGAACGCGAAGACGCTCGAGCGCTACGTCTCTGCGTTGGCCGAGCTGCAGAAGCAGGGTGTCGGCGAGCTCTCGGGCGTCGCGGTGTTCACCACCGATGATCCGACCGCCACGTTCCGCGTGGTGAAGGCCGACGCGCTCTCGAAGCCGCTGCCCGCGCCCGGCGCGTTCACGCTCACCGACACCTTTGACGACTTCTGCGTCTTCTCGAGCACGCTGAAGTTGCCCGTGTACCAGGCGGGCGAGCCGCCGTTCTCGACGATGGGCGGCCGCTGGGTCTTCAACCGCGAAGGGAAGCCGCTGGTGCAGAAGACCGAGACCTCGCGCCTCGTCGTCACCGTGCCGCGCAAACAGCTTCCGGCCGCGGGCCTGCCCACCACCGTCTTCCTGCGCACGGGTGGCGGAGGCGATCGCCCGCTGGTCGACCGCGGACAACACGCGACGTACCAGGGCCCGGCAATCACTGCTGGCTCGGGCCCGGCGATGCAGTTCGCGCGCGCAGGCTTCGCGGGAGTGATGGTCGATGGTCCGCACGGAGGCCCGCGCAACGTCACTGGAGGCGACGAGCAGTTGCTGATGTTCAACTTCCTCAACGCCGGAGCGCTTCGCGACAACGTCCGCCAGTCTGCCCTCGAGATCGTGATCCTCGCGCAGGTGCTGAAGACCCTGGCCTTCGACGCGACCGCGTGCCCCGAGGCGCGCACCGCCGGCGGCGCTGCGACGGTCTCTTTCGACACCACGAAGCTCGCGTTGATGGGCCACTCGATGGGCGCGACCATCGCTCCGCTGGTGATGGCGAACGAGCCGATGTTCAAGGCGGCGATCTTGAGCGGCAGCGGCGCGAGCTGGATCGAGAACGTCATCTACAAAATCAAACCACTCGAGGTCCGCCCGTTCGCCGAGACGTTGATTGGGTACAGCGGCGACCAGCGGCTCGTCGCGGAAGATCCGGTGCTCTCACTGGTGCAGTGGGCCGCCGAGCCCGCTGACTCGGCCGTCTACGCGCGCGACGCCACGCAGCACGTGCTGATGTTTCAGGGCCTCGTCGACCACTACATTCTTCCTCGCATCGCCAACGCGATGAGCCTGTCGCTGGGCCTCGACCTGGCGGGCGAGACCTTCGACAGCGTGGAACAGACGAAGCTTCCCGCGCAGACGCCGCTCGAGTCCGTGCTGCCGTTTTCCGGCCGATCGCGCATCAAGTTGCCGGCCAGCGGAAACCTCGCGGGCGGACTCACCGGCGTCGTCGTGCAGCATCCGGAAGACGGCATCGAAGACGGACACGAGGTCGCGTACCAGGTCGAAGCCGCGCGCCGCGAGTACCGCTGCTTCCTCGAGAGCTTTGCCAAAGGAATTCCCCGCGTGCCGGCGCCCAGCGCCAACGCGGGGTGTGAATGACGCGGGGCGCGCTATCTTCCGCCGCACATGATCCCCCCCAATCTTCCCAAGCACGCGCGCGTCGTCGTCATCGGCGGCGGCATCATCGGCACTTCCGTCGCGTACCACCTGGCGCACCTGGGCTGGAAAGACGTGGTGCTGCTCGAGCGCGATCGCCTCACGTCCGGCACGACGTGGCACGCGGCCGGCTTGATGGTGACCTTCGGCTCGACCTCGGAGACGTCGACCGAGATGCGCAAGTACACGCGCGACCTCTACGCCCGGCTCGAAGCAGAGACCGAGCTCGCCACCGGCTTCATGCCGGTCGGCTTCATCGAAATCGCCGCCGAGCCCGATCGCCTCGAAGAGTACCGGCGCGTCTCGACTTTCAACCGCTATTGCGGCATCGACGTGCACGAGATCTCGGCGAAGCAGGTGAAAGACTTGTTTCCCCTGGCCCGCACCGACGACATCCTCGCCGGCTTCTACGTGAAGGAAGACGGCCGCGTGAACCCCGTCGACGTCACGATGTCGATGGCGAAGGGCGCGCGGATGAAGGGCGCCACGATCATCGAGATGGTCACCGTCACCGGCGTGCTGCAGAAGCGCGGCGTGGTCACCGGCGTCACCACCGACTTCGGCAACATCAGCGCCGATTACGTCATCAACTGCGGCGGCATGTGGGGCCGCGAGCTCGGGGCGAAGGCTGGGGTCAACGTCCCGCTGCAGTCGGCCGAGCACTACTACCTCATCACCGAGAAGATCTTAGGCGTGCACAACGCGCTGCCGGTGCTCGAAGACCCCGAGTCGCACGGCTACTTCCGCGAGGAAGGCGGCGGGATGATGGTCGGCCTCTTCGAGCCGAAGTGCGCGCCGTGGAAGATCGAGGGCGTGCCGAAGGATTTCTCGTTCGGGGAAATTTCCCCCGACTGGGATCGCATGGGCCCGTACGTCGAGAAGGCGATGAAGCGGGTGCCGATCACGATGGACACCGGGGTGAAGAAGTTCTTCTGCGGCCCCGAGAGCTTCACCCCTGATCTGCAGCCGGTGGTCGGCGAGTCGCCGGAGCTCAAGAACTACTTCGTCGCGGCCGGCCTCAACTCGATCGGCATTCTCACCGGCGGGGGCCTCGGCCGCGTGATGGCGCATTGGATCATCAACGGCCGCCCCGACGTCGACGTCACCGGCTTCAACATCGATCGCCTCCACACCTACCAGAGCAACCCCGAGTACCGCCGCACCCGCACCGTCGAGTCGTTGGGCATGGTCTACATGTGCCACTACCCGACGCGCTCGATGCTCACCGCGCGCGGCGCGAAGAGGTCTGCGCTTCACGATCGCCTCGCCGCCGCGGGCGCCTACTTCAAGGACGTCAGCGGTTGGGAAGGCGCCGACTGGTACGCGCCGAAGGGCGTCGAAGCGAAGCCGGACGCACTGTCGTGGGGCCGGCAGAACTGGTTCCCGTACTGGCAGGCCGAGCACACCGCCGCGAGAGAAGGTGTGATCTTGATGGACATGTCTTTCATGTCGAAGTTCCTCGTGCAGGGGCGCGACGCGGGGCGGATCCTCAACCACCTCTCGGCGAACAACGTCGACGGCGAGTCGGGGATCATCACCTACACGCAGTGGCTCAACGAGGGCGGCAAGCTCGAGGCCGACCTGACTGTCACCAAGCTCGGCGACGAGAAGTACTGGGTGGTCGCGACGGACACGATGCACCGCCACGTCGAGACGTGGATGAAGCGGCACATTGGCGACGCGCACGCCTTCGTCACCGACGTCACCTCGGGCTACGCGCAGATCAACGTGCAGGGGCCGCGGTCGCGCGAGCTGATGCAGTCGCTGACCTCGGTCGACCTCTCGAACGAAGCGTTTCCCTTCCGCACCGCGCGCGAGATCGACCTCGGCTTTGCGCGCGCGCTCTGCGTCCGCATCACCTACCTCGGCGAGCTCGGCTACGAGCTCTACGTGCCAACCGAGCAGAGCGTTCACGTCTACGAACGGCTCACCGAGGCGGGCGAGAAGTTCGGGCTGCGCCACGCGGGCCTCAAGGCGCTCGCGAGCCTTCGCATGGAAAAGGGCTACCGCGACTACGGCCACGACATCGACAACACCGACTCGGTGCTCGAGGCGGGCCTGGGCTTCGCGGTCGACCTGAAGAAGCCCGACGGGTTTCTGGGCAAGGAAGCGGTGCTCGCCAAAAAAGCAGAAGGGCCGCTGAAGCGCCGCATCGTGCAGGTGCTGGTGAAGGATCCGCAGCCGCTGATGTTCCACGCCGAAGTGGTGCGCCGTGACGACAAGCCCGTCGGCTACATCCGCGCCGCGTCGTACGGCTTCACCCTCGGTGGAGCGGTCGGCTTGATGATGCTCGAAGGCGGGAAGCCCATCGACGCCGCGTACCTGGAGCAGGGGAAGTGGGACGTCGAGATCGCCGGCAAGCGCTACCCGGCGATGGTGTCGATGAGGCCGCTGTACGACCCGGACAACAAGAAGATCAAAGCCTGATCGAAGGCCGCGTCTTCTCGAAGCTCGGCCGCGCCTGGACCCGCTTCCAGTACGCGGTCGCCTTCGGCAGCGACTCGGGAATCGTGACGCCCTTGCTCTGCCACCCAGCGAGGAAGGGCCAGATCTGCACGTCGGCCAGGCCCGGGCTTTCGCCGCCGACGAAAGCGCGGCCATCGGCGAGCACACCCTCGAGCGCCTCGAAGCCCTGGCCCACCTTCTTCCGGTGCTCATCCGTCACCGGCTGGTCCGGCCGCGTGTCGCCTTCAATCCTGGCGAGCAGCGTCTGGTTCACCCGCGCCTGCGCCCGCGCCTTCGCATCCAACGGCTCAAGCGCTGCGCCCGGGTGGCTCTCGTTGAGGTACTGCGAAATCACCATCGACTCGATGATCGAGAAGTCGCCGTGGACCAGCTTCGGCGACTTCTTGTCGGCGTTGTGCGCCCCCGCCCGCGGGTCGGGAGAGGGCACGTCGTAAGGCAGCCACTCGTAATCGATTCCCTTCTCCGCAGCGGCGATGCGGGCCCGCCACGCGTAGGGGCACTTGTCCCGGCCGTGAATTTCGATCGCAGTCATGGCAGCTTTCTTAAACGGCGCCTCGAACGATGGCCCCAGAAAAGAAAATGGCCGGTCGCGGGATCGCAACCGGCCTAAGTCACCTCTGCCTTTCTGCCGACGTAGATATTCCGTCCCGATTCGGCCGTCAACTCCCGCATCGCACCAGCTTCGGGGAAAGCACGCGCACCAACTCGGCGGGCGCCATCGCGACCAGGAAGCCGCGAATTCCGCCGTTGATGTACAGCGTCGGCAGCCCGGCGATGGTCGCTTCGCAGCAGACGGGCAGGGGCTTTCGGGTGCCGAAGGGCGAGGTGCCTCCGACGAGGTACCCCGTGTGCCGCGCGGCGACCTCTCCGCTAGCTGCCAGGCATCGCGTTCGCGGGGGGCCTTCTCGTAACCCTTTGGAATCATCAGCATCATGAAGCACGGGGGTTCTTCCCTGTGTCAGTGGCCGGGCGATTTCCTGGCTCTACCTTCACGTCGAAGATCGCGGCGGACAATCGACACAGCCTGTCGAATTATGTCGAGCTACTTTCCTGAGGGCCTGATGCACGAGCGCTCGAGGCGCCGCACCGCGGGGTTATTCACCGGCAGAGACCTCGCCGCTTCCCGCGCTTCATCGACACGCTTCAGGCCGCACAGCGCCAGCACCTCGAGCACGCCGGCTTCCGTCTCGAGCAACCCTTTCGGAAACGCCTCGCGGTAGCCCGACACCTGCTCGAGGGCGACCGCGAACTGCTTGCCGTCTACCGCCCCCATCGCTCCAGCGAGCGCGGCGACCTCTTTCGCCAGCGTGGCCTCGACTTCCTTCTCAGTCGGCACAAGCACTGGAGCAGGAGGCGCCGGCCTCACTTCCGGCTCGACCGCGGCGACGACGACCAGCGGCTTCACGGCAGGCTTCGCGATCACCACCGGCGCCGGCGCAGGCGGTGAAATGACTTCGGCGATCTCTTCCGGCATGGCGACAACGGCGGGCTCCTCGCGAACGACCGGGGGTTCCACAGCCGCGGTGACGACCGGCAGAGGAACCAGAATCGGCTCTGCAGACGACGCCATCACCTGCCACGTCACCCACCCGCCCACTGACACCGCCGCGACGACCAGGCCAAGCTTTGTCGCAACGCTCAGCCCTGCTGCTTTCACCGCGCCAGCCGTGCTGGCCGCGGCGGCTGACGGAATCAGCACGGCAGCGACGATGGCGTGCTTCATCGCGGCGCGCTGCGCTGCCGTCGGGCCACCGGCGTGCCGGCTGTGTTCGATCAACTCCCAGGACTCTGGACTCAGTTCGCTCACGGCAGTTCTCCACCTTGATTCGCCACGAGGGCGTTGAAGCGTTGCCGCGCTGTCCGAAGCCGCGTGTAGAGCGTGTTCAAGTTGATCCCCGTGGCTTCCGCAATTTCGGGCGCCGTCATTCCTTCGAGCTCCGACAGCACGAAGACCTCACGCTGATCTGCCTCGAGCGTGTCCAACAGCTTCAGCACCTGCGCCAGCGCCTCGCGCTGCCCCACCGTCTCTTCCAGCTGCGGCACTTCGCGCACCAGCGATTCGTGCGCCTGCGCCAGCGCGCCTCGCCGCCCCTGCGCCCGCCGCGCGTCCTTCGCTACCCGCACCGAGATGCCGCCCAGCCAGGTCTTCAACGACGAGTCCCCGCGGAAGCCGGTCAGCTTCCGATGCGCGACGATGAACACTTCCTGCACCGCGTCTTCGAGCCCCGCTTCGGGTACGCCAAACCGCTGCAGCAGCCGCCACACGCCGTCGACGTGCGTCTCGTACAAGACGTTGAAGTCGATGGTCGCTTCGGTGAGAGGAATGGACACGGCCGCCGTCACACCCCTTGAGTGGCCGGAACGGGGCAGTTCCGTTTAGACAGCAGTTGTAGGTGTTTACGTGTGGAGCCGCTCGACAACCTTCTATTTCGGCGCAGCCTCGGCGAGCAGGAACACCGCCAGCTCATTCGCATCGGTGCCGGGCTTGCCCTTCTCACAGGCGCCAACCCCCGCGTGGGTCAGCGTGGTGCGAATGGGGGTCTGAGGGTTGTTCGACTTGTCGGTGCGCATCAGCGCCGGCACCAGCACCGACGCCGTGTACACCTGGTAGCCGCGCACCACGACGCCCTTGAGCTTCCGGGCTTCGGTTTCGAGCGTCGACCCGGCGTCCGTCGCTCCGGCGCACGTCTTGTCGGCGAACGTTTGCGCCATCGCCGCCAGCTGGGTGTTCTCGTACAGCGCGGGCAGCGCCTTCGACACACGCCGCCGGTTCACTTCCTTCAGCAGCTGCGCCGACAACGCCTGGCTGTCGAAAGCCCCCAGCGCCTCGCTGAGCATCCACGTGTCTGCGTAGCCGCCCTTCGGCTGCGCCTTGAAGGCCACCGCCATGCGCGTGAAGTTCGGCTTCAGCACCTGCTCGCGCACCGACGGCCGGGCGAGCGCGCGATCGAGCCGCGAGTAGAGGTTGTAGGTGACGCCGCGGTACTGAAACGCATCGCGCGTGCGCAGGCCCGATGCGTTGAGCTGGTCGAACATCACGTTTGGCACCGCCAGCGGATTCTCGGCGTACTTGCTCGCCTGCTGCGCCGCCAGCATCGACAGCGCTGCGTTCGCCGTGACGGGCTCGAGCCCTTCTGCCGTTCGCAGCGCGTTCACGCGATCCGTCGTCGCCTTTTCCCAGGCCTTCAGGTCCAGCGGGTTCGGCTTCTCGGACGCCAGCGCTCCTCCGAAAGTGTCAGGCGCGGTGCTCCCCACGTAGATGGGAATCGTCAGCAGCGTCGCCCGCCACCCGCGCGGATCTTCCCCAGTCCACTCGAACAGGTGCCTGCCTTCTGTCGACGGCGCCTCGAGCTCCAACTTGAACCGCCCATCAGAGGTGGGCACGAAGTCCGTCGTCCGCACCTTCGACGGCCCGTCATCCACCAGCAGCCGCAGATCTTCGAAAGCACCCTCGATGCGTCCCTGCAGCACCACCTTTGCGCCCGGAGCGACCACCTTCGGCATCGCGTCCACCACCACGTCCCGCACCGCCAGCACCACGATCTGAATTCCGTCGAGGCGCGCGAGGCCGAAGACGTACGTCTCGGTCGGCTCGAACTTCAGCGCCCTCAGCTGGTCGTCGAGGAAGTCTTCCGAGCCCGGCCCTTCTGCCCGCGCGCGCGCGTAGCCGACGAAGGTCGCCGGCACTCCCGCGTGCAACAAGGGCAGCCCTTGTCGCCGTCAAGGCCACACTTTCGGCTTTCGCCCTCGGCCGAGTGGCCGACGCGCAAGAACCCCAAGTTGTTCCGTGGCAGCCTTGCGCGCATGGACATCGGCATCGTCATCAAAGAGGCGTTCGCGCCTGGGCTCTTCGACAAGACCGGCAAGCTGTTTCCCGAGCACGCGGGTGAGACGCAGGCGAAGCTCGCGGCGGCGATCGGCCACGGCAACCTCAAGTGGAAAGAGCTGAACGCCGTCGCGCTCGCGGTACGCGCGCTGGGCGACCTCGAGGACTTCGAGCCCGAGCTGCCGGTGACGGCGAAGCAGAAGGCAGCGCTCGAGCAGCTCGCATCCGAGAAGGGGCTACCCGCCGAGCTGCGCGGCCTTCTCACTTCGGCCATCCCCGCAATCGCGAAGCGCCGCGACCTCTACGCGTTCTACGGGGTGCTCTCGGGCACGCTCGATCAGCTCATCGCCAACGCGTCCATTCTGGACCTCGCCGTCGCTGACAGCGCTCGCTGAAAGGAAAGGGGGAAAACCATGGGAATCGACAAAGTCGGAAGCAAGCCGGTCGCGACCACCACCACCACCACCACCAACGTCTCGGCGCCGCCGCCGAAGCCGCCCCAGGTCAAGGCGCCGCCGCCGAAGCCCCCCGAGTCGTCCTTCAAACCGACACCGAAGCAGGCGAAAGAGCGCGCCGAGCAGATGAAGCACGTCGAAGGGACGATGAAGTTGGCCGAGGTCCCTGCCGAAGTGCAGACGAAGATGATGGAGAAGCTGAAGAAGCTTCCCCCGGCCGAGTTCGATCGCGAAGTGGCGCAGATGCAGAAGCACCTCTCGGGGCCCAACGCAGATCGCGCGATCTCGACCCAGGCGAAGCTGCTCGAGCTGGCGGACGCGAGCCCCGAGGCGAAGACCCGGCTGACTCCCGACGTCCGCGCCGCGCTGGTCGACTCGGTTGGGACGCCGCGCAACCTGGCCCAGCTCGGCAGCGCCGAAGCACTCGGCCAGGCCGGCATCATGGGTCAGCAGCAGGCCGAGGAAGCCGCAAAGGGCCTGATCGCGATGCCCGCCGAACAGTACAAGACGACCACCGAGCTGCTGGGCAAGGCGGGCCAGGCGACCTCGGCGTCACCGGCCGCCGACGCGCAGACCGAGAAGTCGCTGATCCTCAAGGCCGTCGCATCCCGGGCCGACCGCCTCGGCGCGAACCTTCAAGACACCGCCGCCGTCACTTCCGGGCAGGCCAACGCCACCGAGTCTGCGCGCGCGATGAAAGAGATTTCGGACTTCGCCGGTGACATTCGCGGCACGTCGAAGGGCGAGCTCATTCGCACCACCTCGCCGCTGGACCTCGACCCGACCGTCAACAACTCGATGCTCGACCCGCAGAAGATGAACTCACCCAACAGCGATCTTCAGGGCAACAACGACGGGCTCTACCAGCGCTACCTGCAGTCGTGCGCGCCCACCGTGGCGCAGATGGCGCGCGCGGAAGCCGACCCTGTCTACGCCCGCGCGCTGGCGAAGGATCCAACGCTGGCCGACAAGGATCAGGCCAAGGTTCTGAAAGACGCCGGCGCCGTCGACCCCCGCCATCGCGAGTCGCGCCAGCTCTGGGACAACGTCACCGACGAAGCGAAGAAGATGGGCCTCGACACAGACGAGAAGTTTGGGCCGCTGAACAACGTGATCGCTGGCAAGGATCAGGGCTGGTGGGACGAGTCGGTTGGCAAAGGCCAGCTCGAGGTGCTGCGCGGACGCAACGGCGGCCACCCCACCGACGGCGAGATCACGAAGATGCGCGCCGACGGCACCGACGGAAAGAAGCAGATGGACCTCGACAAGGCGCTGAACTCGGCGGCCAAACCGTCGACCCACGTCGACTACACCGACAAGAAGGTCGCCGTGTCCGGCCTGAACGACGAAGACCTCAAGACCGCCGACGCCAACCTCAAGCGCGGCCAGGCAGTGCCCATTCGGATGGACGTCAAAGGCGAGGGGGGCACCGGCCACTTCGTCAACGTCAGCGACGTTCGCGGCAACTCACCCAACCGCCGCTACCTCGTCTCAGACCCGTGGTCCGGCGGCACCGCCTGGGTGAAAGAGAGCGAGCTGAAGAACGACCCCGGCGCGACCCCTCACTGGCAGAAGCGCCTCTTCGGCCTCGACGCCAATCGCGTCACCCACCTCTACGTGGCCAAGTAGTCTCGCCATGGCTGAGAGTCGGCCTCGCAGTTGTGACGCCGTTGTTGCTCGCAGGCTGCGGTCCGAGCGCGCGCGTGTGCGGAACTCCGCTCGGTGGCAACCAACCGGAAGAGCTCTGCAGCCCCGCGCGCGAGGGACAGGCGATCTGGCCCGGCGGGCTCGGGCTCTGGCTACGGTGCTGGCACGGCTTCCTCGACGGGCCGTGCAGCAAGCGGTGACCTAAGGCCGCTTCGCGGGAGCCGCCGTCGGAACCGGGAACCCCTTGTGCCGCAGCAGCGCGTCCGGCTTCGGGTCGCGCCCGCGAAACGCACGGAAGGCCTCGGCCGGGTCGACCGTGTTGCCGACGCTCATCACGGTGTCGCGCAGCTTCTTCGCCACCGCTTTGTCGTACGGCCCCGCGCCTTCCTTGAACGCTTCGAACGCGTCGTGGTCGAGCACTTCGGACCAGATGTAGCTGTAGTACCCGGCGGCGTACCCATCGCCCGAGAAGATGTGCCCGAACGCGGGGATGCGATGGCGCATCACCAGCTCGGGCGGCATTCCAATCTCGGCCAGCGTCTTCTTCTCGAAGGCCTTCGTGTCGATTGGCGTCTCGCCCGCGAGGTGCAGCTTCATGTCGACGATCGCGCTCGCCTGCGCTTCCGCCGTGCCGAAGCCCTCGTTGAAGGTCGCCGCCTTCTCGATGCGCTTCAACAGGTCGGCCGGAATCGACTCGCCCTTCGCGTTCACCAGGAACTTCAAGACCTGCGGGGTCGACAGGTAGTTCTCGTTGAACTGCGAGGGGAACTCGACGAAGTCGCGCGTCGTGTTGGTGCCCGACAGCGACGGGTAGGTCGCGTTCGAGTTGAGCCCGTGCAGCGCGTGGCCGAACTCGTGGAACATCGTCCGCGCGTCGTCCCACGACAGCGTCGCGTCCTGGCCCTTCGCGCCTTTGATGAAGTTCGAGTTGTTCGAGACGATGGTCGCGATGTTGCCGTCTTGCTTCTGCTGCTCACGGTACGCATTCATCCACGCGCCCGACTGTTTGCCCTGCCGCGCGTACGGGTCGAAGTACCAGAGCCCAACGTGCTCGCCGCCGCGCTTCACCTCGTAGACGCTCATCTCGGGGTCGAACACCGGCAGCCCATCGACCTTGGTGAAGCTGAAGTCGTAGAGCTCTTGTGCCGCCCAGAACATCGCCTCGCGCATGTGCTGCAGCTGCAGGTACGGCTTCACCTCGTTGAGGTCGAGGTCGTACTTCTGCTTCCGCAGCTTCTCTGCGTAGTACCGGTAGTCCCACGGAGCGATCTTGATCCCCGCCTTCTCCTTGTCTGCGATCGCCTGCGCCTCGACGACGTCTTTCTTGAACTGGTCGCGCGCCGGCTGCCACACCGACATCATCAGGTTCAGCGCCGTCTGCGGATCTTTCGCCATCGCGTCACTGACGCGCCAGTGCGCGTAGGTCTGGAAGCCCAGCAGCTTCGCCTTCTTCGCGCGGACCAGCAGGATGTCGCTTGCGATCTTGTTGTTGTCGCGCGCGTTGCCGTTGTCACCGCGGCTCGTCCACATCTTGAAGCCCTTCTCGCGAAGGCTGCGGTCGGACGCGTAGATGAGGAAGGGCTCCATCGCCGAACGGGTGTTGGCAATCACCCACTTGCCCTTGAGGCCGCGCTGTTCGGCTTCGGCGGCGGCCCCGGCGACCTGCGCTTCGGTGAGGCCCGCGAGGCCTTCTTTCGCCTCGATGGTGAGGAACTCTTTTTCCTCGTCGCCCAGCTGGTTCTGGCTGAACTGGGTGGTGAGCTTCGCGAGCTGTTGGTTGTACTCGGACAGCTGCGTCTTCTGCGCGGCGTCGAGGTTCGCGCCCTGCCGTGAGAAGCTGTTGAACTGGTACCAGGTGAGCCGCTGCTGCTCGGGGGTCAGCTTCGCCTTCTCGGGCGACTCGTAGACCGCCTTGATGCGCGCGAAGAGCTTCGGGTTCTGGATGATCTGATCCGTGAACGCCGCCAGCTTCGGCACCATCTCGGTCTCGACCTTCTGGAACTCGGGGCTCGACTTGCTCGACGACCAGATGCCGAACATCGTCGAGACGCGCGTCAGCGACTTGCCGGCTTTTTCCATCGCGGCGATCGTGTTCTCGAAAGTCGCGGGTGCTTCGTTGCCGGCGATCGCGTCGATCTCTTTGAGTTGCTCGGCCATCGCCGTCTCGAGCGCGGGCTTGAAGTCCGGCACCTTCACCTTGTCCAGCGGAGGCACGCCGCCGTACGCGCCGACCCAAGGGGCCAGCAGGCTGTTCTTGTTCGTCATGGATGCTTTCCCTTTCTTCGGAGGCGGGGCGGTGAGGACAACGAGGCTCAACAGGGCGATTGGCAGTGACATCGTCCCGGCGATTTACCTCAAAGCCAGCGAATCCATTCACGAACGATGGCCTCGAAGGCCTTCCGGTTCGCGCGCAACGCCTTTCCTGCGCCCAGGCTCGCCATGCAGCGATCCGGGGCCAGCCACTTCAAGAGCTTCGCCGGGTCTTCCAGCGCGATGCCCTCCCCGAGACAATCAGTCACAGCGAACGCTGATGACGGGCCCCACGTTGTTGCCGGCCTCGCACTCCGCCGTCAGCCCCGCCGGGTTCACCACCGTCTGCAGCTGCACCGGCCACGCGATGCCAGCTGCAGGCATCCACACCGCCGAGACGTTCTCGAAGTCGCCTGGCCGAAGCCTCAGCGCCGTCTTCGCTGCTGCGACCGTGACTCCCGCGACCTGAAACGCCACGTCCAAGCCAGGGGGGACACTTCGCGCGCCGCGGTTCTCGACCCGCGCCTTCAACGTCAGCCGGGTTGGGCACTGCCGTTCGTCTGCCGCGACCGCGCCCACCGCCAGGTCCGCCCGTGAGAACCCGCTGCTCAGGTTCGCCCGGTACGCGTTGAACGGAACGCCCCCGGCCGCCACGAAGGTCCAGCTGTCGGGCTCGTTCTTCGGAATCGCTCCGGGCACGTTGCGCGGGTCGAAGGGGCCGCCACAGACGAGGTCCTCGCCGTCGCAGACGTTCGTCACGTGGTAGCTGTGCTGGTTCCAGATCGGCCGCGTGTTCGCGAACCGCCCGCGCTTTTCGGCCAGCACCCGAATGCCAGGCGCAGTGCCGCCATCGCAACCAATCAGGTTCGCAGCGAAGGTGTTCTCGGCGAGCACGATCTCGGCCGAGCCGTCGCCATCGAGGTCGGCCACCACCGGCATGTCGTACGTCGTCGCTGAACAGTGCGGCAGCGTGACCTTCTCGACCCCCGTCGGCCCATCGAAGATGTGAAACGCGTTCTCGTCCGCGTAGAGCAGCTCAGAAAGTCCGTCGCCGTCGAGATCGAACGCCGACGCCCCCGCGACCCCCGAGCTCACGTCGCGCACTGGCCGGCTCCACCGCGGCGTCAGCTGCGTCCCTTCAGGCCCCACGTCGAGGCCGAACACTGTCAGGCACGCCGTGCCGGCCACGGCGATTTCCGGCTGACCATCGCCGGCGAAGTTCGCAATCGTCGGAGCCCCCCCGAGTTCCTTCGCCACCGCCGGCGTCGAGCACTTATCGCCATCCCACGATGGCAACAGCGCCTCGAGCGTCACCAGCGGAGCGCGGTGGTTCGTCACCGCAACGCGACCCTGGCCCGACACCACCAGCTCTGGAGCTCTGTCTTGCCCGGGACGAGCATCGAAGTCGAGAAGGTCGGCCACCGCGGGGAAGCCACTCAAGTTCCGACCGAGCCCCAGAGACAGCGCCCCGCTGAAGATCGCGTTGCTCCTTTCCGGCGTTTCGCGAAACACAATTGGCACCGTGCCGTAATACCCACCGACAGCGCCGCTGTTCGGCACGGTCACCGGTGTGCCATCGATGGCGCTGAACGCGCTGTCGCCGCAGTACACCTCGGCCACGCCGTCGCGGTTGAAGTCCGCCAGGCCCAGCGCATCCCACGACGGGCCGAGGTTCTGAATCACCGGCTTCGGGCACGCGCGGCCCAGCGTGCGCCACAGCTCTGCCCCCGAACGCGCATCGAACGAGACGAGGTTTCCTTCGGTCGTCACCGCGAACACGGACAGCCGGCCTTCGCCGTCTCGCGCTCCGACCGCGAGCCCCGTCGCCGCTGCGAACTCGGCCTGGGTCTGCCACAGCGGGCGCCCGTCAACTCCTGACATTGCGCGCAGCTTCCCCGCGTAGACGTAGCCGTTGTCGGGGCAGAAGAGCGCGATGACATCGGCCGCGCCGTCGTGGTCGACGTCGGCCACCACCGGGCTTGCGATCACATGCCGGAAGGTATCGGTGGGCGTGTAGTGCCACCGTTCGACCAGCTCCCACGGCCCGGGCGGCGGCGAGGCGAGGCAGACCACCGGCGTCACCGGCCCCACGCACGCGGGAAGAGCAGGATCGCAGACGGTTCCCGCATCGCAGGTCAGCGCGGCGCAACCCGAGACGCACACGTCACCGCGGCAGCGCTCGCCACGCGCGCAGCGCACGCCGCCGCACTGAAGCTCGCACGCCGCGCCACACCCCGCGTCCTTCACCGAAGGCACCTCGACGAAAGGCACGCATACGCCGTCTCGGCATCGCGCCTTCGCGCCGCAGTCGTCATTCGATGCGCAGACCCTCGACACCAGCGGCGAGTCGCAGGTGCACCCGGCCAGCGCGGCGCCAAGAGCCAGCACCCCGAGGCGCATCACGGCGGCGGCCCCAGGCAGAGCAGGTGCGCTCCCGCGTCGCACGGCCGCAGCGTGGCGTGGTCGAGAAACGGCTCGCCTTGCAGCGTCGCGAGGCTCGCCCGGCCCGTCGTCCCGCCCGACCAGTCGGCGCAGGTGTCTTCCGCGGTGCCCGCATCGGCGAAAGGACTTGCCGCCACGCCCAGCCACACCGGCACGGTGCCCAGGTAGCCGCCTCGCGCCGTCAGGTTCAGCGCTGCCTCATTGCGGTCGAACTGCCAGCCGTAGTTCCTGTCGACGCGCATCACCTGCACCGGCGCCGCGACGAAAGGCATCGCCTCGACCGTGGTGCCCAGCGCCGAACGGAAGATGCCTTTCAGCGCCGCCGCCGACGCTTCCGCCGCGCAGATGGCATCAGCGGCCGCGCGCCCGTCGGCCGGGAAGAAGATCTGCTCGCTGGTGAAGACCCGCAGGTAGTTGTTGGCGACCACGTACAGCGGCAGCGACGACCGGAAGTCCGTCTGCAGACACAAGAGCCGCTGCGGGCCAGCGCACGACTCGACGCTGTTCTCGGTGAAGCCCGGGCCCGCCATCGCGCTGCGCCCCGCGGTGTAGTCGCCGGACGTCGACGTCCAGTCGTCGCACGTCTGACCCACGCCCCCGTCGGCCAGCGTCCCCGTCGCGATCGAGGTGTCTTGCGGCCCGAAGTCTTCGTTCAGGTCGATCGCCCGCACCAGGTTTCCCTGCAGCATCGAGGCGAGGGAGTCTGCTGCCGCCTTGCGATTTCTCAGCTGCCAACCCCGCACGCCGGCAAAGCGGCTCGCCGCCGGCACCGTCGAAGTCGAAAGAAACGCGCGGTAGTGGAACACCTGTGGAGTCGGCGCGGTGGGGCCAAGCGTCTGGCAATGCGCGTCGGCCTGCGCGAGCGAACGGATGCCTCCATCGATTGGCTCGGAGGTGACGAACGCGTAGTTCAGCGTCGACCACTGCAGCTCGACCGAACGCGCTTGGGTCATCTGCAACGCGCACTGGGTCGCGTCTTCCCCGCTGCAGTCGCCTGCGAAGCGGCTGAAGCCGACGTGCTCGCCCGACGCGGGGACGATGCGCACCGTGCGCCCAACCGGAATCCACACGTCGCAGTCGACGCAGGGGAACAGTGGCCCCGTGCCGACGTCGAGCATCGCGAACCCGCGTGCGTTGCCCAGCACCGTCAGCCGGTGCTCGTAGCGCTCGAAAGTCGCCTTCACCTCGAGCGCGCGATCGACGGCGACGAGGCAGGTCTGCACCAGGCCAGGACACTCGGGAATCGACCAGCCCTTGAATGCCGAGTGCGCGGCGGCGGTCGCCTGTAGCGTCACCAACTGCCCGTGCGGGACGATGGTGCTGCAGGTGCCCGGGCAGCTGTTGCCGAAGAAGTCGACGCGCCCGTCGCCCTCGACCGAGACGCTCACGCTGTGAAGTGCGAGCCCATCGGCCTCGACCGCGAAGGAGGCGCCGCCCATCGTGCCTTCGATTCGCCGGCGGCCGTCGACCGTCGGCTCAAAGGTGAGCGACACCGTGCAGGTCGCGTGCGGCTCGAGCTGCGCGCAATCGCTGGTCACCCAGAAGTCATCGACGTCACCCGACAGCATCAGCGTCAGTGGCTCGGTGGCGACTGCTCCGCCGTTCAACAGGTCGACCGTCACCGGCTCGGCGGATTCGCCGACGCGCGTCGCAAGCGCCAACTGCCACTGTGGGCTCGCCACCACCCGCGCCGGCGTCAGCCGCTGCAGCCGCACGTCCACCGTCGGAGCCGTGTTCGATGCTTCCACCGCCACCGAAGCATGGCCCTCGTCGACCTGCTTTCCGTCTGCATCGAAGGCGAGCACCGAGACGCCCAGCGTGCCGGCTTCGCGCCTCAGCGCAGCGGTGACGGTGACCGGGAATGCGAAGGCACGGCTCTCTACCGTCTGCGCATTCGTCTGTTTTCCAAGCGCGGTGCTGACCTCGAGCCGCGCGATGTCGTCGCTGGTACCGCCGTTCGTTCGCACCGTCACGGTCAGTGTCGACGGGCCCAGGTCGCGTGGCGCACACGCGACGACGGCGAGGCAGAGCAGGCAGGGCAGGGCGAGGAACCGCACAGCCCACACCCTACCAACGGTCGTTAGATTCTGTTTCCGTGCGCTCGGGTCGACCGGCGGTCGTAGTCAGCCTTCGCGGCGGCGGCCTCGGCGTCCTTCTCGGCCTGGGTCTTCGTCACCTGCTTCAGTGTCTTGTGCGCGTTGTCGTACGCGTCCGACGTCTCGGGTCTCAGCAGCTTCACGCCGAGGCCGACGACCTGCGCCGCGATGCCCCAGGGCGTCACCGACGACGCGAGCGTGCCCGCGATGATCAGCGCCGAGGCGTACGAGTTCACGAACCCGTCGTACTTCTTGTCGGGCGACGACGCGGTCGCCATCCCGTGAAGGTCCTTCACCAGGCCGATGACGTCAGACGCGATGCCCAGCGTCTTGCCGACCTTCTGGAACGCCGAGCCTTCCTTCGCGAGCCAGCCCGCCCACGCCCCCGCCGCGCGCGCCGCGTCTTCGGTCGCGGTGACCGCGGTGCTGAACGATGGATCTTTGCCGAGGTCAGCCAGGCCGCGCATCAGCTGGAAGGTGCCGAAGATGGCCGCTCCGCTGTTGCCGGCGCCCTTGAGCTTCGCGTTCTTTCCCCGTTCGGCCGTCTCACCCAGCGACGACAGCAGGTCGGTGACGTCGCCGAACTTGTCGAAGCCCTGGCCCGTCTCGAGCTGCTCGGGCTTTGCGAACGCGAGGTCGAACGACGCGTGCATCTCGGCGGGAGTGAGGTTGCGGCCCAGCGCCACTTCGAACAGGCGGTCGGTGGCCTCGCGCTTGTCGCCGGGGAACTGCGGGCTCAGGTTGGCCGAAAGGCCCTTCAGCTGATCCATCGCCGCCGGATCCTTGTAGACGTCTTTGAAGATCAACTTCCCGAGCTCGGTCGACGGCGTCAACACACCCATCGACTTGCCTTCCTTGCCCGGGTGCTTGCCGAACAAGTCGTCGGCCAGCTGCGCGCCCGCCCGGGTGCCCGCGACCTGCGCCGAGATTTCGTTGATCTTCTTCATCCGCGCGGCCGGCGGCAGCTGCTCGAGGCTCGCGAGAAAAGGACCCGAGTTCACGTTCGCCATCAGGTCGGCGGCGTTGCCTTCACGCAGCGCGCTGGCGCGGTTCATCTCGCGTTCGACGACGCGGGCCGAGCTGGTGAGGTTGTCGAGGCGGTCGCCGAACTTCTCGACCAGCTTCGCGTGCTCGCTGGAAGACATCTCGGCGGGGCGCGCGATCTCGAAGGTCACTTCGCCCTTCGCGTTCGGGCGGTTGATGATCGTCCCGTCTCTCAGCGCGGGCTGCAGATCCTTCATCGCCGCCGCCACCTTTGCCGACGCTTCCGCGACCTTTCCCTTCGCCGCGACCGAAGTGGCGGCGAGGTTGTCGACTTGCTTCGCCACGCCCGCCGACGCCTTGATGTCCCGCGCCTTCTTCGCGCTCGCGAGGTCGGCCGGGCTCGTCACCGGCGGATCGCCGCGGTTGGCGAGAAAGGTGGCGCGCTGAAAGAGGGCGCCCAGGTTGTTGCTCGGATCCATCGCCCAGGCGTGCGACGGCTTCATCGTCATCAGCGACGCGCCGTCCTGGGGGACGAAGTAGCGCATCGCTCCCCCGCTGCCGTTACCCAGCGGGACGGCGAGCACTTCGCGCTGGCCGTTCTTGATCAGAAAGGCTTTCTGGCCGTTCACCAGCTCGACTTCCTTCGCGGTGGCGACGGTGCCGTCGGCGAGCTTGATCCGCGTCGGCATCTGGCCGCGGCCTGCGTCGAGCGGCTTGTAGGAAAAGTCGAGGTACCCGTCTTTCGGGAGCAGCGGGTTCTCGGAATTGACAAAGGTCTTCAGCTTTCCGGGCTTCGCTTCACCTCCAACTGGCTCGGCCACCTTCGGCGGCGGAGCCCGCAGAGCGGCAGTCTTCACGCGGGGGGCGACAGTCGAACGGTTCGCAGAGATGGGAGCCATGCCGGCCTTCATCGCAAGGGGCTGGCCAGCCGAATCCGACCACCTGACGGGCGGTTGCAGGGCGCGAACGCCCCCGTGTCACGTGACAGTCGCGCGACGGCCCAAGACAGAACGACACCGCCCGGCACCGCCTTCGAATTTCGAAGACGGGCCGGGCGGCGGCCAACAGGGGGCTGTCGGCGAAGAGGACTACAGTTTGCGGATGATCGACATTTGCAGCTCGTCACGCTTCTTGATGGCGGTCGTCATGAGCTCCAGCATCCGGTCGTAGCGCTTCGAGGCCTTCTCGTACGCGGCGAGATCCGCCGGGGTGGCGTCCGGACCCGGGAGTGCTGGCTCCTTCAGCTCGCCGATGGCGCGAATCGCCTGATCGGCCACGTCGCTTCCCGCGTTCACCGCTGACTGTTGCCCCGCGGTCGGGGTCGCGCTGGTCGCGCCGCTGGAACCCGTCGAGCTGGTCGCAGTCGCATTGCTCGACGTGCCCGCCTTGTTGGCGGCGACGAACTTCGAGAGGTCGCTTTCGAACTGCGCCAGCTGTAGCGGGGTCGCGTCGGGGGGCGGGAAAGCGGGAACCAGGAGGTTGGGGTTGAAGGGCGTCTTGAGGTCCTTCACCTGCGAGATGACTTTGTCGGCCAGGTCATTGAGGCGGGTGAAGCGCGCGAGGTCTTTCTGGTACTGCGCCTGCTGCTGGGGAGGAGCGCCCGCCGGCGGCGCCTTCGGAGCCATCAGCTGCTGCTTCGCCTTCAACGCCTGGTCGAGCAGCGGGTTCGCCCCGTTCGAGCCCGCCGCGGGCGCCGTCGGCGCGACGCTCTGCAGCGTGCTGAAGAAGGTCTGCAGCTGCGACATGAAGTCCTTCAGCTGGTTCGGGCTCGCGTCGACGCCCGGGAAGGTCGGCGCCGCCGTGCCGCCTTCCTCCTTCACGTTGCTCATGTCCTTCACGAGCTTGTCGAACTGCTCAAGCGAGCCCACCGACGTGCCGCCCTTCGCCCGCGCGTCCATCGCGGCCTTCTCGTAAAGCGCGAAGGCGGCCTTTGCGTCGGGCGTCAGCAGCTGCTGGTTTTCGGCGACGAACTTCGCGAGGTCTTCGAATTCCTTGCCGGCTGAGTTTCCGTCGAGATCACGCGCGCCCTTGCTGACGGCTTCCGACAGCTGCTTTGCAGTGATCGAGCCGTTCGAGGTGTTGGCCGCAGCGAGCTTGTTCAGCTCGGCGCCCATGCCGGCATCGGCGTACTTCGGCTGACCGGCGGCCTCCATCGCCTTCAACATCTCGTTGAAGATGGGGGTAGGGATGCCCGTCTCGCCCTTCGCACGGGCCGCCTTCGCCGCCTTCTCGTAGACGCCGAAAGCCTGCTTCGCTTCGGGCGACAGCTTGCCCTCGTTCTTCTTCACGAAATCGGCGATCTGCTTGAACTCGCTACCGGCCGCCTGGCCGTCGAGGTCTTCCGTCGCCGCCTTGATGGTCGCCGCCATCTCCTTGCCCGAGATCGAGCCGGGGCCGGGGTTCGCCGCGCCGAGGGCGTCAAGCGCCTTTGCCGCTCCCGCGTCAATCTTGCTCGGAATCACCGGGGCGGTGATGACGGCCGGCTTCACTTCCGGCTTCGGGGCCGGGGCCGGCGCGCCCGCCTTCGCCATCTCGCGAACCATCTTGTTGTAGTCGGCGTCGGCGATGCCCGTCTGGCCGTTCGCCTGCGCTTCTTTGGCCGCCTTCTCGTAGACCGCGAACGCCTTCTTCGCTTCGGGCGAGAGCTTCTTGTCGTTCTCGCGAACGAACTTCGCGATGTCCTTGAACTCCTTGCCGGCCGCCTGCGCGTCGCGGTCATTCGTGCCCTTCACGACCGCGTCGGTGAACTCCTTGCCGGTGATCGAGCCGTCTTTCGGGTTGCTCTTCAGCAGCTCGGCCATCGCCTGGCCCGAGGTCACGTCTGCGGCCGCCGGCTTCGCCGCCTGGTTCATCGCCGCCGTCATCTTCGCGTACGACCGCGTGTCGATTCCCGTCTGGCCGTTCGCGTTCGCGAGCTCGACCTGCTTCTTGTAGACGTCGAACACCTTCTTCGCTTCGGGCGACAGCTTGGGGCCGTTGGCGTCGACGAACTTCTTGATGACGGCGAACTCCGAGCCGGCCGCCTGGTTGTCGAGGTCCTTCGTGCCGGCAGTGATCGCGGCTGCCAGCTCCTGGCCCGAGATCGAACCTTTGCCTGCGTTGTTCTTCGCGAGGTCCTTCATTGCCGCCGTCGCCCCTGCATCAGGAGGACGCACCAGAGGTGACAGCTTGATGAAGGAGTTGAGGGCGGGGGTCGAAACCTTGTTGATGGCCATGGGTTCCTCGAGGGGTTGGATGCGGAGTGAAAGGATTCTCGCCGCCTGAGGAATTGGGTTTCTGTGCAGGTGGACGGCAATCGGTCGCAAATCAGGGGGTTGCGCGGGCGTTTTGTGGCCCCCGCGGCCCGGCAGCCCCCCAGGTGAGGCCTGCGAGGCGACGCTGCACCGCGATCGATCGATTCGATCGAAGCCGTCGCAGTGCGTCACCGGATGTTCGATCGAATTCGATCGAACTCGTCGCAGTGCGTCACAGAATGTTCGATCGAATTCGATCGAATCTGTCGCAGTGCGTCACGGGGTGTTCGATCGAATTCGAATCATCGGGTCGAGGCAGCGAGGGCGGGTAGCCGCATCTGCGGGGTGAACCGGTTGACGAGGAACCGGGCAATCGAAGGAAAGCCACGGGACAGGTTGTAGAAGCGGGGAAAGATGAGGCGGTCGTTGCGGGCTTCAGCCGCCCGCCGAATCGCCCTCGCGAGGTCCTTCGCCTGGCCCCATGGCACGGCGCCCGCCATCGAGTTCGGGCCGTAGACCGTCAGGCTGTCCTGCCTGTTCCCGTTGTCGATCGGCCCCGGGTAGACGGTGAGGACATGCACTCCCGAGGCAGACAGCTCGGCGTTGAGGGCCTCAGAGAAAGCAGCCAGGCCCGCCTTTGCCGCCGAGTAGCAGGCCATGCCCGCGGGCGGCACGATTCCCGCCACCGAGCTGATGTTGATCAACGTGCCGTGCCCGCGCGCGCGCATCGCCGGCACCACCGCGCGCGCCAGTGCAATCGGAGCGAGCAGATCGACCTGGAACATCTTCGCCACCTCCGCGTCATCGGCGAAGTCAAAGGGCCCGGTGATGTTGAAGCCCGCGTTGTTGATGAAGACGTCGATGGGCCGCGCGCCGAGCCACCGCGTGCAGTCAGCGGTCGAGAGGTCGGCGACGACCACCTCGCAGCGCTCTGCCAGCTCATCGCGGAGCTTCTCGAGCAGGGAAGTGCGGCGGGCGACGAGGGTCACGTGCGCTCCGGCCGAGTGGTACTCGCGCGCGAGGCAGGCTCCGATGCCAGACGATGATCCAGTGATGACGACGTGCATGGTTTTTCTCCTTGGGGTTGGTGAAGGTCAAAAGACGTGGCCGAAGTCGGCGTAGAAGCGGACGCGGTCTTCCGCGTAGCCAGCGTCGAGGCGGATGATGAAGAATCTGCCCCAGCGGATCCGCAGACCGCCGCCGACGCCCAGGTGCACCTTGCCGAGGTCGACCTGGCCCGCGTCGGCGAACGCGACGCCCGACAGCGCGAGCTGCTGGCCGAAGAAGGTGAAGGCCCACAGCGGAAAGCGCAGCTCGAGGTTGGTGACGAGCTTGCGCGCGCCCGTGTACTCACTCTGCAGCAGGCCGCGCACCGTCTGCCCGCCGCCGACGCCGGCGACGACGAGAAAGGGCGAAATGAGCGTGCCGAAGTCACCCTGCCGATTGAAAGGCACGTCTCCGAAGGTCGCGTCGACGGCGACGCGCGCTGCCAGCAGCCAGCCCTTCGCGATCGGTTGGTAGCCCGCGGCCGACCCAAAGAAGCCGATCGCGGAGCCGGTGCTGCCGATGACGTGCGACGTCGCGCGCACCGACGTCTCGATCAGCACGCCGCGCGTCGGCACCCACTCGTCGTCCCGCGTGTCGTAGGCGAGGCCGGCGGCGAGCTCGCTGTAGGCGCCGCCTCTCGAGCCGAACGGTTGGTCGCGCTGTAGACGAGAGCCGTCAGGCGCATCGATGTGCTCGAGGAACGCGCGGTAGCCCAGCTGCAGCGAGAAATGGTTCGGCAGGCTGCGGCGCGCGCGAAGGCGAGCGACCGGTGCAGTCTCGGTGTACGCGGTGTCGTCGTCTTCCGGGTTCGCGCCGTCGCCGTAGTAGCGGGCGGCGACGTTGCGACGGAAGCCGAGCAGCGCATCGACGCGCCACTTCGAGCCCGCGATCGCCGGCATGTCGGCCGAGAGGAAGTGCATCTGCGTGCCGCCCGTCGAGCCGTAGAGCTGCGCCTCGAGGCTGAGCCAAAACGGCTCGGTGCCGTGGGCGAGCCGTTCGGCCTTGCCGCGCGCGCCGAACCCAAACCCCGTGTCGGAAGAGAAGTTGAAGGTCGGCATCGCCGCGAAGCTCCAGCGCGGCGCGGCTTCGGGCTCGGCCGCGAGCACCACCAGCAGTGCCAGGTGGATCATTTCGAGAACACCGCCGGCACGTACGCGCAGAGCGCCGCGACCACGCTCGCCGCCGTCACCATCGACGCGGTCAACGCCAACGCCACCTTTCGCTGCGGCACACCGACCCATCGCATCAAGGCCATCACCATCCATGGGCCGATCACCGGCGTTGCGACGAAGGTGATCCAGAAGGCGCCGCGCGACTGCACCAGACGGTCGGCCCACTTTCCACGGCTCTTCTGCAGCAGCCGCTGCCACCAGCCCCACCTTTCGAGCCGGTTCCACGAGGCGTCGATGACGAGCACCTGCAGGTACGCGAAAGGGACGCCGGTCACGACGGTGAGCCATGGCGCGTAGTTCAGCGAGAAGACCGCGAAGGGAATCGCCACCATCAAGCCACCGATGGGGTTCGCCGCGAGCAGCGCGAAAGCGATGAAGGAGCCCATCACGCCATCCCCTGAACGTCGGGGACGAGCACGACCTTGCCGAGATTCGTCCGGGACTCGAGCCGCAGGTGTGCGTCGGCGGCGCGCGAGAACGGAAAGACCGAGTCGACCAGCGGAGCCAGGCCCCCCTCACTGGCCAGCCGCGACAGCGTGTCGAGCCCGCGGGAAATCAGGGCGGGCTGGTCGAAGAGCCGCCCCATGTTGAGGCCCATCACTGCCTTGTTCGCTTCCATCAACGACAGCGGGATGAAGATCGGCGTGTGCGCCAGCTGCCACGCGGCCTTCGCGAGGCTGCGCTTGCCCGGACCCGTCGCCGCGCTGAAGCCGTAGACGATCAGGCGCCCCAGCGCGGCGAGCAGCCGGTAGTTCTTCTTCCAGTTCTTTCCACCCAGTGGGTCGAGCGCCACGTCGACGCCGCGGCCGTCGGTGAGCTTTCGAACCTGCGCCTCGAAGTCGGCAGCGCGTGAGTCGAGCGCGTGGTGAAGGCCGAGCGCCTTGAGTCCCTCGTGCTTCGAAGGCGACGCGAGGCCGATGACGGTGACGTTTGGAATCCGAAGGCACAGCTGAAGCACCGCGAGGCCGACGCTGCCCGACACCATGTGCACCAGCACCACGTCGCCTTCGCGAATGCGGCCGAGGTCGTGAACGAGGATGACGGCAGTGGCGTAGGCGACGGGGATCGCGGCCCCTTGCTCGAAGGTCATCGACGCGGGCAGCGGCCGAACCCAGGCGGCGGGCGTGCAGACGACCTCGGCGTGGCCCCCGAAGCGGCACAGCGCCCAGACGCGATCTCCGACGGCAAACGCATCGACGCCTGCGCCCAGCGCCTCGACGACGCCTGCCACCTCGTAGCCGACCACCATCGGTGGCGGCGGCGCGTCGGGGTACATGCCCTGCCGCGCGTTGACCTCGGAAGGGTTGAGGCCCGCGGCGGCGACGCGAATCCGCACCTCGCCGTTCTTCGGGAGCGGAGCCGGGCGCTGCAACACCTTCAGGACTTCCACCGTGCCGTGGGCGGTGCTGACGACGGCGTTCATGATTGGGTTCATGCCGCGCAAGGTACGGATCCGCGGAAACCGCCACATGTGCCCAAAGTCATATGCCGGTACGAATGACTTCCGGCACATGTCGGCGAGAGGTCAGGTCCGTACCGTCGCGCGCATGAACCGATTCCTGCTCTGCAGTGTCCTCGCCGTCAGCACCGCCGCTCTGCCTGAAGAAAATCCGTGGGAGACGCAGCGCACCGAGCCCACCGTCATCAAGACGCGCGCGCGAAAGGGCTCGGAGGTGAAAGAGGTCTGGGCCGAACAGACGCTGGCTGCCGCGGTGATCGACATCCAGAACGCAATCACCGACGTGAAGCGCTTCACCGTCTTCATGCCGTACATGACTGAGTCGAAGTTCGTGCTCGGCACCGAGCCTGACGGCGCCCGCTACACGTACGCGCGAATGGACGTGCCGGTGCTCTCGCCGCGGGACTTCATTCACAAGACGTATCTCGACCGCGACGCCGAGAAGGATCCCGAAGGCGTGTTCGCCAACCACTGGTTCGCGGTGCCGGCGGCGATGCCCGAGGTCAACGGCGTGGTGCGGCTGAAGCTCAGCGAAGGAAGCTGGCTCGTCACTCCCTCGGAAGACGGGAAGACGTCGCACGTCGTCTACAAGCTCTGCGTCGACCCCGGCGGAGCGATTCCCGCTTTTGCCGCCAACCGCGCCAATGCTGACGGCCTCACCGACACCTTCAGGAACATCGAGCGTGAGGCGCAGCGCCGGGCGAACGCGCGCGCCGCTGCGGCGAACATCTCGTCACTTCGGCGGCGCTGATTTCGCCTCGGCGAAGTCGGCCAGCTGACGCACCAGATCCATGCCCGGCTTGAGCTCCGCACGGGCGAGCGCGTGCACCATTGCTTGCGCTTCGGCGTTCACCGGCGTCGGGATGCCGTGCGTGCGGCCGTGGTCGACCACTTCGCCGTTGAGGAAGTCGACCGCCGGCGTGCGACCTCGCTCGATCGCCGCGAGCATCGAGGACCTCATTCGGCGGTAGCGCGCGCCGACCGCGAGGAGCATCGCGTGCTTCGCGAACAGGCTCGGCGAACCGAGGCTGAGCCGCTCGGCTGGCGTGAGCGCGATCCACTCGAGGTCGATGGTGCCCGACACCTTCTCGAGCCGCACCTTCTCGGCGCGCGCGACCTCGACGACCTCGCTCATGATTTCGAGCGCGAGCCGCCGGACGTGGCGGTGGGTCATCAGCGCGCCGAGCCTGGCTCCGGCGAGCGTGCCGAGCGTCGAGATGGCGCAGTTGATGGCGAGCTTGCTCCAGCGGGCGCCGGCGAGGTTGCGGCTGATGGTGACCGGGCCGATGGGCTCGAGGACGATGTCGAGCTCGGGCAGGCGCGGATCGTCGGCGCCGTCGATGCGGCCGATGGTGAAGCCGCCGTTCGAGGTGCGTTCGTAGACGCCGGGCTCGAGCATCGACGCGCCCCAGGCGACGACGGCGCCGATGACGCGCTCGGGGCCCGCGATTTTTCCGACGCGCGCCTCGCAGAGGCCGTTCTGAAAACAGACCATCGCCCCGGTCGGTGCCAGGTGCGGCAAGGCGCTGCGCGCCGCTGCTTCGACCTGCGGTGGCTGGGTCGCGAGCAGCACCCAATCGAAGAGCTCTGCTGCGGCGAGCTGGGTGACGGCGCGGCCGCGCGTGGTGGTGTGGCCGTCTTCTGTCTTCACGCGAAAGCCCTGCTCGGTGATCGCCGCCGCGATCGCCGGGTTGGTGGTCAGGGTCGTGAGCTCGAGGCCCGGGTTCTCGGCCAGCGTCGAAGCGACGATGCCGCCGATGCCGCCGCACCCCACCACGAGCACCCTCGGCTTCCGTGTTTCTCCCATGCCCTCGCCCTACCGCGAGTGGGCCGCCGACGGGAACCACCTGCGCTGCGACCCACTTAAGAACCTGAATTCACTCAGATGACGCAGAGAGCTATGAAATGGCGGACATGTCGGATAAAGGCGCACCTGAAACTACACCACCGGAGCCGCCGCATGTTTCGCCTCAGCGTTGCCGTCCTCTCTCTCTGGCTGTTCGCCGCCTGCGGCGACTCGCTGGCCCAGGTGGACCTCGCGTCCGACGGCACTGGCGTCGACGACAGCGCGCTGAACACCTCGCTGTTTCCGTCGACGGCGATCGCGAAGGGCGTGGGCAAGCGGGGCGTCTTCACTGCGACCGTCGCGGGCGAGCTCGTCTTCCGCACCACGGGCACGGGCGACGTCGACCTCTACCTGAAGAAGGGCAGCGCGCCGACGACCTCGGTCGCCGATCAGAAGTCGGAAGGCCCGAACAGCTCGGAAGAGGCGCGCCTCAGCGTGGCCGCGGGCGACTCAGTGCACTGGCTGGTCTACGGCTACGTGGCGTCGACGGCGAAGCTCGACCTGGTGTCTCCCGACGCGGCGCCGCAGCAGACCACCCTCGAGCTCGTCGCGAGCACCTCGATTCCGAAGGGCACCAGCAAGACGGGCAGCTACACCGCCGCCGTTGCGGGCAAGCTGACCTTCAAGTCGACCGGCACCGGCGACGCGGACCTCTACCTGCGGAAGAACGCCGCGGCGACGCCGGCAAGCTACGACGTGAAGTCGGAAGGCGCGACCGCTGTCGAGACCGCGGCCATCACCGTCGCCGCGGGCGATCGCGTGTACTTCAATCTGTATGGTTACTCTGCTTCGACGGCGCGCCTCGTCGTTGAAGTTCCCGGCGCTGCGCAGGCGTTGTCGGTGAACAAGCTGGACGCAGCGACCTTCACCGCGTTCTCGACGCCGGGCGGCGGGCTGAGCAGCTCGGGCCGATCGGGCAAGTTCCTGATCGACAACCGAGCGCCGGCCACGAAGGTCGTGCACTTCTTCAACGGCAACTTCACCGTCAGCGGCAAGGTGCCGGACTACGCGAAGTACCACTTCTATTTCGCGCAGAAGCAGTGCGCCGTCTCCGACACGATGGAGACCTTCAACAACTCGACCTACTTCACCAACACCAAGCGGTTCTTCGCGGGCACGGTGCAGACGTACAAGCTCGGCGACGCGCAGACGCTGACGTACGCGATTCAGTTCTACCCCGACGACATCATCGCGGAAGAGACGCTGCTCGACGGCCTGAAGGCAGTGAAGGCGGCGATCGCGATTCCGAGCGTGAAGCTGATGTTCGTTGCCACGGGTCCGCAGCAGACGTTTGCCCGCATCGGCGCTCAGGCGACGGCGCTGGGCATCGAGCTGAAGACGATCGACCAGGTGCTGGGCGACATCAAATACGTCGCGCTGAACAACGGGCAGGCGTGGGGCTACCTGAAAATCTTCCCGGCGGATTCGAGCATGCTGCGGCCGATCGACATCCCGGTGTTCGACGATCTGCCGCTCGACCTTTCTGTCGTGGCGGGCACCATCACCAGGGCCTACCAGGACGTGAATTCCCACGTGAACCTGAAGGCGAAGGAACGCAACACCCCGAACATGGTGCTGCGCGATGCGAGCCTGACCCACGCGGTGCTCGCGGCGTTCGCAGACAAGCCAGTGCACCTCACGGTCACGAACGAAGGGTTCACGCTCGAAGCGACGACGCCGGAAATCATTGCCGCGAAGCTTGCCGAGAAGCTCAGCGGGCCGTGGCTGCCGCTGCCGATCGCCGATGACTCGCGGCTGCTCAGCTTCGACGAGCTGTGCCCGGTGATGTCGTCGCTGTGCTTCAACTTCTCGAAGACCTTCGGCGGCAAGGGCAACGGCCTGGGCCTGCTCACGGGCACGCTGGGCCGCGTGGGCAGCTACGGCACGGTGAGCACGGCGACGGGCTACGACCTGAGCCCGCGCGGCTTCGGAGTTCCGGTGAAGTACTACCGCGACCTGATCGCGGCGCCGCAGAATGCAGCGCTGAAGGCGATGGTCGAGGCGCTGGTGGTGGCCGAGAAGTCGGGAGCGCTGGCTCCGGCCGAACGCAACGCCCAGGCGGCGGCGGTGCAGGCGGCGTTCATGAAGGCGTACGTTCCGCCCGCGCTGGTCACCGACGTGACGGCGCGCCTCAACGCGGTGAACCCGGGGGTGATCAACTTCAAGTTCCGTTCGAGCGCGACGTCGGAAGACATCGCGAACTTCAACGGCGCCGGGCTCTACGACAGCTTCGCGATCGAAGCGACGAAGGCCGACAACGCAGATCTGTCGTGCCGCATCGAGAGCGAGACGGATGGCGTGGTCACGAAGCTCAAGGTGAAGCCGAAGTCGGTGCAGTGCGGAATCAAGGCCGTCTACGCGAGCCTGTGGAACCCGCGCGCGCTGGTCGAACGTTCTTTCGCGCGCCTCGATCACGCGACCGCGGGCATGGGCATCGCGGTGAACCCGTCGTACGGCGATGAGCAGGCGAACCTGGTGCTGGTGACGCGCGTCGTCGGCACGGACTCGGTCTACGGGTACACGCTGTCGGTGCAGAAGGGCGAGAACCTGGTCACGAACCCACTGCCCGGCACCCTCACCGAGTTCAACGTCGCATCGTTCTCGGACGCTGGCCGCCCGCCGCGCTTCTCGACCACGCGCTACGCCAAGCCGACTGTCGCAGAGCCGGTGATGACGACCACGCTCCTCACCCCTGCACGGATGATCGAGATCGTCGAGATCGCGAAGAAGATCGAGATCGCCTACTGCAAGGCGAAGCCTTCCTATTACCCGGGCGGCAATTGCAATGACGTCTGGCTCGACACCCAGAAGCCCCTGTCGCTGGACATGGAAATCAAGGTGTTGCCCGATGGGAACCTGCAGTTCAAGCAGGTGCGCGAGTTCCACGGCCGGTAGCAGTGAAGGTATTTCCCGGTGGCGACACTGGGTTTGGCAGGAGGGCCACTCACATGGGCCGAACGCTGACGCTGGTGGTGTTGTCGATCGCTGTACAGGGCTGCGACTTGCGACTGACGCAGCTCGGGAGTCTGGGCCAGGGCGGCGCGGGTGGCGGCGGGGTGCCCTTGGCGCAGTCGCCGGCGTGCGCGAAATACGTCGGCTGCTACGAAGCGACGGGTGGTGTGAAGAACAGCCTCGACCCGTCGTACGGGCCGCAGGGCTCGTGCTGGTCGTCGGGGCAGGCTGCTTCAGTGGCATGCGGCGAGGCCTGCGCCGTCGGCCTCGACGAGCTGCGCCTTCAGCATCCGAATGAAGCGGCGTGCGGCGGCACACCAGGCGTCGATGCGGGCTGCCCCATCGCCTTGAAGCTCAAAGTGGTCGTGCTGTTGGATCAGTCGGGGTCGATGTGCGTCACAGATCCTCCCGGCAGTCAGGGCGGCGCGGCCGGGTTCTGCCAGTCGATCATCCCGCCTGCGGGAGTCACCGAGCCCGCGCGTGTCCGCGCGTTGAAGGCCCTGATGACCCGGCTCGGCACGCGGGGCGCTCGGGTGTCGCTGATTCCTTTCGCGGGAGCCCCGCAGGGCATCCACCCGGCCTCAGGCTTCACCTCGCCTTCCGACGCCGCGCTGCTGACGGCGATCGCGGGCCTGCAGGGACAGCTGGGAAAGGCGACGGACATGCAGAGCGCCCTCGACGCTGCGCTGCAGGTCGTCACTGAAGACATCGCGGCACTGAAGACGACGCCGGCGGGGACCAGCGAGCTCGCCCAGACGCACTACGGCGTGCTGCTGATCTCGGACGGCACGCCGTTTCCCCGCTGCTCGGCCGATGACGCGCTGCCGACCTACGCAGACTCGACGATGCCCGGCGGCATCTGGCCCGACTCGCCTGGCGCCGGCAGCTACTGCAATGATCCCGACGGTGGCAGCAACGGCGACCGCAACCAGAACGCGGCGCTCTTCGCCAGGGTCACCCAGCTGGTCGGCTTGAAGTCGCAGGGCGCGGCACAGGTGCGCTTCAACGCGCAGCTGCTCTTCAACGCGCAGCGCATCACCGAGTGCGGCCCCATCTGCCAGGACCTCTACGGCACCTACGCAGAGGTTCCGGCGGCGCAGCAGCCGCAGGCCGCGCTCACGGTCGCCCGCTACACGCTGCAGCAGTTGGCGAGCAAAGGCTCGGGCTCCTACGCGGAGGCGCTCGACGATTTCGGTATCTCGACGCTGCCGTCCACACTGCCGAACACCTCGTTCGACCCCGTCTGCCCCTGAGCCGCCGAAGTTGGGGATTCTCGTCGCGCTGCTGCTGGCCGGAAGCCCGATCGAGGTCGAGCCGGGCAGCGCGTGCGTGACAGTGGACTCACTGAGGCAGAGGCTCGCCAGGCTGGGTCCGGGGTTCAGCCTGACCATCCGGCGCGCGAACCAGGCGGTCGTGGTCGACGCGGTGCTCGCCGATGGCCGGGCGATGCGACGCGAAGTTCCCGCGCCTGCCGCCGAGTGCGAAGCCGTCGAGCAGATGATCTTCCTGCTGCTCGCGAGCTGGACGAAGGACAGCGGCGTGCCCCTGGTGCGGGCGCCGCCCGTGGTCGAACGGAAGCCGCGCAGCGCGCCAGTCGTGGTGGTGGCCGAACCTGTCGTCGCGCCCAAGCCGGCCGGCCCGAAGCCAGTTCCGGTGGTGGTGGTCGCGCCGCCGCCAGTGGTGACGCAGGCTCCCTCGGCGGTCGCTGGGCTTCCGCCGGCACCTGCCCCGACGCCGGTGGTGATTCAGCTGATGGCCCGCGGGGGCGTGACTGCGCGGACGCCGCCTGCTCCGCTGCCCGCGGCCGAGCTCGCGCTGACCGTGACGTACGGCGGCTGGGGCGTCGCTCTCTCGGGGGGCTTGTCCGACGCGACCGAACGCGCGCTGGGGCCGTCGAAGGTTTCACTCTCTGCTGGGTGGGCGTCGCTCGGCGTCGCAGCAGTGAAGCGGTTGGGAAGCCGGCTCGCGGTGGAAGGAGCGATTGGCGGCAGGCTGCTGGCGCTGGCGGCGGCGGCGACGCAGCGCGCGACGCTGGTCTCGGGTGGCGCGTACGCGGAAGCGGGGCTCACCTGCCGAATCGCCGGCCCGCTTCATCTCGGCGTCTGGGGCAGCACGTCAGTGCGAACGAACGAAGAACGGCTGAGCATCGGAGGCATCGACGCCTACGTGACAGTGCCGCGCTGGCAGTTCACCGCCCTCGCCGGAGCTGGGCTTCAATGGCCCTGACCGTCGACGCTGCCGCTGCTTCGCAGCGCGCGCAGGCCAACGTGCGCGAGCTCTACCTGCGCCACGCCCCCGAGCTGCGCCAGGCGATTCACCGGCTCGCCGGCGGCGTGCTCGATGCCGACGATCTGCTGCAAGACGTGTTCGTCATCGCGGTGCGCCGTGCCGACGCGCTGTCGGCCGCGCAGTCGCCCACCGCCTGGCTCTACGGCGTCGCGTCGAAAGTCGTTTCGGGCCGGCTTCGCACGTCTCGCTGGCGCCGCTGGCTCGGCCTCGAGGCGGCGGCCGAAGCCGTCAGCGGAGACTCGCCGCAGCTGTCGCTGGAACAACGCGAGGCCCGCCGCAGCGTCGAACTCGGGCTCTCGAAGCTCTCAGGCACGCGGCGCGAAGTGCTGGTGCTCTTTGAGCTGCAGGGGCTTTCGGGCGCCGAGGTGGCGCAGGCCCTGAACATCCCCGTGAAGACCGTCTGGACGCGGCTGTTCTACGCGCGTCGGGACTTCGCGATCGCATTGAAGGAGGCAGGCCATGACTGACGAAGAGAAGGCTGCGGCCGCGCTGAAGACGGTCGCGACGATTCCCGCGCGCCCGGTGCACGCCGGCGACTGGGAAGACGTGCTTCACCGCGCCGCGCGCCCGGATCGCAGCTGGCCCGCCCTGGCGCTGGTGGCGGTGGCGATGTTGATCGCGGTCGCGGCAGGGCTCGGGTGGCAGCGGTACCAGGCGCCGACGCTGTCGCCATCGCGCGAGGCGAAAGTGGCAGTGAAAGACGATGGAGCGGTGGCGCTGTCGTGGGGCCGCCTCGAGGTGAAGTCGCGGACGCCGGCGAGGCTGGTCACTCCGCACGTGGTGAGCGTCACTGCGGTCGGGCGCGTCGCCGCCGAAGTGGATTCGCACTCGACCTTCGTCGAGGTCTTCGAAGGCTCGGCGAGCGTCCGCACCGACAGCGAGACGATCGAGCTGCACGCGGGCGAATCACGGCGATGGCCGAACGCTCCTGCGCTGCCCGCGAGCCTTCGCGTTTCCGAAGCGGTGATGCCTGGCGCGTGCGACGAGCGGCCGAAGTCCGAACAGGCCGGGTGTTGGCTGAAAGAAAGCCGCGGTGACGGGCTGTCAGCGCAGGTGGCGCTCTATCGCCGCGGGGCACTGGCCGAATCACTGCGCCGCTTTCCCGCTGGCGTGCTCCACCCGGAAATTCGCCTCGGCCTGCTGCGGCAGTGGATCGAACGGAACCAGCTCGAGGCGGCACTGCGCGAGGCGATCGACTTCGAGCAGGCCTGCCCCGATGATCCGCGCCTCGACGTCGTCCGCGCGCTTCGGCGGACGCTCGAGAGCCGCGGGGTTCACTGAACGAAGAGCTCGAACTGCGCCGGAAACTTTCCTTCGGTCGTGGTGCCGAAGCTGAACACCGCGAAGAGCATGTCGCAGCGTTCTTTCTCGGCCGCGAAGTCGCACGCGGCCAGCTGCTGCTTCAGCTCGCTCAGCGGTACGAGGTTGCCCGGGTCTGGCTTGAACCCCGCCGAGGAATAGCCGGCGTCGTGCGGTGACTCGAAGCGGTGGCACAGCGCGCAGTTCGTCTGGGTCGCGTTCATCTGCACCCTTTCGTAGGGCGCAGCGTCGGCGACGCCGCCATCGATCGGAAACGCGAGCTCGGCCTTCACCGTTCGGCCGGGAGCGACGAGCTGCCCGAACTCCAGCAGGTGCTTGCCCGTGCCGTCGGGCACCACCGCGAGAATCAGCCCGTCGAGCATCAGGAAGAGTCGCGGGCTTCTGCGCCCTTCAGCCGGCTGCGCGCTGAACACGCTGGTGCTCGCCACCACTGCCAGCGGCCGCGGCAGGCCGGCAATCACGCACGGAATGTCGACCGGGCGCGGCAGGGCGTTGATGCGATCCACCACCTGCTGAATCGTCTTCGGCGACGCGTCTGGCAGCCGGCACTTGTCCCACGGCGTGCCCGCATCTATGGGCGGCACGTTGGCTCCGCCGCACCCCACCAGCAACCCGAGACACGCCAGAAACGGTTTCAACGCGCCAGTTTGGCGAGCGCGCTGGTCTTCAGCAGCGCCGGGATGATCGTCTCGATGAGGCCGCTGATCATCGCGTTCTTCCAGCGGCCCGCTTCGGCGATTTCCACCCGGTACTTGTGGTTCGGAATCGCCACGAAACGGAAACGCTCGCGTTGGGTGCCAGTGTCGTCGGCCGAGCTCGCGACGATCGCGCTGGCGCCGCTGGTCACCGTGAAGCGGGAGTAGCCCGCGTCGACCAGCAGCCTCTCGATCTTCGCAGAATCGCCTTTCCCGGGAGTCATGGGCCCTGCAGATACCAGATTGGACCCGATCCGTCCCGCGCCCCTTCCTTCAGTGGCAGATGGTGGTCACGGGTCTGCCAGCCGTTCGACCGTGGTGAGGGCTTGACCGCCACCGAGCGCGAGCCCGTGGATCAGCGCGCGCCGTGGCCCGGGCTCGGCCTGAAGGCGCAGCAGGGCGGCGACGATCCGCAGCAGCCCCCCCGAGGCGTTGAGCCCGAATCGGCGATGATCGTCGATGCGGGTGACCCCGGGCAAAAGCTCTTCGCCCAGACAAGACAACCCCAGAGCGCCAGAGGCCATCGCCTGCGCGAGCAGCGCCTGCGTCTGAGCCGGTGACGCCAACGCGCCGTCGGCCACTGGGTGGTTGGCCCACGCGCACCCCCGCACACACAGCAGCGACGGCTCGCGGCTCAGCAGCAGCGCGCCTGCTCCGCACGGCGCGTTCAGCCGCGTGGGGTGCTCGGGCGGCAACAGGTCGCCGAGCGCTGGCGGGGCGTCGTCGGCCGCGACCACCAGCACCCGCTCGGCCCGCCCATCGGTGAGCAGGCCGAGGGCGACCTGCAGCGCGCTCTCGCCAGACAGCTCACGGGCCGACGTGGTCATCCCGATGCCTTTGAGGCCGAGCTGGATGCCAAGCTGCCCCGCCACCGCGTGGTAGACCGATTGGTAGAACGCGAGCGGGCTGCCGTGCTCAATGCCGCGCCGCGCGAGGCCCTCGAGAAACCCGGTCGCCGCCTGGAGGCTGCCGTACGCGGTGCCGATCACCAGGGCGGTGCCCTCGGCGGGGTTGGCCCCGAGCGCCTCGCGCGCGGCTTCCAGTGCCATCCGTTCGAGCCCACTCATCCGCGAGGTGCGGCTCGTCGCCCGGTCTCCCGCCACGTCGGACCACGGGCTGGCGATCGGCGCATGCGGGAGTGCTGCCGCCAGGTCCCGGCAGTTCGCGATTCCCGCAGCGAACACCCCCATTCCGTGGACGAACGCCACCGGCTGGATGGGTCGGGTTCGGGGGGGCAAGGGCGCCGCGCCGCGAGCCTGGAAGGCAAGGCAAGCGTTGTTGCCGCCGAAGCCGAACGAGTTGCTCAGCACCGCCGAGCCGACGAACGTGACGCCGCTGGTCGGCACATGCGCGAGTTCGCACGCTGGGTCTGGGCTCTGCAGCCCAGTCGTCGGCGGAGCGCGGTGGGTCTCGAGCAGCGCCAGACAGAGCGCCGCCTCGACCGCGCCGGCTGCCCCGAGGGTGTGGCCGGTGAGTCCCTTCGTCGAGCTCACCCAGGGCCGGGCCACTGCGCCGAACAGCGCATTGATCGCCAGCGCTTCCACCCGATCGTTCGCGTCGGTCGCCGTGCCATGCGCGTTGATGTAGCCAACGGCGTCGAGGGTCAGCCCCGCCTCGTCGATCGCGCCACGCATCGCGGCGACCATTCCCACGCCGGTCGGGTCGGGCGCGGTCTGGTGGTAGGCGTCGACCGCGCAGCCCCAGCCGATCACCTCGCCGAACACCTTCGCGCCCCGCGCTTCGGCCAGCTCCAGCGGCTCGAGCAGCAGGAACGCGGCCCCTTCCGCAACCGCCACCCCCGAGCGCTTCGCATCGAACGGGCGCGGGACCCCGCGGCTCAACAGACGCAACGCGTTGAAGCCCGCGTAGGTCATCAGGCAAAGGCTGTCGACCCCGCCGACCAACGCCCACGGCGCTCCTTGACGCACGCGCAGCGCCCCGTAGCCGATCGCGTTCGAGCTCGAGCTACACGCGGTGGCGAAGGTGTGGCATTCGCTCGAGACCTTCAGCCGCGACGCGAGCTGAAACGCCACTTCTCCCATTGGGTGATGGCGCATTCGCCGCGCGGGCTCCGCGCCCGGCACCCCGAAGGCGCGCGCGAAGGCCTGCTCGGACTCGTAGATGCTGCCCGTGGTGGTTCCGACGACAATGACGCCGGGCGTCGACGGCGAGAAGTCACCGAGCGCATCACGGGCCGCGCACCATCCGAGCTGCACCACGCGCGCGGCGTCGTCTGGGGCGCCTTCGAGCGCGGCCGCGGGCACCTGCCCCACCGGCGAGCCCGCCAGCTGGGGCGCCGCGAACAGGGCGATCGGCCCGAGCGCGCAGGGCTGCTGCACCAGCGCCTCGGCATGGCGCGACAGGCCGCGACCCAGACAGGTCAGCACCCCCACCCCGGTGACAGCGACGCGGTTCACTTACTTCGAAGGGGTCGGCATGCTCCCCTCTACATAATCGCGTGACGTGAAGCATGCAGGCCCGTGGCCGAAACTTCTCGAGGGCGGCTGTGTTCAGCCCCGCATGCGCGCACTTCCCGCCTTCATTCTCTGTCTGGCCGCCTGTGGTGCTCCCTCGACGACGGCCTCCGACGCCGGCGTACCCGACAGCGGCCCGGCCACGGTCACCTCCTACTACCGCGACATACAGCCGCTGTTCGAACGGTCGTGCACCAGCTGCCACAAAGCTGGAGGCATCGCTCCCCTCGCCTTCGATATGCCCGAAGCCGCTCAGGGCCTGGCGTCGCCGATTTTGATCGCGATTGAGAGCAAGCGGATGCCGCCGTTCTACGCGAGCGCCGACTGCAATTCGTACCAGCACGACCCGCGCCTCTCGGCTTCAGAGACGGCGCTGGTGAAGGCGTGGGTGGAAGAGGGCGCTCCATTGGGCAACCTCGCCGACGCGCGCCACGCCGAGCTTCCCCTGGCAATCGTCGTTCGCCCTGACGTGACGATGTCGATCGGCGCCGACTTCGACGCTCGCACGATGGATGGCTCGCTGGACAACTACCGCTGCTTCGCGCTCGACCCGAAGACGACCACCGACGTGATGGTGCCCGCGTACGAAGTGCTGCCCGGCAACGTCGCGCTGGTGCACCACGTGCTCGCGTACACTGTCGCGCCGGCGCAGGTCGCCGAGCTCGAGAAGCTCGACGCCGCCGCGCCCGGACCCGGCTACCCGTGCAAGCAGGGCGGCGTCGGCATCAGCGGAACCATTCAGAACCAGATCGCCGGCTGGGTGCCGGGGGCGATGCCCACCCGCCTGCCCATCGGCACCGCGCTGAAGCTGCCCGCCGGCAGCCGCATCGTGATTCAGATTCACTACAACCTGAACGCGCTGGGCCACGCGGGCGTCTCACCGCTGGACCAGACGAAGCTCGCGCTCGAGCTCGCGCCCACCAACGCCCTGAACACCGCCCGCATTCTTCCGATGCTGAAGCACAACCTCGACATCAAGGCGTTCGAGCCCCAGTCGGTGCAGGTCGGCGAACTGCCCGCCGGCCTGCTCTACGCAGACGCGACCGTCTATTCCGTCATGGGCCACATGCATCAGCTCGGCACGCGCGTGAAGCTCGAGCGCATCGCGGCCGACGGCACCGCCCAATGCATGCTCGACGTGCAGAACTGGGACTTCAACTGGCAGCGCACGTACGAGCTCACCACGCCGGTCAAGCTCGCGAAGACCGACAAGCTGCGCATCACCTGCACGTACGACAACTCGCCGCCGAACCAGCCCGTCATCAACGGCGTGCAGCAGATGCCGCGCGATGTGACCTGGGGCGAGAGCAGCTTCGACGAGATGTGCATGACCTACATGACTTTCACTCAGTAGCGTTCAGGGCTGCCCAGAGGTACGGGGTAGCCCATGAGAATCGTCATCACGCGCGCGAGCCAGGTGCCGCGAAGGAGCTCAACGCGTTCACCACCTATTCCATCAACGCCCTCGGCCCTCTTCGCGTCACCGGTGCGCTGTTGCCGCAGCTGCGCGAGGGGACGACGAAGAAGGTGCTGCACCTCACCAGCGGCATGGGCTCCATCGGCGACAACACCTCAGGGGGCGCGTACGGCTACCGGATGTCGAAGGCCGCGTTGAACATGGGCAACCGCAGCATGGCGATCGACCTGAAGCGCGACGGCATTCACGCCGCGGTCATCAACCCGGGCTGGGTGAAGACGGACATGGGGGGCGAGGGCGCTCCTGTCGCAGTGGCCGAGTCGGCGGCAGGAATCCTCGCGCAGCTCGACGCGCTGTCGGCGAAGATCAGCGGCGGGTTTCTCGACTACAGCGGCAAGCAGTGGCCCTGGTAGAGGCGTTTCTTCTTTCGGTCGAGTGGAAGGACACCGCCCGCGGCGTCGAGCTCACCCTGTGGGCGGCCTCGAACACCAGCGGGCCTGTGCGCGCCACCATCACCGGGCAGGAAGCGGTGATGTTCGTGCCCCGCCACTGGCCGACGCAGGCCGGGCGCCGAGAGTCGCGCCCGCTGCGTACGCTGGAAGGCACCGACGTCGACGCGATCTACTTCCTCAGCCAGCGCGCGCTGCTGCAGGAGCGCGATCGCATTCGTCTGGACGGCGGCGTCGCGCTCGAGTCCGACGTGAAGCCGTCGGCCCGCTTCACGATGGAACGCTTCATCAACGGCGGCCTGGCGCTGAACGGGGTCGCGCGCGTCAGTGGAAACGTCACCACGTTTCTCGACCCCCAGGTTCGCGCTGCCGAGGTGAGCCCGCGGCTGTCGAGCTTGAGCCTCGACCTCGAGACCGATGGGTGGGACGGCCCGATTCTGTCGATCGCCCTCGCCAGCGCCACGAACGAGCACGTCTTCATGGTGCGCGAAGGCACCGACGGCCCAGGCGTTTCGTTCTTTGCGAACGAGAAGCGCGCGTTGGAAGCCGCGTTTGCGCAGATCCGCCTCGCCGACCCTGACGTGCTGCTCGGGTGGAACGTGGTGGAGTTCGACCTTCGCGTGCTCGAGGCGCGCTGCCTGGCCGTGGGTCTGCCGCTGGCAATCGGGCGGGCGGGGGAAACGGCGAGGGTGCTCGCGGGCTCGGGTCAGTCGGTGTCGATCGCGCGCGTACCGGGCCGCGTGGTGCTCGACGGCGTCGCGACGTTGAGAAATGCGTCGTGGGCTTTCGAGCGCTACACCCTCGAGCATGTCGCGCAGAGCGTGCTTGGCCGGGGGAAGAAGCGCGCGCATGGCGTGGACCCGTTGGCCGAGATTCGCCGCATGTACCGCGAAGACCCGGAAGCGCTCGCCGCCTACAACCTCGAAGACGCCCGGCTCGCGCGCGACATCTTTCAGAAGGCGCAGCTGGTCGAGTTCGCCGTCGCGCGCGCGAAGCTCACCGGACTTCCGATGGATCGCCAGGGCGGCTCGGTGGCGGCCTTCGATCACCTCTACTTGCCGAAGCTGCACCGAAGGGGGTTCGTCGCGCACGACGTGGGCGTCTCGTCAGACCCCACTGCGTCGCCCGGCGGCCACGTGCTCGACAGCGTCCCCGGCCTCTTCACCAACGTCGCGTCCTTCGACTTCCGGTCGCTGTACCCGAGCATCGTCCGCACCTTTCAAATCGACCCGTTGGCGTTGTGGGCGCGCGGCGTAGATCCGGTGCAGGGCTTCGACGGCGCCGCGTTTGCGCGCGAGGGCGGAATTCTTCCCGAGATCATTTCGCACCTTCACGACGAACGAACCCGCGCGCGAGATGCCGGCGACGAGACGCTGTCGACGGCGATCAAGATTCTGATGAACTCCTTCTACGGCGTCCTCGGAGCGCCCGGCTGCCGCTTCTTCGACCCCCGCCTCGCCTCTTCCATCACCAGGCGCGGCCACGAGATCATCGAACGCTCGCGCGCGTGGTTCGAGGCGAAGGGGATGGCGGTCATCTACGGCGACACCGACTCTCTCTTCGTACAGCTCGACCCCGCGTTGAGCCCCGAGGCGCTGGATGACGAAGGGAAGCGCCTGGCGAAGTCGCTGAACGCGTGGTGGGCCGAGCAGCTCGCCGCCGAGCACCGGCTGACGAGCTTTCTCGAGATCCGCTTCGACACGCTCTACTTGAAGTTCCTCATGCCGACGATGCGGCGCTCAGAGAAGGGCTCGAAGAAGCGGTACGCCGGCCTCAACCGGAAAGGCGAGCTCGTCGTCCGCGGGCTCGAGGCAGTGCGTACGGACTGGACCCCGCTGGCGCGCGAGGCCCAGCGCGAGCTGCTGCGGAAGTTGTTCGCGGGCGAGCCGTACGAGCCATGGCTGCTGTCGCTTCGCCGCCGGCTTCTCGCGGGCGAGCTCGACGATCAGCTCGTCTATCGCAAGCGCCTTCGCCGCGATGTCGACGACTACACGTCAGCCCCGCCGCACGTGAAGGTGGCGCGCCTGCTCGCCGAGGCAGAGACCGAGCAACAAGGGCCAACGCACGAGGTCGAGTACGTGATGACGACGCGCGGACCCGAGCCGTTGGCGCTGCGCACTGCGCCGTTGGACTACCCGCACTACCTCGACAAGCAGCTGGCTCCGGCGATGGACGTCGCGTTGGGGTTGCTGGGCACGTCTTTCGACAAGGTCGCCGGCGATCAGCTGCGATTGGGGCTCTGAAGCATCGTGGGCTCTGCTTCGATTGTGGCGTGTCGCTTCACCTGCGCCCGGCCACGCAGGCGGCCGCTCTTTTCAGAAATCGAGGTGGATGTGGCTGGTTTCGGTGTTCCGGAACCCGCCGTACTTCGCCGCCACCGACTGGATCATCGCCGCGTTCGGCAGGTCGAGGTCGACGGCGGTGCCGCTGTAGTGGTTCGAGCCGGTGCTGTGGTGACCCCCGGTGAGCGCGTTGATCTGAATGTGGCCGCGCTTCGCCATCTCGACCAGCGCCTTCATCATCGACAGCTGTGGAGTGACGTAGCCGCCCGTCGCGGGGACGAAGGCCTTGTCGCCACGCGCGAGGCGCTCGAGGTTCTTGCGGTCAGAGCCGGTCGACAGGCCCGACCAGAAGCTCACGTTCTTCGACTTGAGAAGGAACTGGGCGCAGCCCTTCACCGTGCCCAGGTTCATCGGGCGGATGACGTGGTTCACGCGATTGAGGCCCAGCTCTTTGCGAGCGCGGTTCGTCGCGTCGAGCCCCATCTTGTATTCGGCCGGGCGCAGGTGCTTCAGCGCGCGCGACTTCAGCTTCGCGTTCAGCTGGCGGTCGTGCTTGATCTCGGCGTAGTCGTGCTTGATCACCGCGCGGTCGTGCGCGATCGCAGATCGATCGGTCGCGAGCTCGGCACGTTTGGCGACGATGGTCAGGTGCTGCTTCGCCTTCAGGTCGCGATCGGCGTCGATCTTCGTGTCGAACCGCGACGCGGTGTCGGTGCGGCGCTGGGTGACATCGGCCAGCTGCTGCAGCAGGGCCGGGCGCTGCTGAACGCCCGGAGCCACCGCGTCGTAGTCGAAAGTGTCTGCCTCGAGCTGCGCAGCGATCTCCGACCTCTGCTGATCCAGCGGCTTCAGCGCCTTGTCTTTGGCTGCCACGGTCTTGTCCAACGACTTGTCGGCGCGGTCGAACAGCTTGTGCGCGACGTCGCCGGCCTTCTTGTCCTTCGTCAGCTCCTTCTGGTGCTTCTCGAGCGTCCGCGTGTCCTTGCGCAGGGCCTTGTGGTCGTTGTCTCCCTCGCGGCGCGCCTTGCGCAGCTTCGCGAGGTCGTGGTGGAGCCGCTGAACCGCAGGACTGAGCGCCATGGTGTTGTCTCCGGTGTGAAGCGTTGCCTTCAGGACTTTGCAGAACCGGTGCCCTGCCCAGGCCCCAGGGAGATCAGGCGCTTGGCCTCAAGCGTGTGTGCGGCGCAGGCGGCACTGTCACCTGCAGACTTCAGGGTAGGGTTGGCCGCCGATGGTCCTTTTCTGGCTTGTGCTCGCGTCCGCTCCGGTCGTCCTCGAGGGCTCCATTCCCGGCCCCGTGCGCGAACACCCGGTTCGCGTTCTCGTCTGGACGCCGGGCAATTTCCTGAAGACGCCATCGCAGAGCCTCGTCATCCCCGCCGGCGCTGCGCTGACCTTCCGGTTCGAGGTCGACCTGGGCCAGTGGTGCGTCAGCGCCTTCGAAGACGAGAACGCCAACGGCAAGCTCGACATGGGGTTCTTCGGCCCCAGAGAGCCCAGTGGCTTCTGGCGGCCCTACTCGGCCTGGCGCAAGCCGCGGTTCGATGACGTGGGCCGCACAGTCGACGCGCCGATGAAGGGGATCGAGATCATCCTCGACTGAGGGCGGCTGGGCGTTAGCTTGGGCCAACCATGATTCCTCCTCGCCCGCCCATTCATTCCGCCATCGTCCCCGTTCAGCAGAACTACCACGCAGATCTGGTCCAGGAAGTCGCCGCAGCCGTGGCTGCCGAGAAGGTGGTGGTGGTCGGCGTGAAGTGGCTCGGCCCGGGCAAGGCCGCGCGCAAAGTGCTCGACGCCGAAGGCATTCCCTACAAGTACCTGCAGTACGGCAGCTACCTGTCGGGCTGGCGGCGCCGCCTCGCGCTGAAGATGTGGGTCGGCTGGTCCACGTTTCCGCTCATCTTCATCAACGGCACTTTCATTGGCGGCGCCAGCAACCTGCGCAAGCTTCGCGACGGCGGGCAGCTGAAGCCGATGGTCGAAGCGCCCCGCAGCTGACGGCCTAACCCTGGCCGAGCTGCGCGAGCAGCGTCGCGCGGTGCTCCGGGTCGAACTTCTCGATCAGCGCCTCGAGCGTCGACTGCTGAAGGTCCGGCCACAGCGCCCGCCCCGCGAGGATCTGACCCAGCACCATGGCTGCCGCCGGCTGTTCGCCCGCGCCCGCCATCGCCTTGACCAGCGCGAGGCCGGCCGGGAGTGAGTTGTTGAGCACGCCCGCCGCCGACCGCAGCAGCGCAAGGCTGAAGGTCGGCGAGTAATCCTCACCATCGGCGGCCGCGGCGAGAATCAGCTCGGCCCGACGCGACGACGCCGACGCGCTGATCTGCTTCAGCTGCAACGCCGCGTCTGCCGTCTTCTCGGCCTCCCACAGCGCCCGAGCACGAACCAGCCGCACCTGCAGCTCGAGCGTGGCCTTCGCGTCCTGCCACGTCTTCCCCAACGCTCCGGCCCGGGCCTGTGCGTCTGCGACCGAGATGGTGGCCGCCTCGTCCAGCAGCTCGACCACGACTTCCGGAAGCTGGGTCGCGTACGCGCCGATGCCGAGGTCGAGCAGCCGCAGCTGGCCTTCGACTTTGAGCGCGTTCGCCGGGTCGTCGATGCGGGCCTTCAGCGCTTCGTACACCGCGAGCCGCGCGCCCTTGAGCTTCGACACCGCTGACTTCTTCGGCTTCTTCACCGCCGTGCCCATGGACACTTTCTACTTCAACAGGCCGTCGCTGCGGCGGCTCTGAAGTAGGGTGCGCGCCTCTCGATGCGTTCCTCGATCGTCGCCGTCTTGCTCACCTTCTCTGCCGCGACCTTTGCTCAGCCGGCAGAGCCTGTCGCGGCCGAACCTGTTCCCGCCCCCGCCCCCGAGCCGGGCTTCCTCAGCAGGTTGAAGCTGACGATCGGCCTCGGCGCCTTCGGCGACGCGTACCCGGTGTCGACGGTGAAGCGGTCGTTGATGGGTGGCACGCGGTTCTGGCTCGGCACGCGCCTGCCGGGCTGGTTGGCGCTGCGCGGTGTCTTCGAGATTGGCTACATCACGGTGAACCCGTTTCCGGGCCGCGGCTCAGACGGCATTCTCGAAGGCGCCGGCCTCGAGCTCGCGCTGGACTATTTTCCCAACCTCAAGCCGTTCATCCGCTTCATGTACAACGCCGTCGTCATCCGCCTCTCGAACATCGGCATGGCTGGCTCAGACGGAATTCTGCTGAACAACGGGTTCTTCGTGCACCTCGGCGCGCGCTACGGGTATGTCGAGCTGCACCTTGGCTTCGGCAGGGACTTGTCGGGCGGCTTCGCTCCCGGCGTCGGCTTCAGCCTCAACTGGCTTCACTGAAGCTTCGAAAGGTAGCCGATCAGCATCTGGGTGATTTCGTTCGACCAGCGGGCAACCTCGGCCGCGTCCGGGTGTTGTTGTGCCAGCTGCTTGCCGACCGCCGTGACGGTGGTGAACAGCAGCTCGCCCGCGAACCGGCGCTGCCGGGGGCTCGCCAGCGGTGCTGTTTCGACGATGAAGGACTGCACGATCGCCTTGCTGAGCTCCCGCCCCGCGCGTGACTCGGGAACTTCGACGCAGCTCGGCGCCGCCGCATGCAGCGCCGCCTCCGACTGGAAGAACTGGTGAATCATCGCGCCCAGGCGTTCTTCGGGCGGCGTCGCCGGGTCACCGAGAAGCGCGCCCATCGTCGAGCCGGTTCTCTGCCACTCGTCGACCTGCAGCCTGAATAGAATCGCCTGCTTGTTCGGGAAGTACTGGTAGAGCGAGCCGACGCTGACGCCCGCCGTTTCTGCGACCCGAATCGTGGTGAACCGCGAAGCGCCTTCCCTCTCGAGAACGCGAATCGCCGCGACGAGAATGTCGGCGACGAGCTGGGTCGAGCGCGCCTGCTTCGGAACCTTCCTCGGGGTGGCAGCGTGGTGGAGGTTCTGGGTCATGCCCGTTCGCAAAGCAATTGCCGTGCGCGGGCGTTTCCCGGTGAAACCCTTCGAGAACGTGCAGGCCGGTGCACAGCTGCGCACCGGCCGGCACGGGACCTTCAGTGAATCGCACCGCCAGGCTCGAGGCCGCTGGGCACTTCGTCCGGAACCGTGCGATCGAACTCGCCGTCGCTGATCGCCTCTACGTCGGTGGCGTAGCGGCCCTGGGGCGCCTGCACCCCGCGCAGGTCGTTGTCAGGGCAGGGCGCAGGTGCAGAAGCCGAATCGCAGAAGTTACTTCTCTCGCGCGCTCAGCACGTAGGGCACGCGAATCGAGACATCTTCGTTGAGCGCCGCGAACGTGAACTGATCCATCGAAGACGAGACGCATTGGGTGAAAGAAGGCCGGTCGAGGTCATCGGAAACGCGAACCTCGTTCACCCGATGCGGAGCGCTCAGGTCCAGCTCGACCACCAACGTTCCCTGGAGCGTGGGCGTCTGTTTGAGCTCACGCTCGAAGCACGTCTGAACCGCCGCGCGCTTCTGTTCGGCGATCGCACGCGCGATGTGCTCGCCATTTCCATCTTCGATCGAAGGCTCGGGCGGCGCGGCGGGTTCAGTCGGGGCGGCGGCCTCGATCGCAGCTGCCTCTTCAAGCGTCTCTTCTTTCACCACCGGAACAGCCGCCGCGAGCAGCGGAGGCGCCGACAACGCACGCGCACGTCGCGCCGACTTCGCCACGACCGGCTTCGCGCGCCGCTTCGGCGGCAGGGGCGCCAGGTCGGACTCGGGCTCGGGCTCGCCGACCACGGTCACCACTGGAGGTGCCGCGGCCTCGACCGAAGCCGGACGCGAGAGGGCATACCCGCCCGCCGCCAGCAGCACGCCCACAACACAACCCAGCAACACCCGTCGTCCGCGATGCAACCCGAAGGTCGCGGTGAGGTCCGGCTCGTCTTCTGTGGGCATCGCGCTCTCGTCGGTAGACAGCTCTACCGTTGGTTGCGCGACGCCCTCGAAGTGATCAGGGAATCTCGACGCCCTTGAGCACGGCCTGCTTATCGGCCTCGATGACGACCTCGACGGGGGCGCTCGACTTTCCGTTCATCTTGAAGAGCACCGTGTGCTTGCCGGCTGGCACCTCGAGCGAGCTCGACACCGCCAACGGCGTCTTCTTCCCGGTGTTCTTGCCGTCGATCCAGATCTCGGCGCCCGGCGGCTTCGATGACGCGGCCAGCCTTCCCTTCCCAGCCGGCGCCGGCTTCGCCTCGGCCTTCGGCTTCTCTTCCTTCGCCGCGGGGGCAGGCTTTGCCTCGGCCTTCGGCTTCTCTTCCTTCGCTGCGGGGGCAGGCTTTGCCTCGGCCTTCGGCTTCTCTTCCTTCGCCGCTGGAGCAGGCTTCGCCTCGGCCTTCGGCTTCTCTTCCTTCGCCGCGGGGGCAGGCTTTGCCTCGGCCTTCGGCTTCTCTTCCTTCGCCGCTGGAGCAGGCTTTGCCTCGGCCTTCGGCTTCTCTTCCTTCGCTGCGGGGGCCGCCGTCTCTTCCTTCGCCGCAGGGGCCGCCGGCGCCGGCGCCGGCTTCAGCTTCGCGTGCAGCGCGACGACCGCCTTCTCGGTCTTGGCAAACACTTCGGCGTCTCGCAGCCGCCCGTTCAGCTTCGCGTCGGCAGGAGCCTTCTCGTTCAGCGCCTTGAACCGTGCGTCGATCTCGAAAGCCGTGTTCGTGTACTCGCGATACAGCGCCTGCAGCTCGGGGCTCTTGCTCAGCACCGCGGGGTCGTCGGCAATCTTCTTTTCCACTGCTTCGCGCATCTGCACGTAGACGGGGAAGGTCACCGACGCCTCCGGCGCCGCAGGCGTGGGCGCCGGGGTTGGAGCCGGAACCTGCTTCTCGCCCTTCGTTTTCACCGCGACCTTCACGTCTTCCTGCGCGGCCTTCACCTGCTCCTGTGCGTCTTCACCGGCCGCGGCCGCCGCCTTCATCGCGTCGTCGGCCTGCTTCTGTGCGGCGGCGATCTGCGCTTCGACGTCGCCACCCGTCCCGCCCGCCATTGTCCCGCCGCCGACGCCGGCAGGGGTCGACAGGCGTCCGATGGCTCCGAAGACACCGCCGACGAGCACGATCCCACCGAGCACCAGCAGCACCGTACGGAACCACTTCACCACCTCGAACTTCACCATCCACGAGTAGGTGACGAAGAGGACCACGACCGTGCCCAGCGCAGACAGAATCGGCTGCACCATCGCGACCAGCCTGAACGGAACCAGGCCGAGCAGGGTTCCGATGCCGGTGGGCAGCACGACCAGCGCGGTCGCCGTCATGAACATCAGGAAGTAGTTGGTGCGCGAGCGCTCGTCCGACTCGCCCTTCAGCTTCATCACCACCCACGAGACCACCGGGTGCCAGATGAAGCCCGTCACCACGCTCGCGATCACCGCGATGATTGCCGGCACCAACAACGTTCCGACGATCAACCCTCCGATGCTCAACGTCCCCGACACCAGCTGCACGATCAACGTCGAGATGAACCCGACCGCGGCGCTGAAGAGGTTCACCGGCAGCGCGTAGGCGATGAGCTCCATTCGCCCCTTCGCCTCGTGCTTCTGTTCCTCGACGCCTTTGCGAATCGTGCCCATCGGGTTGACGATCATCAGCGGCACGGCGGCCAGGTAGAACGCGATCGCCTTCGGCACCGCGACGAGGAAGTACTTAAGGCCCTTGTCTCCGCCCGCGATCACGTCGTCCGCCGGCGCTTCCTCTTCCTGCGGCGTTTCTTCCTCGGGCTCGGCGGCCGGCTTTGCTTTCGCCCGCGGCACCGCCTGCGCACGAACGGTGTGCATCACCGGCCTTTCAGCTTCTTCCTCTTCTGCTTCCGGCTGCTGCTCGTCTGCCGCCACTTCCACCGTCGGCGGGCCCGGCTTCCCCTTCGCAGGCACCGGCGCAAACTGCGGCGCCCCGTAACCAATCAACGTCTTCGACGAAGACTCTTGCGTCACCGGCGCCTGCGCCATCGCCGTCGCCACGCGATCGGCCGAGAACCCGACCAACGTCGCCGTCGTCGACTGCTCTTCGGGACGAGAAGCCGGAGCCGGTGAACGCGGTGCCTGCGCCATCGCCGCCGCCACGCGATCTGCCGAGTACCCAATCAGCGTCTTCGCCGTCATGTCCGGCTCTTCGCTGGCTGCCGCCGGCTGCTCGACCGTTACCGCCGCCGGAGCGCCGTACCCAACCATCGTCTTGTTCGAAGCCTCAGCCGACGCGCGTTCAGACGAGTACCCAATCATCGTGGGGTTCGCCGACTCGGGCTCGGGCGCTTCCTCCTCGACCTTTGGCGCAGACCGCCGCACCGCCTGCACCGACGGCTTCGTGTCGAAGATCGGCGCCGCCATCATCACGACCGTGTGCTGCAGCTTCGGGTCCCAGATCCTCATCACTTCCAGTTGGGTGTCCGACATCGTGATGATGTCGCCCACCCGGATGTTGGTCGCCTCCTTGCCGACCACCACGTCGGCGATCTTCGTGCCGTTCGTCGAGCCCAGATCCTGAATCAGCCAGTCCGTGCCGTCGGCGAAGATCCGCGCGTGCCGGCTCGAGAGGCCTTTGTCCTGCAGCTGCAGGTCGGCCGCACCGCCTTCGCGGCCAATCGTGTGACCTTCGTTGGGCACTTCGATCACGTCACCTGAGGTGAGGTTCCGGAGTTCAATGGGCATGGGGCCGTAAGGCTGCCTGACGTCGCCTCTCGATGCACCAACTTGAAGTGCCAGCAGACGTGCGCGGCGGCTGGCCACCCGTTAGCCCTTCAGCCTTGCTCCGTTCATCCGTTGCCACCTCTATCCGGTCGCATCCCACCTTCCAGCACTCGAACCTGCTGAAGAAGGCGTGGGTCCTGCCCGTGGCGAAGCTCTATTCGCCGCTGTTGTCGCAGGGCTTTACGTCCATCTGCGGCCCCACCAGCGTCGCCAACGTCCTGCGGTCGATGGGCGTCCGCGCCGGCAAGAACCCGCTCAAAGGCTTCGGGGTGAGAGCGATGAGCCTCGACCAGCTCGCTGCCGAATCGTCCGAGATCGTGCCGGCGCCGTGGCGGGTGACCGCCGTCCGCCCGGACTCCGCCGAGGCGCTTCGGTCTGAGCTCCGCGCTTCCAACGACGGGTCGCGCCGCTTCGTCACCAACTTCGCGCGGTCGTCTCTCTTCGGCGGCGGCAGCGGCCACCACTCTCCCATCGGTGGCTACCTCGAGGAAGAAGACCTCGCCTTCGTGCTCGACGTGAACGCTGGCTATGGCCCCTGGCTGGTCAGCACCGAACGTCTTTTCGACGCGATGAACACCGTCGCCGACTGGGCGACCGGCCGGACGCGCGGCCTGGCGCGATTCGAACGCTGACCTTCGATTTAAGGGCTTGCCAGCCGGCCAGCCCTTCAGCGAGAGCAGCTGAAAATGCCTGCGTGCGGCCTCGACTTCGGAACCAGCAACAGCGCCGTGGCCCTCGCGACGGGTGAGGTGCTGCGCGTCGAACCATTGGTAGACCAGCCGCGCCTCTCGCGCTCGGTGCTCTTCTTCCCCGAAGAGACGAACGAGACGCTCACCGGCGGCGACGCGATCGAAAGGTACCTGCAGGACAACGCAGGCCGCTTCATTCAGTCGATGAAGACGTGGCTGCCCAGCACCAGCTTCACCAAGACCCAGATTCGCAACCGCACCCTGTCTCTCGAAGAGCTGATCGCCATCTTTCTGCGCAGCCTTCGCGGCCAGGCCTCCCGCGCGTCAGGCCTCGAGCTCGACGAAGTGGTGCTGGGCCGGCCCGCGCGCTTCTCGGTGGATCCGAAGATCGACGCCTTTGCTGAGCAGCGCCTGAAGAAGGCCGCTGAGCTCGCGGGCTTCCGCAAGGTGTCCTTCGTGATCGAGCCCATCGCCGCCGCGCTCGCGTACGAAGCCACGCTGAACCATGACGAACAGGTGCTGGTCGTCGACTTCGGCGCCGGCACCACCGACTTCACGTTGATGAAGCTCGGGCCTTCGCACCGTTCGCGAGGTGACCGCCGCGCCGACGTGATTGCGTCTGCCGGCGTCTACGTCGGCGGCGATCGCTTCGACGCGGCGATCATGAAGCACAAGCTCTTGCCGTACTTTGGCCAGGGCTCCACCTACGAGGTCGGCTTCAAGCGCATGCCGATTCCCACGTACGTGCTCGGCCGGTTGTCTTCGTGGAACGAGATGTCGTTGATTCGCGAGAAGTCCACCCGCGAGCTGATCGACATGATGCTTCGCAGCAGCGACGCCAAGCCCGCCATTCAGGCCCTTCACGATCTCGTCATCTACAACCTGGGTTACCGCCTCTACCGCGCGATCGAGAAGGCGAAGATCGAGCTGTCGACCCAGAAGGCGACCCACGTCCGGTTCGACGATGAACGGGTGAAGATCGACGAGAAGGTCACCCGCGCCGAGTTCGAAAGGTTCTGCGCTCCGCTGATTGACGAGCTCGAAGAGTGTTCGGATGCGCTGATGGCCCGTGTGCCTCAGCCGGTGAGAATCGACTCCGTCTTTCTCACCGGCGGCTCGTCGCAGATCCCCGCCGTGCAACAGCTGTTCGCCCGCAGGTTCGGAGCGGATCGCCTCCGCACCGCCGACGCCTTCACCAGCGTCGTCGAAGGCCTCGGCCGCGCATCCGACTCGGCGTTTCAGCTCACCGCCGAACGCTGAAGCCGCCGCCACCGCCCATCAAGACGTAGGAGTCTCTGCCTCAAAGGAAAAACCAAGGAAGAAGGTGAAGCCGACGAACCCCGATGACGTGACGACCGAGCCCGCGTCGAAGCTCATCGATCAGCGAATCGCCGAGCTGGCCCGGCTGCGCGCACTCATCCACGAGGCCGACCCCGAGGTCGTCGAAGAGTGGAAGTGGGGAATTCCCGTCTGGTCCCACAGCGGCATTCTCTGCACCAGCGAGACGTACACGAAGGCGGTGAAGCTGACCCGTCAGCGGCTGTCCGTGCACCCCGATGATCAGACCCTTCTTTACCTTCGTCGCCTGTGGGTGGCTCGCGTCCTGTTCGCCTTCTGGCTGCGGCGATGGCGGAAGCCTCAAGGTCCTTACCCGCCAGCCATCCCCAGCAGTTCTTCCTCGTCACGCGCGAGCAGCGAGCGCAGAAGGGGGTGCTGGAAGCGGCGGTCGAGCGTGATGGCGTAGAAGGTCTCGGCGATGTCGGGGACGACACAGAGCTCGTGAACGACCCCCTGCCGAAGCTCGTCCCGCACGACCACGGAAGGCACGAGCGCCAGCGCCTCGCTGTCGGCGGCCAACAGGCGGATCATGGCCATGTCGTCGACCTCCGCGAGGATGCGGACCTTCACACCCACGCGCTCGCACAGCGCGTCGAACTCCGAGCGAAGCTCGCTCGCAGTTCCCGGGACGATCATCGGGTGCGCGGCGAGGTCCTTCGGGAACTTGAAGCGGGCGGGAGGTCGTGAGGCGATGATGCTCGCCGGTTGCCGCGCAAGACGACGGCACCGGAAGCGGCGCGGGGCCATGGCCCCGGGAGGTCGGTTCGAGAGCACCAGATCGAGCGCGTGGCCCTCGAGGCGATCGAGCAGTTCGTCAAGACCGCCAGCCTCGAGGTGCAGCCGCACGTCGGCTTGTGCGAGCAACGGTTTGACGAACGACCGCTGGAAGTTTCGCGACAGCGTTGCCACCGCGCCGACGCGAAACAGCTGGTCGCGGCTCCGCCCCTGCTTCAGGGTCGAGACGAGCTCGCCGCCCGCCGCAAAGATGTCTTCCGCGTAGGCGAGGGCCATCGCTCCGGCTTCGGTGAGCACAAGCCGCCGCCCCTCGCGCGCAAACAGCGGCTCGCCCAGCTGCGCCTCGAGCTGCCTTATCTGGGCCGAGAGCGCCGATTGGGCCACGCGGAGCCGCTTCGCGGTTCGAGTGAGATTGCCGTCTTTGGCGACGGCCCAGAAGTAACGCAGGTGGTGGAAGTTGAGCTGATCAGCGAGCACGAAGCATCTCCGCAAAAGAACGATTGAAGCTCTTTTATGTGGTTTTAAAGAACATTGAACGCGGCTACGCAACGGGGCATGGACATGTCGTCGATGGCGCTCGCGATTCCCCTCTCGCTCGTTGCAGGGGCAATGCTCTCCAGAGCCTCTTCTCCATTTACGAGCGCGGTGATCGCCAGCTCGTTCTCGGTTGTGCTCGCGGCGCTCTTCGCGGCAGGCGTCGTGGTCACGTCACGGGCGCCCAGCGACCCACTCTTCAGCGCCTGGGTGCGCGTCGACGCCATCACCGGCGTGATGCTGCTGCTTGTCTGTGCGCTGGGCCTCATCATTGTTCGGTACTCGCGCACCTACCTGAATGGCGACCCGGGACAGCTGCGCTACGCGCGCTGGCTTCTGGCGACCCTCGCGGCGGTCGCGACGCTGGTGGTCGCGAACAACCTCCTGGGCATCGCCATCGCATGGACGCTGACTGGCCTCGCGCTCCACAAGCTGCTCGCGTTCTACGGCGACCGCCCGGCCGCGCTCGTCGCCGCCCACAAGAAGTTCCTCGTCAGCCGGCTGGCTGACCTCTGCCTCTGGTCGGCGCTGGCACTTCTCTACGCCAATGTCGGGAGCCTGAACCTCGACGTCATCGCTCGCTGGGCGCAGGCGCAGCCAGATCTGCCGCCATCGGTGCAGCTCGCCGCAGTGCTCTGCGTCGTCGCCGCGGCGTTGAAGTCGGCTCAGCTGCCGTTTCACGGCTGGCTCACCCAGGTCATGGAGGCGCCGACGCCGGTCTCGGCGCTGCTCCACGCGGGCGTCGTGAATCTCGGAGGGTTCCTGATGATTCGGCTCGCGCCCCTGATGGCGCACGCCCCCGCCGCGCAGCTGCTGCTGGTCGTCGTCGGGATGACGACGACGGTCATCGCGGCGATGGTCATGACCACCCGGGTGAGCGTGAAGGTGTCCCTCGCCTGGTCCACCTGCGCGCAGATGGGCTTCATGCTCGTGCAGTGCGGCCTCGGGGCCTGGCACCTGGCGTTCCTGCATCTGCTCGCGCACTCGCTCTACAAGGCCCATGCATTTCTGGCCGCGGGCAGCGCGGTCGATGCCTGGCGCATCGGCGCACTCACGCGACGACCGCCGTCCCCGTCTGTCTTGCGGCTCTGCGTGAGCGCCGCCCTGGCAGTCGGAGCCGCGACGATCGCCGTCGCTCTCAGCTTCAACCCCTCGGTGCAGGTGCTCACCCTCATCGTCGCGCTGTCCCTCGTCCCGATGGTTGCGCAGAGCGCCGGCTCGCTTGCGACCGTCGCGCTCCGCGTCATCGGCGTCGCGACGCTCTACGCTGGCGCGCACTGGGTCGCCGCGCGCCTCTTCGTGGTGCCTGCGCACGAAGAGACGTCCGTCATCGGCTGGACGGTGGTCGCAGTCGGCTTCTCAGTGCTGTTCGCCGCGCAGTCGCTCGTTCAGCTGCGCCCCCACGGCCGCCTGACGCAGCAGCTGCACACCTGGCTCTTCGCGGGGCTCTACCTCGACGAGTGGTTCACCCGCCTGACGTTCCGCGTGTGGCCACCCGTGCTCTCGCCCCCCCTCACCTCCAGGCAGGCCCCATCATGAGCTCCGCACCGCCCGACCTCGATGCCGCCGTCGCGCGGGCCTGCGCCCGCATCGCACCGACCTGGCCGCTCGATCGCTTCATCGCCGTCAACCCGTTCTGGGGAATGATCGACCGTCCCCTGCCCGCGGTGGCAGGCGCACTGCTCGGTGCGTCGGGCTCGCGCCTGCTCATGCCGCGCGCATGGTACCGCCAGGCCCACGCCGAGGGCCGCCTGCGCAACGAGCACCTCGCGGCCGCCATCGACGACAGCGGCTCGTCCACGACTCTCGACCAACTGACCGAGCTGCTGGCGAGGCAAGAGCCAGCCGTCGAGAAGCGCAGCCGTGTCGTCGATGTCGTCGATGCCGGCCGAGACCTGGTGCACGAGGTGTCCTGGCGCGACTTCGTCACCCACAGCGTGAGCCAGTTCTGTGCCGCGTGGTTCGACGACGGGCAGGCCTCGCTCGGCCCCGACCGCACAGGCGGTCTCTACGCGAGCTGGCGGCAACAGGCCGAGGGCGACAAGTCCCCTTCTCTGTTGATGCGCCTGCAGTCCTATCGCGCCGCCGCCAGAGGCTTGCCGGCGACGGCCAGCGAGATGCTGCAACGAGGCTTGGTGGAACTCGAGGTTCCCGCCGGCGAGCAGGAAGCGTACCTGTGGGGGCTCTTGCTCGACCAGAACGGCTGGGCCTCCTGGTGCGCCTACCAGCGGTGGACGGCGCGGCTCTCGGGCGCGGACGACGCGGCCATCGTCGACCTGTTGGCGATTCGCCTGGCGTGGGAATGGCTGCTGCACACCACCGGCGGCGAAGGTGTCGCCCGAAGATGGCAGCTGGCGATCTCGAGCTGGCCAGGCATCGACGCCGCTGCCCATGCATCGCAAGCCGACGACTGGTTGCTTCAGCGGGCGATCGAGCTCGCCTGGCACGAGACCGTGCTCCGCGAGCTGCCCGCGGGGCTGGCGGCCAGCCGGCCCGAGGCACCTGCTGTCCAGGCGGTCTTCTGCATCGATGTTCGCTCCGAGGTCTTTCGTCGCGCGCTCGAGGCCCAGGGCCCGGCGGTGCAGACGCTGGGGTTCGCGGGCTTCTTCGGCTTACCGATCGCCTATCAGCCGCTCGGTGCGGCCGAGGCGCGGCCACAGCTGCCAGGCCTGCTCGCGCCGCGCCTGCTCGCGCGGGACACCGGGCTCGACGCCGCTGACGCCGCTCAGCGCGCCGGGCGCCTCGACTTCACTCGAAGCTGGAGGTCCTTCATGGCTGGCGCGGTCTCTACCTTCACTTTCGTGGAGGCGATGGGGCTGACGTACGCGGGCCGGCTCCTCGCCGAGAGTCTGGGCAAGAGTCCGCGGGTTCAAGGCGAAGATGCGGGCCTGTCGCGGGCCGCCGCCGGCCGACGCAAGCCGCGCCTCGTCGGCAGCGTCGAGGGTCTCCCGTCAGCCCCTGGCGCTCGCGGCGATCTGGCCGCCGGCATATTGCGCTCGATGAGCCTCACCAGGACCTTCGCGCGGCTCGTGCTGCTCACCGGGCACGGGAGCGAGACGCGCAACAACCCGCACTCGGCCGGGCTCGACTGCGGGGCGTGCTGCGGGCAGACCGGTGAGGTCAACGCGCGAGCGGCCGCAGCGTTGTTGAACGATCGCGACGTACGCCAGGCGCTCAGCGCGCGCGGCATCGACGTTCCCGATCAGACGCGCTTCGTTGCCGGGTTGCACAACACGACCACGGATGACGTCGTGCTCTTCGACCTCGACGAGCTGCCAGCCTCTTACGCCGCCGAGCTCGCTGCGCTGCGCACGCTGTTGGTCAACGCCTCCGAGCGTGCGCGTGCCGAGCGCTCGCCGAGCCTCGGCCTCGGAGGCGTCAAGTCGTCGCGGCTAACCGAAGCAGTGCGCGCCCGCGCGCGCGACTGGGCACAGGTTCGCCCGGAGTGGGGCCTTTCGAACAACGCCTCCTTCATCGTCGCGCCGCGGGAGCACTGCCGTCACTTGAGCCTCGCGGGGCGCTCGTTCCTTCACGAGTATCGATTCGACGAAGACGAAGACTTCGCCACGCTCGAGCTCATCATGACCGCGCCGATGGTCGTCGCGCACTGGATCAACCTTCAGTACTACGCGTCGACGGTCGACAACGCGCGCTACGGCAGCGGCAACAAGGTGCTGCACAACGTCGTCGGCGGACATCTGGGCGTCTTCGAGGGCAATGGTGGGGACCTTCGCGTCGGCCTGCCGATTCAGTCCGTTCACGACGGCCAGCGCTGGGTGCACACGCCGCTGCGCCTCAGCGTGTTCATCGAAGCGCCCCGCGAGGCGATCGATGCCGTCCTCCGAAAGCACGCCCACGTCCGCGCGCTCGTCGCCAACAGCTGGCTCGACCTCTTCCAGATCGACGCAGGCGAGGGTGCCCTCTACGCATGCCGCAAGGGCGGCTGGGTGCAGAGAGCCCATCGGGTGTAGGGCCGCAGATTTCCCCCGAACCGCGGCGGTGACGTCACGGTGTTCCAGGCCCGGCAAGTGGCCACGGCCACCGAAGTGTTCGAAATCAATCGACCCTCGGGTTGCATGGGGTTTGCATCCCCTCTCGACATGAACGACAAACGGACCAAGGCGCGCTTCACTGCGCGTCCCCTGCTGGTTGCCTCGGTCGGCATCGCGATGCTCTCGATGGGTGCCTGTGGTGGCTTCACCAGCGGCAACCTGATGGTTCCCCGCTGCCCCGATGGCGGCTTCGACAACACCGGCCACGACTGTGAGCCGGTCGATGCCGGGACGAAAGACGCGGGGCCGAACGACGGCGGGACGAAAGACGCGGGGACGGACGACGGCGGCCTGGGCGGAGATCACTGAACGCTGTGCTTGAGCTCTTCGAGCTGAGCCTATTGGGTGGGGCGGTCGAGCGTCGCTATCGCCGCCTTCGGCCGGAAGTCGAGCAGCTGCCGTGGGACACGCTCGACCCCTCGAAGTACTCGCAGGACGTGCTGAAGGTCGCTCGGACCACGTGGACTGAAGCGACCTTTCAGGAGCATCGAACCGCAGCCGCCTGCGCCGCCACCCTCAAGGCGCTGATCGCCGCCCGCGCGCCAGTGGATCTGATCGCGATGGCCACCCGCTTTCCCCTCGACGAGATGGTGCACGTCGAGCTGTGCGCCCGCCTGGCGACGGGGCTCGGCGGGGGCGCGCCTCTCGAGCACGACCCGCTCCAGCTGATCGTCGAGCCGGATCGCACGCTGCCGGCGCTGCTCCAGGCGGCCGAGCTGGTGGTGCGAAACTTCTGTGTCGGCGAGGCGCTGTCGATTCCGGTGCTGCGCGGCTCGTGGCATGCCGCCGGGCACCCGCTGATCAAAGCCGTGCTCGGTCGGATCGTAAAAGATGAAGCAGCGCATGGGCAGTTTGGTTGGTTCTTCCTTGATTGGGCCGGCGACAAGCTCAGCGCGGCCGATCGCGAACACCTCGCGCGCCAGGCAGCGCTCACCATCAACTCGGTGGTCGAGCGCTGGAAGGACATCAAGCCGATCGCCCACGAGGAGTCCGACGTCGATCGCCTCGGCTGGATGGAGTCGTCGACCTACGTCGCCCTCGCTCGACGCTCGATGCAGACCAGCGTCATCGAGCCGCTCGAGCGATATGGAATCGTCGTCGCGCCGTGGCTCGTTTCTTAAAGGGACATCCTCTCGATCTCGCCGTCTTCCGGGTGACGGTCTTCATCGTCCTGCTCGGAAGTGTCGATCTCCATGGCTCGTGGAAGTGGGCGGCGCTGCCTGTGGGCGCACAGGTTCCCCCCGAAGGGGCTCCGCCCAGTCGATTGAGCTGGATCGAAGCCGACCAGCTCGAAGCAACAGGCACCCGACCGGCTCTGTCACTGGCAGATCTGCGCGGACCCGATGGAGCGCGCTGGTGGGGCGTCGGCTGGCGGCTGCTGCGGAACCCGACTCCCGAGGCGCTGCAGGCCCACTACCGCGCCCGACGGGGAGAGCCAGCGGCCGACGTCGAGGCCATCGATTTCTTCCGGGTTTCAACGCCGCTGCGAGACGCCGGCGTCCTCACGCCGGTTCGGACCCCGCTCTGGCGATGGAAACTTCGCGACTGACGCTTAGAACGCGTCGAGCTTCTCGAACGCCTCTCGAACGATGAGCGTCAGCGACCTGCGCCCACCCTTCCGCACCCACTGCCGAATGGCGCACTCGAGCGTGGCAACGATGGCGCCAGCGACGACCTCGGCCGCGAAGGCCGACGGGTACGCCCTGTGTCTGACCAGCGTTCCGCTCAGGGCCGCCTTCATCTCGGCCAGCCCCGCGAGTGAAGCGATCTCCAGGGCGGGGTGGTCGAGCATCAGCTTCGCGCGCCGCAAAATGCGTTCGCGATCGCGCGAGTAGACCTCACCGACGCTCACGACCAATGCCTCGACCACGCTCTTGCGCACCGAGCGCGAGGGCAGGCGGGCTTCGATCGCAGCCAGCAGCATCGGGTCGTACTCATCCCACAGCACCAGCGCCTCTTTGGTGCCGAAGCCCCGGTACACCGTCGGCGCCGACACCTCGGCCGCGGCGGCGATCTCTTCGATCGTGACCGCGTCGAACCCGCGCCGTTCGAACAGGCGCAAGGCAGCCTCCTGCACCCGTCGCATTCCCCGCAACCGCCGCTCGCGCCTTCCATCGGATTGCGTTGTGACAGTGACTTCCATATGACAGTTGCTATCACTTTTGTCTGCGAGGCGTACGTCATGACTGAAGACCCTGAGAAGGACCTGCGCGCACGCCTGGGCGAGGCGACCCGCGAGGTGCCGACGTCGCGCCTGGGAAGAATTTGGAAGACGGGCCGCACCGCCGTGGGCATAGGGGCGGCGCTCTTGAGCAAACGTCCTGGTAAGGACCCGATTGACCTCGCCGCGGTGAGCAAGCTGGTGCTGCAGATGGGTGAGCTGCGCGGCCTCGCGATGAAAGGCGGTCAGATCCTCAGCTACATCGACCCATCGGTGCCGCCCGAGCTCCGCGCAATGCTGTCGCTGCTGCAGACGTCCGCCATCGCCAGTGACCCTTCTGCCATCGCCGATGCCGTGCGCGCGGGCCTCGGCGCGCGTTCAGCAGTCCTCCTCGAGCACATGGAGCCAAAGCCCTTCGCCGTCGCCAGCATCGGGCAGGTGCACCGCGCCCAGCTGCCCGACGGCACGCAGGTCGCGGTCAAGGTTCGCCACCCGGGCATCGACACGGCGCTGAAAGGGGAATTCGCGACTGCCGGAGCGGGCTCGTCGATCGCGCGACTCTTCGCGCCCGGTGCCAACGTCGAAAGCTTCGTCGACGAAGCACGGACGGCGATTCTCGAAGAGTGCGACTTCACCCTTGAAGCCCAGCGTCAATCCACCTTCGAACGCCTCTTCGCCGGTGACGCGACGCTGACGATTCCGCACGTCGAGGCCGAGTGGTGCGCGGCTTCCGTGCTCACCACCCGCTGGTCGCCCGGCCGGTCATTCAACGCGTTGCTTGCGTCCAACCCCTCGCAGGCCGAGCGCGATCGCATCGGCGAAGCGCTGTTCCGCTTCTACGTCGGCACGCTCTACCGGCACGGGCTCTTCCACGCGGATCCGCACCCCGGCAACTACGGCTTCCCCGAAGACGGCCGGGTGGTGGTCTACGACTTCGGCTGCGTTCGTTCATTCGAGCCCGCAATCGTCCGCGCCCTCGCGCAGATGACTGCCGCCGTTCGAGCCGATGACTCACGCGCGATGGCGCAGGCGTTCGAGGCCTTCGGCGCCAAGCCCGCCGCCGATGCGAGTTCCGCCGCCCACGTCCGTTCGCTGCTGAGAGGCTTCTTCGGCCCGCTGCTGACCCTGGGCCCGCGCCGCATCGAGCCCGGCGAGGGCTTCGCGGCGCAGCAGCTGTTCAAGGACAAGCGCGCCATGATGCGGCTGCAGCTGCCCGGCCGGCTGCTGTTCCTCTTCCGCCTGCGCTTCGGCCTCTATTCGGTGCTCAGCCAGCTCGGGGCCTGCGCCGATTGGGCGGCTCTCGAGTCGGGCTGGGCCGCGTCGGTGCTGCAGCCCGCCGCGAATCGGCAGTAAGACCCCGCCTGGAAATCCTGCTGTGGAGAACCTGACATGGCGTACGACGAAGGCCTCGCCGAACGGGTGAGAGGCGTTCTCGAAGAGCAGCGCGGTGTCTCCGAGAAGAAGATGTTTGGAGGGCTCTGCTTTCTGCTCGATGGAAAGATGTGCTGCGGCATCATGAAGGACGCCTTGTTGGCTCGGGTCGGCGCCGATCAGCACCCAGCAGCATTGAAACAGAAGCACACCCGACCGATGGAGTTCACCGGGCGGCCTCTGAAGGGCTTCGTGCTGGTGGACCCGGGAGGCCTTGACTCCGAGAAGCAGCTCGAGGCGTGGGTGAACCAGGGCATCGCAGTCGCCCGTCTCTCGCCCTCAAAGCGCCAAGCGCGGCGGGTTTCTCGTCGGCGAACCTGACCGACGACCCGCCCACCAGGCAGTGAAGGTGAGCAGCTTGCGATCGAGCAGCCCCATTGTGGCCGCATCGCGACGCATTCTGGGTCGGTACGTCAGCCGAGGTCGGCCGAGCACGGCAAGCTGACGCGAAAGACACAACCGGTCGGCTGGTCCTCGACCGCGATCGTCCCGCGATGGGCCTCGATCGCCAGCTGGCAGAACGCAAGCCCGAGCCCGTGACTCGGACGCGCGGCAACACCCTGCTGCACCTGAAAGTACTTCTCGAACACCGCGTCTCGCTGCTCGGCTGGAATGCCTTTGCCCTGATCGATCACGCGCAAAATTTCGTGGTCGCCCTCGGCCGAAAGCTCGACTCGAACGGTGGAGTCCCGCGGGGCGTACTTCTGGGCGTTGTCGATGAGATTGCTGACGACCCGCTCGAGGATCTTCGCGTCCGCGTCCACGCAGTGACCAGGCTGCGCCACCACCAGCTCGAGGGTCTGGCCCCGTTCGAAGGAGGCTGCTCGGGCGCGGTCGATCGCGACCTGGGCGACTACGGCGAGCTCCACCACCGAGGTGCGGTCGACGATCAGGGCGCCATCCTCGGCGCGGCTGACGTCGAGTAGATCATTCACCATGCCGGCCAGCTGGGCACTCGCCCCAACGATGTCGGAGGCGGCAGCCCGTTGGTCCGCGGTGAGGCTGGGGTCCTCGAAGAGCCAGGTCGCGTTGACCGATACCGCGGTCAGCGGGCTCTTCAGGTCGTGCACCAGCATCGCTGTCAGGTCCTGCTGGCTCTGGTTGCTCTCGGTCACCGAGACGCGCAGATCGGCCGCGAGCCGCTGCTCTTCGAGCAACTGCAGCACCGCGCGCCGAAGCTCGAGCTGGGTCGCGATGTGTGCTGCAGCGATCACGAGCAGCCGGCGCTGGGTCGCGTTCAGTCTGGATGGCTTCGAATCGAAGACGCAGAGTGTCCCGAGCGCGACGCCGGCGCGGTTGATCAGCGCGACCCCGGCGTAGAAACGCACAAACGGCGCAGCGACCACCAACGTGCTCTGCGCGAACCGCGGATCCAGCAGCGTGTCCGGCACCTCCAGCACGTCGGCCTGAAGCATCGTGTGGGGGCAGAACGCGTGGTCGCGGGGGATCTCGCGGGCCAGCGGGCCATGCACCGCCTTCACCCACTGCCGCTCACTGTCGAGCAGCGTCATCGCCCCGATCTCGGTGCCGCAGACCTTCGCGATCAGCCGCGCATAATCGTCGAACTCACCCTCTGCCGGGGTGTCGAGGATGCGGTACGTCAGCAGCGCTTGCACCCGCTCGCTTTCGATGTTCGCTGGAATTGCCCCCATAGCGGTGCAACTCTACCCCACCGAAAGCTGGCGTGGTTGTTCTATGGATTGCCGGGCCGTTCGCGTCGTCCAACCAGGTGTTGAACTATTCAAGGCACCTGGCCCGTCAGCCGGCTGGCCAGTTCCCAGAAGCGGCTCGCCTTCTGAAGGTCGTGTGACTCCGGGCTTGAAGCGAGCTCGCTCTTCTCACCGAAGAAGCGTCCTCCCCTGCCGTTCAGGCTGGGGTCGATGGCCATGAACACCAACGAGTCTGTGGCGGCCGCGACGGTGGTCGCGAAGGGCATGTGAACCAGCACGTGGCGAAGCAACCATCGCTCGAAGGGTCGACGGCTCGATTCCGCCGCGGTCTCTGGCACGAACCCTGGGCAGACGGCGTTGACGGTGATGGGACCCCTCAGGAGCAAACGGCTATCGCAGAATGGCCTGGTAGTTCTGCGGGTCGCCGGGTCGCTCTTCGACGACGGTCAGGGACCACTCGACGACGAAGCCGGCGCACCGCAGCTCTTCGTCGAGCGCCTCGGGCGCTAGAATTCGCCGGTTCGGATGCACGCCCTCGCCATCGATGACGCGCGTGTCCTCCGCGTTCCTGTCTGAGCATCGACGCCAGAGCCCACCTTTGTCACCGAGCAGGAAATGATCATCGAAGCGGATCGTTGGATGGCGCGGCATCGTCTCGACAATCACGGCGCCGCCCGGCTTCAGGAGCCTGCGCACCGTTGCAAGCAGCCGTGCGCGATCAGCGTAGGCAATGCAGTGAAGGCAATGACCGTCGACAATCAGGTCGAAGAGGTTCTCGCCCGGCAGCTCGAGAACGTCGTGAAGCGCGAACCGCGCCGGAAGGTGTTGTTCCGCCGCGAAGCGTTCGGCCATGCGGATCGCCGTCAGCGAGAGGTCGACGCCGAGCACGTCGTAGCCGCGCGCAGCGACGTGGCAGCTCACCGGCCCCGTGCCGCAGCCGATCTCCAAAGCCCGCGCCCCAGCCGGCGGCGGTCCGATCATTGGGACCGCGCGATCGAGAAGCGGGCGCATGTAGAAATCATCGAACTCCCTCCTGTCCCAACAGGATTCCCCCTCGGCTTCGAGGCGGCGATAGGTGCCTTCGTGCGCTCCTTAGTACTTCACACGTCGGAGTTTCGCTGCGGCTCGGCCGCCTGTCTCATTCTTCTTCGACCCGCGCTGGTATGGTGCCTCGAGGCCGGTTCGCAGTTGCTCACGAGGTTGCCATGTCGCCCCGCACAGCCGTCGTCGCGATGATGGCCACCACAACTCTTTGGGCGTGCGGCAGCCCGCCACTGCCCCCGCCCGTCGGGGATGAGGATTGCTCTAATAAGAAGGACGACAACGGCGACGGCAAGACCGATTGCGCCGACCCGAAGTGCTTCACCGCCGCGGTCTGCGGGTTTCGCGCCGAGGTTTGCAACAACGGGCTGGACGACAACGACGACGGCAAGACCGACTGCGCCGACCCGATGTGCGAAGCCCAGCTTTGCGGCCTGGGCTGCACCTGCGTCGCCGGGGGCAAGGCCGAGAGTGACTGCGGTGATGCGACTGACAACGACGGTGACGGATTCAAGGACTGCTCGGATCCGGACTGCGCGGGAACCAGCCGCTGCCGGGACGCCGGCACAGGCGGAGGTGGTGGCGGCGCAGGAGTCGGCGGCGGCGGCACGGGAGTCGGTGGCGGCGGCGCAGGAGGCGGCGGCGGCGGCGCGGGAGTCGGCGGCGGTGGCGCAGGAGTCGGTGGCGGCGGCGCGGGAGTCGGCGGCGGTGGTGCAGGAGTCGGCGGCGGTGGCGCTGGAGTCGGTGGCGGCGGCGCAGGGGTCGGCGGCGGCGGCGGCGGCGCAGGGGTCGGCGGCGGCGGCGGCGGCGCGGGAGTCGGCGGCGGTGGCGCGGGAGTCGGCGGCGGTGGCGCAGGAGTCGGCGGCGGCGGCGGCGTTCCCCCGAACAACGGGCTGCAGGGCCTCTATTTCAACGGCCCGTCTGTCTACGTGACCAACTCGGTCTTCCGGATTGATCCGACCATCGATTTCGACTGGGCAACTGGAGCTCCAGTCGCTGGCATCAACATCAACGACTTCTCTGTGAGCTGGACGGGAAAAGTCGAGGCGCTCTACTCGGAGACCTACACTTTCCACGCGTACGTCGATGACGGGGTGCGGCTGTGGGTCGGCGGCAAGTTGATCATCGACGCCTGGGTTGACGGAGGCGCTCGTGAGGTGAGCGGCACGATCGCGCTGACCGCCGGAACCAAAGCCGAGCTTCGCCTCGAGTACTACGACAAGACCAACGAGGCGGTGATGCGCCTGTCCTGGTCGAGCCCGAGCCAGGCCAAGCAGGTCATCCCGAACGCGCGCCTCTTCCAACCCACGGTGACTTCGGCTGGCTTCTGGGGCGACTACTTCGACAACTACTTCGCCCCGCCTTCGTACATCGGCCATCGCGTCGACGGGCCAGTCGACTTTCTGTGGACCAATGGGCCCGGCATCCCCTCATTCCCGTACACCACCGAGTACGGCGTTCGGTGGACTGGGTACGTCATCGCGCCCGCCACCGGCGTCTACACGTTCCACACCCTCTCGGACGACGGCGTGCGGCTGTACGTTGGCGGCCTGAAGCTGATTGACAACTGGACGAGCCACGCTCCCATCGAAGACTCCGGCGCAGTGACGTTGACAGCAGGAGGGCGTTACCTCGTCCGCCTTGATTACTTCCAGAACACCAGCGGCGCGCAAATCAAGCTGATGTGGACGTTGCCTGCTGGCGTGAAGACGACGATTCCTGCGGCTGAGCTCTTCCGTTGATCCGGATCGCGGTCGCGATCCGGGAGCAGCGCCGTGAAGGAGCCCTTGAAGCCAGATGCCGACGCCATTCGTGCGGCGACCCGAGGCTGCCGCGAAAGCCTACCGACTTCGCGTGCTCGCCCAGCTCGGGCCAGGCGCGACAGAACCAGAACGCGCGACCGTGCGGGAGCAGGGGGCGGTGCATACTTTGCGCGGAGATCGCACCGCAGGCGTCACCTCAACGCCACGGACCCCTGGCGCTGGCACCGCATACACTCGAACGGATGAGCGGACGCGACAAGCCGGGCACCCGGAACATCCCTCGAGCCCAGGCTTCGGGACACGTCGCCTCGTCAGACGCAGCGCGATCGCACGCCGCGCTGATCGAGCTCGCGCGCGAGCTGGCTCGAATCGAGAAGGGGCTCGTCGCTCTCGAGAAGAAGATGCGGGACCAGATCGAGGCCGCGTCGCCGGATCGTCGCGAGAGCGCGAGGAACCTCGTTCACTACGTTGCCCTTCGGCAGCTGGATCTGCGCGAGCTGCAGACCCAGCTGGCCCAACGCGGCCTGTCGTCGCTCGGCCGTTCTGAGAGCTACGTGATGCGCAGCCTGCTCGAGGTCTCCGAGCGGGTGAACGAATCCCTGGCGGTGCGCGGCAACGCAGCAGCTCGACGCGAGCTGGCGCACCTCCAACAACGGGAGCTCACCGCGATGTCGTGGGCGCAGGCCAGAGACACGCTCCACCACGCCACCCACGACATCATCGGGCCCCGCCCACCCGATCGGCACATCTCGATCATGGTCACCGCGCCTCCCGCCCACGAGGCGGATCGCGCCTGGATGGTGAAGCTGCTCAACGCGGGGATGAACGTGCTCCGGATCAACGCCGCGCACGAGACCGAGCGCGAGTGGCGCCTGATTGTCCGCGCGCTCGAGGAGGCACAGGCCCTCACCGGCACCCCCTGCCGGATCCTGGTCGATCTCGCGGGCCCGAAGATTCGAACCGGCCCGATCACCGCCGCTCGCTTGATCGCGACCTGGAAGCCCTCTCGGGATGAGCTGGGCGGGGTGACGGCCCCGGCGCCGGTCGTCGTTCGGCGAGGCTCGCCTCCTGTCGGCGAAGAAGGTGGCACTTTCGTGTTCATCGAGCATGAAGCGTTCGGTCGACTCAAAGGCGGAGACGAGCTGCGCTTTCGCGATGCCCGCGGCAAGAAACGCTCTCTGCAGATTCACGAGGTCGGCCCCGAGCAGCTGACGTCCTTCGCCACCGAGCGCGCCTACCTGCTCGAGCAGGCCTCGGCCCGCATCTTCCGCGGCGGCATGCGAATCGGCGCCTTGAAGCTCGAGGTGGGAGGCACGGCGCAGGCAGCCATCGACCTGAAGGTCGGCGATCCGTTCGAGCTGACTCGGCGCAAGCTCGAAGGCCTTCCCCCGCAGCGAGACGCGCAGGGCAAGGTCGAGAAGCCTGGGGTCATCTCCTGTACTTTGCCCGCGGCGCTCGACTCGCTCGAGCCCGGGCATCGCGTTCTGTTCGACGACGGCCAGATCCACGCCGTCGTCCAGCGCGCCAACAAGACCCGCGGCGACTTCCTGCTCAAGGTGGTTCGAACGCAGAAGTCGACCGCGAAGCTCCGAGCCGAGAAGGGCATCAATCTGCCCGACACTCCGATCAACGTGCCCAGCCTGTCGGAGGACGACCTGCGCGCCCTCACCTTCGTGGTCGAGCACGCCGACGCAGTGAGCCTCTCGTTCGTGCGAACCCCCGAGGACGTCAAGGGCCTCCACAAGGAACTCGCCCGGCTCGGGCGGCCGGACCTCGGCGTGGTGCTGAAGATCGAAACCCGCGCGGGCTTCGAGAACCTGCCACGCCTGTTGCTCGAGGGGCTTCGCAAGCCGCCGCTGGCAGTGATGATTGCCCGCGGAGATCTCGCGGTCGAAGTCGGGTTCGAACGTCTCGCCGAGCTGCAGGACGAGATCTTGTGGCTGTGCGAAGCGACCCATGTCCCGACGATCTGGGCCACCCAGGTCCTCGACACCATGGCCCGCACCGGAGTGCCATCACGCGCAGAGGTCACCGACGCCGCCGCGAGCGTCGCCGCCGAATGCGTGATGCTCAACAAGGGTCCATTCGTCGCCGAGGCGGTCGTGGCGCTCTCCGACATCCTCCGCAGAATGGAGATGCACCGCGACAAGAAGCGCAACCTGTTTCGAAAGCTGAGCGTCTCGACCTTCGCCGACCGTGGGCCGCCTGGCGCCGGCCTCAACCCGCGATGATGACCTTCATCGCGCGCTCTTTCATCGCGTCGCCGAAGGTGTCGTAGGCCTTCATCATCTCAGCGAGGGTGAAGCGATGGGTAATCAGTTGCTTCGGTGCGACCTTCCCCGCGGCGACTGCCTTGAGGAGCATCGGAATCGTGACGGTGTCCACCAACCGGGTCGTCAGCGTCACATTGTGTGACCACAGTTTGTCCAGGTTCAGCTGAACGGGCTTCCCGTGTACGCCAATGTTGGCGATATGGCCGCCAGCGGTCACCGTGCTCTGGCAAAAATCAAAGCTGGCCGCGATTCCGATCGCCTCGATGGCAACGTCAACGCCCCGACCTTTCGTCAGGCCCATCACCTTCTCGGCGGCCTTGCCATCGGTGTTGTTGATCGCCGCCGTGGCCCCGAACTTCTTGGCGACCTCGAGGCGATTCTCGTCGGTGTCGACCAGGATGATTTCTGCCGGCGAATAGAACTGCGCGGTGAGGAGCGCGGCCAGGCCAATGGGTCCCGCCCCAATGATGGCCACCGTGTCACCGGGTTTGATTTGCCCGCAGAGGACCCCGCACTCGAAGCCCGTCGGCAAGATGTCGCTCAACATCACCAGCGCCTCTTCGTCGGCCTTCTCGGGAACTGCGTAGAGGCTGTTGTCTGCGAATGGAATGCGAACGTACTCGGCCTGCGTGCCATCGATTTCGTTGCCGAGGATCCACCCCCCGCCATTCAGACAGTGCGAATACATGGCCTTCTTGCAGTTCGCGCACTTCCCGCAGGCGCTGATGCAGGAAATGATGACCTTGTCGCCGACCTTGAAGCTCGAGACGCTCTCGCCGATCTGCTCGACCACACCGACGCCTTCGTGCCCGAGGATGCGACCCTTCGCGACGCTGGGCACATCGCCTTTCAGGATGTGCAGGTCGGTGCCGCAGATCGTGGTCTTGGTGATCTTGACGATGGCGTCCGTTGTTTTCTGAATGGTCGGCTTGGGCTTTTCTTCAATCGAACGCTTGCCTGGGCCGCCGTACACAAGTGCTTTCATCGGTAACTCCCTTGCTCGGTGATCGGGTTGAGCACCAAGCCGAAATGCAACAACGCGCCCAGTCCCTCGACACCCTGGCTGACTCGCCGAGGCTCGAGGCCTCGCGGTCAGAATTTGCGCGCGGCGGCGTGGCACGCAAAAGCCGCACGCCGGTGAGGCGCGCGCCAGCGACAAATTGCGCCTTTGGGACACAACCGCTGGGCGTGGCCCGGTTCGTGCGAGGCGATGAACAGGGAACTTCACGGCGGCGGCGCTCGAGATGCGTGATCGCGCATTCGAAGAACTCTCCCTCGCCATGGCAAGCTACCGCCCCGTGAACCGACCTTTCCTCGTCCTCGTCCTCGTCCTCCTCGCGGCTGGCTGCGGCACGAGAGAGAAGATTGGAACCGCTGTCCTCGCCGAGGGCTGCCTCCTCAACAGCGACTGCGACCCGAAGTTCGTCTGCTTGTTTCGGCGCTGTCACCAGCCCTGCGACAAACAATCTGACTGCCAGCTCGGGCCTGACGGAAAGCACCTGAACTGCGTCGACGTCGAGCGTCCGTACAAGGCGTGCCTGCTGCCCCAGGACTCTCGCTGCCTCTACAACACCGACTGTGGCAGCCCGCTCGTCTGTGCCGCCGACCTGCGCTGCCACGCCGAGTGCCTCGACGTCCGCGACTGCGTCTCGGGCCAGGTCTGCGCCGCGGGAACCTGCGCCGCCGAAGGGGAAGTCAACGACGCCGGCAAGCTGACCCCGGGCGTCGACGACGGGGGAACACCAGGGGCCCCGCGCTGCGCCTACAACTCCGACTGCGCAGTTCCGCTGTTCTGCAAGGGCGGCTCATGCGTGCCCGAGTGCAGATCGATGCGCGACTGCCAGGCGGGCCAGAACTGTGAAGGCGGCAGCTGCGTGCTGCCCAACCTGATGACTGATGGCGGCTCTGGCTCGGGGAATGGGTGCCTGCTCAACTCCGACTGCCCGCCCGGTGAGCTGTGTGGCCTCGACAACCGCTGCCGCTACGAGTGCCTCGAGGCGCGCGACTGCAGCCCAGGCGCCTGCTGCTACCAGCGCTCGTGCCGCCGCGGCGCCGCGTGCAACCTGCAGATCGACGGCGGCGTCTTCGACGCGGGCTCGAATGACGGCGGCAGCTACTGCCAAAACGACCTGGGCTGCGTCGACACCAACTTCTGTAACGGCATCAAGCTGTGCGTGAACAACCGGTGCCAGGCTCCAGCGCACCCCATCTGCGACGACTCCAACCCGTGCACCATCGACATGTGCGACGCGATTGCGAAGACGTGCTCGTACGCGTCGATCTCGGTCGACGCAGGGGACGACGATCACGACGGCCACAAGGCCGTTCAGTGCGGCGGCAGCTCAGACGACTGCGACGACAACAACCCGAACGTCTTCTTCGGCCACCCCGAAGACTGCGACTTCGTCGACAACAACTGCAACGGCGCGATCGACGAAGGGCTTTGGCGCGAACGTCCGGGCAGCCGCATCTCGCTGCACGGCTCGGCGCGCTACCCCTACTGGGCGGGCAAGCCCGGCGTGGCGCGGGTCGACGGCGGCTTCGTCGCGGTCGTCGCGTCCGACACCATCGACGGCGCGCTCGAGGCCTTCCGGCTGACCGACTCTCTCTCTCTCATCCAGGGCCCGGTGCAGATCTTCAAGTCGAGCACCCAGTGGGTAAACCCGCCGGGCCTGCCCAACGTCTATGGGCGGCGAATGCTCCGGCCGACGGTGCAGGTGAATCCCTCAGGAGAGCTGCTGATGAGCGCCTGGGTCGGCGACGCCCAGGGAGTCACCGCCTGCCCTCCCTCCAGTATGTGGACCCTTCACACGCCGGTGTTCCGCACCGACGGCCTGCTGACGGCGCCCCGCCAATGGGAAGACCTCGACACCGAGAGCGTGTCGGCGTTTTGTCCGAGCTCCATCGCGCCCGAGCAGTACTACCCGCGGGTGACGTCGGCCCGCCTCGCGTGGTCCCCGGCCGCGTCGCGGTGGATCGCGATGTGGGGCACCAACGCGGTCTCCACCCCGGTGCACGAGCTGACCGCTGCCTATTTCGACAGCGACGGCGGAGTCACGAACCGGCACGACCTGCTGCAGATGCCCGACCCGAACCTCTACTTCACGGCCTACTACAACGGGGTGCCGCCGCCCTTCCTGGCGCCCGGCCCGACGAACGTCTTCGTCGCTTTCGACAGCCAGGCGTCGAACGATCCGAGCTGGGTCCTGATGGATCCGAGCCTCAACTCGCGCGTCTCACCCGTACGCGAGCTGTTCGAGGTCGGCAGCCGGATCACGGCCGTCGGGCTCGCGCCGCAGGGCTACTTCATGGTCAGCCGCTTTGGGGCCACGACCTCGATGCGCTTCTTCTCGACCGATGGCGGGAGCCAGCTCGGCGGGCGATGGACCCTCGAGTCGTACCAGGGGCCCACCGGAAGCCCGCCGCGCGGCTTCGACGGCACCGAAGAGCTGGCGATTGCGCCATTGCAAGACGGCTTCGTCTACATCGAGAACAAGTGGCCCAACGCGTCGTTCGGGTTCATCTCTTCGAAGAACGACGGCGGCATCGTGAGCACCTCGCTGCCGATGGCCTCGACGCTGCGCTCGGGCTTCACCGTCGTCCCGATCGACGATCGCACCGTCGGCGTGATGTGGACGGATGGAGAACTGAAGCGGACGCTGATGGAGTGCGCCCCGTAGTCTCTAGAAGCGACCGCTGATCGTCAGTGCGTTCGGCCCGACGCCCACCTGCAGCGACGACAGCGGAGCGAGCGCATCGTTTCGCGGCGCCGCGTCGTACCGGTTCGGATCAGGAGCCGTGAAGAGCGCGAAGCCGCCCGCACCCGCCATCAGCGCGCCGATGCCGAGCGTGACCAGGCCGGCGACCTGGATCGCTTCCTTCTCGCTCACCACCGGGCCCGCCGCGGCGAGGCGATCGGCCGCGGCGCCGCTCATCGTCGAACGCCACCCCATCAGCGCCGCGTCGAACTCGCGCTCGGCTTCGAGGTACGGGCCTCGATTCACGGCGACGATCGCGACCCCCCCGGCGACGGTCGCGACGCCCGCGGCGACCCCGGTGATTCCCCAGAGGCGGTGCTGATCGGCGCTCTTCTGCAGCTGCCCTCGCAGCTCGGGCGTCGGCTCGAGCCGCACGTGCACCCCGAGCACCTCACCCCGCGGAACCTGCACCTCGCGCTCGACCGGAAAGAAGCCGTCGCGCCGCACCAGCAGCACGTGCCGGCCATGCGGAACCTCGATCGCCCCAGTGACTCCCGCGGGCTGACCATCGACGGCGATCACCGCCTGGTTCTCGGACACGTGGACCTGAAGCGTGCCCGTCGACGACAGATCCACCTGAGGTTCGAAGCGCAGCGTCTCTCGCGCCCCCTCGGCCAGCTCAATCGCCACCGACAACGGGCGGTACCCCTCGCGGCTCAGCGACAGCTCATGCTTGCCGGGGCTCAGGCCGATCGCCGTCGTCACCGGAGTGCGCGCCACCTCGCGGCCATCGACGCGGACCTCGAAGTCCGAAATCGGGCAGACGATGCGCACCTGCGCCGGCGAGAGCGTGCTGCGCAGCAGCGTCGGTTCCAGCGTCTGCGTCGCGCCCGGCGTCAGGGTCATCGCTTCTCGCCACGGCAGATGTCCCTGCGCGAGCACGGTCAGAAAGCGCTGACCCGGGTTGAGCGCGATTTCCTCACCGGAGGCGACGGGCCGCGATCGCCCATCGACCTCGACCAGCAGCGGCTCTTGCACGTCAGTCGTCAGCTTCACGTGGGCAATGCGGGCGGCCTGTTCCTCGCGAAGCTGCTTCGCGCGCGCGACCCGTTCGACGGGGAGGCTGCCTGGCGCGGCGATCAGCGCGTCGAACCGTGCCACCGCCTCGACCGGCTGCCCGAGCTGCGCGTGGGTCATCGCGAGGTTGAAGAGCACCGCTGGGGCCTGGGTGCGCGCGTACACCTCTTCGAACTGGGTCAGCGCCTGCGCGTAGCTCTCGGCATCGAACAGCCGCACCCCGCGCGAGAACTGTTCTTTCACCGTGGCGTCGGGCGGCGCGCCGGCGGCCGTGACGGAAGCGAGCAGCAGGCTGAGGGCCGCGTGCTTCATTTCGTGGGCGCCGGCTCGAGCTCGCGCACCAGGTCGGGGTTTCGCGCGGGCAGCGGCGACGTCGGCCTGACCGGCGCTGGCTTGACGACCAGTGGATCTGCCGCGGGCGGAGGCGGCTCCGGCGGCCTGTTCACCGGCACGACGGCGGTCGGCACCTCGACTGCCTTCGGCCCCACTGCGGGCATCCGGTTGCTCACGAACCACGAGGTGCCCACGCCGATGAGCACGAGGGCGGCGATCCCCAGCGCGAGCATCCACGGCTTGCGTTGGGTCGGCCCGGCCACCGACAGCACGTCGAGCGACAAAGCCGACTCTGGCGCTGACTGGTACTCGAGCAGCATCGTGCGCACGTCAGCCGCCGACTTCGGGCGCGCGGCGGGCGATCGCTCGAGCAGGCGGCGAATCAGCCGCTCGAGCGTGGCCGGCGCTGGGTGGGCGAACGACAGGATCTCGCCCCGCGTCTGACGACCGTAGACGGCCAGGGCGCCTCCTTCCTTCGAGAACGGCGGCGCGCGGTTGGCCATCTCGTACATCACCGCGCCCAGCGCATAGAGATCTGCCCGCGCGTCGACGGTCGAACCGAGGATCTCTTCGGGCGACGCATAGTGCGGCGTCCCCACCATCACCCCGCTCGAGGTCAGCGGCCCGTGCTCGTCATCGCCGGTCACCGACCGCGCGAGCCCGAAGTCGAGCACCTTGATCAGATCGCGGCCAGCCGGCTCGTCGAGGACGATCACGTTCGCCGGCTTCAGATCGCGGTGAACGATCTGCTTTCCGTGGGCCGCCTCGAGCGCGTCGCACAGCTGCAGCGCGATGTGCGCGACGCGATCTGCGGGAAACGGCCCCTCGGCGCGAATGACGTCGTGCAGCGTCCTGCCGGCGCAGAGCTCCATCACCAGAAAGAGCATCCCGTCGGGAGCCTGGCCGAAGTCGACGACGGCGACGATGTTCGGCTGCGACAGCGACGCAGCGAGCTTCGCCTCGCGCATGAACCGCTTCACGCTGACCTCGTCGGTCTTGCCGCGCTGGATCACCTTGATCGCCACCTCGCGGCCGACCGAGTGCTGCAGCGCCCGATAGACCGTGCCCATGCCACCAGCCGCCAGCCGATCGCGAATCGTGTAGCGGCCGTCGAGCTCCGTGCCGAGCAACGGGTCGACCGGGGTACCTGCGCGCACGAGGTTCGTGCCGTCCGTCGGGCAGCGGCTGGTCGGCGGAGCGAACGACGCTCCACACGTCGGGCAAACCCTCTGGCCTTCGGCGGGCGGCATGCGAGCGCGTTGAGCTTAACCCCAAGAAGCAACGCACGCGGCTGTCGCGGCTGACGGTGAACACGTCCGGCGGTGGTAGCGGCTGAAACTTGGCAGTCCTGCGCGGCACTCTGCGGCGCACGGGGGATTCAAATGAAAGCGATTGTTCTGGCAGGACTTCTGCTCGCGGCATGCGGGCGGGAGCGTGAAGCAGCACCGCCCGAGATCCCGGTGGGCAACGGGAAGATGCAGCTGCTGGCGCCGGGCGTGTTCGCCGAGCCGGGCCTCAGCGAGGCGGATCATCGAACCCTCTTGCAGGCCCACGCCACGGCTGCCGCGAAGGTGAAGGAGTACTTCGGCGAGCCGCACAAGGGGCTGCCGCTGGCGCTCTTTTGTCACTCCGCGATGTGCAAGGTGACTTTCGGTGCGCCGCCCGCGGCTGCGGCTTCGCCGGACCTTGGGTTTGCGCGTGATGGGTTTGTGAACCCGAAAGGCTTTGTGACGACGCCGGTGGTCGTGGCGACGGGGCCGGTTCCCAACACGGCGCTGATCCTCACGCACGAGCTCGTGCACGCCGAGATGAAGGCGTGGGTGCCGTACGACGCGCTTCCGACCTGGTTCATGGAAGGAATTGCGACGTTCATCGCAGACGAGCCGAACTGCTCAGCGGCCTCAGCTGTGTCTGTTTTTGACGTCAGGCAGCTCGATACGAAGGAAAAGTGGCAGGCGCATCTGCGGACTGGGCGGGTCACGCTGAGCACGTATTGCCATGCCCGCAACGAGGCGGCCCGCTGGGCGGGGAAGTTCGGCGACAAGACGAGCGCGGGGTCGGCGATCCGCGCGGTCTGCCAGGCCGTGGCGCGAGGGGAGTCCTTCGATCAGTTGACGAGCCAGTAGGGCAAAGCCAAGCATGAAATGACTTTCGCTCCTGAAGGAATGGGGCGTAAATGCTGTTTGGGGCGATCGCGTACTCCCCAGGGGCGGCGTGACATGCATGAACGCCACGGTCAGGGGCTCTCGTGATCGCAGGCATGGCAGTGGCGTGGTGCCTGCACGCCGCTGATTGTGTGCGATCCCCTGAGGGATTCCCACCGAGGATCCCCCCCCCAATGACCGTAACCTCCGCTCCTTTGCGCAGCACCCCCAGGCTCAACGAGAGGATGCCCACTGGCATCGAAGGCTTCGATGCCCTGCTCGCAGGTGGCCTGCCTCGCAACCATACGACGCTGCTGGTCGGTGGGCCTGGCTGCGGCAAGACCCTGTTCGCCCTTCAGTCACTGGTGATGGGGGCACGGGAGCATGCCGAGCCGGGGATCTTCGTCGCGTTCGAAGAGTCCGCGAAGAACCTGATGGACAACGCGGCCACGCTTGGGTGGGACCTTGGGAAGCTGAAGAAGTCGCTGTACTTCCTCGATGCCCGGCTGCCCCACGCGCACGTCCGGGGCGGCGAGTTCGATCTGCTCGGGCTGCTCACCGCAGTGGGCGCCAAGGCGAAGGCGATGGGCGCCACACGGGTTGTCTTCGACGGAATCGATCGGCTGCTCAGCCTCTTGGCCGACCCGCTGGCAGAGCGCCGCGAGATGGGCAGGCTCAGCGATTGGCTGTCGGATCAAGGGCTGACCGGAATCATCACCTGCAAGACGCATGATGGGTCGGTCGGCACCCTCGATCGCACCGCCTACCTTCAATCGCTGGCCGACTGCGTGGTCACGCTCCAGAACAAGCTCGTGGGCTCCCGGCCGGTGCGCCTGCTGCGCATCACCAAGTGCCGCGGCCAGGCCCACGTGTCGGGTGAGGTGCCGTTCGCGATCACGCACACAGGCGTGAAGGTGATCAGCTTTCACCCCGAGAAGCGCGAGCGGGCCACGTCGCAGCGTGTGTCCAGCGGCGTGCCTGCGCTCGATGCCATGCTGTCGGGTGGCCACTACCGCGGGTCGTCGGTGTTGGTATCGGGCTCCCCGGGAACTGCGAAGTCGACGGTCGCCGGGATGTTCATTGAGGCCGCCGCCAGGCGCCGTGAGCCAAGCATGTACGTCGCCTTCGACGAAGGCGCGGGGCAGGTCGTGCGAAACCTGGCAGCGGTCGGGGTTCGGCTTGCGCCGTATGTGAAGTCCGGGGTGCTTCAGGTCGTGTCTGAGCGCAAGCTCGAGAAGAACCCCGTCGAGCACGTCGCGCAGATCATCGAGCTGATCGAAACGCATGACGTGCAGTGCCTCGTCCTCGACCCCATCTCGGCACTGGCAGGTTCAGGCGTCGACGCCATGGCCGAAGAGCTCGTGGTTCGCCTGCTCGACTTTGCGAGCTCGCGAGGAGTCACCGTGCTGTGCACCTGCACCCGCGGCTCGAGCCTGTTGGGCAGCGGTGATGGGCTAATGGAAGAGAGCGCCGCCGGAGTCTCGAGCATCGCCGACACGTGGATTCACCTCACCCACGTCGTGCAGCAGGGCGAACGCCGCCGCGCGCTGACGATCGTCAAAGCGCGCGGCATCGGACACTCGAACCAGGTGCGCGAGTTGCTCCTCAGCCGGCGGGGCGTCGCACTCGGCGAGTTGACCGAACCCTTCGAGCCCGTGCCCGAAGTGGCGGTGTCGATGAGGCGAGGGCGCCGGTGAAGTCGACCCCCAAAGACACAGTCGACCCGCCGATGCTGAAGCTGCGTCTGTACGTCGCGGGGAGCTCACCCAACTCAGCGATGGCGGTCGCGAACTTGAAGAAGCTGCGCCAGGGCCCGCTGGGTGAGCGCCTGGAGCTCCAGGTCGTCGACGTCTTCAAGGAGCCCGAGCGGGCGCTCACCGAAGGCGTCCTGGTGACGCCGATGCTGGTGAAGCTCGATCCGCTTCCGGAGTGCCGGATCCTCGGCAACCTCAGCAACACCGAAGCGGTGCTTCGCGCCCTGGGCTTCTGGGAGTACTCGCCATGATTCCTTTGACCCCCGTTGACGGCGAGCTCGCGCAGGTGAAGCAGCAGCTCGTCGATACCCAGGCAGCCTTCGACGCGCTCGCGAGCGGGCAAGTCGACTCGATCGCCTGGCCCACCGGCCCGATGCTCGTGCGGCAGGCCCAGGAAGCGCTGCTGCGGTCGGAACAGAAGTTTCGTTCGCTGATCGAGCACCTGCCGAACCTGGTCTGGGTCCATCGGCACGGGCGACTCGTCTATGCCAACCCCAACACGTTGCGCAGCGTGGGGTGTGAGGACGCTGCAGAGCTCGTCGGGCGCGAGCTCACCGACTGGCTGGCTTCCGTGTCGGCGCGCGACGCGCGGCTCAATCCCTACGAAGTGCAGCTGCGGCAACGAAGTGGGTCGGTCTTGGCCATCGAGGCGACGGATCAAGCCATCGTCTATGACGGCGATCTGGCGACGCTCACCGTGGGCCAGGACATCACTGAGCGAAAGCGTCTCGAAGCCCACGTGTTGATTGCCGACAGAATGGCGTCGATCGGGATGTTGGCGGCGGGCGTGGCTCACGAGATCAACAACCCGCTCGCGTTCGTTATCGCCAACCTGGAGTTTGTCTCCTCGCGAGTGGGCCGCTGGGCGAAGGAGCACCCAGAACAGACGGATCCCCTGACCGACACGTCATCCGCCCTGAGTGATGCGCTGCAGGGGGCCGAGAGGGTTCGGCTCATCGTTCGCGATCTGAAGGAATTCTCGAGCCCCAACGACAGCCAGCGCGGGCCGGTGAACGTCATCCACATGCTCGACGCGGCGGCCAACATGGCGGCACACGAGATTCGCTACCGCGCCCGCCTCGTCAAAGACTACGGAACTGAGCCCTTGACCGTGGATGGCAACGAGGCGCGGCTGTTTCAGGTGATCCTCAATCTGCTCGTGAACGCGGCACACGCGATTCCCGAAGGGGACACAGAAGCGAACGTGATTCGGCTCAGCGCCTGCCAGGATCCCGATGGCCGGGTGCGAATCGAAGTGACGGATTCGGGGAAGGGCATGACGCGCGAGGTGCAGGCCCGGCTGTTCACCCCCTTCTTCACCACCAAACCCAAGGGCTTCGGCACCGGGCTGGGGCTGTCGATCAGCCAGAAGATCGTGGCCTCGCATGGCGGGGACATTGAGGCCGAGAGCGCACCAGGAAAGGGCTCGACGTTTCGCGTCCTCCTTCCGTCGCTGGCTCCCTCGCGCAGGGTTGCTGGCACTTCCCGCAAGGTCGGTAGCGGCCGGCGAGGGCGGGTGCTGATCATCGACGACGAGAAGATGCTCGGCACCTCGCTGAAGCGGCTGTTGAGCTCCGAGCACGACATCGAACTCGACACCAGCGCGAAGGCGGCCCTGTCACGGCTCGCCACGGATGATGCGTTCGACGTGGTGCTCTGCGACATGATGATGCCGGACATGACCGGCGCCCAGCTGTTCGAGGCAATTTCCGTATCGAACCCCGCGCTGGCACGCCGATTCGTGTTTCTCACCGGCGGCGCGTTCACTCCGGAGACGCAGGCGTTTCTCGAGAGCATCACCAACCCCGTTGTCGGAAAGCCGATCGAAGTCGAGCAACTGCTGACGATCATCGCAGGGGTGATCGCGCGCTCACCGAGCCCCGCCGCGTCTCACTGACTCAGCCTGCCCTCGAAGCGCTTCGCTGGGAGTCTTCCGCGCCGTTCGTGTTTCACAGCGACGACGCGGGGAGCGCCCGCCGATCTGATCGACGCAATCCGAATCCGAGGGGGCGGCGGGTGGGCACCCGGTTGCTGTCGTCATGCGCCTCGCGGCCTTGCAGCGACAGGACCTCAGGCATCGTCAACTCCGTGTCTGAATAGTGGAAGCCATTGAACCCCGATGGCGTGAAGCCAGCCCCGGCGATTCTTTCTTTTTTGGTCATCGAGGTCCCTGTGTCAGGGCCCCGCGAACGATGCCGTCAGCCCAGAACGGCACGGCTCCCTGGGAGCGTCGTCCAACGGCAGGGCCCACGGCCGATTACCGCGAGACGGGGGTTCGATTCCCTCCCAGCCGTGATGGTTCGTGACGCATCTGGTGAGGCGACTGCCCTGTCACGGCAGCGAGACGGGTTCGACTCCCGTACGGACCGCAGAGAAGAAGAACGCCGACCTGGCCGTGGTGGTCCAGGCAGCCGCCTGAAGAGCGGAACATCTCGGTTCGATTCCGAGGGTCGGCACACGCGCGTCGATCGATAAGCCCATTGAACATTTCCCCCGCGAAGCTCAACGCCGTGCCAACAGGCAGCGCAACCAGGCCGTCGCGCGGTAGCTGCCATCGGCCTGACGGAACGGAGCGATTGCCTTCGCGTAGGCCTGGGTCACGACGTGCTCGTCGATCTGCTCCATCGCCCTGACCGCGTTCCCCGTCGACGTCAGACCAAGCATCGCCGCGGTTTTGTCCGCATAGATCCAGGGGCTGTCGACATCGAAGACCTCGATGGGCTCGAGTCCCGCGTCTGTTGCGAACTGCCTCAGGACAGCTTCGTCAGACAGCGCGAACGGGCCGGGTGCTCCAGCGGCGGCAGCCGTCTGGGTCTCCAAACGTCATGATCACGACCGAGCCGCCTGGCTTGGCGACGCGTCCGGCCTCCCGCAGCGCCGCAACCGGGTTTCCCGCGTACTGAAACGAATTGAAGCCAGTCACCACATCGAAGGTTTCGGCAGCGAACGGCAACTCCTCCAGATCGCCCTGCAGGAAGTCGCCCGTCGGTACCCGCGTTCTTGCGATCGACAGCATTGCCTCCGCCGCGTCCACGCCTGACACCTCGGCTCCACGCGCAGCAGCCATCTGTGCCGCCATACCCGAGCCGCAGCCTGCATCAAGGTAGTGGGTCCCTGGCCCGACGCGCGTGCGTTCAAGCACGGCGTGGAACACCGGGCGAACCGTGCCTTCCTGAAAATCGGCCCAGTCCGCCGCGCGCGCACCCCAAAGACGACCGTGTCCTTCTGCGGTCCTCGGCTTCAGTTCGCGGCTCATTTGCGACCTCGCGCAGTCGACATCCACCACTTTCTAGTGGTCAGCCTCACGCTGCGGCAAGGAAGCAGGGCTCACTCGCCCACTTGCCGTCACAGTCGCCGTCAGGGCCGGGCGTCGGCGTCTCAGTTCGAGCCCCGGCCTCTGCCTTTCTTGGCGAGCGGTGAGCGGCGACCGGCGACCCGGTGCGCGTGCCAGCGGTCAGCTCTTCGGAAGCCCAGCGACGATCTGTTCTGAGACCTCCCAGAGCTTCTTCGCCAGCGCAGCGTCGTCGGCATCGCCGCGGGCCTTCGCCACGTTGGAGTCAGCAAAGTACTCGCCGCTGACCTGCTCGGCCTTTGGGTTGGCGGCCACATAAACCTCGGTCGCAGCCCCCTGGGCGATGCTCTTGAGCACCAGCGATCCGAACAGGCCGAAGAAGAAGGTCATCACCGGGTTCATGTGCCGGCCGAGGTTGGTCTGGATCACCCCGGGGTGCACCGCGTTGGCCGTCTTCTTCGTCCCGGCGAAGCGCCGCGCGAGCTCTTTGGCGAACAGCAGGTTCGCCAGCTTCGATTGGCCGTAGTTGCGCCAGCCGCTGTAGCCCTTCGAGCCATCGAGGTTGTCGAACTCGATCCCTTCTTTGGGAGCCATCGAGTGCGCTGCGCTGCTGAGCATCACCACCCGACCCGTCTCGGTCAGCTGCTCCAGCAGGCCGGTGACGAGGATGAAGTGCCCGATGTGGTTGGTGAAGAACTGGAGCTCGTACCCGTGTGCCTTCTCGAGCTTCGGCAGCGCCATGATTCCTGCGTTGCAGATGATCGCGTCCAGCTTCAGGCCCTGGCCCTTCACCGTCTCGACGCAGGCGCGCACGCTCGCCGGGTCTGAAAGCTCGCAGGCGATCGGCACCGTCTTCCCGTTGATGGCGTCAGTGGCGGCTTTGGCCTTCTCGAGCGTCCGCGCGGTGCCGACCACGCGGGCGCCACGCAGCGCCAGCACCCTCATCGCCTCCTGCCCGAGGCCCGAGTTGCACCCTGTCACCAGCACAGTCTTGCCTTCGAGCGACACCCCATCGGTGACCTGCTCGGCGGTCGACCCGTAGCCGAAGCCGCTCGGGCCGTTCGCGGTGAAGTGCTGGTAGAGCGACATGGGGGGCCCCGAAGCGGAAAGAGGAGGCCATGTCTAGCGGGCGACAAACCGACCTGCACAAGTCTTTGGTGCGGCCGCCATGGCACGGTTGTTCCTCGGCGGATTTGGGTGAAGCGCCTCCGATGATCCCAGCTGACCGAACTTTTGCGCCTACGGCTCGGCGTGCGTGAAGAACCGGGTCACCATGGTCTTCATCTCGATGAGCGCTCCAAGCTCGCGCATCTCCGGTACGCCCTTCACCTCACTCATCCACGCGTCCATCTGCTCGCGGCGCTCGAAGCGCATCACCATCAACCACTCTCCGGTCGCGTCGTCCTTCGCGAGTTCACGACCGAGGTACCCAGGCCAGCTGCTGATGCGCCCCGCGCGCACCCGCGCCTCGACGGCCAGCAGCGCCACGTCGGTCACTCCGGGCTTCACCTGGAACGTCGCCGTCTCGACCGAATGCGCCACCTTCAGCTTCGCAGCCACCGGCGGTCCGGAGAGCTGTCGGATCGCCGTGGCCCAGTCCTCGAGGTGGTGAACGCGGACGATCTGATCGCCCGCGAGTTCATGGATGTCCGTGGTGTCGATGGTGAACGACTTGGTCCCGTCGAGCTCGAGCCCCATGAAGCTGCCCTTCGGTGAGCCTGTCGCGACGCCGCGGACGGTGACCTTGTCGCCGTCGACCACGAAGTCCTTCGGCGCCCACCGTAAGTTCGGGATCAGCTTCCAGAAGTACTCGACCTGCTTCAGCACGCATCTGAGTCGAAAGCTCGCGGACATGCGACGGGTGCTCGTGGGCGCTCCGCGGTACATCCGACCATTCGGGAACTTGTCGTCGCAGGGGCCGGCATCGCGACCCTTCCCGAGGTCACGGTGCGCGCCGAGCTGGCGCGAGAAGGGCTGGTCGAGGTGCTGCCCGGCTGGGCGGTGGCGACTCTGGGCATCTTCGCCATGTGGCCCTACAACGCACAAAGAGGGGGCTGCAGGTACGCGAGGAGGGCAGGGCGGAGCCGAAACGCCGGCAGCGCAGAGGACCGACGTTGTGTCTGAGGAAGTCGGTAAGGTGTCTGCCGAATGGGCGACCTACTCACGACCGTCGAAGTCGGCCGAATTCTCGGAGTTCATCAGTACACGGCCGGCCGCTTCATCGATGCCGGCGCGCTGAAAGGTTTTCGCACGGCAGGCGGACACCGGCGCGTCGCCGCGTCGGACCTGCGTCGGTACCTCGTCGAGCAGTCGATGGCGATTCCGGCCGAGCTTGGAGACGGGCTCGCCGACCTTCGGCTGCTGGCCATCGATGGTGAGCAGCGCGCGCTCGACGCCCTCAAGGAGGCGTTCGCGCCATTCTCGAGCGACGTGGTGCTCACCCTGACGGCTTCGTGGGTGGAAGGGCTGTTGGTGCTGGCAGGCGTCCGTCCGGCCGGCGTCCTGGTGGACCTCGAGATGCCGGGGGTCGACGGGCTCGAGCTCCTCCGCCGCCTGACGGCCTTCGCGCCGCTGAAGGGGACGAAGGCGATTGCGATGACGTCCCGGTTTCGCCCCGACATTGTCGCCAGCGCGCTGGCTGCCGGCGCCGTGGCCTGCCTCGAGAAGCCCATCAACGCAGCGCAGGTCCTTGGCTTGCTGAAGCAGGGCGCTGCAGAACCGCGGCCCGACGGCGGTCGTCATTCGCCTCCAGGCGCTGGTTTGTCTGTTAGTCAGTCAGGCATGTCCTTCGACCAACAACTGCGGGCGATGATTCAGGAAGAGATTCGTGGCGCCATTTCACCGCTGGCCAATGCCATCCAGGAGCTCCAGCAGGTCGGCGACGTCGCCTCCCAGCTGCGAAGTCTGCTCGGGCAGGGCCCGAAGCGGGGACCTGGCCGTCCTCCGAAAGTGGCGGCCGATGTGTCTGCGACGACGGGCGCGAAGCGCGGCCGCAAGCCGGGTCGTCCTGTGGTGGAAGGTCACGGCTGCGCGGTCATCGGGTGCAAGCGGCCAGCGCGGAGCAAGGGCTACTGCTCGGCGCACTACCAGAAGCGGCGGATGCTCGAGCGGACCAGGCGGCTGCCGTCGGACTGGGTCGAAAACGCCGCGCCGCAGAGCGCGAAGGACCTGGTGCTGTCGCGCGGACGAAGGGCGGGGAAGTTGGTCGCTTCGAATTAGCTCTCTGCGCAGAGCAAGTTTGGCGCCTTCCTCCCGGTCGAATGTAGAGCAACGCAGCGCCGTTGCTCGTGCAACTTCCTGGTGCGCTTCGCTCCGACCGCGCTCGGGCCGCAGAACGCAGTGCTCACCGTCAGCGCTTCGCCGGGCGGAACACAAGCACCCGACTCGATACGTTCCGGACGACCATGAACGTCGACCTGGTCGGCCGCTTCTAGCAACCGACTGCAATTGCCCCGTCCAACGGCGCGGGGCATCTTTCGTTGATGCAAATGGCCCTGATCCTCGCGGTGCTCGTAGCGTGCAGTGGGTGTCCGATTGTTCGCGCCATCAGCGGCGACGAAGATCCGGATGCGGTCCACGCGCGCAGCGCCGCCCAGTCGGTTCTCGAGTGTCCGCTGGCGCAGATCACCGCGAAGAGCGGCTCCGAATTCAAAGAGTATGCTTGGACCGTCAGCGGCTGCGGCAAGACCGCGGTCTGTGACGGCGAGTGGGATGAGTGGCAGTGCTTTCCGATTCCGCTGGGCTTCGGCACCCTCGGCCCGCGGTGGATGCGGCACGATGAAGGGTACGCGGGGCTCACGAAGACGCTCGCGCTGATCACGCGATGCCCCTCGGGCCCGACCATGATCCGCGTCCTCAAGCCGAAGGACCGCGGCGACAGCGCCACCTTCAGCGCCCTGTACTGCGGCCGCGACTTCACCTGCGTCAGCGAGGTCAACAGCGCGCTCGAGGTCACAGACCGAACCGAGTGCGAAGAGACGAAGGAATCGGTCGAGCGTGCGACGATCAGCGATGCGATTTCGAAGCTCGCGCTCGAGACCGCTTGCCCTCGCATCGACATCAAGATCGTCGACTCGGTCAACACGCTGCGGGGCACTGAGCGTTCGTTTCGCCTGACTGCCTGCGGTCGGGCCTACGTCTGCGATACCGCCGATGGCCGAACCGACTGCCGCGCCGCGCTCGCAGACGAGAGCCCGTGATCACCGCTTGAGGCTGGCTCGAATCGCTTCACCCAGCCCGGCATTCGTGTACGCCTTGCCGTCGATGAGGCGATTCGTCCTGGCGTGAGCTCGACGGTGCCCTGCTCGATATGGAGCGTGATGCACGCTGCGCGACCAGCCGTGCTCTACCGCACTCGCGGCATACGCGAGACGCTCCTCGCTCTTCTTCAGTTTCGTCAGGAGGACGAGGTTCGTGCTCCAGGGCAATTGGCCAACAGGCTGTTGGCGAATCTGGTCGACCTCGGGCCACGCCTCCGCGAATTGCCGCATGTACTTGGTCCCCTCATCGAAGTCGGCCGCGAGAAACCAACAGGTGTCGTTGTCGAGGAGCGGGTAGGCGCCCATGACGTGTTTGCCGAGCAGGTGCGCGCGAATGGCGGCGGCATCGACCGGCTTGAAGGCCTGGTTCGCGCACTCGCCGCACTTCACCTTCGGGAGGTCGCAGACGCCCTTGACGAACTTGTTTCTGCAGTCGGGGCGTAGCCGGCTAGCCCGTCCTTTTTGCGCACGAACCGCGTGGGGTAGACGTCAACTCGGCCGCGCAAGAGCGAGCGGAAGAGTTCCACCTCGTCCTCGGGCGTCATTCTGGTCCCGGGCGCGGGGCTGGCGATCGGAGCCGCTGGATCGTTCAACGCTGCCAGTCGGCGCTTCAGGTCGGCGAGCTCAAGCTGGTGCGCCGCTTGTTCTTGGGCGATGCGCGTGAGCGCCTGCTCGGTGTCGGCGATCGCGCCGGCGAGATTCTCGCGCTCGTCCGCTGGCGCTCGCGACATCGTGACCGGAAATCTATCGCGTCCGCACGCCGCGCCCCCCTTGAACTTCGGAGTTCGTGAGGGCAGGTTGCCTGAATGTCATCGAAGAAGGCCGCGCTCGTTCGGGGCCCAGACTACGGCGAAGTGCTCGATCACGTCGCAGGTCTGCTCGCAGCGGCACGCGCCGCCTCCGCGAGATCCGTCAACGCGCTGATGACCGCCACCTACTGGCTGGTAGGGCGGAGGGGGCTCGTTGAAGGAGCGCAGCGAGGGAAGGGGCGAGCCGACTACGGCACCCAGCTGATTCGCCAACCGCCCGCTTCGGACGAGGCTTCGGGCGCGCGAACCTCTTTCAGATGCGGGCCTTCTTTCTCGGGTACCGCGAGATTGTCCAGACGGCATCTGGACAATTGGCGTTGCCTCCGAAGCGGGGCGCATCGAGGCAGTTTCTTCCTTCGCTTGCCAGTGCGCTTCCACTCCCCTGGTCGCACTACGTGCGGCTCCTCGCGGTGAGGAAGCCGAGCGCTCGCAGCTTCTACGAGAGCGAGGCCCTCCGCGGTCGGTGGACGCACCGACAGCTCGATCGGCAGATCCAAAGCCAGTTCTACGAGCGAACGCTGCTTTCGAAAAATAGGGCCGGAATGCTGGCGAAGGGGCAGGTCGCAGAGCCGGCGGACGCAGTGTCGCCCGACGAGGCGATCAAGGACCCATTCGTTCTCGAGTTCCTCAACCTCAAGGACGAGTACTCGGAGCTCGAGCTCGAAGACGCGCTCATCAAGCAGCTCGAGACCTTCCTGTTGGAGCTCGGCGGCGCGTTCAGCTTCGTGGGCCGCCAGAGTCGGCGACGAGTGGTACCGCGTGGATCTCGTTTTCTTCCATCGCGAGCTGCGCTGCCTGGTGATCATCGACTTGAAGATCGGGAAGTTCAGTCACGCCGATGCCGGGCAGATGCACCTGCACCTGAACTACGCACGCGAGCACTGGATGATGAAAGGCGAGAACCCACCCGTCGGGCTGATTCTCTGTGCCGAGAAGGACCACGCGGTCGCGAAGTACGCGCTCGAAGGGCTGCCCAACAAGGTGATGGCCGCGGAGTACCGCACCGCACTGCCCGACGAGGCGACGCTCGTGGAGGCAGTCGAGAGGACGCAGCGAGCACTCGCTGGCGCGGCGAGGAAGCGGCGATGACGGAAGCGGAGCTGAAGCGGAAGCTGGCAGCGATCGAGGCGATGGTGCTGGGCGCGATGACCGAGGGCGAGCGCGCCGCGGCTCAGCACGTGCTCCAGAACTTCAAGCAGAAGACGCCAGACGAGACATGCCAGGACTTGGGATTCACGGTGCACGATGTCTGGGCGCGCAAGCTCTTCATGGCAATGCTTCGCAAGGCGGGCCTCGAGCCTTTTCGGATGCGTGGTCAGCGCCGCACGACGATCATGGTGCACGGCCGGAAGTCTCTCGTTGAGCTCATCTGGAAGGAGTTCCTCCAGGCGAACAAGACGCTCACCGAGTATCTGGCCGAGGTTACAAACAGGGTGATTCGTGAATCATTGGGCGAGGTGAAGGAAGACGAGGCGCGCGAGCGACCAGCACTCGCCCCAGGAACGCCGCCGTAATGCGCGGAAAATCATGTCCCCGCTTCCCCCGCCCGGGTCCTTTGTCTCTTTATCAGTGGTTGCAGTGGTCGGCGTTTCGCCACGAGGGCACACGTGCGCCGTTCCCATCCGCGCCTTGAGCTTCCCGTTCGGGCGCCACCGGCTGTCGAAGGCCGTCGGGTAGGCTGCTCGGATGTACCGCTTCGCGAGCCACTCGGCGATGAGCGCCGCGTCTTGTCATCGAGAAGGCCGGCCCGAGGGTGCTAAGAAGATTCGAAGGCAGTCCTCGATTTCTAATGAAATCCGCAAGCAGGCAACGGTTTTCGAATCCCATGCCGATGACGACCGCGAGAAGGCTCCGTGAAGCGGGTCGACTCGTCGACGGGATGACGGTTCTCATCGAGCGGCTTCCGAGCTGCACCGTATGCCGGTCCGAAGGAGTGAGCACGGACGGTTGGGTCACGGGCAAGAGGAAGGACGGCAGGGCGGCGGTGCTCTGCGAGCCCCACTTCCAGAAGGTGGGCGCTGGGCTCGGCCCAGAGAAAGGCCAGGTGCTCATCGAGACGGGGCCTGCGGCGTCCATCGAGCTCCCCCGTGACTCGGTGGCGGCTGGCTATGCCCGGGCGATTGTCGAGTATCGGCTCGCCGTCCTTCCATCGCATCGATTGACGTTCATCGCGACCAAAGGAGCCCGGCGCGAGCGCGTCGAGGATGGCCGGGTCAAGGTGGTCCTGCCTGCGAGCTACGCGCCGGACCCGGGGCTGATCGATCACCTCGAGTTTGCGCTGAAGTACGACGGAGTGAACCTCGAGGTGCTCTTGGCCCTCTTTGGTCGCGTCGACCAGGCAGGCTTCGAGCAACAGCTCACCGCGTTCGTGCGCGAACGTCCCACTGGGCAGTACGGGCGCCGGCTCTGGTTCCTGTACGAGTTGCTCACGGGCCGGCGGCTCGCGCTGGATGACGTGAGCACCGGAAACTATGTGGAGCTCCTCGACGAGGCGGAGTTCTTCACCGGGGCCCCAGTGCGGAGCCGACGCCATCGCGTCATCGACAACCTCCTCGGCGACGTGCGGTTCTGCCCGAGCGTTCGGCGCACGCCGGCGCTCGAGCGCTTCGTCACGAGCGGCCTGCGCGCTGAGGCCCAGCGCATCATGGACGCCTTTGACGAGGACGCGCTCCGACGCGCGGTGAGCTACTTGTTTACGAAGGAGACCCGCTCCTCTTTCGACATCGAAGGTGAGAAACCGGGTCCGGCTCGCACGCAGCGATTCGTCGCGCTGCTGCGGGGCGCTGCGGAACTCGAGCGCATCACCACTGCCGACCTCATCCGGCTCCAGAACGCGACCGTCGACGACCGATTCGCGGACAACGGGTGGCGCACCGACCAGGTGTACGTCGGGGAGCAACTCGACCTCGCCCGCCAGAAGATCCACTACATCGCTCCACGCCCAGTCGATGTCGGGTCACTCATGGGCGGCCTTCTCGCATGCGCGCGCCGCTTCGAAGACTCGACAGTCGATGCGGTCGTTCAGGCGGCGGTCATCTCCTTTGGCTTCGTGTTCATTCACCCGTTCTCCGACGGAAATGGCCGATTGCACCGTCTGCTCATCCACCACGTCCTCGCGAGACGAGGCTTCACCCCGAAGGGGCTCATCTTTCCGGTGTCCGCCGTCATGCTCGATCGCCGGGGCGAGTACGACGCCTGCCTCGAGGCGTTCTCGGTTCCGTTGATGCGGTTGATGGACTTCGACGAGGACGAGGCGGGCGTCATCACGGTCAAGAACGAGACGGTCGGCCTCTACCGATTCTTCGACGCCACGACGATGGCCGAGGCGCTCGCACGCTGGGTCGAGCAGACCGTGAAGGTCGAGTTCCGCGCAGAACTCGACTTCATCGTTCGGTTTCGGGAAACGCGGCGTGCGCTCGAGGCGGTCGTCGAGCTTCCCGACCGCTTGATGAACCTGTTCATCAAGGTGTGCATGAACAACGCCGGCCGGATCTCTCAGCCGAAGCGCAAGCAGCACTTCGCGATGTTGTCCGACGATGAGGTCAAGGCGATGGAGAAGGCGGTGAAAACGCACATGAAAGGGGCTGTTCGAGCAGCGGAGGAGTAACGATTTTCGAAGGGCAGAGTCGATTTCTAACGATGTTCGAAGGTAACGGAATCCGATGCCGGCATCGATCGCGAGTTGCGCGAGGAAACTTACTCACTGCGCCGGCTTGCTCTCGCGTGCAAGCTGAGCAATTGAAGAAAGGTGACGAGGTGTTGCGATTCTCCAGCGCCGGCGGGCCGAGGTTGTTGACGTGCTCGCCGAGACGCTCATCGAGGCGTGGCTGCAGGGCCGTCGCCCGGCCCGGGGTGACTCGCGAACTTTGGCGGCGGCCTAATCGAGATCCACCCAGCGGCGGTTTCGAGATCCACTCGCGAGGCCTGACCGCCGCACAGCGATAGCGGCGCGCGGAAGTCGCAGTTGAGGGGCACGCCGAGCACGTTCGGGGGATGGGGCACAAGAAGACGTCGCGTCGATGTTGCGAGTGCCGGGCCTGGTACTCGCCGAACACCGCGGCGTCGCTGACGCAGAAGACCTGCAGCAAGAAGTGCCGGCTGAGCCAGCGCGGGGCGCGCGCGAAAGAGCGCCGCGCAGCGGATCTTCCAGCCGCGCGCGAGGACGAGCGCGAGCGCCAGCGTCGCCACCGCGAGCGCACGGGTGCAGAAGGAGCGCCGATGTCACGGACCGGCCTGTCCGCCTAAGCGTCCGAGGCGATTGAGGAAATCATCAACAAGTTGGGACGAACGCAGCGGCTGTCACGGACCGGCCTTCGCCGTCAGCTTCGCCGGCTTTCGCTCGGAGAACCGGCGGCGGCGAGCCAGGAAACTGGGACATGAACACTCGATGTCACGGAGAGCCCGAGCACTGTGATGTGCATGACGGGCGAAGCGACAGCGATCGAGGTGGCGCCGGAAGAGGTCGGCGAGGCGCTGCTCGAGGTGCGGCTGTGCGTGCCGGAAGCCGGCCAGCGCGGTGCGCCATCGCACCGTCCACGGCGGGCGGTGGGGTTGCCGACACTCCTCTCCGAGATTACTATCTTCTCCGAGAAACGTTCACGGAGGAGAGTATGTCGGACCTCGACGCATTCCTGAAGCGAGCCGGCTGGAGGCCGCGGGCGAACGCGTGGGCCTCCAAGTCGGGCCGCCAGTACCGCGTGCTCGAGGAGGTCGCCCCGGGCGCTTGGGACCGCTCGGTTGCTGCGTTCCTCGCCAAGGCCATCCTTCAGGCGCAGGCCGGAGCCAGCGCGGACGTGGAAGCAGTCGCGGCGCTCAAGGTGAAGCGCGCGTCACCGCTGACCGACGGCCGCCTCGCCAAGTTCGTCGACGAGGTGGCGCCCAAGCAGAGCTGGATTCTGCTGGACGGAGAGGGCCGGGTGTTCCCTCACGTCGCCTCGGCACCAGAGCTCAGCGAGTTTGCGGCGAAGCAGGTGGTGCAGTCGTCGAAGGCGCCGGCGCCCATCCGGCAGCAGTCGCTCTTCACCGACCTCAACCAGTGGATGCTGAAGGTGCTCCTCGCGCCGCACCTGCCCGAGAAGCTCCTCACCGCACCGCGAGGGCGCCCACCCCGCAACGCGTCGACTCTGGCCGAGGTGGCGAACGTTTCGCTCCCGGCCGCCACCCGCTTCCTGCACGCGCTCGACGCCGACGGGCAACTCGACACCCGCTTCGGAGACGTACGCGTCGCTCGGCCGCTGGAGCTTCTCCCTCAGTGGCGAGACCGCATGGGCCACCCCGCGCGCCGGGAGGTCGCCGCGACGTCGGTGCGGGGGCCCTTCAACCTCGACATCATCGCCGGCATCTCCCAGGCGTCCGCCCGCGCTCGCGGCGAGCACCCGCCGCTCGTCCTTGGGCTTCACGCGGCCTGCGCGGCCCTCGAGCTGGGCCACGTGACTGGCGCTGTGCCCGTCGTGTGGACCCCCTCGCTTGACGCCGCACGCCTGGAGGAACTCGGCCTCGTCTCCGTGCAGGGCGACCAACGCGCTGACGTCGTGCTGCGCGTGCCTCGCTACCCCGAGTCGCTGTTCCGCGGCGTCGTGTCGCCTCGAATGAGCCCCGTGACGGACATCATCCAGTGCTGGCTCGACACCTCCCACTACCGAATCCGCGGGCAAGAGCAGGCAGACTTCCTCTGGCGCCACGTCCTCAAGCCGGCCTTCACCCCATGATTCAGCTCACCGACGAGGAGGCCGACGTTCTCCGCCGACTGTTGCGGGCGGTCGGCGGCGTGGTGCCCGAGTTCATCATTGCGGGTGGCCAGGCGGCGCGCCTGCTGCGGCTGCACCCGTTGGCGACGCGCCTCGAGTGGAGTGCGTGTTCCACGCGATCCCGATCACCGATTCCACGGGAATGCGATCACCCGTTCCACGGGAAGCCGATCACCGATTCCACGGGAAGCCGATCAGTGATTCCACGGGGTCAATCACCCGGGGG
>Ga0105047_10000120_pt1 | contig 107607 bp, 93 predicted proteins | sample MAT04_FD_78384 | JGI IMG/M metagenome (GOLD analysis project Ga0105047, IMG submission 78384) | Freshwater microbial communities from Lake Fryxell liftoff mats and glacier meltwater in Antarctica - MAT-04 (megahit assembly) | ecosystem: Environmental > Aquatic > Freshwater > Ice > Liftoff... | reverse complement strand
GGTTGCAATTTCGTCAAGTGTGGTGCTGCTCGCGCTCTACTGGAATTGGCGGTTATTCTGGATTGTATAGCCGGAAGTCGAGTCTGCAGGTGCTCTACCGCGCCTGACACTTCGGGCAGAAAAACGTACTGCGGGCTCCCTGCACTATTCGCCGGATTGGCGTCTGACAGCGCACACACGGCTGGCCTTCCCGCGAATATACGCGCCACGCGTCATCGCTCATGCCGGATAAGGCCGTGTCTCCTGTCAGTGATCGTCCGTCGCGGTCGTAATACCGCTCGGCCGGTGCGCGTTCCAGGACCTGTCGAATTACGCGGACCAACTCGCAGCAGCGCGTACGAGACACGGACGCCGCGCGGACCATGGGACTCACGCGCGCCTCCCATAACGCCTCGGCCACGTAAATGTTGCCCAGCCCGGCCACGACCCGCTGATCGAGCAGCGCCAGTTTGATGGGCAGTTTCTTCTTGCGAGACATCGCCGCCTGCAGGGCTTCCCCCGTAAACGACGGGTCGTCGGGCTCGGGGCCCAGTTCGGGCAGTTTCAGTTCGCCTGGGCCGTGAACGCGCATGACGGCGAACGCGCGGCCGTCGATGAGCGAGATGCGCGTGCCGTTATCCAGCGTGATCCGCGCGCGTTCGAGTGGGCGATCTTCATCCCCTTCCAATCCAATTGCCCAATCGCCCGTCATCTTGAAGTGCACTTCGATGACGTGGCCGTCGTCCAGATGAAGCAGTTGATGTTTTGCACGACGCTGCACGCTGGTGATTTTCCGGCCAACAACGAACGTGGTGGCGGATGCCGTCAGTGTCCGGGCAATGGCGGGATGGAGCGCGAGCACCTGCAGAATGGTGTGGCCGACGGCTGCTGCGCGCAGCAGTGTTGCCGCTCGTTCTACTTCGGGAAGTTCAGGCATGGATGAATTGACGCTGAAGGCGCGTGGTTGCGGGGGAATATGCGTGAATACGTGAGTTTGATTGCGAACGCTCTTGCATGTTGCACTGATGTGTCTACCTTAGACCATTGCCTTTTACCATGGGGCCACATCTTCACTGCACCCCGTTCCCTAAAATACGAGTACGAGCTGTACGTCGAGCGCGAAATCGAGGACTACAAGGACTCGGTGTCGCGCAGCTCGCTCCTCAAGATTGGCGATGAAGCAGTCGCTGCGCTTCGCGCGCAGGACCAGATCGCCTTGACGGAGATTCTCGTGTGGATCGAGGTAGACCGCATCATCACCAAACGGTTGCGGCTTCCCACGTACGCCGTGTGGAGCAAGAAGCGGATGAAAGACCTGGAGCGGTATCGTCGCCCCGAGCACTGGGGCATCGACCCGAGGGCGGCATTGGTGCGCGAGCTGCAGGACTCTTCCGACCGGCATGTGCTCGTGGCCGGTGCTGATCGTGAGGGCCCTGCCCTTTACCTGGCCGCCCGTGGCTGTGCGGTGACCGCGGTAGAACCGACACCCGACGCCGTCGAACGCGTTCTGCACGGGGCTGAAGCCGCGGGGCTTACCGAACGCGTACGCGGCTACTGCACCGATTTGGGCACGTGGGCGCCAGACGTCCAACTCCATGCCGTCGTGTGTTCGCCAATGGCGTTCGCGGGCCTGTCATTGCAAGAGCGCGCTCGGGTTATCGAAGTGCTGCAGAGTGCGACCGCCGACGGTGGCGTGCATCTTGTCGAAACATTGGCGGCGGCAACCGGCGCGGAAGAGATGCCGCTTGAGGAACTCGAATCGCGTTACTCCGGTTGGAAAATTTCGATCGAGCGAAATGTCGGCGACGGGCGCACATTCATGGCGCGAAAAGCTTTTGCGGTAGCGTAGCAACTCGCGAATTCGGCGCCTCCTGCGCGGCTTCAAGAGACTACGAGCCGCTTGAAATCCCGCCTGCTCAAATCGGCACACGTGTCAAATTGATACGAATCTGACGGTTTTGGCCGTGTCGGAAGGACACAAAGCGGCACAACCCCGAATTGTGCACGTGGCAAGTAGCGGCTGCTCAATGACTTATAGAAATGTTTCCTCTGGCACCCTTACTGCTATGCCTACGTGCATGCGCGCGAACAATTCGGCGCGTCGTTCAGCAGACCTATAACTATTTCGGGTGGAGGATCGCCCTTTGCGCTCACATCGTACGAAGCAGTCCGAGAGTGCCGAGCCGATGGGAATTGTCATTTCCGATGGCGGGCAAGGCAACGTTACATCGCGTCTGGCCGCGTTTGTCTGGGGGCCTGTGCCGGACGGGGTGCGTACTGACGACGAAACCGATTCAGCGATGGACGAGCTGATGTTTGCAGCAATCGCCTAACTGATTCGAAGCGATTGTAGACGTTCGCGCTTTTCATGGCGCGAAGTTCGCGTTTCATAACCACTGAAGTTGTCAAACGTGAAAGGCGCCGGCAGACATGCCGGCGCCTTCGCGTTTACACGACTATGCTGCGACAGCCAGCGTATTAAACGGCGGCTGGTGCAGGTGCAGCGGCCTTCTTGGCGCGCTTGGTAGCTTTCTTGGCGCGCTTGGCGCCTTTCTTCGCAGCCTTACGGCCGCCTTTCTTTGCAGCCTTACGGCCGGCTTTCTTTGTAGCCTTGCGACCACCCTTCTTCGCGGCCTTGCGGCCGGCCTTCTTGGCGACCTTACGGCCGCCTTTCTTCGCGGCCTTGCGGCCACCCTTCTTCGCGGCCTTGCGGCCTGCTTTCTTCGCGACCTTGCGGCCACCCTTCTTCGCAGCCTTGCGGCCGCCCTTTTTTGCAGCCTTCTTGGCAGGAGCCATGATGCAGACTCTCCTAAACAGGAGGTGGTGGTGCTCCCTTTCCCCCGGTGGAAAAGGCGAGCCACGCCGGGCTCACTGCATGCCATGCAGCAAGGTCCTGCGCGCGACACTGCCAATCCATGCACAGTGAAGATGAAGGCTCGGCAACCACGCACTGGGGCGACGCTGTCGAGCTGTTGTGATGCAATGACGAATGTCGGACGCAAACGTTGCGCGCTGAACGTCACATCGTCACTGCAAATTCTGCGAGTATGGAAAATCTATATGGTGACGGTGATGCCCCAATTACACGGCGTCACTCAAACTGGTGAACATGAAGTCGCGCGCCTTGAGAGGCGGTACCACCAACGCTTGACCGGCGCTGCCTGATTCACTGGCGCTGACCCGTTCCGGTCGGCCCATCATTTCTATGTTGTTCAACATGAAGATGGGCGATTCGTTCCATCGAAGGTTCTTGACGGCGCGCGTGATTTTTCCCTTTTCTATCAGGAAGGTGCCATCACGCGTGAGTCCCGTGAACAGAATGACCCGGGGATCGACGCCGCGAATGTACCAGAGGCGCGTCACGAGCAGTCCGCGCTCCGTGCTCGCGATCATCTCCTCAAGCGACGAGGAACCACCGGACATCTTGAACGACCCCTGTGCCCCGGTGGCCTTCATCTGCTTTTGCTGCGCCCAATACCGATCGTACGCGAGGTTCTTCACCACGCCGTTTTCAATCCACGTTACCGGTTCGGTTGGAAGGCCTTCGCCGGTAAACGCAGCGCCGTACGAGTCAGAATCGTAGGGATTGGAAACGAGAGTAACTCGTTCATCGACCACTTTCAGGCCGATTTTTGTACCACCACCCGGCTTGGAGAAAAACGAACGCCCTTCATCGGCCGCACGCGCCTGCAGCGCTCCGCCAATGAGCTGCACCAGATTTCCCACGGCGGTTGGTTCAAGCACCACGGTGTACCGCCCCGGTTCAACAGCCACGGCGTTTGTGGAGGCTTTGGCTTTTTGTACCGCGCGTTCGCCCAATGCCGCTGGATCGATCCGCATCCAATCGTTGGTGCTCGCGCCGGCCCAACCTGAGCCCGTGCCATCCGGCGTGCGCACCGTCGTGGTCAGCGCCGCCGCGGTCGTACGCCCCCAGGCGAACATCCCGTTGCTCGACGCGACCGCGTTCGCTCCTGCGGTAATTTCGAGATATCCCGTTGAAACGAGGCCAGCTTTTTCTGCCTGACTCGTAATTTTTTGTACTGCCGTTGCGCGTCCTTGCGGATCGAGCGAAGCCGTTGCATCGGACCAACCCGGCGACTCGCGAAACGTTTGCGGACCGAGTTCCGGCATGGCCTCGGGATCTTCCGGCGACAGGCGCGCGAGTGACTCGGCCTTCTTCACCAGGGCTTTCAGCGAATCATCATCCAGCCGATTTCCGCTGGCCGTTGCGCTGCGTTTGCCGACCGACGCGCGCACACTGACGTTGGTTGTGTAAGTGTCGCCAGCCGTCGAAATCTGATTCACGGCAAACCGTGAATTCGCCAGGGTGCCCGACCCGACACTGACGCGCGCGGCATCGACGGTTACGTACGACAAGACCTTTTTGGTCAACGCCTCGGCTTCGGCCCGGGACATGTACTTGGGCGCGTCGAGCGCGGATTCGAACAAGGAGTGCGGACGGGTCATGCCTGCCGTCCCGTGTTGATGACGTTGATGTTGCGGTGGCGCGTTGGCGGGCAGCCATGGCTGACCGCGTTGCTTTGCGCCGGTTGTCCTTTGCCGTCACCGAAGGCACCGCCCAACAAGTAACTCTGCTTGCCGCCAATCATGTCCATGCCGCCCCAGAATTCCGGCGTGCGCATTTGATAGGCGACGTCCTTGAGCATGCCAACAATCTTGCCGCCTTTGATCTCGTAAAAGAGCTGGCCGCCGAATTGCGCGTTGTACCGCTGCTGATCGATGGAGAACGACCCGTCCCCGACAATAGCGATCCCGCGATCGGTCGCCGCGATGAGGTCCTCGTAGCTCTGTTCTTTGGTGCCCGGCAACAGCGACACGTTGGGCATGCGTTGGAACTGCACATCGGCAAACGACTGGGCGTACGAGTTGCCGTGCGACCGCATGGGCTGGCCGCTCTGCTTGTACCACCAATCGAGATATGGCGCCTGCTCACGTGTGGTCTGATAATCGTTCACCACGCCGTTTTTGATGATCATGTACGTGTCGGGCTTGACGCCTTCATCGTCCCAGCCAATGGCGCCGAGTGACCCGTCCTGCTCGCGATCGGCCTGGACGTTCATCATCTCGGGACCATACCGCAGCTTGCCGAGCACTTTGTCCGGCGGCGCCACGAAACTGGTACCGGCGTAATTGGCTTCGAAGCCCAGCGCGCGATCGAGTTCGGTCGGATGCGCAATAGACTCGTGAATGGTCAGCCACAGGTGCGTGGGGTGCAGCACGAGATCGTATCGGCCCACCTCGACCGCTTTCGCTTTGAGCTTTTCCCTGGCTTCTTCGGCCCACCGCGGCGCGTTCTCGACGAGTTTTCCGTCCAGCACATGTTCGTAGCCGCGGCCCATTGGCTGGATATCCGTGCTCTGCCGCGACTGGAAGTCACCCGTTTGAATGTTGACGGCCTGACAGGTCACGCTGGGCTGCGCACGGTACACGGTCTGCACCACCCACGTACCGTCGGTGGTAGCCAAAGACTTTTCTTCGCGCAGGAAGAACATGCTGGAGTTCACAAACCCAGCGCCCTGCCCATTGGGCTTGAGCACCTTGAGCGCGGCTTCATTGGCAGCCAGCAGCAGCGCCACTTGTTCTTCGATGGGTACTTCGAATGGATCGATGCGCGCGTTCGAGCGCCAGGTGCCGTTGGGTGTTGGGGTAACCGGCGCCAGTGTGACCGGCCGACGCTGGGCTACGCGATTGGCTTTGGCCTGCGCCACCGCCACCTTGGCGGTGCGCGCCACTTCATCGCGCGACAAGTCGCTGGTCGCGGCAAACCCCCATGACCCACCAACAAGTACGCGTACCCCAATGCCGAACGTCTCGTTGTCACCAAGCCCCACCACGCGGTTCTGGGACGTGTTGATGTTGCGGACGTTGTTGCGGCTGATTCGCGCGTCGGCATAGCTCGCGCCAGCGGATTTCGCGGCGTCGATAGCTAACATCGCCAGTTCCTTCGCGGCGGGGTCGGCCGGAGTGAACGGAGCGAGCGACAGCAGGTGAGACGATGAAGACGCTGCCAACAAGGAACTGTTGCCGGCCACCAGACCTAGTGCAGCGGCTGCTGCTCCGGAGTTCTGGAGAAACTCGCGCCGTGATATCGCCACGCAGTTGCGGATGGGGGACAGCGCGTCTCGTTTTGCGACGAATCGAAAACAAGGATGTGGACAGCACGCGCAAGTCGTTGAATTACCGCGAATATACGTGTGGACAAATGTCTCGCGCAATAGTGCGTATAAAGAACGCGCGCGATTACATCGCGGTTTCCTCTGACAACGTTCGCAAATCCGTGCGCGGACGGCGCGCTTCGCGGTCCGATTTCTCGCGCGCGACCTTCCACGAGCACCGCGCCGATGCGAACTTTGACCCGCGAATGCGCGTGACTCTCCACGCCGCACGGACGCCGCACCCCCACGTTCGCTCGCCCAATTCCCCGATTCTACGCCGCTTTTTTCAAGCGTGCAGGAGCACCTGTGAAAGCACTCGTCAAAAAAACCGCTGCCCGCGGAATCATTCTCACCGAGGTTCCCGAGCCTCGCATCCGCGATGACGAAGTACTCATTCGCGTCCGGCGCGCCGGTGTCTGCGGCACGGACGTCCACATCTACGAGTGGGATGCGTGGGCGTCGAGCCGTTGCAAACCGCCGTTCGTCGTCGGACACGAATTCGCGGGCGACGTCGTAGAAACAGGCAGTCTCGTGGAATCGGTAAAAGTCGGCGACCGCGTCACCGCCGAGGGACACATCGTCGACGAACACTCCATTTTCAGCCGCACCGGCAACGGCCACGTCGATCCCGGTACCCGCATCATCGGTGTCGATCGCGACGGCTGCTTCGCCGAGCTCATTGCAATGCCCGCCACGAACATCTGGCCCCTCGACCCTGCAATCAGCTATGAACTGGGCGGAATTCACGACCCCATGGGCAACGCATTTCACACCGCACTCACCGCACCCATTGCCGGTTCGGTGGTCCTGATCACTGGGTGCGGCCCAATCGGCGCATTCGCGGTCGGCATCTGCAAAGCCGCCGGCGCGGCGCGCATCATCGCCACGGACATCAACGAAAAACGGCTGGAGCTCGCCCGCAACATGGGCGCCCACGACGCGGTGCATCCCAACGAGGCAGAAGCGGCCGTACGCCGCGCCTCCGACGGACTGGGTGCCGATGTCGTCCTCGAAATGTCCGGCGTGCCAAGTGCCGTGCATCAAGCGTTCGCACTCGCACGCCCTGGCGGCCGAGTCAACATGCTGGGCATTCCCTCCAAATCCATCGACATCGATTTCGCCTCGGAGATCATTTTCAAGGGCCTGACGGTTTATGGCGTCGTTGGCCGCAAAATGTACGAGACCTGGCAGCAAATGACACGCTTCCTCCGCTCCGGAACCTTCGATCCCACCCCCGTCATCACGCACCGGCTCCCGCTCGAAGCAGTCGACGAAGCCATGCACCTCATCAAATCGGGTGACGCCGGCAAGGTCATCTTCGAAATCGCCTAGTCCATTTCTCTGCGCCAACCCCGCCATGAATCAGAACCTCGTTCGCGATTTCGAATCGCAAATTGCCGGCCTGAAAGCCGATCACGTCTACAAACACCTCAACTACGTCGAATCGCCACAGGGACCGCGCGTACGCATGGAAGGACGCGGCGAAGTCATCGTCCTCTCCTCCAACAATTACCTCGGGCTCGCCAACGAACCGGCCGTTGTGGAAGCCGGCATTCAGGGTCTGCAGCAATACGGCGCCGGCACAGCATCCGTCCGATTTATCTGCGGCACCTTCGCCATCCACCGCGAACTGGAAGCCGCCGCCGCACGGTTTGTCGGAACCGAGGCGTCGCTCTCCTTTGTTTCGTGCTGGAACGCCAACGAAGCGCTGACGGCGAACATTGTGCGCGAAGGTGATTTCGTCGTCTCCGACGCGCTCAATCACGCCTCCATTATCGACTCCATTCGCCTCGCCAAGGCCATCACGAAGTGTACCACCGGCGTGTATCAGCACAGCGACATGGACGACCTCCGCGCAAAGCTGGAAGCCAACAAAGGCGCCGCGCGGCGTGTCATCTGGACCGACGGCGTGTTCTCCATGGAAGGCTCCATCGCCAAGCTCCCCGACATCCTGCAGCTCGCGCGTGACTACGACGCCGTCGTTGTCATGGACGATTCACATGCCACCGGCGTCCTCGGCAAAACCGGGCGTGGGACCGCCGAACATTTCGGCGTCCTTGGCGAGGTCGACATCATTACCTCCACACTCGGCAAAGCCCTCGGTGGTGCGGCCGGCGGATTTATTGCCGGTCCCGCCGCCGTCTGCGACATGATGACGCAGCGTTCGCGCCCGCAACTGTTTTCCAATGCCCTGCCTCCAACGGTCGCCGCCAGTTCGCTGGCCGCTATTCGATTTACAGAGGCACACCCCGAGCGCGTGCAACAACTCCGCGACAACACCCAGTACTTTCGCGCCAGCATTCAGGAAGCGGGATTCAACCCCCTCCCGGGCGAAACGCCCATTGTCCCCATTCTTGTTGGCGAGACTGCGCTTGCCATCCGTATGAGTGAGATGATGCTGGCCGAGGGCGTGTTTGTTACCGGATTCGGATTTCCCGTCGTGCCGAAAGGGGAAGCGCGCGTGCGCTGTCAGGTCAGTGCCACACATACCCGCGCCGATCTCGACACCGTGGTCAACACGTTTAAACGCGTGGGCCGCACTTTGGGCCTGATCAAGTAGGACGCCAGGGTGAACGGCCAGCATTGCGCCAGATACCATTCCATTTGCCCGCCAGCATTCTCGCTTCGAATTCGGTGACGCACTCATATAGATGTGGGCCGACCTCCGCGAAGAGTCGGCCCCCATTTTTTCAGGGAGTGGGCGCCACGCGAAACCGCAGCGGCCACTCCACCGCTTTGCGAATCCCGACGCGCGGCCCGATCACGACCTGATGGTCGGGAATGCCGAGGCCTTCACCAATTGAAATCGGACCTTCGCCTGTGAGCAGCAGGCCATCGTGCCGACGATCAATATCAAACGCTGCGCACAACTTGGATGGACCGTTCGCCAACATCGCGTCGCGGCGAACCTTGGGGCGCCTCCGCCGCATCAGTTCGATTCCCTTCAGGGGTTCGACCGCGCGAATCAGCACGGCGCTGCCGTGACCTTCCTCGCGCGTCACCGCATTGACGCACCAATACATGCCGTAGATGAAATACACGTACGCCGTACCCGGCGCACCAAACAGGTGCCACGTGCGCGCCGTGCGCCCCGCCACGGCATGACACGCCGCATCGTGCGGCCCAAGGTAGGCTTCGGTTTCGGTGATGCGTCCGGTGGTCAGGCCTTCGCGCGTACGCACCCGCAACTCGGCGCCGAGCAGCTCGCGTGCGACAATTTCGGTGTCGCGGTTGTAGAAGCTGGCGGGGAGGGCGCACGTGCCGGGCATACTTCAATATGGCGGTGCGGGCACTGTCACGGCAGAAACTGCATTTCACGCGGAGCTCGCGGAGGTTTTACGCACGTTCAAAGACGAGCCCAAACGGAGACGCAGAGCGCTCTCAGTGAAAGACAAGTAGACCTCCATTCCAATTTTTCCGACCAATGAAAATGCGCCCAACGGGGATTTCGCATTCCCGTTTGCAGTCCTCCGCGCCTCAAGTCGCACACGCCACACCAGAAAAAATCAGCGCCGCACTCCAGTCGGAATGCGGCGCTGACCAACAGAGCGATCGGAACGCGTTACGACTTTTTCGCCGTCTTCGCCGCCTTCTTTGCGGGCGCCTTGGAGGGAGCCGCTTTTTTCGCTGCCGGCTTGTTCTCTACCGGCGCCACGGCTTTCGCTGCTGGTTTGCCAGCGGGTTTGGTTGCAGCCTTTGCCGCAACTTTCGCCGGCGCCTTCACGGGCGCTTTCGCCGCCGGTTTCTCTGCAGCTTTCGCGGCCGGTTTTGCACCACGACCTGCATTTCGCCCGGCGGGTTTGCCGCCGCGTTCCCCGCCCTTTGCAGGCGCTTCAGCAATTGCCACGACAGTTGGCGCCGACGCTGCTGCGAGTGGTGTACCTGTTGTCGTGGCGACAACCGCTGCAGCAACCGGACGCGCTGGTGCGCCCACCATGCCAACCATCAGCAAACTCGGATCGATTGGGGTCGCTGCTCCACGACCGCCTTTCGCACGCCCCCCCACGCCGCGATGCGCCATACCGCGCGGCGGTGGCGGCGGTGCATTGGCGGCGGCCGCAGCCTTGAGGGCCTGATCGGCCGACTGTAGCTGATCGCCAATGGGCGCAGCCGCCGCTGCGCGCGCCACTTCAAAATCGTGCCCGCGACGTCGCAGGTCGATCATGTCCGCGTCGTGCGAGTCGCGCAACATGCGTTCGAAATTACGGGCGCTCAACGAGTCGCTGTCGCGTCCCAGAATTTCATATGCCTTGCGCCGCACCGCGCTGGCCGTCGTGGTTTCTTCGCCAGACACCAGCGCTTCTACCGAGCGCTTGACCAGATCAAACGCTTCGGAACGCGTCAGTTTTTCTCCGCTTCGACCAATGTGATCGGACGCCGGATCCCCAAAGGCGGACAGCGAGGCCGCCGGAACAACAGCAGCTGGCGGGACAATGGGTTGCGAGACCTGCGGAGTAAAGGCAGGCGTGAACGCCGCGCGTCCAAGAGGCGCGGCCGCCATTACCGGAGCAGCCGGAGCAGCCAGTGTCGGAAACTCGCCAGCGACCTGTTCAACGGGCGCGGCATCCGTATCGCGCGTCTCACCCTCGCGCGGTTCGCGATCACGGCCGCGACCACGACGTCCGCGACGGCCGCGACCATCGCGATCACGATCGGGACGGTCGCGACGCGCATCGGCGGCAACAACAAATTCACCGTTCTCCGGCGCGAACTCGGCCGGTGTCACTCCGGCAATGGCCGCAGGCGCACCAGCGCTGCTGCCACCGGGCGACGCCAGCGGGACATCCACTTCAAGCTGTCCATTCTCCAACTTGGTTGTGCGCAGCAGTCCGCGATGCGCGGCGTCCTGCACAAACCGGGAGAACTTGGACATGCCGAGGTCCTTCTCGTCAAACGACGAGTCGATTTCCTGCATGACCTGTTTCAGACGATCGCTGCGCATGACGTCACCATTGCGCTTCATGCGTGAAATGGACTCCGTCGCCAGCTCCCACGGATCCCAGCGCGTTGTTTCGTCTTCGCCGGCCTTGGTAAAACCCGCCAGGTGATTGTACGAGTAGTATTCGTCGCAATTCATGACCAGCAGTTCGCTGGCCGATTCACGAATGCCGACCCCAATGACGTATTTGCCGTATTCCTTGAGCTTGATGACCATGCTTGAGAAATCGGAGTCGCCGGAGAGCAACACGAACGTGCCGATTTCCGGACGCGTGAACACCAGTTCGAGCGCGTCGATGGCCAGGCGAATATCCGTCGCGTTCTTTTTGGCCGATCCGTAGGCCGGTGCAAAAATCAGATCGATTGAGGATTCGGTCAGGGGCACGATGTACTGCGGATACCGGCGCCAGTCGGCATAGGCGCGGCGCACCGACACCTTGCCTTTGATGACGTCAGAGGCGAGCAGGTTCTTGAGCCCGAGTTCGAGGTCGGACCGGATTCCCATCGTCACATTGTCAAAGTCGATGAGCATGGCGGCATTGGGTGCCCCCTGCTGCGGGTAGGAATTGCCGGTCGATGCCGGCTGGGCGGATGGACCGCGATGAAACGGGGCCACGGAACGGCCCGGAGCGGCCGGTGGCCGGGAATATCTATTGTGCATGTCCTATGGGATACGATGCGGTGTGTTCGAGCGCGATTGCGCGCGAGAGTTCTTTTCGTCGCACCTTGCCGCTGCCGGTTAATGGGAACGCGTCAAAGAAACGAACGATATCGGGGACTTTGTACACGGCCATCGTGTCCTGCGCGAACAACTTGATGTCGCGCCCGGTGATAACCGCGCCCTCAATGGGCACGACACACGCACAGATCAGCTCACCCATCACATCGTTGGGCACACCGATCACGCATACGTCGTCAACTGCCGGATGACTACGCAGCCGATCTTCCACTTCACCGGGGTAAATCTGATGTCCCCCACGGGAAATGGTCTCCTGCCGTCGTCCGATAATTTTCACATATCCATCTTCATCAATAATTCCGAGATCACCCGTGAGGAAAAATCCTTCGGTGTGCACGTTGGCTGTTTCTGATGGCATTCGCAAATAGCCATGCATCAAGCCCGGGCCCCGGACTGCAATTTCACCCACCGCCTCCGGACCGTGCAGCGCGCCGGTCATCAGGTCGGCGGCCATCACTTCCACACCGGGCAAGGCACGACCGACCGTGCCGACGCGCCGTTCGTCGTCGTCGTCGAATCGCGTGATGGTCACGGTCGGTCCGGTTTCAGTTAACCCGTACGCCACCAGCACATCACACCACTTGCGCACGCGTTTCACCAGATCGTCGGCCACCGCGCTGCCGGCCATCACGCCGGTGCGCAGCGACTGCATCCGTTTGGGATGGAAGGCATCATCCCGCATGAGCAGATGAAACATGGTGGGCACCCCATACAACACCGTCACGCGCTCCTGTTCGATTAATCGGAGCGACGCGACCGCCTCAAAGGACGGCTGGAGCACCAGGGTCGAACCCGTCACCAATGATCCCGCCATCACGCTGAAACCCATGATGTTGAAAAACGGCACCATGGGCAGCAAACGATCGTCGGCGGTGACACCGAGCACGTCGCCCGTGTGCGCCGCATTCTCGAGCACCGCGCGGTGTGAAAGACGCACTCCCTTCGGCTTCCCCATGGTGCCGGAGGTGTACAGCACTGCGAGATCGGCTTCGTCATCGTACGCCGCCGGCCGGGGAAACACACGATCGCGGTGAGCGTCAATCAATCGGTCAAATTGAAAGACGCGATCGTCGTACCACGTGTCCTGCTCACCGACGGTGATGATGTACTGCAAGTCGGGCAGCTCGCCCAGCAATTCTTCGAACACGGGCAGATAGTCGATGCCGTCGTGCGTATCGACAGTGATGACCGCGCTGGCCTCCGCGTGCCGGAGTTGGAACCGCAGCTCGTGAATGTTGAGCCGCGGGTTGATTGGCACCACCACCGCGCCCAGCTTCGCGGCAGCGAGCAGCGCGATGATCCACTCCACCGCATTGGGCACATTGACGGCGAGCCGATCACCAATTCCGACACCAAACTCCGAGAGCGCCGCAGCCAGAGCCGATGCTCGCCCGTCTACTTCCCCGTATGTCCAGCTCCGTCCCGCAACCACGGCGAGCGTCCGCTCGGGATGCTCGCGCGCGCGTTCCTCAACCAGTGGAGCCAGGGACCACGTCGTTCTCATTCCGCTCCGATGATCCGGTAATCGTGCTGGGCCCCAGTGCCCGGTACCGGGCGTTCAACTGGAGCCGCGTGACTGTATCGTGTGGGCGGTGGGCGCAAAGGGCGTCCCACGGGCCATACGTTGCACTCCGGAGGCCAACTGATGAATGCCCCTCAGGTGCAATCACGTAAATTATCGGGAATGAAGGAGATACGGAAGCCAACCGCCCAGATGGCCGTCCCGGGAACCCCGCCGAAACTGCCCCTCCCGGGCGGTCGTACAGACCGGAGATCCGCGCCGTTTCGAACACGGCTTTTCGCCGTGTTGTTGCTGTTTGCCGTTATCCCATCGGTGGCCCTGACCGTTATCTGGGCCGTCACCGCGAGCAAGACCTTGCCCATGGTGACCGCCGCATCGGCCTGGGAGCGAGTGGCGCGAAGCGGCGAACAGGCCATTGCCCTGGTCAGCACGGCCGCGCTCGACACGGCGCAACGACGCGCGCTCATGGCTCACGAGGCCGAGTTGCGACAGTCTGTCGAGCAGGCCAAGCGATTCGGCTTCGTGGCACCCTACGCGGTGCGCCTGGTAACCTTGGGAGCCTTTCTCATTCTGGTGATCGTCGCCATTGGTGGATCTCGCGTGGCTGGCCATCTGAGCCGCCAGCTCAGTCGCCCCCTGGACGAGTTGGTCGGTTGGACTGGGCTTGTTCGGGCCCGGCGCCCGCTGCCGGAATCAGGCGGCGATCATCGGGGTGCCCCAGAATTCGAAGTGCTGCGGTCCGGCATGCGCACCATGGCCGCCGAGCTCGATCGGGCTCGCCAGCGCGAACTCGAAGCCGAACGTGCCGACGCCTTTCGCGAATCGGCGCGACGGTTTGCACACGAGCTGAAAAACCCGCTGACGCCTATTCGGTTTGCCGTCGATCGCCTGAGACGAACCGCCCCTGCCGAGCTGCACGACACCGTGGAAGTATTGGCCGAAGAGGCATCACGTCTGGAAACCATGGCGCGCAGTTTTGCGCAATTCGGCCGCTTGCCCGATGGACCGGCGGCTGAAATAGATGTCGGCGATCTCGTCACCCGAGTGACGCGGGCCACCATTCCCGAACGGATCGCCGTGACCTTGCACATTGAAGACAACCTGCCCCTTCTGGTCGGCCTGCACGAATCGCTGGTACGCGCCGTTGCCAATGTGCTACTGAACGCGGTCGAAGCGTGTCCGACCGATGGTGCCGTAACGGTTCGCGTGACGAACGACAGACTTTCAAACACTGCCGCGCTTTGTATTGCCATTCGTGACAACGGTCCGGGAATTGCACCGGCGGTGATGGAGAAGATATTTGATCCGTACGTCACCACCAAAGCGGGTGGGACCGGCCTTGGTCTGGCCATCGTGCGTCAGACCGTCGCGGCGCATCAGGGCGTAGTGGAAGCACACAGCGCCCTTGGTGAAGGCACAGAAATTCGTATTCGGCTGCCCCTCAGCGCGATCGCCGAACAGTCTCAATACAGGACCCCCTCATGAATCCGTTTCTGGTACCGATCACCCTGTTTCTCACCATCGGCGCGGTCATTGTGCTGGCGCCCATCGCGCGAGCGTTCGCCCGCCGAATGGAAAACGCATCCGCAAAGGAAATTCCGGAGCACGTCGATGCTCGGCTCGAACGGATGGAACAAGCCATTGAAGCCATCGCCGAACAAGTGGAGCGCGTCGCCGAGGGACAGCGGTTTACGACGAAGCTGCTGTCCGAACGCGCCCCTGCGAAATCAGTGGAACCTCGAGGAGAATAACATGGTTGCGGAATGCCCAGCGTCCTGATCGTTGACGATGAGCCCAACATCCGGCGGATGGTGGGCGCTCTCCTGAGTGCCGAAGGGTACGACGTCCGAGATGCGCCCGATGGTGCGTCTGGATTGATGCAGGCTCAAACCAGTGAGCCCGATGTCGCGCTGATTGACCTCATGATGCCGGGCGAGTTGGACGGGTTGGCGTTGCTGGCCCGGCTTCGCGAGCAACGTCCCGACCTGCCCGTTGTCATGATGAGCGGACGCGCGGCTCTGGCCGACGCGGTGCGCGCCACCAAACTGGGCGCGTTCACGTTCCTCGAAAAACCACTCACGCCGGAAGGGGTGTTGCTGGCGCTCGCGTCAGCATTCGAGTTGCGACAGGCCCGGCGCGCCACGCAAGTGTTGCGCGAAGATCTCGGCGTGTCCGGGGAGATGATCGGCGACTCGCCGGCACTTCGACAGGTACGCGATTTGATTGCGCGTGTTGGTCCAAGCGAAGCGCGCGTGCTGGTGACGGGAGAATCCGGGACGGGGAAAGAGTTGGTGGCGGCCGCCCTGCACTTCAGCAGCTCGCGTCGTGATCGTCCCTTCATCCGCGTGAACTGTGCGGCCATTCCGCGCGATCTGGTCGAAAGTGAAATGTTCGGGCACGAGCGCGGCGCATTCACTGGCGCGACCGACCGCCGCATTGGCCGTTTCGAGATGGCGCACACGGGCACCCTGTTTCTTGATGAAGTCGGCGATCTTGGAGCGGAGGCGCAGGCGAAGTTATTGCGCGCCATTGAAGCGCAGGAAATTGAACGAGTAGGGGGCGGCAAACCCATTCGCATTGACGTGCGCATTCTGGCTGCAACCAACAAGGACCTGACGCGCGCGGTTGCAGACGGCAGCTTTCGCGAAGATTTGTTCTTTCGGTTGAACGTCATCCCCATTGAACTGCCACCACTGCGCGACCGGCCTGGCGACCTGCCAGCGTTGGTGCGGCACTTCGGCGAGCGTCATCGACTCCGGACTGGGCGGTCGGCGCTCGCGTGGCGTGAGGACGCGTTGGAGTCGTTGGCGTGTTACCGGTGGCCAGGCAACGTGCGCGAACTGGCGAATGTCGTCGAACGACTATCCATTCTGCACGCAGGGGAGATCGTAACGGCGCGCGATGTGCGTGCGGTGATTCCCGCAGTCACTGGCGGTCCTCCCGTCATCGCAACCCCATCGGGCAGTGACGTCGTACTGGAGGATACATTGCCCAGCGTTCCCACGACCGCACCGGGCGCGGACGAGTGGTCGTCCTTGACCGATGCCCTCGACGCCTATGAGCGGCAGCTCATTTCACGGGCACTGGCGACGACCAGCGGCAATGTGGCAGAAGCGGCGCGGCGGCTGCAGACCGACCGCCCGAACCTGTACCGGAGAATGCGGCGACTGGGGCTGGCCGTGTCGGGGGAGTGACACGCTCCGACACGCCAGATGTACCCGGGTGTAGACATCAGGCAGCCCGGGACGCCCCGAGAACGAAGCGTTGTCTGGCCCGCGTCGCTGGCACATTGTGTGCTAGTGTAGAGTCGCAGAAGTCCCGTGGCTCATGCAGCGGATGGATTTTGCCAGAGGGCGAGGCGTGCGACCGAGTCATAGCAGCGCTATGGCGAGGGAGTGCCACGACGCCCTGGGGCAACCGACGCCGCTGAATGCCACGAGACTTCTGCGACACTGCACCAGGGTAGCGACCGTCCACCAGGCAACACCTGCAGACCCCGGCCCAAGAGAGTTCGGCATGAAAGTTTTCAGCGGCAGGACCTTCGCGCTCGCCTTCGGTGTCATCGTCGCATCGCCGCCCGTGTGGGCACAGGACGATGCCCGGTCCGCCGCGCGCGTCGAGGACCGGGCTTTGCCCAGGAACGTTGCCAACGAAGTCGCCAACCGGTGGAACGCCGCCGACACCCGACGCGTGCGCGGTGCGTTCAGTCTTGCGTCGACCGACACCGTGCATGGCGACCTGGCGGTGATCAATGGGCCAGTCCGAATTGCGGGTGTGATTACGGGGCAACTCGTGGTCATCAACGCAAACCTGACGTTCGAGTCCACGGGACGCGTTCACAAAGACCTGACCGTGGTTGGCGGCGCCGTGGCTGGCCGCTTGCCAACGTCGGTGACTGGGGAGATGCGTGTCTGGAAAGCGCTGCTTCGTTATGAGGAAGTCGGCGACCGCATCACGCCAGTGGTGAGCGACCATGATGAAGCACGCTGGCGACGTTGGCAGCGCAATTATGAGGAACAGGGAGCGTGGGGCGACCTGTTCGCGGCATCGGCGCACACCTACAATCGCGTGGAAGGTTTGCCGCTCGTAATCGGTCCACGCCTGCGCACCAATCATGGGGACACCCGCACGACGGTCGAAGTGTTCGGCATTTTCCGTACCGGTGACCAACTCTCATGGGAACGCGCAAACCTTGGGCATCGCGTGCGCGCTGAAGTACGACAGGGGCGACGTTCGGGGTTTGCGATTGGCGGAAAACTGTATGATGAGGTGACACCCGTCGAACGCTGGGCGCTGTCGGATGATGAAGTGGGATTGGCCAGCGTGATGTTCACGCGTGACTTTCGCGACTACTACCAACGTCACGGCGGCAGCGGTTACGCCACGGTGTTTGGTCCGGGGCAATCCAGTTTGACGGTGTCGGTGGGTGAGGAACGCTGGGCATCGCGCGCGGCGCGCAATCCGTGGTCAATCTTTGGCAGCAACGATTTGTGGCGGGCTAACCCGGCGGCTGATCGCGGCCTCATGCAACTGGTGTCGGTCACCGGCAGACTGGACACGCGCAACGACGATGACCGTCCACGCAGCGGCTGGTTGTTGAGTGCTGAATATGAACGCGGCAACGGTGAGCTCACGCGGGTTGCGCCGTCCACCGTGGGCACACGCACCACGGCACCCGGCAACATTGCGTATGCGCGCGCACTGCTCGACCTGCGACGCTACAATCGCGTTGCACCCAATACGCAATTGAACTTGCGCGTGCTGGCGGGGGGCGTGCTGGCCGGTGATCAACTGCCCACGCAGCGACGGTTTTCCGTGAGTGGCGCCGATGCGTTGCCGGGCTACGACTTCCGCAGCAAAACCGGACCCACCGATGTCGGCACGTGTTCGTCGGGATCGGACTCGGTCTACACCGCCATTGGTCGACCGGCACAGTGCGATCGGGTGCTGTTACTGCAGGCGGAATGGAAGAGTGACTTTCATTTCTCGTTGTTCGGCAAGGACGACGAGGGGGGCGGCTGGTGGAATCATCGCGTGCGCGCGGATGGCATGTGGGTGGTGTTCATGGACAGCGGCCGCGGTTGGCTTATTGGTGATGGGGAATCGGCGTTGCACTACGGCATCTCCAGCCTGCCCGCCCTTGATACCTGGCGCACCGATGTGGGCGCCGGCCTGGACTTCGGCAGTTTTGGTGTGTACGTCGCGCAGTCAATCAGCGACACGAATCTCAAACCCAATTTCTTCATTCGGTTAGGTCGCCGGTTCTAGCGTTCAACAATCCGGTTTCGCTATTGTCCAGAGTTCCTCCGTTGGCCGAAGCTTGCAAGGCACCGCGAATGCGCGCATTCGTGCGCACGTTCGTGCGCGCGTTCGTGGTGGTCGTGATGCTCGTCGCCTGGCTCGGGCTCATGGTGAACGTGGCAGACGCGCAGAACGCCTCCCGCATTCGCGTCACCGCACCCACGTTAACCAGTCCCGCTACGGTTGCCGTGGTGGGCGTGCTCGCGGACAAGAAGTTTGATGAACTCATGCGCAGCGGTTTTCCGGTGCATGTGCATGTGACCGCGGAGATGTGGCGCACAGGCAAGGTGTTCGACGAAATTGTGGCCAAGAGCGAATGGCAGCTTATTGTCCAATTCGACACGTTCGATTCGAACTACGAAGTCCTGCGCGTCACGACCGACTCGATTGTTCCACTGGGTGCCTATAAGAAGCTGGCCGACGCGCGCGCCGCTGCCGAACTCGCCTATGCGCCGCTGCTCGGCATTCCTCCTCGCGGGCGCGAGAGTTACGTGTCGGTGCAAGCCGATGTCGAAACCATGCAGATGAGCGACCTGGAGGAAGTACAACGTTGGTTGCGAGGCGACGCGCGGCCCGCCGTGCAGGGCAAGCGCAATCCTGGTACCGCGGTGGTTCGCGGCTTGCGCTCACTCATTACGCGATTGCTCGGCGCCGAGGTTCGTCACCTGGACGGCAGGACTCGGCCGTTTACGCTGTAGTGCGTCGTGCGGCGCGCCGCGCCGTCATCTCACCGGAGAAGTCCGCGCGCGCCCGACCCCGCGCCAATGATGTATCACTGCCCGGCACCAACTTGAACGTCGGCACGGCGACCTACTCGCGAACGCCTACAGGTTTATCACCGAGTCGTCGCCTTCAAGCGCCTGCAACTGACGCAGCGTGGCTTCGCCATAGAACACGCGAATGTACTTGGCCTGAATGGGCGTCAGGCGACGCACCGCCCAGCTCAAGTGCACGAAATGTGGCTCGACCGGTGCGTGCAGCGGATGCATGCCAATTTCGTCCGGGAGACGATTGGCCTTGCGTGTATTGCAGCTGCTGCAGGCCGTCACCACGTTCGTCCAGATATTCAGACCGCCGCGCGACATGGGGATGAGGTGGTCGCGCGTCAGTGATTCGCGCGTCTTGAGCTCGACCGACCGACGCCCGCAGAACTGGCACTGATAGTCGTCACGCGCGAAAAGGAACGTGTTGGTCACCTGCCGACGAAAGCGCCGGGGCACGTGCACGAAGCGGGTGAGCCTGATAACGACCGGCCTTGGGAAGGCCCGATGCTCCGAACGCACCGGACGCTCTTTCTCCGACTCGACAATTTCGGCCTTGCCGTCAATGACAAGTCGAAGCGCCCGCCGAAGCGGCACCATGGTCAGCGGTTCGTACGACGCATTCAGTGCGAGACACCTGCTTATCACGCCATCCCTCGCTAATCGGTTCGGGTAACGGAACGTAACCTGCTGTGGATAATGCTGGTACTAGTTGTTCACAAGCGCCAAACGCATAACAAATGCGCTGTGACCGGAAGTTTACCTGGTTCTCCAACCTTGAAGCCGTTCCGCAATCGCCGCGACCCGCTCACCCAACCCCTCGACGGCATCGACAACGCGGCTGTCGCGAACGAGTTCCCGGCCGGCCACCAGCACGACGTTGGCCTGCACCGCGCCAGCCAGTGCATGCACCAGCATGGCCTCCGGCTCAAACTGGGTCAGAGCCTCAATTCGATCGAGTGGAAAAGCGGCGATATCGGCCTGTTTGCCGACTTCGAGCGAACCGGTGATTGCCCCCATTCCCAACGCCCTTGCTCCACCCAGGGTGGCCAGATGCAACGCGTCGCCAGCGGCCAGTGCGTCGGGCACACCCAGGCGCATTGACTGAAAAAGCGTCGCCACACGTGCCTCGCTCAGCAGGTCCATGCGATTATTGCTGGCCACCGAATCGCTGCCAAGTCCAACACGTATTCCGTGTTGTCTGAAGAGTTCGAGTGGAGCCATGCCATGCCCAAGCTTCGCATTGGAAATGGGACAGTGCACCACGGCACTGTTGCTGGCCGCTACCAACTGCACGTCGTGCTCGTCCAACTGCACGCCGTGAATCAGCAGCGTGTCCGCACCGAGCACGCCCATCGTGGCCAGCCATTGCACGGGTGAAACGCCGTTGCCGTGTACCGTGATGCCACGCTCGCGAAGCCTGTCGGCAAATGGACCGCTCCCATCGCGGACATACGCAAGCTCGGCCTGGCTCTCCGAGACATGAACCGCCAACGGAAGCCGTTCAACGCGCGCCCAGTCGGCCACGGCGCGAAAGAGCGGCTCAGAAACGGTGTACGGTGCATGGGGCGACACGCCGACTTTCACCAACAACGAATCCAGTTGCCGTTCCGCAGTGACCGTATGTTGCAGCGCACGCAGCGAATTTTCACACCTGCGGGGGTCGGGACCAAACGTTTCGACATAACCGATGCCGCGCACGCCAGTTGCCCGCATGGCGGCAAGGGGCGCCACTGACGAGGCGCAGTCTGCAAACGTGGTGACGCCGGCCAGCAGTCCTTCGTGAATGCCGATGGTCGCGGAATCAACCAACGCATCGGCATCAAGCACCTCTTGTCGCGCGACCGTCAACACGCCGAGCCATTTGCGGAAGTCCAGGCCGTCAAGGAAACCGCGCATCGCGGTGAGTTCGAGATGCGTGTGTGCGTTCACCAGCCCCGGCATTAACACGCTGTGCCCCAGGTGCACGTGCACGTCGGCCGCAGCATCCCTGGACGCACCCACGTATTGAATCGTGGCGCCCTCTACAACAATCGCTCCGTCAGCAATGGCTGGCGAAGCGATGGGCAACACCCAACGGGCGTGATACGCGGTGCGCGTTTGGCTCAACGCTTGATGGGCGGAATGGTGAACGGGTTGGCCGAGTCGCGTTTGGCTTTCATGATGGAATCGGCGGCCAGCATGGGGCGGATATTCGGCGCATCCGTGCAAGTGGATTGTGGTTCCGTACCCATCACGAAATACTCGGTGATCAGGTTGCCCATACACGCGCTGGTGGGCAGTCGTCCCGTGGCGCCATCTATTTCGCGCGCTATAATGCCGTCAGGTCGTGGCCAATCCGGCGGCGTGGGTTTGCGTCGATACACTTCCGTCATGAACGCCGTCCACGCAGGCGCCGCCAGGTCACCGCCCTGTGCGTTGGCTTTTATTTTTTTCGGGTTGTCAAAGCCCATCCACACGCCCGCCACCAGGTCGGCCGTGTAGCCAATGAACCACACGTCGTTACCGTCATTGGTTGTGCCGGTTTTTCCGCCCGCTGGGACACGAAAACCTGCGCCGGACACGTTGCGTGCGGCCGTGCCGCGCACCACCACGTCTTTCATCATGCTGACCATCAGCCATGCTTCTTCCGGGGAAAGCACGGGTTCACGTTTTGGTTTTGGCTCCCAGATGGTATTTCCTGCGGCGTCCTCGACGCGCAGAATGGCGTGCGGCGTCGTGCGCAGTCCCAGATTGGCGAAAACGGAATACGCGCCAATCATTTCGACGGGATACACGTCGGCCGAACCAATGAAAATGGATGGATACGGAGGAATGGGCGTTTTGATGCCGAACTTGCGCGCCATGCTGATGACCGCCTGCGGACCGACCTCCATTCCCGTACGGATCGCGGCCAGATTGCGCGACAGGTAGAGCGCTTTCCGCATGGGCATTTCACCCATGAACTTCATGTCATAATTTTGCGGCGTCCAATCTTCGCCGCTCAGTTGTCCGACGGCGATGGGTGCGTCGTCCACCATTTGGGCAGGAGAAAACCCTGCGTGAATGGCGGTGGCGTACATCACGGGTTTAAACGTCGATCCTGGCTGCCGCAGGGCCTGCACGGCGCGATTGAACTTGGAATCGTCAAAGTCGCGACCGCCCACCATGGCGCGCACCGCACCGGTGCGCGGATCGATGGCGACGAACGCCCCCTGCAGGTACGGCGCGTTGGCGCCGGCGTTGCTGCCGGATTCTGCGGCCTTCGCCAGATAGGCTTCGTACGTTTGATGTTTATACGGGCCCATACGTCCCGCTTCAATCGCGCGCAATTGTTGCTCGAGCGCCCGCTCGGAAGCGCCCTGCATGTCGACATCGAGGGTGGTGTACACCTTGTATCCCTGCTCGTATAGCTCCTGACCAAAATGCTGGTCGAGTTGCTGGCGCACCCACTCGACAAAGTACGGGGCCACCTCCCCCGATTCGCTGCGGCGCGCCAGTTGCAACGGAAACGCTTTGGCCAGTGACGCTTCGTTGTCGGTGACGGCGCCCTGTCGGCGCATGAGTTCAATGACCGTGTTGCGGCGCTGAATGGCGCGGTCGGCAAACCGACGCGGGTTGTAGCGGCTGGGCCCTTTCAGTAACCCCGACAACGTGGCGGCTTCCGCCACGTTCAGCTCTTTGGCGGTTTTCCCGAAATAGCGCTGCGACGCGGTCTCGATACCAAAGGCACCGTTGCCGAATGACATCTGGTTCAGATACAACTCGAGAATCTGATCTTTGCTGTAACGCTTCTCAAAGGCGCGTGCGACGTACACTTCCTTGAGTTTCCGGAGCGGCGATTTTTCTCGCGAGATGCGTTCCGGGAACACATTGCGGGCCAACTGCATGGTAATGGTCGAGAACCCTTCCACGAAGCTCCGCGCACGCACGTTGCGCAGCACCGCGCCGGGAATACGGAACCAGTCAACGCCCGAATGCGAATAGAACCGTTTGTCTTCGTTGAAGACGAAGGCGTCCCGCACCATTTTCGGCACGTCTTCGATGGGCACCAGCGTGCGACGTTCGATGCCCAGTTCGCCAATGAAACGCTCGTCAGCCGCGTAGAGCTTGGACGTCTGGTTGGGCACGTAGTTCTGGAGCGAGGTCGCCGTCGGACACTGCCCTTCCCCACGACATACGAAGAAGTACGCCCCCAGCAGCCCGCCAACCCCCACGGCCCCGAGGGTGGCGCACACGATCAGCGTCCAGGCAACCCGGGGACGTCGCAGAAAATCGAGAATTCGTTTCATCTGGGAGTGAACGTACTGGAGCCGCAGGGTTTTGTCGAAGGCCGGGGCGCGCCAAGTGCCGGAATTGGTCTATCTTTCGCGCATGTCTGAACAGCCTACGGCACTCCCTGCACCGCTCGCGGAACTCGCCTGGCGCGAACTCCTCTTCCAGCATACCGACGGACTGGGTGACGCGTTCCGTCACGGGACCGTCAGCGCCTACTGCGGGTTCGATCCCACCGCCGACAGCCTGCATATTGGCAGCCTCGTACCGATCATGGGGCTGGTGCACCTGCAGCGCGCCGGGCACCGGCCAATCGCGCTGGTCGGTGGGGGCACGGGCATGATTGGCGACCCCAGTGGCCGCAGCAGCGAGCGGTCCCTGCTCGATCTGCCAACCATTGAAGCCAACGCCGAGGGCATTCGTGCGCAGCTGGCGCGGTTTCTCGACTTTGACAAGGTTGGCGGCGCGAAGTTGCTGAACAACGTCGAGTGGTTGGGCAAACTGCCACTCATGGAGTTTCTGCGTGACACGGGCAAGCATTTCTCGGTGAATTACATGTTGGCAAAAGACTCGGTCAAGTCGCGTTTGGACGACGGCATTTCTTTTACCGAATTTTCGTACATGCTGCTGCAGGCGCACGACTTTCTCGAGCTGCACAAGCGCGAAGGAGTTACCTTGCAAATTGGTGGTAGCGATCAGTGGGGCAATATCACGGCGGGGCTGGAGCTGATTCGACGCAGTACCGGTGGAACCGCGCACGCGATGACCATGCCACTGGTGACCAATGCGAACGGCTCGAAATTTGGCAAGAGTGAGGGCGGGGCCGTCTGGTTGGATGCGGCCCGCACCTCGCCGTACAAGTTTTATCAGTACTGGATGGGCGCCGACGATCGCGACGTTTCGAAGTTCCTGCGGTACTTTACGCTGCTGTCGCTGGATGAAATCTCGGCGTTGGACATCGCGGTGCGGGAGCATCCGGAGCGCCGCGCGGCGCAGCGCGCGCTGGCGGCGGATGTGACGGCGCGCGTGCATGGCGCAGCAGCCGCCACTGTGGCGGCTGAGGTGTCAACGCTGCTGTTTGGCAAGGGGGATGCCGCGGCACTTTCGGCCGAGGCGCTGAACGCGCTGCGCGAGGAAATTCCGTTTGTCACGCATCGCGAGACCGCGGAGACCGGTAACGCGTTGGACGTGTTGCAATGGGTCACCGATCTGGGGCTCGCGCCATCCCGTGGTGCGGCGAAGCGGCTGTTGGCACAAGGCGGATTGAGCGTGAACGGGGTGAAGCTTTCGGAATTTGCGAATTCCGTGACTCGCGAACAGCTCCTGCGTGGACAGTACGCACTGATCAGAAAAGGAGCGCGGGATTACGGATTGGTAGCCCTACCGGCGTAGTTCCCCAAACCGGTCCCGGTTCGAGCTGAATTCCCGGATCCGGTATGTTGCTGTTTCTGACATTTCTTGGGGCGGCACCCAATCGGGAACGCCGAAGTTTTACAGGTTCTTCATGACAAGATTCCTGGATACCGCCGCCGCCGCCGGCATCGCCATCGTCGCCGCTTTGTGTATTGGCGCCTGTTCCGATAAGCCGAACGAAGCTGACCGCGTTCTCTCGGACATTGGTGTCACGCTCGCGAAGCCGTCTGTTCCGATCTCTGATTATCCGTCCAGAAGTGCAATAACGCGATCCATCTCTACCAGCGTATTGTAGCAGTGGGGCGCAAAGCGAATGGCACCTTCGCGCTGCACGTACGTCACGTGCCCGCGTTTGAGGCGTGCACCAACCGCATCAATGTCAGTGGGCGTGAACGAGAACACCCCCGCCCGTTGTGCGTCGTCGACGGGCGTGACGAGGTGCACGTCACCCCGCGACTGCGCCCACTGTACCACGCGGTCGATCAGCGATTTCACATGAGTCTGGACGTGAGTGACGCCGACGTCGAGCAACATGCGTGTTGAGGCATTGCTCACCGCAAAATCGTGATACGCAAGGGTGATGACCTCGAACTTGCGCGCATCCTTGTAGAAATCGTACTCGTAGTCGGTCAGACGGCCGTAGTCGGACGACGCCGTCATACACGCCCAGCCGACATCGTGCGGATCGATGCTTTCAATCAACTCCTGGCGCACGTACACAAAGCCCGTGCCCCATGGGCTCAACTGCCACTTCTGGGCACCGCTCGCGAAAATGTCGATGGGGAGCGCGTGCACGTCGATAGTCCGCGCACCACACCCTTGAATGCCGTCGACGATAAAAAAGGCGCCCGCGGCACGACAGGCGTTCCCAATGCGTTCCAGATTCGCGACGTATCCATTGGCGAACTGCACCCAGGACACCACTACCGCCACCACGTCCCCACGCCCAATCTTTTTCACAAGCAGGTCTTCGTCGGGAATGCCGTCACGCCTTGGGACCAGTTCCAATGAAATGCCGCGTGACGACAGCGCCATGAAAGGATAGACGCAGCTGGGAAACTCGCCGTCAAACGTCAAGATCACGCCCGGGCGCAGCGGGAGTGCGCGCGCCGCGAGATTGAGTCCGTAGGTCGTGTTCGGCATCAACGCAATTTCGCGTTCATCCGCGCCAATGAGTGCCCCGTACTGTCGGCGCGCTTTCGCGGCTTCGTCCTGCATAAGCGACAGTGGAATGTGCTGCGGCTGCTGGCGAAGACGCGTCCATTTGTCCGCGACATCGACCGCGCTTTGTGGCATTGGCCCGGTGGAGGCCGCGTTCAGATAAATGGTTTCGCCCTGGTTCATCCATGCGAATTCGCGGGCGCGGAGGACGTCGGCGTCGAAGACCGCTGGCGCGGCTGAAGTGGCTGGAGCACTCATGAAAGTTTTGAATCTGAAATTGGGTTTCGGAAATCCCACCTTGACGCGTGCGCTGTCCCAGCGGAAAGTCTGGAATATTTCACGCGGAGACACGGAGGACGCGGAGAGTTCACAACAGCAACGTACAGGCGTGCGATCGTTTTCAATGGATCAGACCTGCGGCGAAACGCTGGTACGCGTTGTGCTGCGCGGGTCCAGGGCATCGCGCAACGCATCGCCGAGGAGATTAAAACCAAGGACTGCGGCACCAATGGCGAGTCCTGGGGCTAACGACGTCCACGGCGCATTTCGGAGCTGCGACAAATCGCGACCGTCCGCAATCATCGATCCCCAACTGGGCGTCGGCGGTTGCACGCCCAGCCCCAGAAACGACAACGCCGCTTCAGCCATGATCGCCCCGGCAATACCCAACGTGGCGGCAATCACCACGGGTGCGATCACGTTGGGCAGCACGTGACGCCATAACACCCGCGCATCGTTCATGCCCAACGCACGCATGGCCTGCACGTATTCGAGTTCGCGCACGACCAGCACTTGGCCGCGTACCAGGCGTGCCATTGCGGCCCAGCCTACCACACCGATGACGACACACACCACGCCCAGTGACGGCTCGAAGGCTGCCGCCATTGCGATGAGGAGCAACAACGACGGAAACGCCAGCGTGACATCTGCGAGGCGCATGATCACCTCGTCTGTCCACTTGCCGTAGAAGCCGGAGATCAGCCCCATAGCCACACCAATGCCCAGCGCGAGGCCTTGCGAGACAAGCCCAACCAGCAGCGAGATGCGCGCGCCGTATACGAGTCGCGTCCACACATCGCGTCCTTGCACGTCGGTGCCAAGCCAATGCGCGGTGGACGGCGGCAACAACGAGTTCGCGAGATCGATACGCAGCGGATCGGCCGTTGTGACCAGGGGTGCCAGCACGGCGCCGAGGACCAGAGTCAGGACGACGCCGCCGCCAAACGTGACGCGGCCATCACGCGGGAGACGCACTATTCGCTGGCTCCGGCGGGAGCCGTGCGCGCGGCCCTGTCCAAGTCTGATTCATCAGCGTCAACCGAACCGCTGCCGCGAGGCGACTGAAACTGCAATTCGTGCAGCCGGGCGTAGGTGCCGGAAAGACGCAGCAACTCGGCGTGCGTTCCTTCTTCCACCAGGTGACCGCCCTCGAGGACGAGAATGTTGTCGGCGTGCTGAATGGTGGCCAACCGATGCGCAATGACGAACACCGTGCGGTTCAGGAACAAGCGGTCAATGGCTTCCTGCACCAACCGTTCCGACTCCGCATCCAGCGCACTGGTCGCTTCGTCAAGAATCAGAATGGGCGGATCGGACAACAGGGCGCGCGCAATCGCCAGGCGTTGCCGCTGTCCACCAGACAATCGCGATCCGCGTTCGCCGAGGATTGTGTCCCATCCCGCAGGCAACTGACGAATGAACTCGAGGGCGTTCGCCGCGGCCGCTGCGTTTTCGAGCTGTTCCAGCGTGGCGTCGCGACGGCCGAATGAGACGTTCGCTCGAACGGTATCATTAAACAGCACGGTGTCCTGACTCACGATTCCAGTCAGGGCGCGCAGCGAGTCCAGGCGAATCTCACGGAGATTCACGCCGTCCAGCACCACTCGGCCTTTCGTCGGCTCGATAAAACGCGGCAGGAGATCGACCAGCGTTGTTTTCCCTGCGCCGCTCGGACCAACGAGCGCAATGACCTGGCCCTTGCGCGCCGTGAACGAAACGTCTGACAGCGCCGCGCCGTCCGAGTCGTAGGCAAACGTCACGTGCTCGAAGCGCAGGTCGCTGTCGAATTTCGGTTCGGTGATGGTTCCTTGGTCGGCCTCGCGTTCTCCCCTCGCGTCGAACACTTCGAAAATGCGTTCAGCGCTCGCAAGTGATTGCTGCGCGGCGGGCTGAATTTGCGAGAGTTGCTTGAGCGGCTGCAGCATGCGCACGACGTACAGCAGGAACGCCATCAGCACGCCAGGGTCCATCGTTTTGTCGACGAGCACAAGTTTCGCGCCAAACCACAACAACGCGACGGCCGTAAATGTGCCGAGCGTTTCCGTAATGGGCTGCGACAGGAGTGCGAGCCGCGAGATGCGGACATATCCATGCGCAAAGCGGGTGTTGCGATCGACAAAGCGCGCTTCCTCCCGCTCTTCCGCGCCGTACGACTTGACGAGGCGAATACCGCTGACCGTCTCCTGCAGGAGGCTCGTAATTTCGCCCTGCTCGTTGCCAAGGCGCCGGTGTCCCTTGCGCAACTTGCGCAGCACCGGCTGCAGGGCGCCAATCGTGAGCGGAGCAATGATGAATGACGCCAGCGTCAGCGTCGGCGACGCCATGAACATCGCCACGAGCGAAGCGATAACCTGTGCGCCGCTGAACAGTGAGCGCGTGATCAATTCAGTCACAACGATCTTTGCGTTCCCGGCATCGGTCACCATGCGCGAGAGGACCTGGCCCACCTTGTTGCGCGTAAACCAGCCCAGCGGCAAACGCAGCAAGTGTGCATACAACGAGTTGCGAAGATCGCGTGCGTCATACTCCTGCAACTGCGCACCAACCTGGCCCGCGAACCACACCAGCAGATTCTTGATCAGGACCGCCAGCAGCACAATGAGCATTACATTGCGCAACGACCCCATCTCGTTCTGCGGGTCGAGCAGCGCGCCGATGACCTTGGTCAGACTCCGCCCGAGGAGCGTATTCTGCGGCAGGAGTTCGGCCTTGCCGAAGAGCGCGTTGAAGAACGGAATGAGCAAGGCGAAGGAAAACGCATCGGCCACTGCCGCCAGCAGATTCAACACAATCACCGCGTACAGCTTGCCCGTGTGGGGTTTCACAAACGCGTACAATCGTCGCCACGCTTTCGCTTTTGGCACCGCGTGCGAGAGCGTATCGCTGATCAGCGAGTTCCGGTTCGAACTACTCAACCTTGCCCCCGGCGGCACACCACCAATGGCACGCGAGACCCCTCACTTGCGCGGCGTGAGCAACGCGATGGGCAGAATACATTCCTCGGGCGTCACCCCGCCGTGCAGGAATGACCCGCGATACCGCCCTTGATACTCGCGCAACTTGGTGGGATAGACAAAAAAAGTATCGCCCGCAGCCAACAGCGTGTTGGCCCCCGGACGCGGCGGGAGCTTGAGCGTCGTGGCGTCCGGAAACAGCAACGCCTGCGAAGAATCTTCGGCGCGCAAATCTTCACCAAACTTGTAGCGCAGGTTCGCCGTCGCATCTCGCTTTGCAAACACGGTCGCCGGCGTGTTGCAGTGGATGGACCCGTGATCACTCGTGATCAGCACGGGAATGTTCCGACGCGAGGCTTCCTGCAACAGCGTAAACAGCGCCGACCGCTCGAACCACTGCTTGGTGAGTGCCCGAAACGCAATTTCGTCGCGTGCCACTTCGTACAGCACCATGCTCTCGCTGCGTCCGTGCGTGAGCAAGTCGACAAAGTTGAACACAAACGAGTGTACGCCTTCGCCGGCGATCGCCGATGGCAGACGGCGCTGCAAATCATCCGAATCGGCGGCGGTCGTCAACTTTTGATATCGCACCGGCGACGTGACGCCCAGCCCTGCCAACTGCGCCGTGAGCAAATCGCGCTCGTGCGCGTTGAGCGACTCGTCGTCGTTGTCGCCCCACCACTGCGGATATTTCGCCGCAATTTCTCCCGGAAACAGCCCACTGAACAGCGCATTGCGTGCATAAGGCGTCGCCGTCGGCAGGATGGAGAAGTAGTAGGTTGTCTCGACGTCGAACAGCGGCGCCAGCAACGGCTCCAGCACACGCCATTGATCGACACGCAGGCAATCGATGACGACGAGAATGGCTTTCTTCTCCCGCTCCAACAGCGGCATGAGAAACTCGCTCACCACATCAACCGAGAGCGGCGGACGATCGCCGTCCAACTCCGCCAACCAGCGCGGATATTCGGCCATCATAAAGTTGGCGAATTCCCGTTGCATACCCGGATACAGTCCTTGCAGCGACTCGTGCAGCCCCATCTCGCCGGCGTCCGCCAGGTCAACGTCCCACTGCATCAACTCGACAAACCGATCAATCCACCCGCGCCAGTCCAGGCCTTTGCATCGATCGGCTTCGATGGCACGAAATCGCTCGACAAATGAACGCGCGAGTGCTTGCGAACGAATAAGCGGGCCGTCCAGAATACGCGAGATCACCGAGAACACCCCCCGCGGCGTGACCGGCTTCACGAGATAATCGCGGACGTTCACACCAATCGCTTCCTTGAGCGTGGTATCCTCCTCACTCTTCGTCACCATCACAACCGGCATGGTGGGTGCCAGTTCGCGAATGTCTTTGATAGCGGCCAACCCGCGAATGCCGGGCATCTGCTCGTCCAACAGCAGCAAATCGTACGCCCGACGCCGCAACAGCTCCAACGCGTCGTCCACGTTGGTGGCGGTGTGTACGTCGTAACCCTTTTCGGACAGCAGGATGCGATGCGGCTCTAACAGCTCTGCCTCGTCATCCACCCATAAAATCGTTTTTGCCGGCGGCGCCATATCTGGAGGAAGATATTAGATTCGCCACGTGCACGTCGACCAGCCTCCCTACAGCTTGCGAGCGCTCGCCTTTCCCTTTCCCGCGCTGGCAGCGCTCGCGGGACGCCTTCCCTTGGGCGGCGGACGCGAAATTGCCTTGGCCGCCCTCACGGCGGCTCGCTTGGCGTCGGCCATGCTCGAACCCGACCCGCTGGCTCCGGCCGATCGCACGACGCGTGCGGCCGCCGCACGGGTCTGGTTGGCCTCGCTGGCGTTGCCCACCGCCATGCGCGCGCCATTTCTGCGCTGCTTCGAGTCGACGGCGAGCTCGCCAATGGGAGCTGCTGGTACCGTTCGGAGCCTTTTAACGATCATCAACGTGCATTTGGACGGCCCGTCAAGCCAGGAACTGGATCGCCTCGCCCGAAAACTCACCATCGCTGGGTCGTGATCGACCCTACGGCAATTCCGACGGGATATCCCAGTCTGGACAGGACGCTGGGTGGCGGATTTCGAACTGGCGACCTCATCGTGCTCGCTGGTGATGCGGGCAGCGGCACGTCCTCGTTGTCGCTGGCCATCGCGCTCCGAGCTGGCGTCGCGGGGAGTTTGTTTCTCACCAGCGAAATGACGTCCGACCGGGTGGCCGAGCGGGCGCTGACTATGGAAGCGCGCGTGTTGTTGACGGATATCCGGCAGTCAACCCTGAGTGAGGAAGACGAAGACAACGTGGCCGCAGCCGCCGCCCGGCTCCGGCTGCAAGCCCCCATCGTGCGGACGCTGCTGGGTGGTGGTTCGACTGAGGTGGCGAAACACGTGGGTGAATTGCCGGATGTGCGGCTCGTGATTGTTGATGGGCTCGAGGCGCTGGTGACACAAGCCGACCATCGCGACGATCATCTCGCGTTTGCCGTGCAATCGCTCAAGCGGCTGGCGCTCGCCGCACAGGTTGCGGTAGTGCTGGTCACGCATCTACCGCAGTTCGACCGCCAGCGGCAGGACCGCCGTCCCCGCCTGGACGACCTGGGCGTGCGCGGGACACTCGCCATTCATGCCGACCTCATTCTCGGTCTGTACCGGGAAGAGTTGTACATGGCCGACATGGCGGTCGAGGGGGCGTCCGAACTGCTCATCCTCAAGCGTCGCGATGGCGCGCCGGGATATGTCGATCTGTTTTTCTATCCGCAGTGGCTGCGATTCGAGGACGTGCTCGAAACTGTAGGTTAGTAGCCATTATATTCGGACAAACGGGGCCATCGAACGTGGGGGGCCATGAACGGTATCACGAGGTGATGTATGGCAGGGCATAGCAAGTGGAAACAGATCAAACACTACAAGGCCGCCACCGACAAAAAACGTGGCGCCCTGTTCACTCGGCTCGTCCGTGAAATCACCATGGCCGCGAAACTGGGCGGTGGAGATCCGGATGGAAATCCGCGCCTGCGCACGGCCATCGATAACGCGAAGGCCAGTTCGCTGCCCAAGGAAAACATCGAGCGCGGCATCAAGAAGGGCACCGGCGAACTTGAAGGCGTGGACTATTCCGAAGTGCTGTACGAAGCCTACGGTCCGGGTGGTGTCGCCCTCATGATTCAGGCCGTGACCGACAATCCCACACGGACGGTGGCCGACGTGCGGCATAAGTTGTCACGTCACGGTGGCAATCTGGGTTCGGCCAATTCCGTGAGTTACATGTTCGATCGCAAAGGGCAGATGTCGGTGTCCGGCGAAAAAGTCACAGAGGATGCGTTGCTGGAAGCGGCCCTTGATGTCGGGGCCGATGACGTCGCGAAGGAAGACGAGCTGTTCATCATCACCACCGAGCCGGTCAACCTGCACTCGGTGAAAGAAGGATTGCAAAAGCAGGGTTATGCCGTGGCCGAAGCGGAACTCGCCTGGGTGCCGAAAAATCTGGTCAAGGTGGAAGGCGCGAACGCCGACGCGTTGCTCAAGTTGCTGGAGGCGCTCGAGGAACTGGACGATGTACAAAAGGTGGACGCGAACTTCGAGATGGACGACGCAGAAATGGCGCAGGCCTGATTGACTGTGCCGGCGCGCACCAGTGTACGTCCCTCACTGGTGCTGGGCGTCGATCCCGGGACGGCCGTCACGGGGTACGGCATTGTTTCCGCAGATAGTCGCGGTTGGCACACGCTGGTTGAGTGCGGCGTCATTCGCACCTCCGCGAAGGAACCACTCCCCCAACGCCTGGTCGATATTTACGATGGCATTGCCGAACTCATCGCGCGTCACCGTCCGGATCGGGTAGCCGTGGAGAGCGTGTTTTACGCGCGCAATGTCCGGACAACCATTGTGTTGGGGCACGCGCGCGGCGTCATTTTGCTGGCGGCAGCGAAGGCCGGCGTGGACATCGATGAATTTCCGCCGGCAGAAATCAAGAAGGCCATCGTCGGGACGGGTGCCGCGTCAAAAGAACAGGTGCAATTCATGGTGACAAAGATTCTTCGACTCAAGCAAGCACCCCAACCAGCCGATGCAGCGGATGGTGTCGCCGCGGCGCTGTGTTCGTGTATGGCGCCACGGATGCTCCGTCCTTTACCTATCGCGGCGTCGAAATGATCGCACAGGTGGCCGGCACATTGTTGTCGAAAGAGCTGGATCGCGTAGCGATTATGACGGCCGGCGGCCTGGCGTACGAGTGTCTCATTCCGTTGTCGGTGTTCGAAACGTTACCCGGCCTGAACGAATCGGTCTCGCTACACACCCATTTGTCGGTGCGCGAAGATGCCTGGCACCTGTACGGATTTTCATCACCGTACGAACGCGCGGTATTTCAGAAGTTGCTGGTCGCCAAAGGGGTTGGCCCCGCGTTGGCGTTGGGCATCCTGTCTGCGTTGACGGCCGAACGTGTGGTGCAGACCATTCGTAACAAGGATGTTGAGACGTTGATGCGCGTGCCGCGCGTTGGCCGCAAGAAGGCCGAGCAGTTAATCCTCGACCTGGCGGACAAGTTGGATATGCTTGGCGGCGGTGCCGAGGCGGCGCCGGGCAAGGTGGCGTCTGGACCCAAGGGCGTCAGCAGCGATGCAGCACGTGCGCTGGTGTCACTGGGGTACTCGCAGCTGGATGCAGATCGCGCGGTGAAGGGTGCGTTGGATGCGGGCGCGACTCATGAGCTTTCGGCGTTGGTGCGGGCGGCGTTGGCGCGAGTGGCAGGGGGGCGATAGCGGGCTGTCTGGGGTTTGGGGTCGGGGGTTGGGGTCAGCGCCGACATTTTGACCGAATGCGAATGGTTCGCGGAGCGCTTTACCGCCGACTCTCCTGCGACCGACGCGTCGGCACTCCGCAGTTTGGCACCGTCATCGCCGTCTGCGTGCCCGCCACCATTGGCATTGGGTTCATTAACGTTCGCGAACTCCGCTCGGGATCCTCGCTGGCCATATAGACCAACATCGCCGTCAGCGTCGCGTTGTTGCGCAGGTCTTCAATGACCACCTTGTCGAACGAATCCTTGTTGGTGTGCCACGTGGTGTAACTGTAGTCCCACGACAACGCGTTCAGGCCAACCGCCGGAGCGCCGCGACACAACCACGACACGTGATCTGATCCGCCCCCGTATGGTCCAGGTGGTTGCATGCGAATCCACTGGGTGAGTGCGGATGGCATCGCGGACAAATACTTCGCCAGGCGCGGACCGTTCTCGGGCAAGACACTCGGCCCCAGGCTCACAATGCGTCCCGTGCCATTGTCCTGATTGAACGCGAACTGCAGGCCACTGGCAATTTCCGGATGATCTTCCGCGAATGAGCCGGATCCGTTCAACCCCTGCTCTTCGCCGCTCCAATGACCGACCAGAATGGTACGCGCGGGTTTCGGATAGACCGTCTGGAGAATGCGCATGGCTTCGAGCATCGTAATGTTGCCCGTGGCGTTGTCTGTCGCGCCGGAATGCCCTTCCCAACTGTCAAAGTGCGCCGATAACACCACGTATTCGCTGGGCTTCGTCGCCCCTTTGATTTCGCCAATCACGTTGAAGACCGGGCGTTCCCCCAGTGATTCCGATTCGGCCATCACGCGAACTTTCGGCCCCTGATTGTTCAGCGCGAGGCGGAACAACATGCCGTAGTCTTCGCAGCCGATGTCGAGGGTCGTGATCGCGCCATTTTTCGGCGATCCGAAAATCTTGTTGATCCCCGGATAGTTGGACCAGTTCGACTCGAACACGGCCAGCGCACCGGCTTGTTTCACCCGCTTGTAGAAACTGTCCGCGCGTTGTGTCAGTCCAGCAAACGCTGCAGTCAGTTGCGCTTGATCGGCGGTGAGTGCCTGTATGCCTTCGGGCGTAGCAAACGCCGCTACCTGTTCCGGCATGCGACACGAAAGGCGCGGCGCGCTCGCGAGCACAATCTTGCCTCGCACCGAGGGCAGCCACCCTTCAAATTCTTCGTCCGTGCGATACGGTTTGAGCAGGATGACGTCACCTTCCACCCATCGACCCGCCGTGTTGCCGCTCCAGGACAACATGGTGGCATCGAGTGGCTTTGAACGCGGCGCCACGATTTGCGCAAACGCTGGTCCGCGCCTCCACGAATTCCACGTGCCGTATTGTTCCTTGCGCGCGGCCACGCCCCATTTCGCATACGTGGCCATCAGCCAATCCTGCGCGCGATCCATGTTGGGCGACCCCGTCAGACGCTGTCCAATGGAATCGAGCAGCACCTGCGCCAATTCCCCCGCTTGTGATGCCAGCATGCCTTCGGCCCAGATTTTCTGGATGCCGGCGTCGGTTGGCGGAGTGCGTCGCACGTAAGCGGGAAATGAATCCGGCGGAATGGGCGTGGCGTTCGGCGCCTTCGCCAGCGGGGGTGGTGCCCCCCGCTGCGCATAAGCAAAATCGGTGATCGCGCTTATGGCGAGGAGGCAGAATGCGGCGGCGATTGCTCGCGTCGCCATGTGTGCTGCTGCCGAATTTCCCGGTGCATTTTTTCGATTCATGTCTGTTGTCTTCTGTGACGGATCGTTGTTCTCAATTGGCGCACGCCGATATCCAGCTTGGCATTCTTGTTCCAGTGGCTTTGCAAGCGGCTCGGTCCACTGGAAAGCCACCCGAACCCCCGTCGCGGCAACGCATCGGTGCGACGAGTCATTGGAAAACGAGACACTACGCCCGCGGACTCAATCCATCCGCCAGCGACGTCCGATAGGCCTTCCACGCCGGCACAAACCCCACCAACACACCGGACGCGAGAATCAACGCCAGATAGCGATACTCGGGCCCCTGCAACATCCGAATGGAAAGGTGCAAACCAAATCGCTGCTCAATCGGACCTTGCCCGAGCACCAGGCCGAGATATACCAGACCCACCCCAATGAGGCAGCCCAGCAAGGCGAGCAATCCCGACTCGATCACGAGCAGCGCCACAATGGTACCCGGCCCCGCACCCACCGAACGCAAGATGGCCATCTCACGACGACGCGCGTCCAGCGACGAATACAACGCCACCAACATCCCGGTCAGGCCAATGGCCACCGCAAACAACGCGACGACACGCAGCCCCACTTCCGCCGAACCAATGCTCTGAAACAACTCGCCCAGCGCGACACCCGGAATAACGGCAGTGAGCGGCTCTGTGAAATCGGTGTTCATCTCTCGCTGCAACATCAGCGCTTCAAATCGATTCTTCGTACCAACAAAAAACGCGGTAATCTGATCGTCACCGTGATCGTGTCCCGCTTCGCCGGCTCGGGCAGGTTGCGTCGACGCTTGCGGCGACTTTTGCGTGGCCCCCTCCGCCGGTGCTCGGCGCGGCACTGCCACTTGCTCGGCGGCAGCCTTCTGAGCGGCCGCCGCGGCGGCGGCAACTTCGGGCGGCGGTTCCGCGCCCGGCATGACTGGCGGCGCGTTCTTGTTGGCATTCGCTGCGGCGGCAGCCTTCTGAGCGGCCGCCGCCGCAGCCGCAACTTCGGGCGGTGGTTCCGCCCCGGGCATGACGGGCGGTGGCGTGGCCCCGGGCATGACGGGCGGTGGCGTGGCCCCGGGCATGACGGGCGGCACCGACTTGCCGGGCGTTGCAACGGATGTGTCAGTCACCGTCGTCCTGGTCGCGCTTCCGCGCGCCGCGGTGGTCGCCTGCGCATTCGCATCGCGATTCGTCGATGCGTTCGCGGCCACGCTCCCACCAGCCAAATTCGGCACTGCCACAATACGCCCCGGCTCGTCCACATGCATGGCCTCGAGCCCTTCCAGCGTCAGGTACACCGACCGATCAATGGGCGTAAAGGTTCGCCCCAATATGCCAACGACATGAAACGGATGCGACTCATGACTGGACGTGCCGATATCAACCAAGCCGTGCGTCACCACGACCGGTGAGTTCAAGGTGTACTTGAGTCGCTCCGCTACGTCGTAGCCAATAACCACTTCGTCATCCGCGTTTGCCGCGCGACCCTGCGCAAACACCACCGTGCCCGTCTTGCGAAATCGATACCGTTCGTAAAACTCGGCCGTCGTACCCACCACGCGAAATCCGCGATGACTGTCGCCGAGCGAATAGGGCACCGCCCATTTCACCGCGGGATGCGCCTTCCACCGTTCAAAGGTCTTCATTGATACGGAACCGGCTGGCGAACCAATGCCAAACACGGTGCTTAATAACACCTGCAGGGTGCCGCCTCGTGCGCCAACAATAAGATCGGTGCCACTAATGGTGCCGGCGAAACTTTCGCGCACACCGGCACGCAAATGTTCGATGCCCACCAGCAAGGTTACACTCAGCGCGATGGACGTGACGGTCAACCACGTGGTCAACACGCGACTGCGAAGCGACTTGGCAGCGAGACGCAGAATAAGTCCCATCAGTCGGCCCCGCCTATGATGGCGGACTGATTGATGGACGACAACTCGACCGTGCGCCGGAATAACGGCCGCAACGTGAGATCATGACTGACAAACACCAACGTCGCGCCCGCTTTGTCACATGACGCGAACAGCAGCTTGAGAAATTGTTCGCGGCGATCGGTATCCAGCGCCGACGTCGGCTCATCCGCAATCACCACTTCGGGTTGCCCAATAAGCGCGCGCGCCGCCGCGACACGCTGTTGCTGGCCCACGCTTAACTGCGTGACCGGCGTGTGCAGGTATTGCGCGATATCCAGTTGCCGGGCCATGTCCTCGGCCGCTTGCGCCAGCGACTGCGCACCAACACGCTCGCGACGGGTTGCGTCCAGTCGACACGGCAACAGAATGTTCTCCTGTACCGACAAGTACGGAATCAGGTTGAACATCTGAAACACGTAGCCCAGATGTTTCGCGCGGAATGAATCGCGCGCCCCGCTGGACATGGTCGTGAAATCGCTGCCCAACACTTTCACCGAGCCGCTGGTCGCGCGCAGCACCCCAGCCAGAAGGCCCAGCAGCGTGGTTTTCCCACTGCCGCTGGACCCATGCAGAAATACGGTTTCGCCTCGTTCTATCCGGAGAGCATCGATGGCCAGCACGTTCGGCCCGGCGCCATACGAAAAGCGCAGATTTTCGAGCTCAACGGCCGGATTTCCGGCCGTGGCTGTAAGCATTCGCGAGTGAAGCGCCAGTACTACTTGGCCGTATACGGCTCGACCTTCATCCCTTCCAGCGTGTAGCCAACGGTGCCGTACGGGCTTTCAACCGATTGTATCTTGAGTCGGCCCGACATCCACACCGCATCAAACAGCGACAGCTTGATGGACTTCTTGCCTTCCATTGCCACCATCACAATCTGGTTCGGCGGCGGTGGCGGCGTGTGTACACAGGCGCCGTAATAGGGCACCAGCAGGAACTCGGCGCCGTCTTCCTGGAAGTCATCCAGCGGTACCACGAACCCCGGAATCTTGACCAGCTTTCCTTCGAGTTTCTTGAGCGAGTCGGACGCTTTCCCGTTGGTATAGTCCAAGCCGGCCAGCACGCGCCAGTCGATGCTGATGGCGTCCTCGGTGCTGGAGTGCGCGCCCTGCGCGATAGCCGCCTCGACTTCCTTGATGGCCGGTGTCGCGGCCCGCAGCGCCTTGTGCCTGGGCAACGGTCGCGCAGCAGTACCAACGCCAACCACCGCAACCAACGCGGCGAGAACAGCAAGAGACGCAGAACGTCGCTTCATGGGTAGACTCATGGGGGGTGAAGGCAGCGGGCGGGCGCCCGTATAATCTACGCGAAGAGTCGCCGAACGCTGTAGCGCTTGGGGCATGTTCGACGTCACGGCGACCAATACTACCCCGCATGGGGCGCTTCGGATGGTGTTCGGCTAATATTCTGCCATGTCGCGCCCCGAGATCACTACTCCGGAAGCCCTGCCGGACGAAAACGCCGTTGAACTATCGCTGCGGCCCCAGCGGCTGGCCGAATTTATTGGGCAGACGCGCATCAAGGAGAGCCTGTCCATTGCGATTGAAGCGGCGAAACAGCGGCGCCAACCCATGGACCACGCCCTGTTTCACGGCCCCCCGGGGTTGGGCAAAACCACCTTGGCCGACCTGATCGCGCGCGAGATGGGGGTGAACCTGTTCACGGCGTCTGGGCCCACGCTGGAAAAGCCCGGCGACCTCGTGGGGCCGCTGACGAACCTGCGTGCCGGCGACGTGTTGTTCATTGACGAGATCCATCGACTACGGCCGATTATCGAGGAGTTCCTCTATCCGGCAATGGAGGACTGCAAGATTGACATGCGGTTGTCGGATGGCCCCAAAGCACAAACGGTCACGTTGACGCTTGAACCGTTCACGTTAATCGGGGCGACCACGAAGTACGGCATGTTGACGCCGCCCTTGCGGTCACGATTTGTGAATGAATACCGTCTTATTCCGTATCCGGTCGGCGATCTGGAAATCATTGTCAAACGCGCCGCGCAGGTGCTGCGCGTTGAGATCACCGGGGACGGCGCGTACGAGCTGGCCCGACGCTCCCGCAGCACTCCTCGCGTCGCCATTCGGCTGTTGCGGCGCGTTCGTGACTTCGCCCAGGTGCGCGCCAATGGCATTATCAGCCTGGACGTCGCCACCGCCGCACTGGCCCAGCAAGATGTCGACCATCTCGGCCTTGACGACATGGATCGCCGCTTGCTGCGCATCATCATCGAGATGTTTGACGGCGGGCCCGTCGGCCTGAACACCGTCGCGGCCGCCATTGGTGATGATGCGGGCACCATCGAAGATGTGTACGAGCCATTTCTCATGCAGAATGGATTAGTGCAACGCACCTCGCGCGGTCGAGTTGCCACGGCGCATGCGTATCGCCACCTTGGCATTACGTTGCCGAAACATCTGCCCGACCTGCCCGATCAACCCGCACTTTTCTGAATCAGCCGTCGCCACCGCACGCGCCTGGCACCCGAACGTCCGACTACGACTTCGAGCTGCCCGAACACCTGATTGCGCAACATCCCATCGAGCCGCGCGACGCCAGTCGGCTGCTGGTGGTCAATCGTGCGACCGGTGCTTTGTCGCACCACACGTTTACCGATTTGGCCGAACTTATTCCGGCAGGCGATTTACTGGTGGTGAACACCACGCGAGTGTTTCGCGCCCGCCTGCTGGGACAACGCGCCAGCGGGGGCAAAGCCGAAGTGCTGCTGCTGCGCCGCATCGATGAGGCACACTATGAAGCGATGGTGCATCCGGGCGCGAAGATTACGCCCGGACGCGTGATTACCATTGCGCCCGGATTCGACGTTGCCATTCTGGAAACAACCCAACGTCGCACGCGCATCGTGCAGTTGCGCGCGAGCACAGCGATTGACGACGCCATCGAGCAGCACGGGCACATTCCGTTGCCACCCTACATTGCCCGTGGCGACGAACCGAGCGACGCCAGCCGCTACCAAACCGTGTACGCCAACGAGAGTGGGTCGGTCGCCGCACCGACCGCGGGCTTGCATTTCACTCCCGCCATGCTGACGCGTCTTGCACAGCGCGGAGTCCATCGCGCCAACGTTCTGCTGCACGTCGGCGCTGGGACGTTTCGGCCCGTTGCGGACGAAGATCCCGCGCAACACCTGATGCACGAGGAGTGGTGCGAGCTTTCGCGCGAAACGGCCGACCGTATTGCCGAAACGCGGGCTCGCGGTCATTGCATCTGGGCCGTGGGGACCACCAGCGTCCGAACATTGGAAAGTGCGGCGACGGCCGCAGGCGTCGTCGAGCCAATCGCGCGCGAAACCAACATCTTTCTGCGCCCGCCGTACACGTTTCGCGCGGTCGATCATCTCATCACGAATTTTCACGTCCCGCGCTCCTCGTTGCTGATGCTGGTGGCCGCCTTCGCGGGTTTCGATCTCACCATGCGCGCGTACGCGGCCGCACTCGAACAACAGTACCGTTTCTATTCGTATGGCGACGCCATGTGCGTGTTGTGAGCGAGACCGCGCGCACCTCGTCCAGCGAGACCGCTCCCGCCCTCGCGTTTCAGTTTGCCGTGGGCGTCACCGAAGGTGCCGCGCGTACGGGCACCTTCCACACGCCGCACGGGCCGGTGCTCACGCCAACGTTCATGCCGGTCGGCACCCTCGGCACGGTCAAGAGTCTCGATCCCATCGAGCTCCACGCCCTCGGCGCCACGATGGTGTTGTCGAATGCGTATCACCTGCACTTGCGTCCCGGCGACGATCTGGTTCGCGAAATGGGCGGGCTGCACCGCTTCATGGGTTGGGACGGCCCCCTGCTTACGGACTCGGGCGGATTTCAGGTGTTTTCGCTGGAAGGGCTGCGCACCATCAAGGAAGATGGCGTGCAGTTCCGCAGCCATCTGGACGGGTCGCTTCGAAACTTCACCCCCGAAAGTGTGATGCGGATTGAGCGCAATCTGGGCGCCGATGTCATCATGCAATTCGACCACGTAGTGCCCGGCCAGTCGGAGGAGGCACCCGCTCGCGAAGCCATGGAGCGCAGTGTTCGCTGGCTTGCACGCTGCCGCGATGCGTTTCAGGTGTTGCTACGCGACGACCCGGCCGCGCCCACGCCGGTGCAGGCCCTGTTTCCCATTGTGCAGGGTGGCATTCATGCGCACCTGCGCCGCGAGTCCGCGCAAGCCATTCGCAACCTGGACCACTGGGCGGGAATCGGCATTGGCGGTCTGTCCGTGGGCGAAGCGAAACCAGACATGTATGCCATGCTGGAGGTCGTGCATGAGGAGTTGCCGTTGGACCGTCCGCGATATCTCATGGGGGTGGGATTCCCCGAAGATCTGGTGGAGGGGGTCGCGCGCGGCGTCGACCTCTTCGACTGCGTTGCACCCACCCGTATGGGACGCACCGGCGCATTTTTCACGCGAACAGGACGCCGCAACATCAAAAACGCCGAGTGGCGGCGCGACCCGGCCCCGCTGGATGCGGAGTGCGACTGCTCTACCTGCACGCGCTTCTCCCGTTCATACGTCCGGCACCTGTTTATCGCCGAAGAACTGCTTGGGCTCCGCCTGCTGAGCCTTCACAATGTACATTTCCTTGTTGCCCTTCTGCGCGAAGCACGATGCGCGCTGGAGGACGGCACCTTCACCGGCTGGAGCCACCAGTGGCTCGCCCGATACCACTCCCGCAAGGTTTCTTCATGACTGCTCCGGTTCTTGCCAGCCTCGCACTGCTTCAGACTGCCGCCCCCACCAGCAGCCTGGCCCCTACGCTGTTCATGTATGCGGCCATTTTTGCGATTTTCTATTTCGTGTTGCTGCGCCCACAACAAAAGCAGAAGCGCGTTCACCAGGATATGGTGAACAACCTCAAGAAAGGCGATGAAGTGGTGACGGCGGGTGGAGTCATCGGTGAAGTGGTGCACATTTCGCAACAGACCAAGGAAGGCACGACCGTGTCGGCTTTCGACGACCGCATCACGATCAAGTCCGGGGAATCACGAATGATCGTCGAACGTGGGCGAATTACGCGCGTCATCACGGGTTCAATCTCCGCATCCTGAACGCGTTATGTCGTTGCTCGATATTCACGTGCTCGGCTCGCCCATTCTCCGACAGGAAACCGAACGCGTCACGTCTTTCACACCCGAGCTGCGTCGATTGGTCGACGACATGTTCGACACCATGCACGCGGCCCGCGGCATCGGACTCGCGGCCCCACAGGTTGGACGCCGCGAACGAGTGTTTGTCGCCGAGGTCGATGACACGCGTCTGGTGGTGTTCAATCCGGAATTGGTGTTCGGCGAAGGCTCGCAGAAAGGCGAGGAAGGATGCCTGTCCATTCCAGAAGTATTTGCTGACGTCGACCGCGCGAATCGCGTCGTGATGCGCGCGCACAACATGGACGGACAGTTGTACGAAGTGGACGCGACGGAACTGCTGGCCCGGTGCCTCTTGCATGAGCTGGATCATTTGCATGGCAAGATGTTCATCGACCGTCTGAGCATTTTGAAAAAGCGCCGCGCCATGCGTGACTGGGATGACGAGAAAGATCAATATCCCAAACTGCTGCGTGTGTTGCCCGTTGGTGATTTGCCCAAAGAGAAATCGCCGCCCAAAGAGCGCGTTCGCGAGCCGCACCCGGCACCAACCGTTCGTGACATCAAAGCGTGATGTGCAGGCGCAGCGCCACCTTGCAGAACGGGCACCGATAATATGCGGCTGCTCTTCTGGGGAACCCCCGATTTCGCAGTGCCCGCCCTTCGTGCGTTGTTGGGTGAAGGACACGATGTGGTGGGCGTCGTCACGCAACCGGACAAACCACGCGGGCGTTCGCGATCGCAGCGCGATCCGTCCCCGGTAAAACTGGTCGCGCTTGAGGAAGGCCTGACCGTGTTGCAACCCGAAAAGCCGCGTGGCGAGGAGTTCATTTCGGCTATGCGCGCGCTCCAGCCCGACCTCTCGGTCGTGGTCGCGTACGGCCACATTCTGCCCAAGGCCGTGATCGATCTCCCTCCGCTGGGCACACTCAACATTCATGGATCGCTGTTGCCTGCGCTGCGCGGTGCCGCGCCCATTCAGGCGTCCATCCGACTGGGGCACACCGAAACGGGCATCACCATCATGCAAATGGTGCCCGCGCTTGATGCCGGTGCCATGCTGCACGTGGTGCGAACCGACATACAACCCGATGAAACGTACGGGGAACTGCACGATCGCATGGCAGAACTGGGCGCGCTGGCCATCGTGCAGGCGCTCGCCTTGGTCGAAGCGGGCGCCGCACACGCCGTCGCGCAAGACGAGGCGCTAGCCACCTACGCCGCCAAGATTACCCGCGAACTCGCTCGGATGAACTGGACGCAGACGGCCGAGCTCCTCGCACGTTCCATACGCGCCTTCGACCCTCGCCCCGGAGCGTTCACGACTCTGCGCGGACTGGACGTCAAGTGTTTCGGCGCGACAATCGTGGGCACGGGTGATGACCGTGACCTGGACGACGCATTGCGCCGCTCCTCGCCGGGGACGGTGCGGAGCATTGAGGCAGACGGAATGACCGTACGGTGCGGCACCGGCGCGCTTCGACTGCGGGAAGTCCAGCCCGCCGGGAAAGGACGACTTTCGCCGTTGGAATGGAGTCGCGGGCGGGGATTAGTGGTCGGCGATCAGTTTGGCGAGTCCAGCGCCCAGTAGGCCGGCCGGCTTCCCGCTACGACGCTCCGCACCCTTGCGACTATCTTTCCCGGCATGACACCGGTGGAAGACTCTCAACGCGGCACACACATTCCAGGAAGTAATCCAGGCTTGGGCGGGGTCACCGAACCCCGTACCGCAGCAGCGCATATTCTGGCCGACCTGCGTGCGGGCATGATGCTCGAGCCGGCATTCGAAAAGCGCATTGTGGGGCTGGATGCACGCGATCGTCGCTGGATTCAAGAACTCGTGTGGGGCATGTTGCGCGTGCGCGGCTGGATTGATGCGGTCCTCGCGGTGCGCATTCGCGGCGGACTGGCGCGTCTGGATGCCGATGTCACCGACTTGCTGCGGCTTGGCACGTACCAGCTGCTCAACATGGGCAGCGTACCGCCGTACGCAGCCATCGGACAAACAGTCGAACTCACGAAACGCCGTCACGGGATAGGCGCGAGCAAGTTGGCCAACGCCGTGTTGCGACGCGTCGATCGCGAACGCGAGGCCCTCGAGCCACCGGTGCCCGCCGACGCCATCGAAGCCCTGGCACAAAAATATTCGCATCCACGCTGGCTGGTGGCGCGCTGGGTGGCACGGTATGGCGAAGCCGAAGTGGTGAAACTGCTGATCGCGAACAACGCGGAAGCGCCAATCATTGTGCGTCCGTACGGTGTGGTGCGCGAGCAGTTGGAGGCCATGCTGGAAGGCGCGGGCGTTGCGGTGCAAGACATTCCGCTGGTGCCCGACTCCTTGCAGTTGGCTTCGGGCGTGGCCCTCACCGAATTGGGCGCGTTTAAACAAGGATTGTTTTTTGTGCAGGATCCCGGCGCGACGTTGGTGGCGCGGTATGCCGCGGTGCCGCAGGGAGCTGTGGTGGCCGACCTGTGCGCCGCACCGGGTGGCAAGGCCCTCGAGATGTCGCGGAACGCGTCGACGGTTATCGCCGCCGACCGTCAATCGCTACGCGTCGATCGCATGCTGCTCGGCATCGGGCGAGTGGATGCACAAAATGTGCGCCCCATTGTGGCGGACGCAACCGCGCCAGCCATTCGCCCGGTCGATATGGTGCTGGTGGATGTACCCTGCACCGGAACCGGAACGTTTCGACGACATCCGGATGCACGCTGGCGACTGAAAATTTCAGACCTCGCCGTGCTGGGGGCCATACAGCGCAACATTCTTCGCGCAGCGGCCGCAGTGGTGAAACCTGGTGGATTATTGGTGTACAGCACCTGTTCGCTTGAACCCGAAGAGAACGACGCACAGGTGGACGCGTTTCTCGCGGCCAACAGCGACTTCGCGCTGGAGCCACCCCCCGCAGGTGCGGTGCACGCCTCCGTGCTGGACAACGGTCGACTGCGTGTGTTACCGCAACAGCATGCGGTTGATGGTGCCTTCGCGGCGCGCCTGCGCCGGAACGCGGTCTGATGGCGCGTCGGCGGATGGGGAAAGCATCCGGTAAGACATGGGCCATTCGCGCGAGCATAGGCATGGGCGCGGGTTTGCTGTTGGGATTCCTTGTTGGTGCCGTCACGGTACGGTTGGTGCAACCCCCTGATGTTGTCGCGTCTGACCGCGCTGACCACGCCACTGTGCGCAAACCGCAATCGGTCGCCGACGCGCCGAGCGAGGAACTCCCGCCACAGGATGTCACGCCACCGACCACCGGCGTGTTGGTGCCCCAACTGATTGGCCTGGAAGAAGGCGACGCGCGCACTGCCATTTTGCGCGCCGGGTTCGCCGTAGGGTCCGTTACGTTCAAAAGCAGTCCACAGCCACTGGGCATCGTGGTCGAGTCTATTCCAGTTCCGGGCGAAGCCGTGGTGTTGCCGGCCACCGTCAGCCTCATTCTGAGCGACGGAAAAGGTCGTCCCGACTCACTGCCGCCAACCATTCGTTAACCGATTCTCTCCGCCCTTTCATGACTGTTCGCATCGCTCCGTCCATTCTCAGTGCCGACTTTGGCAAACTCGCAGACGATCTCGCCATGTGTGAGGCCGCGGGCGCCGACTGGATTCACGTGGACGTGATGGACGGGCGATTTGTGCCGAACCTGTCGTACGGCGTCAAGATTATCGAGACCGTGCAGCGCTACACGCCGTTGCCCATCGACGTGCATCTGATGGTCGTGGAACCTGAGAAATATTTCGCGGACTACGTTCAGGCTGGTGCCGACGTGCTGACCTTGCACGTCGAAGCCGCGCCGCATCTGGACCGGCAACTGAACGCCATTCGTGAATTGGGGGTACAAGCGGGCGTCGCCCTCAACCCCGGCACACCGGTGGAATCTGTCAAAGAAGTCGTGCACCTGCTCGACCTGTTGCTGATCATGACCGTAAATCCCGGGTACGGCGGCCAGCCGTTCATTGGTTATGGTCTCGACAAAATCAGCCGCGCCCGGGCGCTGTTACAAGCGGCCGGCAGCACGGCCGCGCTGGAAGTAGATGGTGGAATTTCACGCGACACCATCAGCCAATGCTGGCGCGCAGGGGCCGACACCTTTGTTGCCGGCAACGCCATTTTTTCGGCGCAGAATCCTCGTCTCGAAGTCGCCGTGTTGCGCGGGCTGTGCGCCACGACCGCATGACCGTCAAACAACAGTGGACGATTGTCGCCATCGTGGTGGCCGTGATGGCCAGCGCACTGGGCGTGGGCTCGTACGTGTTGCGCGACGAACTGCGGCCAATTGCCGTCGGTAGCAAAGCCCCGGATTTCTCCGCCCAGACCCTCGACGTGACGTCGGTGACGAAGACCCTCGACAACTATCGAGGCGACGTGGTCCTGCTGAATGTCTGGGCCACCACCTGCTTGCCTTGCCGCACCGAAATGCCCAGCATCGAGGCGCTCTACGCCGACTACAAGGCGAAGGGGTTGAAGGTCGTAGCCGTCAGCGTGGACAATGCGGGAATGGAACAGGCCATTCGCGACTTTGTGAAGGAATACCAGTTGACGTTTGATATTTTGTACGACCCGACCGGCGGAATTCAGCAGCAATATCAAACCACGGGCTACCCCGAGTCGTTTGTCATTGCGCGCGACGGCATCATTCACAAAAAATGGATTGGCGAGGACAACTGGAACTCGCAAGGAAATCGTCGCCTCATCGACGGGTTGCTGGCGGTGGGCGCCGAAAGCGTATCGCGGGCCGGGGCAGACAGCGCACCCACGCGTGAAGTACGGCGCTGAGGCAGGTCGCGCCGCCATCGCGCTGTTCCTCGCGGGCGCGCTGTGGCTGATTGTGAGTGCCGAAGAGTCCATCGCGTCGTGGGTTCCGGTACGCGTTTCACTGACGCTGGATACCGCAATCATCCTGGTGGAGTCGCCACCGCAGGTGCGCGCGTTCGTCGTGGGCCGGCGGCGCGATTTATTCAAGTTGGTCGCCTCTCCGCTTGAGTTGCAGCGCGCTGTCACCCAGAACAATCAGGACAGTGTCAGCATCGAATTGCGTGAGCAGGACTTGACGGTGCCCGCAGGCAGCGACATCGCGATTCGAGATCTCGACCCGCGCTTGCTCACCTTCCGACTGCGGCGCAAAGACGGTGCCCCCGTGCATCGTCCGCCGCAGTAATTTGTCAGTGCGCATTCTGGGGATTGAAACGTCCTGCGACGAGACATCGGCCGCCGTCGTCGACGGCTCCATTGACCATCCGGTGCTGCGATCGCTGGTAATCCTCTCGCAGGACGTACACCGCCTGTTTGGCGGCGTGGTTCCGGAAATTGCAAGCCGAGCGCACCTCACCGGCATCGTACCAACCGTCCATGCTGCGCTGGAGGAAGCCGGTGTCACGCTGGAGGACATCGACGCGGTGGCCGTCACACACGCACCAGGACTGGTGGGCGCGCTGCTGGTTGGCGTCAGTTATGCCAAGGCGCTGGCATTCTCACGCAACATTCCGGTCGTGCCGGTGCATCACCTTGAGGGCCATTTGTTCGCGACGGTCCTCGAAAACCCAAACGCCGCGCCGCCCTTTACGGCCCTGCTGGTCAGCGGCGGCCACACCCTGCTGCTGGACGTGCCCGAATGGGGCCAGTACCGGCTGCTGGGACAAACACGCGACGACGCGGCCGGGGAAGCCTTTGACAAGGTCGCGAAGCTGCTGGGGCTTCCGTATCCAGGTGGGCGCCCCCTCGAACAGCTGGCGGGGACCGTCGAATCGAGCCAGTACCGGTTCACGCGGCCAATGCTGCGCGCATCATCCCAGCTTGGCGACCCCGACTACTTCGACCTGTCGTTCAGCGGCCTCAAGACCGCCGTGCTGACCGCGGTGCGCGGCATCGAGGGAACGGGGGGCAGAATTGAAGCCGAACGTGCAGGGCTGGCCCGTGGCTTCCAGGACGCGATGATCGACACCCTGGTGGAGAAAACAGAACGCGCTGCCAGGGCGTTCAAACGCCAACGCATCGTGCTGGGCGGTGGGGTGTCCTGCAACAACGCGTTACAGCAGGCCATGCGGCTCCGTTTTGCCGCGAGGGGCGCTGTGGTGTATGCGCCTACGCCACGACTGGCCACGGACAACGCCGCAATGATCGCAGCGGCGGGTATGTTTCGCCTTGGCACCGGCGAACTGGCGCCGCTGACACTCTCAGCGCTGGCAACGCTCCCGTTGCCCGGGCTGATCTCTTCACTTATTCAACCGCCCGCATGAATCCGGAAGGCATTGTTCACCATCCAACCGCCTTCAGTTTCGGGCCGCTCCCTGAAGTCACGGGGTTTGGCTTGGCGGTGCTGCTGGGGTTCGTCATTGCGCAGATCATCTGTCAACGCGAACTGTGGCGCCGAGGGCAGGACTACGAAGCCGATTCCATTCCCGATCTGGTTATCGCAGCGCTGGTTGGCACGCTGATTGGCGCCAAGGTTTACTACGCGATTCTCACCGGCGACATTGGTTCAGTGTTGAGCCGTGGCGGTTTTGTGTTCTGGGGCGGATTCATGGGCGCCGTCGTGTTGTGCTGGCTCGTCATTCGATGGAAGAAGCTCAACTTTCTGCGAATTGCGGATGTGGCAGGCATTGCGATTGCCGCCGGCTACGCGGTGGGTCGCACCGGTTGTTGGGCCGTGGGCGATGACTACGGGCGCCCGTGGTCGGGCCCCCTCAGCGTGAAGTTTCCCGAGGGAGCGCCGCCTTCGACGGCCATCAATATGACACAGCAGTTTGGTGTGCAATTTCCGGCGGGCACCGATCCCGTGCAGGTCATCGCCGTGCACCCCACGCAAATTTATGAGTCCGCGATGGGCTTTGTGATGTTCATGATTCTGTGGCGGTTTCGCAAACACCAAAATGCCGAAGGCTGGCTGTTTGGATTGTACTGCGTGGTTGCCGGCACCGAACGTTTTATTGTCGAATTCTTCCGAGCGAAAGACGATCGGCTCGTTGCCGACCTGACGCTCGCGCAGGTTATTGCTCTCGCGATCGCGGCGACCGGCGCGGCAGTGATGGCAGGAAAGCGGAGGCGGTTGGATCTCGCCTGACGATACTGCCGCCGCGCAGGACCGTGGGTTCGGCAATCGTGACGAACGCCTGCGCATCCCATTGGTCAATTAACGCCAGCACTTCTCCGAGGTGCTGGCGTTGTACGGCCGACTCGAGAATTTCCACCGTGCCTTCGCGACCGAATCCCGCAATTTCAGTCACGCCGTACCCGCGCTGCCGCAGGGCGTGCGCAATCTCCACACCGCCGTACTGCGACACCACCCGCACCATCGCCACGCCGTACGCCAGCATACGCTCGATGGTGATGCCGACAAACGTGCCGGCCGCATAACCACCGGCGTACCCGAGAATGTGCAGCCACGAGTCCAGGTGCTTCACGGCGTTCCCCACGGCAAAGATCCACACGAGGGCCATGAAGAACCCCAGGACAGCCGCCACGTCCCGGCGCCCACGAACGGTAAAGATGGTTCGCATGGTATCCAGCGAGACATCGACAATTCGGAGGCCAAAAATGACAAGGGCTCCCCATTGGGAGGCGAACAGCAGGTTCAGGTCCGGCATTTGCAGTTAGATGTGATGGCGGGTGCGGCACAATCTATACGTGGCAGTTGCACCACAGGCGCCGTCACACCGCCGGCAATTTAGCCGATGAAATAACTCCCTATTGCAAAGGGGGCTGCGGTGTGATTAATATCATACACGATGCTTGAGAACCATTCTCAACAAACAAAAGCGCGCTCCGTGCCGCTGCCGACCATCCAGCCCTCCTCGGCTGTGTCCACGTCGCGCGTATGTGCCCTGTCCGCCTGCCGGTCTGGAAGTCAGGCTACGGTGGTCGACATTGGGTGTGCCCCGGACGAAGCCTGCCGCTTGCGGGCCCTTGGTGTTTGCGAGGGGGCGAGTATCAATGTCATCGACGCCCGCCATTGTATGGTGCTCGACGTGCGTGGCACCCGCCTGGCCCTTGGCAACGCGCTGACGTCCGGGATCACCGTGCAAACGGACTCTGCGCGGAGCTAGCGGTTTTCGGGCTGATCAGGCCCTGACAGCCCTTGAGATGTCGTGAGTACCTTGCAAAGCCCGCCGCCCGCATTGCCCCCACCGCCTCCCGATTCCCGGTCGCGCCCCGCAGGGGCTGTGCTGCGAGTGGCCATTATTGGGAACCCCAACACCGGCAAGACGACGCTCTTTAACGCGCTAACCGGACTTCGGCAGCGCGTTGGCAATTTTGCGGGGGTGACGGTTGAACGGGTGGAGGGAAATTTTCGCACCAGCGATGGGCGCAAGGTTGCCGTGCTCGATCTCCCCGGCAGCTATTCCCTTTCGGCCGGTTCGCCGGACGAAAAAATCGCGCTCGATGTGTTGCTTGGGAAAAGTGCCGACTTGTGGCACCCCGATGTAGTGCTGGTCGTGATTGATGCGGCGCATCTCGAACGCAATTTGTTTCTCACCAGTCAGGTGCTCGAACTGGGTGTGCCGGTCGTGGTCGCCCTGAATCAGTTTGATGTCGCGGAGGCGCAGGGCATACAGATTGATATTCCCGAACTCGCGTATGAGTTGGGCGTGCCGATTGTGCCGACGGTTGCGAAGCGGAGTGAAGGGATCGACCCGCTGGTGCGCGCGTTGTTCACCGCCGCCGCACTACCGCCTCCTGAGCGGAAGTTTGCATTGCCCGAAGCGGTCAGTGCCGCGCTGGCTCCCGTTCGCACGTTGCTGGTCGACTCTGGTTTAACGCCGGGCGCGTCCGATATGGAAGCGTTGCGTCTTCTGGCCCTTGATTGCGCAGACGCCCACCTGCGGGGAGTGGCCGGACTGGCACCCGCTGTTGCCGAGGCGGCGCGACAACTTCGGCTGGCCGGTTTTCAGTCAAACCGGTTCGAGTCGGAAGTGCGGTATCGATGGATTACGGAAGTGGCCGCGCGCACGGTCACGCGTACCGCGGTCGACACAAGTCAGATCAGCCATCGCATCGACGACGTCGTGCTGCACCGCGTGTGGGGGCCCGTCATCTTCCTGCTGTTGATGGCCATCGTGTTTGAGTCGGTGTTCTCGTGGGCGAATCCCTTTATTGACGCCATCGAGAAGGGGCTCGCATACCTTGGTCAGGCAGTTGGGGGCTTGCTGCCCGAGGGGGATCTACAGAGTTTGGTGGTGGACGGTATCTTTGGCGGTGTGGGGTCCGTACTCGTGTTTCTCCCGCAAATTGCCATTCTGTTTGCGTTCATCGGATTGTTGGAGCAGTCGGGCTACATGGCGCGCGCCGCGTTTCTGATGGATCGTGTCATGCGGCGCGTCGGACTGCACGGCAAGAGTTTTATTCCAATGTTGTCGGGGTATGCCTGCGCCGTGCCAGGCATCATGGCAACGCGCACCATTGAAGATCCCAAAGATCGTCTCGCGACGATCATGGTGGTGCCACTCATGAGTTGTTCGGCGCGACTACCGGTGTACACGCTGCTGATCGGTGCGTTTGTCCCCGCCGTGCACTACTGGGGGTTTGTTGGGTTGCAGGGGTTGACGATGTTGTCGATGTATCTGCTTGGCACCGTAGCGGCGCTCCTGGCAGCAGCGGTGTTCAAGCGCACGCTGCTGAAAGGTCCCGTGCGGCCCATGATCCTCGAATTGCCCCCGTACCGTTTGCCAAGCGTGAAGTCGCTCGCTGTGTCCGTGACGCAGCGCTGTCGTTTGTTCGTGCAGCGCGCGGGCACCGTCATTCTGTCGTTGTCGATCGTGTTGTGGGCGTTGGCGACCTATCCGAAACACACGCCGGACGCTTCGTTGTCACCGCCTGCGCAGCAGGAAGCCCAACTCGCCAACTCGGCGTTGGGGCGTATTGGTCACGCCATTGAACCGTTGGTTCGGCCGCTGGGGTATGACTGGAAGATTGGCGTCTCCATCGCGGCCAGTTTTGCAGCGCGCGAAGTGTTCGTGAGTACCATGAGCACGATTTACGGGGTGGGCAACGTGGACGACGATGCCGTCGCGCTGGGCCAGCGGCTGCGCGAGGAGACGAATGCCGATACCGGCAAGCTGGTGTACACGCCATTGGTCGCGGTTGGGCTGATGGTCTTCTACGTCTTCGCGCTGATGTGCATGAGCACCATTGCGGTGACCGTGCGCGAAGCCGGTGGTGGGCGTATTGGCTGGGGCTGGGCCGGCTTGCAATTCACGTACATGCTGGTGCTGGCGTACGGCGCGGCGTGGGTGGTGTACCACGGCGGTTTGGCGCTCGGCTTTGGGAGGTAGCAGATGGATACGATTATTGTGCTGCTGGTTGTGCTGACCGCCGTTGGCTTTATTGGCCGACGGATTTTTCTGGCGATGCGTGCAGCGCGCAGCGCAAAGGCCGGCTGTGCGGACTGTGGGTGCGGATCGAGCGGCGGTTCTGAGACCGATTGGTCGAAGAGCTGAACGGCCGCACCAGGTATCGGCTGCGCCGAAGTCAGACTCCGTCCGTGATCACCGCGCCACACCGCGGCCACGCCTGATCGGCTGCGACAAACACCTCGCGCAGGGCACCGACCCATCTCCGCCAATCGACGAGTCGTGTGTCGAGCGCGCTGGTGCGCAGCACGTCGGCCGCAAGCGCCAATCGCTCAAGCGCCGTGAACACCGGCTCACTTTCTTCGTTCAGCGCCGCTTCAATAGCCCGCTGCATGGCGGGATGCGTGGGTGCGAGCTCTTTCGCCATTTCTGACATCACGCGACGCAGGTGCTGGGCAATATGCGCCGCATCGACCAACGCCACCTGTCGTTCCGCGTCGCTGATGCCCGCGATGGCGCGTCGGGCGGCCAATAGCGGCGCAAACCAGCGATCATGCGCCGGACCTGGTGTGCCCCGCAGGGAGCCCAGCGAACGCAATCCCCGGGTGAGTTCCGGAACCGTGCACGCGCGGTCCAGGACATTGGCACCAAGCTGGCGCAGCGCGTCGTTCTCAGTGAGTTCGAGTACGTCCCCGCTGGTGAGGTACAAGGTGAGTTGATTCGGGCGCGGCATCACCCCGTCCAATGCGTCCAGATCGAGCTGCCACGCCGCCGCATTGTCCCACGACAATACGAGGGCATTGGCGGCCAGCACAACCGTCGCCACGGCATCAAGCTCCCGTCCACGGACAATACCAATCACCCGCGTGCGAATTCCGGCCGGAGAACGCGCGCCAGCATGCATGCTGTTGGAATCGCCGCTGCGGGTATCGCGCACCGCTAGTTGAGAATGGCGTGAACCACGGCTTCCGTGTCGGAAAAATCTGCGAAGACGGCGGCTGCGTTGTGCGATTTGAGTTCGTCCACCGTGTACCGCCCGGTGGCGACCCCAATGGCACGCACACCCAGTGCGCGGCCACAGTGAATATCCGCCGGCGTGTCGCCAATAATGACAATGCCGTCGCCCGTGAGATCGAGTCCCATCACTTCGAGCGCACGCGCTTTCGCGATGCCCGGCAACTCGGGGCGATGTTCGTGATCGGACCCAAACGCATTCACGCGAAAGCGATTCACGTCGATTCCCACGGCGGCGAGTTTACGGCGCGCGCCGTCGGCCACGTTGCCGGTGAGCAGCCCCAGGGTGGCCCGCTCGTGCGCTTCGAGTGCGTCCAGCAGCGGCGGCACGCCGGTGCAGATTCTGGCGGCCGCCCGATCACGCTCCAGTTCGGCCGTCAGTCGTGTGAGATACGCGTGCAGCACTTCCGGAATGCGCGGATCGATCTGCGCATCTGCAAAGCCGGCCGCGCGCATCTGTTCGCGCGCAATTTGCCGGTCGGTTTTGCCGTCGTAGCGATAGGTACTGTCGCCCGACGTGCCAAACACTTCGTGCAAGGCGCCTTCCATGGAGCGGCGCCCGGCACCATCGGTCCACAGCAGCGTGCCGTCGATATCAAAAAGAACGAGCTTCACGGAATAGGATGTGTATCGGTGATGGGTTTTAGCGGTGCTGAGCGGGACAGCAGCAGCCCGGCCATGATGAGAAACGTACCAACCCACTGCCAGAATCCAGGGGCTTCGCGCAGCAGCACCCACGCCACCGCAATGGCGATGACCGGCTGCAGGTTGCCATACACCGCCGTACGCGTTGGACCAAGAACGCGAATGCCACGATAGTACAGCAAATACGCCACGATCAGGGCCAGAATGGTCGAGTAGGACAGCGCCCACCAGGCGGATGGAGCAATGGCTTTCAAGTCGAGCGTGACCAGCCCGGGCAGCGCGACAATGAGCATCAGGGTCGCCCCACTACTCAGTGTCGCGACCGATAAATGCAGTGGATGCACGCGCGTGGTGTACGGTTGCAGCAGCACGGTGTACACCGACCAGACAATGCCGCACACGATAATCAACAGCGTGTGCAGCGAATTGCCGCCTGGGCCATCCAGCGCGTTGGTGCTCAACACGACACACGTGACGCCTACGAGCTGCAACCCGATGCCGCTCCAACTGCGCGAGGTGCCCTGTTCCCGACCCAGCATCCGGCCGACAATGGCCACCCACGCCGGTGACGCCGCAATAATGAGCGCCGCGATGCCAGCGCGCGTTTGCGTCATGCCAATCATGAACAGCAGCTGGTACACCCCGTTCCCAATGAGTCCAAGCGCCCACATGGCCTTGATATCACGCCACGACGGCCGGGGCGTATCGCGCACCGTGGCCGCAAGCGCTGCCAGGATGATCAGGGCACTGACCATGCGGATGGCGGCGAACGTGAACGGTGCCATGGTGGAGAGGCCGTACTTGATAACCGTGTAATGCCCTCCCCAGATAGCGGCCATCAGAATCAAGCCTACATCGGTCGCCCCGAATTTTGCCGGAGCCGACGGTCTCGCAGCCGGGGCTGGTTGGGCCGAGATCGGCGTTTCGGGTGCAGCCAGTGTTGATTCGGCGGACGGCATTTCTGAAAAATAGCGGGGTGCTGCCGAAGTGGTGCGTACGCGCGCCGTGCAGCCGCCGGTGGATGTACCAAGCACCGGTCGACGCATCAGTGTATCTTGGCGCCATGCATGTTTCCTTCGCTCTTTTTGCCGACGGCGCTAACCTCTCCCAAGAGGGGAAGCTCAACGTACTCGGCGTGTTTGATGCGGTGCACGTCGGTGTGCTGCCCGCCGTGCATCCGCGTGCCACCCTCGTGGTGCGCCTCAAGGGCGGTGTTGCCGACATCGGGAACCACGCGGTGACGTTGCGCTGGAAAAATCCCAAGGGGACCGAGTTATGGTCGTCGACGGCGGAGTTGGCGGTGAACGCGCCGCTGGGCCACGCAGGCGAGATGGATATGCCGCTCATCGCTTCCATCGACTTGCCGTTGGACTCGGTCGGGGACTATTCGATGGTCGTGGAGTTGGACGGACGCGTACACGCGGAGTCAAAGCTGCATGTGCGGGCGGGGGCGCCTATTGTGCAGCCCGGGCCTGGGGTCATGGTGAGTTAGGGGACCAACCCCACTCGCCTCACCCCCACAAAATTCCGCCGCAGGCGCGCGACGTATTCGTCGCCGCTTTGCAAATCTTCAATGGCAACCCCGCCCCGCCCGAGCGCGCTGTGCAGCATCCGCGCGTCGTTCATGGCAATGCCGACGTGCGTTATGCGTCGGTCGTCGCGATCGGAGAAGAACAGCAAGTCTCCCTCGGCCAGCGCCGACCATGAAACGGGTTCGTTCAAATTGACCCCGGATACCGACACGCCGCGCTCGGCCTGTTGCGAGGCGTCTCTTGGCAACACGCAGCCGTGCAATGCGAACACCGCTTGCACGAGGCCGGAGCAATCGCACCCCCAATTGCTGCCGCCGCCCCACTCATAGCGCGCCCCATCGAACAACGCGATCGCCGTGTGCGTCAGGGCAGCGTACGTAGCGGGAAACTGCTCGCGCATGTGGGCCGCCTCTACCGAATCGCCTTCGACGATGTCTGCATCGGCCGAGAAACGCGCGCCAACGGGAAGTGCGCGAACACGCCCGACGGTGTCATGCACGATCACACCGAGGCTGGTGCTCCAGATATGTTCGTCGCCCGACGCGTGTTCGAGATACCCCGTGTGCATCCACCCGGTGTAACTGTCTGCGCTCTGCGCGCGCCACCAGTCGCCCTGTTGCTCGAGCAACAACACGACATGTCCGGCCATTACTTGCGACGTCTGCGATGCGCTCACACGGGCTTCCCTGTGCATGGGCGCCAGTGCCGCGCGCACGCGCGCGTATTCGTTAACCTGCAGCATTCACATCTCCGAGGCCGGGAATTCCGTCGCGACCGCGCGCGGTGCGTACCGAACGCTCAATGGCACGCTCCATTGCCGCGACCGCCAACGCTTCAACGACCGGCATCGGTGCGGCGCGTCCTGTTGGCGGACACGCGGCGAAAATCACATCGCCGTCAAAACTCGTGCCGCATGGCGTAATTCGACGAAAGAACGCGGCGGACGTCGCCGCGGCAATTTGCGCGAGTTGCCCCTTGGTGAGTGAAGCACTCACGGCGACCAGTGCGATCGTGGTGTTGCCACGAGTGGTGACGGAGGGAGACGCTGTACGCAACACGCGCTCGCCGTCTGCAAACTGGCCCGTGGAGGTTCGCGCACCCGCGATGATGGTGCCCTGCCCATCTCGCACATCACCGAGCGCGTTGGTCACGACAATCGCGGAAGCCGACACTGTGTCGTTGTTCGCGTGGCCGCAACCCACTCCGCCTTTCATCGCAAACGCCGGCCCGGTGATTTTCCCAACGGTGGCGCCTGCACCGGCGCCCACCGAGCCTTCCTCTACGACATCCGAGAGCGCGCTTTCGCAGGCGGCATACGCCATGTCGGCGGTTGGACGCGCACTGAATTGGCCAAGTGGCACCAAGTCGAATATTGTGGCGGCGGGAACAATGGGGACGACGCCCGTGCCAATGGGATGTCCGCGTCCGCGCTCTTCCATCCATCGCATAACCCCGGCCGCAGCGTCCAACCCATAGGCGGACCCGCCGGTGAGCAAAACGGCGTCAACAGCGTCCGTCAGGTGGTCAGGCTGACAGACCGCGAGTTCACGCGTTCCACTTGCACGACCAAGCAAGTGTGCGGCGCATCGAAACGCACGGTCCCTCCCGCGAATGACCGTGCAACCGGTCGCGCCTTCGGCGTTGGTTGCATGGCCGATGGCCAGCCCAAGCGCATGCCAGCCTGTGTCATTCCCCGTCATTGGGCACAATCTAATGCGCCCACCGCCGCATTCCGCCATCCAGGCGCAGGCTGCTCACATCGTCAAACGTGACGACCAATCCGCCGTCCGGATGCGGCGATGCGGAAATTTCGAAAAGGCGGCCCCCACTTTCGTCCGCGATGGCGGCCCGCGCTGCGGTTCCTGATTCCAACGCCGACGCGACTAACGCGTCGAACCCATTGGAGCGCCCCGCCGTGGCCGTGCCGAACAGTGTTTCAGCAAATGGGCGACCCAGAATGGAACGGAACGAATCGGCCCCGCACAGCTCCAGCGCTCGCGCGTTGCACCGCTTGATGCACTGCGAGTCGTCCAGCACCGCCATGCCGCTCGCAATGGCGTCGAACGCCACCTTCCATTCGCGCGTTGCCCGTTCAATCTCGTCGAACAATTGCGCATTGACGATCGCGACGGCCACGTGGTCAGCCAACCGCTGCAACACGCGCCCGTCATCCTCGGTGAACGGAGTGTCACGATTGCTCACGGCCAGGACGCCAATTGTGCCACGAGGCGTGGTGAGTGGCGCAATGGCGGCACGCTGAATGGGTGCCAGTCGATGAATAGCGCGATTGCCCATCGGATCGTTGGCGTAGTCGTTGGACACGCGTCGTTCCCCGGTGGTCGCCACCTTTCCCATCAAACTTGTTTCCACGGGCAGGTGAACACCGGCCAGCATCTCGGTTTCACCAACGGCCGCGACAATGTGCATGTATTCGCCTGTCCGCAAGGCGACCACCGCCCCCTCGGTGCCAAGCAACGCCAGCGAATGCCGGAGGATGAGTCGCAGGACATCACCCAGCCGCAGTGATTCGCTTACAGCGCGGGCAATTTCGGCCAGCGCCTCGGACTGTCGCCGTTCCTTCTCACTCTCGGCATACCGACGCGCATTGGCAATGGCCGTCGCTGCTTGCGATGCCATCGTGGCGATCACTTCTTCATCTTCCAGCGAAAACACGTCGGCCGCCGCCGCGTGGAGGCCAACGACGCCAATCAACCGGAAACCCATCAGCAGCGGAACCGCCATGATGGACGCAGCGGGACCGTCATCACCCACCACGTCGAATGATGAAAACAGCGGGTGACCGTAGATGTCGCGTTCGCGATCGGACCAACGCTCGCCGACACGCACGGGTTTCCCCGAGCGCGCGACTTCGGTGAAGATGCCTTCCCCCAATGGCGCAGTGCCGCCAGACCGTTCGATGCCGCGATACAGTCGCAGCATGGTGGTCAGCGTCTGCTGCTGCAAATCAGGACTTGCAATGACAATGCCATCGGCCCGAACAGCGCGCGCGGCCTGTCGAGCGAGTTCGTGAATGATTTCGTGTTCATCCAAGGATCGGGCCATCGCCGCACCGGCCTCCTGCAACCGCTGGAGTCGTTCGGCCCTGCGTTCGGCCACGCCGCGCAAATTGTCATAGGCCAGTCGCGCACCAAGGTGGCGCAGAATAGCACCAATATCCCGTCTGCAGGCCAACTCCGGATGTTTCCCGTCGCGCGGCGCAGCCAGTTTCGCAATGCCAAGCAGTTCGGTGTCTGCGCCGTGTATGAGTCCGAGAAGGAGATCGGTGGGCAGCCAAGTCGACGAATCGGAGCGCTCCATTGGCGACGTTCCAAAAAATTCGCGCGCGACCCACGCGTCGCTGCCATCCAGCGCGTGCAGGTCGCCCACGCGGAAGCGCTCGATCCCCGGCAGGCGGCGACGCCACACCACACCAGGCAGTGGTTGCAACGCTTCATGACCATGCGGATCGGTATCAACCGCCACGGCCAGCGTCGGACTCAACGCGGCATCGCGCAGCGTGATCAGGACACGGTCGAACCCGTACGCGGCCAGCGCATCGGCCGCGGCTTTCACTCGCGCGGCGGGTGACGTCGCGCGATCGATGGCGTTCAGCGCATCGGCGACGTTTGGTAGTTCGGCAGGAGCAAGCGCGATGGTCACGGTAACAGGGGACGACCGAACCCGGCGCCCAGATACCGAGCGACGGCAGAACGGTGCCCCGACTAACGCCAGGCCCAGTTCTTGAACAGGTCCGCGCCGAATTGCTGTGGTGTTGTCTGAAACGTGCGTGACACTCCGGGCCGCCCGCATGACTGCGCGGATGATCCCGGCTCCAACCCGAGCGCCAGCGAAACTCCGGAGCTGAGGCGCCGCTCGGCTTTCACGCCGAGTCCTGCGGTGAAGGCGGAGAGTGGGTCGGCGCTGTTGTTCTGCGACGTCAAGCTGCAAAAACCGGTGCTCAGACTGAGGTACGTGTTGCGGCCCACTTGCATGCCTAACCCAATACGTGTCGCGGCTAACGCATTCAGTCCGTTCTGAGTGGACGTTCCGGTCTCCAGCCCGACGGCGGGGGGTTCAACCTGCACGACGTCGAATCGTCCGCCTGCCAGTCGGCTGGACAGGTAACTGCCGGCCAGGCGCAGCGCCAAGGTCGCGCCCTGATCCGAATAGTTCGCGTTCGCGCCCAGGAACGCAGTGGCCGGCTCACCGGTCACCAGGTAACTCAGCATGTCGGTTTCGGCCAGCGGTGGATTGTCGGCACTCGAGAGGCCCAGCGACAACCGATTCAGCGTGCCGCCAATATTCACGCGAATGCGCACATCCTGTCGATTGGAATTGGGTCGCACGCCGCGCACCACATGCAACGCCGACAAATCCAGCGCGGGCTCCAAATCCGGATCGCCAAAGAACCGGATGACACCGCGCTCCATTTCAAACGTCGGACGCGCAATGCCGAGGTTGAGTTGATAGGTACCGCGTTGCACGGTCAGCGAATCGGAAAGGGCCAGACGCGCCGCACCACCATCGCGTCCAACCGCGCGCGTCACGCGCAACGCGCCGCCCAGCTTGATGTTGGCTTCGGGCGATCGCAGCCACACGTCATCACCCACTTCGATGAAGACATTGTCCACCGTCAAATTCTCGACAATGGCCGTTGGCGCATTGGGCAGCAGCTCGTTCATTCGAATGACGGAAGTATCCACGACGTCGAAATTGTCCGTCAGGTCGATGGCCCGTTTCTGCGTGAGGGCGCGCACGTACACCCGTCCGCGATCAATGCGCACTCCACCGCGAACCAGTGCCCCGTTCGTCGAACCGGTTAACGTGACCGGCCGTGTGGTGCTGATCGTCAGCGACGCGTTGCGTGGTTGGTCAATGGCCAGAAAGTTTCGGGCGCCCAGGCGCAGGTCAAATGAGGGGTTTCTGAAATCCGCAAACGCCACGTAGCCCACCACCGAGATGCTGTCGGATGACAACCCGCTTGACGCTCCCATTCGGTTGACGATGAGGGTGTCACCCGCCAATGCGAGGTCGGCGTTCACCCGATTGAATCGCACTCCGAGATTCGCCATGGTGAGTGTGCCGTCATCCAGTTTCACTGCGCCGCGCAACCGCGGACGTTCCCACGAACCGGAAAGCGCGACGTCGGTGTTCAGTTTTCCCGTAGCGGTGGAAATGTCGGGGAACAGTGATTGCAGCAACGTCAGATCGACTGCGTCGGTGCGAATGCGACCGGTCAATGGGCGATCGAGCTTGCGGGTCGCACGTGCCGCCAACGCCAAGTCCACGGGCAGTGCCGCATTGGCCAGCACCGCTTGCCGATTGTTTGCCCACAGGCCTGCGTTCACCAGCAGGGTGCTGGAATCGTATGTCACCCGGACATCGACCTGTTCCAGCCGGAGGCCCGACACGGTTGCGTCCCGCACGGCAACGGTGGCGCTGATCAATGGATTTTCGCGCGTCCCCAGGGCATTCGCCGACGCCGTGACGCGGCCGGAGTGGAGTGACGGCATTTGCGCGAGCAACCCGATGTCTGCCAGAGGCACACGGTCGAGACCAAACACTCCCTGCAGTGCCCCGGCACTATCAATTGAACCGCCCACGGTGATGCGACCTGTATCGCTATGGGCGAGGGTCAACGAATCGAGACGCATGCGGCCCTTGTCACCAAGCGTCACGTGCGCTGGCGCGACCAGATCAAACCCCCGCGTGGCATTGGTCGAATCAACGCGCACCGCCAGGGTGTCTACGGTGACCAGTGTTTCCTGCAATGACAGCGGCAAGTTGGCGTAGTCGGACGGGCGACTTACCGAACCGGCAACCGTGACCGTTGCATCGGCTGCCGTACGCAGGCTGGCCGAGAAGCGCTCGGCCAGTCCATCCCGAATGGTGGTTCTGGCCGCAATCGCCGAAATGCCAAGGCCGCCCACCAGCGCGGAATCGAGGGTGAACGATGCCAAACCTTGCGGAGTGCGCAGAATGTTGTTGACATCAAAGCTTAGTGCAGCACTCGCAGCACTTGATGTGCCAGCCAGCAGTGAATTTCCGGTAGCCAGGCCCTGCACGCGTAATCCGACCGCGTCGAGCGTATCGATGGAACCGAACAACGTGCCTCGGACATTGATCGTGCCGCGCAGCGTGTCGCTCAGGGACTGCCACATGGTCGGCAACGTATCCTCGGCCGAAAACCACTGACGGAGGCCGCCCAACGAGTCGACGGTGATGGCAAACTGCAGCGAATCCCGACGGGCCGCGATGAGCCCCAACCCGCCCCGTGCACTCAGGCCGAACGCCGAACTCTCAATATTGAACGTATTGACTTGCACATGTCCGGAATCGAAACCCAGTTGTGCTCGGCCCGCGTAAAGTCGCGCTTCACCAAACCGTGACGGCGCGTCAACCTCCGCCGTGAGACGTCCTTGCAGTGACGTCAAATCTGCGCCCGCGAGGCGTGCATCTCCGCTGACGGACAAGCTGGTGACGGGCAGTGACGGATCGCCAAACAGCGTGCGCAGGTTTACGCCGCGTATGCGGTAGCGACCGTCGGCACTGAAGAGTGGTTCAAACGCATCGACCCTTCCAACAAAGTCAATTTCGCCACCGGGACCGGCCAGTGTTGTGGCCACCGAAAAGTCTTCCGCCATGCCGGCCGCCCTGATCGGGCCCACCGCAAGACCGCGCAGGGGCAACCCTGGATAGGAGCGCGACAGCGTGGTGTACGACAGTGGCGCTGCCTGCATGTCGACATCAAACTTCACGCCTTCCGTCAACAACGTCACCCGGCCGCTTCCGGTAAAGCGGCTGGGTTCATCCGGGCCGTCAATGTGTTCCAGGTCGGCATCGGTAAACCGCGCATCAAACCACAGCGAGTCCAGTCGCATTTTGCCGCGAACAATTCCGTTGATTTCCGGAAACAGGTTGTTCACGTAGCGCGGCGTTCGCAGATCGACCTGATCAATGACCACGTCCATGCCGCGAAACACTGAAAGCGCCGGCGTGTACATGTCCACCATGCCGGTCGCCGTGCCGCTTGACACCGCGCCAGGCACGTGGGCGTCGGCGTACGAAAACTTCGCATTGTCCACAACAAACCGATTCACCGGTCCGCCGCGCGCTTCGATGCGCCCTGTCAGATTGCCTTGCCAGTCAAACGGAAATGGCTCGCCATTGAATTGTCGCAGTAAATCGGTGTTGGCTGGCACCATGTCCAGCGACACGTCGGTGACCCGCAGGACCGGTCCACCCACACCAAAGGTCATGTCGCCACGCAGCCGCGATTTCATTGAGCGCGCGTCCAGGTTGCGCAGGCCGTACTCGATGATGTTCAGGTTTTTCGGATCGTTCTTCATGCTGAAGTCCAACGCACCGGAACCGGTGGTTGGCAACGAATTCTCAATCCAGGCGACATCACGCAGGGCCAGCGAATCGCTGTGCAGTTTGATGTCGTACCGCACTGGCAAGCCACTGCCATGCACCACTTTCGCGCCGCCCGTCACGCGCCTCGTCTCGGCGAGATTGAATTGCGCGTTGTGTACCCAGATGGAATCGCCCAACCGGCGCACATCCGCACGCAGATCGCGGAACCAGAACGGCGGTGCCACCCAAATTGCATCGAGTTTGCGCAACGAAACGACCTGCCCCGCCGAGTCGGGATCGGCCAGGCGTGTGCGCCCCAGCGCAATGGTGCCGTTTATGAAACGCCACGTGCGTGTCAGTCGCGTGGGCTCCTGTCTGATTTCTGCGTCGAGCCGGCGAAGATTGAACCGCAGCGCGCTGTCGCGTTTGGCGCCCTTCAGCGTATCGGCCAGGGTCCAGGGCAGTCGGACCGCGAGCGAGCCATTCCTCAGCAGGGCGGTGTCGACCACGACGTACTGGCCAAAGCGACTCTGCGCACCACCGGGCAAATTGGGACCACGCCCCTTCAAGGCGCGCCGAAAATTCCAGTCGTCGTTGCCGTAGTCCACCAACGTGATCACTGGATGATCCACCTCTACCGAACGCAGAATGATGCGCCGGTCCAGCAAGTCCCGCGGATCATACGTGATTCTGATGCGCCCGGTCGCCAGAAACGGACCACCGTTGGGCTCGCGTAGCTCCAGCGAATCGATGGTGAGATTGGTGAACAGCGTGCCGTGTATTGCGCCAATGTGCAGTCGCCCGGAAATGGCCGCGGAGACCGTTGGAATAATGGCGGTCCGCACGAGCGCCAGGCCGCGATCGGTTTGGGTCAGCAACGCAATGCCGCCCGCAAACATCGCACCAAGTCCCAGCAGCACTGCGGCGGTTGCAATCACAACCGTGCGACGGCGCGTCATCTCAGCCGTTCATATCAGAAGGCCTGCCCAATCCAGATACTGGGATTGATGCGTCGCAGGAAACCAGATTCTCCAGGCGGGCGGAAGGTGGCCGGACATGGACCGGACGCCTGCGTTGGGGGCCCCGAGGCACTCGACGTTACGGCCAGGGTGTTGTTGGGACTCACGCAGTACAATGGCGCCACGCCACCGTCGCTTAGCCGCGCGTTGAAATACGCGGCTCCCGCGACAGCCCGATACGCGTTGTACCCAAGATCAATGCGGATGGCACCAAACGGCGAGGCAATTCGAACGCCGGCGCCCGGCGTCACTTTGACCTTGCGCCCGTCATCACTGAGGGACTGTGCGTCAGACGGGCCGCGATTCCACAGTCGTCCCGCATCAGTAAACACGGCCCACTGCAACAGTTGCCGAAGGAATGGGCTGGGCAGCTGCAGTTCCAGATTGCCAACGATGAGCGAGTTTCCCCCCGTGGGGACGGTGCGTTCCTGGTCCGCCCCCACACGCGTGCGAAAATACATCGTGCCGTTTTCGGTCACGCTGGCCGTGTCACCGACAATGTAGACCGCAGGCCCCAATTCGTTCTGTCGAAAGCCGCGCACTGTGGTTGGGCCGCCGGCGTACAACCGTTCCTGCGGTGGCACAAATCCCGTGCCATTAAACGAAGTCCCCCCAAACACCTGACCAATACGCAGATGTGAAATAATGCGCATGGCCGTGTTGCCCACCGGGAAGTACCAGGTGCCGTCCAACACCCCCTTGCTGAATTGTTGTGACGAGGACGACCCGATAATGGTGGACGCATGACGCAGTTCCAGGCGCAGCGTCGTGCCACTCGTGGGGTGAATTGGGTCATTTACCGACGTGCGCGTGATTGAATAGCTCAGGGCGGCGAGCCGATTGTTCCGCTGCAGAAACGTACGCAACTCCACGTCACACGCATTGAACACCGCGCAGAAAAAGGCGGGTTCGGCTTCGGTCCGCCCAAGTTCCAGTTGATACGCGAGCTGTCCCGGGTACCGCAGTTGCAGCGGATTCGTGAGACTGAGCACACCACCAATGGGCGTCCGACGCAGGAACGCCTTGTACTCCGACAACGTCGAGCTGAAGACGGTGATGGTCGGCACGCGGGACTGCTGACGGCGCACGGGTTGTCGCAACGTCAGCGCGGCGTAATAGTTGAGCGTCGCGCTGTAGGGATCCTGGCGTGCCTGGCTCTGGCAGAGTTTCGGCGCGCCATCGAGTGGCGCACCAATCCCGACTTTGCTGACGCGCGCCTCAAGTTCCAGCCGCTCGGCGTGCGGAAGGAAGTCGCGGTCGGTGTAGGTGCCTTGCATGCGAAAACAATCGAGCGTTGCCCAACCAATGCCGCCTCGCGCGGCGCGACGATCCCCCTGCACCAACGTAGCGGTGAGATTCACAATGGAATCGCCGGGCGGTTGAATGGAGTCGGGCTGCAGGTCGACCCGGCGAAAGGCGTCGGTCTGATACAGGTTGCGCTGCGCGTCAATAATGGCGCGGGCAGAAAACCAATCACCCGTCGCCAGACTCATGGTGCGGCGAATGGTCGATTCCGAAACACCAGGGCCGGTTTCCGTGTCCGTCACGACGCGAATGACACCCAGGCGAGCGCGTGTGCCCGGCACCACGGTGACCTCGACGTCGGCACTGTGTGTTGCGCTCGTGGTGGTGTACCCCAGCAGCGCTTCCGCCTGCGGCCATCCTTCGTTGCGCAGACGCCGCACCAACGTATCGCGCCCGGCTTCCAGCGCACCGCGATCGAACACGCCACCGGGCTGCAGCGGAAACCCGCGGGCGGCTCGCGCAACTTCGGGAGCAATGTCCAGTCCCTTGAGTGTCACGCTGGTGAGGCGCAAGGGCTGCCCTTCGAAAATCCGAAAGGTGACCTCAATCACCAAGGGCTTGATGAGGCGAACGATGGTGTCGACAGTCACGTCCGGGTAGCCACGACGCCGATAGAGCACTTCCAGTCGCTGGACGTCGCGAGGTAGCTCAATGGGATCGAGGCAGCGCTTGGTGCGAACCAGTGGCAGTGTTGCAAACGACGAAGGGGTAGTGGCGATGGACGCGGCCAGCGTGGCCGCATCAAACTCGCGGTTGCCCCGAAACTTCAAGGCGCGCACCTCGCGGTCACCGCGATCGCAGGACAAGTCCTGGGCGACGGCCGAACTGACTACCGCGACGATGAAGACGGCAAGAAAGAGGAAGTGTTTCAGTATGTAACGTGATCAGTGATAGTTTGTCTCGGAAAGGTCTATTCTCCCTCGCCCCCAGTCAACCGCCGATATGCGTTCAGAAACGATGCGTTCCCTCGTGTCCGCCGTGCTTGGCCTGTCGCTGATTGTTATGGGGTGTGGGGGGGGAGCGGACGCGACGGCCAACCGCCACACGTTTGTCGATTCGCGCGACACGTATGACCCCCGGTCACTCGATCCCGCACTCTCCACGGACGTCCCAACCGGGCGCGCCGTGTCGTACTTGTTTGACGGCTTAACCCGGTTTGCAACTGACGGGAAGGTGGAGCCGGGCCTCGCCTCGCGCTGGGACGTGTCCGCCGACGGCTTGCTGTACACCTTTCATCTGCGCTCGGGTGTGCAGTTCCACGACGGAAAGCCATTCGTGGCGCGTCATGTCGAGCAGTCGTTCAAACGGGTGCTCGACCCCAGGTCGATGGGTGGACGCGGATTTCCGCTGTACCAGATTCAAGGGGCGCGTGCGTACGCGGACGGCAAGGGCACCACACTGGGTGTTGCCACACCGGACGACAGTACCGTGGTGATCACACTGGAAGCGCCGCTGGCATCGTTCCTCCAAATGCTGGCGCTGCCTGTGGCCTCCATCGTTCCCGACTCCACCGGCACCGACTTCGGACAACACCCCATTGGCACCGGCCCGTGGCGGCTGGTGGAATGGAAACACGACGACTACGTGAAGTTTGCGCGAAACACCCGGTACTTTGACGGCGCGCCGAAGTTTGACACCTTGCTTGCGCGCATCATTCCGGAACCCACGACCGCCGTGGCAGAGTTCGAAAGTGGAACGGTCGACGTCTTGTATGTGCCCGAAGACCAGACCAGAGATTGGGAAAACACGGAAGAGAAAAAAGCGCGCTTGCACAGTGCGCCCGCATTGCGCCTCTGGTACGTGGGTGTGAATGCGACGCGTGGCCCGCTCAAGGATGTGCGCGTGCGCCAGGCCATTGCACACGCCATCGACACCCGGACGCTGCTGCAGCAACTCATGAATGGTCGCGGCACCATAGCGGCGGGCGCTATTCCCCCGGCGCTTGATGGGGCCGATGCATCACGCCCGCCCTTCGCATTTGATACCGTTGCGGCCCGCAGGCTGCTGGCAGACGCCGGCTTTCCCAACGGAGTGGATCTCGAGTTGTGGAGTTCGCAGACCGCCCCATTTCCACGGCTCGCCGAGGCCATGCAGGCCTATCTCAAGACGGCAGGCATTCGGGTGAAGCTCGTGCAGCGCGATGCGTCCACCATGCGCGCCGCGGCACGCGCGGGCGAAACCGATCTCGTATTGAAGGATTGGTTTGCCGACTATCCGGACGCCGAGAACTTTCTGTATCCATTGCTGCACTCCGCCAACAAGGGCGTCGGCGGCAACGTGTCGTTCTATTCGAATCCGACATTCGATCGCCTCGTGAACGAGTCGCGCATCGAACCCGACGCTGCGAAACGCGCAACATTGTACCGTCAGGCCGATAGTCTTGCGTACTCGGAAGTGGGGCTGCTGCCCTTGTTCTTCTACAACGATCTGTTCGCCGTGCAACTTTGGGTGCAAGGCTTCAAAGTCCCGGTCATTTTTAATGGCCAGCGCTGGACGTCCGTATCGCTTGATGGTGGCAAGCCGTAGTGCCTCATTCGCAGCGCTCCGCCACTGGGCACCCACACCGTGCCCCCGTCGACGCCACATGGGGGGCACCGTGCTGACGTTTGTCGGCCGTCGGCTCCTGTTGGCGATTCCCACGCTGTTCGGAGTCCTCACGGTCGTGTTTTTACTTTTGTACGTTGCGCCGGGCGATCCCGTGCAGGCCATGGTGGGCGAGCAGGCCGATAGCGCCACCGTCGCGCGACTGCGTCGAGAACTGAAACTTGACCGGTCGTTACCCGTGCAGTTCGGCCACTATGTCCGCGGTGTGGCAACGGGTGACCTCGGTCGCTCGTACATTACGAACCGTCGCATTGTCGACGATATCGCCGAACGATTTCCCAAGACGTTGTTGCTGGCGGCGAGTGCGATGACCGTCGCCATTCTCATAGGCGTGAGTGTTGGCGTGGCGTGCGCAGTGCATCCCAACGGTTGGTTCGATCGCCTCGCGCTTGGTTTCACCTACCTCGGCATTTCCTTTCCGGTGTACTGGGTGGGCCTGCTGTTCATTGTGCTGTTTGCTGTGACGCTGCGGTGGTTGCCGGCCTCCGGCTACGGCTCACTCAAGTTTCTTGTTTTGCCGGCACTGACGCTGGGTATGCGATCCATTGCGTATCTGGCCCGCATTACGCGCTCATCCATGCTGGAGGTGCTGGGGGCCGATCACATTCGCACAGCGCGCGCCAAGGGATTGAGCGAAGGGGCCGTGCGGTGGCGGCACGCGTTGCGGAATGCGCTCATTCCTGTCGTCACGGTGATCGGATTGGATTTTGGTGCGTACCTGACGGGCAGCATTCTGACCGAGACCATCTTCAGTTGGCCTGGAATTGGACGGTACGTCGTGCAAGCGATTTCTCGTCGCGACTTGCCCGCAGTGCAGGGCGCGGTGTTGTTCCTGTCCGTGGTATTTGTGCTGGTCAATGTGCTGACCGATCTCGCATATCAGAAGGTCGATCCGCGCGTGCGGCATACGTAGGCCCGCGACGTCGCTGGCGTAAACGTCTTGAGGATTGGTGCGGGCAGGCGCCGGGTTCCGTCATCCTGCGTGAAACGGACCCGTGCGGATGGGGCGGATTTGTTCCGTGTGGGCAGCGACACCGCACTGCACATTCAGGTTTTGTCATTGCTTGATGGCTTGAGCTCAACACGTGGAAGTTCGTCACCACGTCGTCATCAATGAAAAAATCTACAGATTCGTCATGCAACAGGAATCGCCCTAATCCGTCTGCCCGAACACCGCCATATTCGAACTGTGCCCAGGACTCACCTTCTTGTCCGGATACACCCAGTGCACGGCCTGATTCACCGCAATGGCGGCCTCGCCGAATCCGCAAGCAATCAGCTTGAGTTTGCCATCGTACGTCGTGATATCGCCCGCCGCGTAAATGCCGGCGCGCCCTGCTTCCATCATGGGGTTCACGGCAATCTCGTCCTTCACGAACGTGAGCCCCCAGGACGTCATGGCGCCCAGATCGCTGACATAGCCCAGCATGGGCAACAACACATCACACCGCACGTCGCGCGACGTTTTTTCCTTGATGTTCTTGAGCGAAATGCTCGACAAATTGGCGCCGTTGTCCGACTGAATGGCCCCAAGCTCGTGAAACGTGTGCACTGCCACGTTCCCCCCTTCGGTCGCCACACCCAGGACCTCCGCGACCGTGGCGGCATGCGCGCGGAACCGATCGCTCCGGTGCACCAACGTCACGTGCGCCGCATAGTGCCGCAGTTGCGCGGCCCAGTCAAACGCGCTATCGCCACCGCCAATAATCACAACGTGCTGGTCCTTGTAGTCCGCTGGTTTCGTCACCAACTCCGACACACCGCGTCCATACCACTCCGCCGCAAACGCTTGCGGCAACCGGCGGGGCTTGAACGCTCCGATCCCTGCGGCAAGGACAAGGGCGCGCGTGGGGAAACGATCGGTTTCCGTGACCAATACGTAGTGCCCGTCCTGTTCCTCCAACGCGACGACCTGCTGATTCAGGTGCGCCGGGAGCCCCGTTTCGCGGTGAAACTGCAGCGCTTGCTCGGCCAGTGACCGGACCAGATCTTTGGCGAGCACACGCGGAAACCCCGCGACATCAAAAATGTCCTTTTCGGGATACAGCGCCGCCAATTGTCCGCCCAATTCGGGCAGCGCATCGACAAGCTGCGCTGTCGCGCCGCGCATACCGGCGTAAAAAAGGGCGAACAGGCCGGTGGGGCCCGCGCCAATGATGGTCAGGTCTCGGATTTCGTGCGTTCGCATACGGCGAACGCTAGCGACGCTGTCGGTCCTCGCCAACCCTGCGTGCGGCGGGTGCACGGCCGCGTCGCCGGAAAAGCCCGCGGACCGGCCGAACGCTGCACAACATGGGTCGCCCGCTAAGATTGAACACATGAAGATTTATACCAGAACCGGCGACGAAGGCGGCACCGCACTGTTTGGCGGGGGCCGCGTTGGCAAAGATCACCCGCGTGTCGAAGCATACGGGGATGTGGACGAATTAAACGCGGCGATTGGCCTGGCGCGCTGTATTCAGAGCTTACCCCGGGTCGATGAAGTGCTCGTGCCCGTGCAGCGCGACCTGTTCGCGATTGGCGCACTTCTGGCCACGCCGGACCATGACAAGATGCGCGAGCAGTTGGCGAAGGCGCGCGTTGACGAGGAACGTATTGCCGAACTGGAACGCGCCATCGATCGGTGTGAAGCCGAACTCGAACCGCTGCGCAGTTTCATCGTCCCGGGGGGGACGGCTAAAGGCGCGGCGTTGCACGTTGCGCGCACCGTGTGCCGGCGTGCCGAACGTCGCGTGGTCCATCTCGCCAACGATGTAGAGCTGCCGTCCCTGGTCGTCATTTACCTCAATCGACTATCCGATTTGTTGTTCATGTTGGCCCGCATTGCCAACAAACTGGGCGGCGTCGGCGAGGTCACCTGGTAGTGCACGAACTTGTGCCGGACGTGATCGCACACCACCCCGATTCCGAGGGGGCCGCGCCACTTCCGTATGCCGTGCACGTGCAGCGCGGACTGTTGGCCATGCTTGCGCAACAGGTGTCGGACGCAGCTCCCGCCTATCGGTACGGCGTGGTCGTGGATGAAACGGTGCTCGCGCAGCATGGCGACACGCTGCGCCGCGGATTTCCGGCCGATCGCACGCTGGTCCTCACCGTACCACCGGGCGAACACGAAAAATCGCGCGATCGCTGGTCATCGCTGACCGACGCGCTCCTGCAGTGGGGCGCGGGACGCGATACAACGATTGTCGCGATCGGCGGCGGCGTCGTGTGCGATCTCGCCGGTTTTGTCGCGGCCACGTTCCTGCGCGGCGTTCCCGTAGTCCAGGTGCCAACCACTCTCCTGGCCATGGTTGATGCATCCATTGGCGGCAAGACGGGCGTCGACACTCCGGCAGGGAAAAATCTGGTGGGCGCATTTCACAATCCGTCGGCCGTCCTCATCGATCCCGATGTGCTGACCACACTCCCGCTGCCGGTGTTTCGGTCCGGGCTCGCCGAAATGATCAAACACGGCGTGCTGGCCAGTCGCGACTACTTTGAAGCCATGGAACGCGCGCTCCCGACGCTAACTGCGGACAATGGAGCCCACGCTGAAGCGTTGCCGGCGCTGATTGCCGAAAGTGTTGCGATTAAGGCCGCCGTCGTCTCGCGCGACGAACGCGAAGCAGGATTGCGCCAAACGCTCAACTTCGGCCATACCATCGCGCACGCCATCGAACAGCAATTTGGCTACCAGATGCTGCATGGGGATGCCGTGGCCATTGGCATGGTTGTGGAAACGGAAATCGCCGAACAGTTGGGGGTTGCCGCGCCAGGAACGGTGCACGCCGTGCGTCGCGCCGTGGCGGCAGCGGGGCTTCCGGTGTTGGTGCCCGCAACTGTTAACCTTGAGGCGGTCGTTGCGGCCACCCACGGGGACAAGAAGTCCCGGGGCGGCCGGGCCCGGTATGCCCTTCCTATACGCATCGGCGCCATGGCGATCGGTGATGGCGCCTGGTCCGTTGCCGTCCAGGACCACACCGTGAAAAGGGCCCTCCTGGCGCACAGCGTGTGAAACGGTCGGGCGCGATCCAGTTGCTGGTTTCCCTCGCGCTCGGAACTGCTGCATTACTGTTCTTAAAGTGGCGGGGCGAGGCCCTGGACGCGGATACCGCCCAACTGATGCCACTCATTCTGGATAGCGTGACCGACGCGCGCCGCACCGACTCCCTGCCAAAGCCATTTGCCAAGCTCAATGCGCCGTTGCTCATTGTGCCCCGCCGGGGAAGCCCGCCGCCCGCCGCCGTCAAGCGGCCCCCGAGAGTTCGAGCCGAACCGGGTGAACCGATCCCGGTATCGATCACCGCTTACTGCCTTCGAGGCACCACACGCACCGGTACGCAGGTTCGAGACGGAGTTGTCGCTGCAGACCCCAAGGTCTTTCCCCTGAACAGCGAGATCGAGCTGCGAATTGGCGACCAGTCGCTGGGTCTGTTTCAAATAGAGGACACTGGACTCCTCATCAAGGGCCGAAAAATTGATCTTTGGCTGTCGAATTGTGCCGAAGCACGAATTTTTGGGCGAAAACGCGGCATTGCGACGATATCACTAAAAATTCGTCGTTGACCGTTTCCACACGCACCATTATCGTGGCCTTCCCACCCCGGTCCAGGCACAATGCCTGTTCCAACCACGGTACCTCTCGGCGAGGGCGTGTATGCAGTCAGCGATTGCGAGCAGACCTGCCAAAACCCACAGTAAGGGTTTTTTCCGCTCCTCACCCTCAACGGCGTTCGACCAGTATCTGCACGATATCCAGAAGCTGCCGCTGATAACGGATGTCATGGAGGAACGACGTCTGGCCCGGCTCGCCCAGAAGGGCGACGAACTCGCAGCCGAACGGCTGGTGACGGCCAACCTCCGGTTTGTCATCTCGTACGTCAAGAAGTATCAGGGGCATGGGCTCGATCTGAGTGAGCTCGTCGCCATTGGAAATGAGGGCCTGCTCAAGGCGGTCCGAAAATTCGATCCCGACCAGGGCGTCAAGTTCATCTCGTATGCGGTGTGGTGGGTGCGCCAAGCGGTCCTCAAAGCACTCGCGGAGCAAACCCGTAGCGTCCGAATTCCGCTCAACCAGAATTCCCAGCTCATCCGCATGGCCCGCGCCGAAATGGTGCTGGCACAGGTGCTGCGCCGTGAACCGACCGATGAAGAAGTCGGGAAGCTGCTGGAGGAGACGGCACAAACCGTTCGATCTGCCCGCCAGATTACCGGCACCGAAGTCTCTTTGGACGCCCCCATCGATCGCCAGGACCGCGAGGCCTCAAGCCTTGGCGAACGGTTTGCCGGTGAGACGCACACGGACATTGAGGAAACCACCGATTTCAAGCTGATGCGGGAGTTCATCGACCGCGTCTTCCGCAAGTATCTGACGCCCCGCGAGCGCAAAATCCTGTACCTGTACTACGGCCTCGAAGAAGGCGCAGAAGCCATGACGCTCGAGCGCATCGGCGCCCTCATGGGCGTGACGCGCGAACGCATCAGACAAATTCGCGAACGTGCCTTCGAAAAACTGCGCGAGTCACCCGATGGAAGCGCTTTGGCTGGCTTCTGGGGCGCGGCGTAACGCCCAATTTGCTACATTGCGGGCGCTTGCCAAGGCTGGCAGGCGCCCGTTCTCGTTTCTGGAAGGCCGGTGTCACGCGTATTGATCATCGACGACGAACCGTCTATTCGCTTCGCCTTGCGGCTCTGGTTTGAGCGACAGGGCTGGGCAGTCGACGAAGCCAACGATGGCGCCGAGGCGCTGTCACTGCTGGTTTCGCCGCATTCGGGTCGTGGGGAATATGATGTCATTGTCTGCGACCTTCGCATGCCCGGCATGTCGGGGGCGCAGTTGCACGCCCGCCTCAAGATCGAATGCCCCGCGCTGATCGACCGGCTCGTCTTCACGACCGGCGACGATGTGGCTTCGCCGCCCGTTGGCTCCATCCTGGGGTCGCATCAGCGTGTGCTGCAAAAGCCGTTTGAGTTCACGGCCCTTCGCCAGCTCGTTGAGTCCATCACGGGCCCGATGTGATCGCGACCCTCCCGCAGGAACTTGTCGCCGAGCTCGAGTCCATCGTGGGCACTCGCTGGGTGCGGAAGCGCGCCGCTGAATTGCAGGTGTTCGATGCGGACGGCCTTCCCGGCTATCGGCAGTTACCATCGCTTGCGGTGCTGCCCGGAACGCGGGACGAGTTAATCGCAATCGTCCGGGCACTCGCCGTGCGCAACATTGCCTTTGTGCCTCGTGGTGCGGGCACGGGATTGTCCGGCGGCGCGTTGGGGAACGACATCGTGGTGATCGGGCTCAATCGCCTCACGCGTATTCTCACGATCGATGCCGAGAACGGCCTGGCGCATGTGGAGCCGGGCGTCGTCAACGTGAATCTCGGCCGCGCGGCGGCGCCGTTTGGTTTGCAGTACGCGCCCGACCCGTCCAGCCAGTCCGCGTGCACCATAGGCGGCAACGTCGCCGAAAATGCGGGCGGCCCCCACTGCCTGAAATACGGCGTTACGATGAATCACGTCGTCGCGCTCACGGTCCTGCTACCCAGCGGCGATCTCGTGACGTTTGGCTCGCCCAATGGAGAGACCGGCGGCTACGACTTCACCGGATTGTTTGTCGGGTCGGAAGGATGCTTTGGTGTCGCGGTTGATGTGTGGGTGCGGCTCGTGCCGCTGCCGCAGGCCATTCGGACGCTGTTGGCGGATTTCGACAGTGTCGATGCAGCGGCACGCGCGGTCTCGGAAATTGTGGCCACCGGCATTCTGCCAGCGGCGCTCGAGATGATGGATAACGCGACAATCCGCGCCGTCGAAGCATCCATTTATGCCGCGGGGTATCCCGTTGATGCAGCGGCCGTCCTGTTGTGTGAAGTGGATGGTCTATTGGAAGGACTCGATGCCGATGTGGCAACCATTGAACGGTGTTGTCACCGCCACGGTGCGCGCACTGTGCGTAGTGCGAGCACCGAAGCCGAACGCGCACGATTGTGGCAAGGCCGCAAGAAAGCCTTTGGTGCCATGGGGCGAATTGCGCCGCATCTCGTCGTGCAGGACGCGGTGGTGCCGCGTACGCAGTTACCGGCCGTACTCGCCACCATTCACGGCATCAGCGAGCGTTTGGGCGTCATGGTGTGCAACGTGTTTCACGCGGGCGACGGCAACTTGCATCCCAACATCGCGTACGACGCGAACAATGCGGACGAAAGTGCGCGAGTGCACGCCGCCATGCAGGAAATCATGCAGGCGTGTATCGACGCTGGCGGCACCATAACGGGCGAGCATGGTGTGGGGCTCGACAAGTTGCCCTACATGTCCAAACTGTTCAGCGACGACACGTTGGCCACGATGTGCGCCGTGCGCAATGTCTTCGACCCGAATCATCGATCCAATCCGGGCAAAGTGATTCCCGTACATTCCTGTCGCGAATGGCACGGCGCGTCGCCGCGCTCGGCACCCTGACCCATGAACGTTGAATCGACGGCATCGCTGGTGGAATGGCTGCATGAGAATCGCGAACCGTTCCGCATTGTGGGCAACGGTACGTGGCTTGGTGCCGGACGCCCCGTGCCTGCGTCGCGACACCTGTCCGTGCAGCCAATCACGGGCGTGGTGGAGTATGTTCCCGGCGACCTGACAATGACGGTGCGCGCCGGCACAAGGCACGCGGAGCTCGATGCCATCACTCGTCGCGAAGGACAGTGGTTAGGGCTCGATCCGGTCATGTGTGCGGGCGGCACCATAGGAGCAACCATCGCCACCGCTTCGGCCGGTCCGTTGGTGCACAGTATCGGAGCGGTTCGCGACATTGTGCTGGGTTTGGAGACCGTTGCTGGCAACGGCATCGTCAGTCGCGGCGGGGGCAAGGTGGTGAAAAACGTGGCGGGGTATGACCTCGTTCGATTACACACGGGCGCATTTGGAACGCTCGGCATCATCACGGAAGTGAGTCTGCGGCTGCGGGCGCTTCCGGAAGTCGACGAAACCGTCGCGTTGGAACTCGACGCCCGCACGCCGTTGCTGGCGCATCTGGTTCGGTTCCGAAATCTGACGTTGTCGCCGCTGACCATCGAGCTCGTTGGGGCTTCCATGGCGGAGCAGCTTGGACTGTCAGCGTGTGCCCATTTTGTGGTGCGACTTGGAGGCAATGAGCCCCGGGTCAATGCCCAACGGGCGCTGTTGTCGGCGTTGGGTACGCTGCAGGCGGTGCCCGGTGCATTCTGGCAGGCGGTGAACGTGTTTGAGGGCGCCATCGGTACTGCTGGCCTGGCGGTCGCACGCGTGTCGCACCGACCTTCGCAACTGGCCGACGTGTGGTCGCATGTGCACGCCGCCATATCGTCTGCGAAGGCCGCTCCGTTTTTTATGCGCGCGACTGTTTCGCGCGGCAACATTCGTGTGGTACTACCCCACGCAGACGGCGAAAGCGACCAGCAGTTTGTTGCGGCGTTGACCAGCATCGCGCAGACCATCACGCCGCCCGGTGGGCATGTGGTATGGGAACAACTGCCCGTGCACGTCTGGCCCTACATTCCCTCGGCAGTGGCCGATCCGCTCTCGCACGGTTTGCAGCGCACGTTCGACCCAGACGGTCGCTGCAATCCCGGCATACTTGGCGCACCCTGGACGAAATGACCGCCCTTCCCTCGCGCGCCTGTGCACTTCCTGACACGCCGCTGGCTCACGCAGCGGCCGGTCTGGACGCGTGCGTGCATTGCGGTTTCTGTCTGCAGGCCTGTCCCACGTACGTCAATCTGCAAGATGAGAACGACAGTCCGCGCGGACGCCTTGTGTTGATGCGGCGCCTGCTGGAAGGCGATCTCGCCATTGACGATCCCGACGTGGGCACGCATATGGACCGCTGTCTCGGCTGTCGCGCGTGTGAAACCGCGTGTCCGTCTGGTGTTCCGTACGGCCATCTGCTGGAAGCGACACGCGCCACCACAGCGGCCGCGCGAGGCATGCCGTTGGTCGCGAAGATTGTGCTGACCGTCTTCGCGAATCGGTTTCTGCTGACCGTCGCACTGGCTGGCGCGCGCCTGTTTCGCGCGACACGCATTCCTCGTGTGTTGGCCCACGTGTTGCCGAGGCGTCTGGCGTTTCCCATGGCCATGTTGGCGTCCACGGCGCCGCGTTCGTTTCGCGCCGGGCCCGTGATCCCGAATACGGCGGCGCCGAGCAGCGGCGTACCGGTTTCAGAGGGAGTTGGGAGCACGCGCCGTGCGGACATTGTGCCGTCTCAGCACCGTGAGCGGGTCGCAGTGCTGGAGGGGTGTGTGATGCGCGGGTTGTTCGCACACACCAACCTCGCGACGGTACGCGTGTTGCAAGCCAACGGGTTCCGAGTCTGTGCATCGGGCAAGCAGACGTGTTGCGGCGCCTTGCACGCGCACGCAGGTGATCTCGCTACGGCGCGCGCGCTGGCGCGTATCAATATTGCGGCCTTTGAAGCGAGTGGCGCCGATTTCATTGCTATTAATTCGGCGGGATGCGGCGCGATGGTGAAAGAGTACGCGCACCTCTTTCACGACGATCCCGCCTGGCACGAACGCGCGCGCAACATTTCCGCGAAGGCCCGGGACATCAGCGAAATTCTGGTGCATGGCGGCGTGGCGGCGGCCATGCATACCGGCGCATCGCTACCACTGCGTGTAACATACGACGCCCCGTGTCATCTCATGCACGCGCAGCGCGTGACGACGCCGCCACTTACGGTGTTGGCATCTATTCCGGGACTGCAGCTTATTCCGCTCACCGATGCCGACCAGTGTTGCGGCAGCGCGGGCATTTACAATCTTATCGAGCCGGACACATCCGACGCCGTGCTCGCACCAAAACTTTCGCGAATTGCTGAAAGCCAGGCTGCGTATGTTGCGACGGGCAATCCGGGGTGTCTCATGCAAATTGGCGCGGGACTGATGTTGAGTGGTAGCCAGGCGCAGGCGGTGCATCCTGTCGATTTGCTCGATGCATCCTATTCCGGTCGCGTCACCGCCTAGCGATGCTCGTCGTGGCATTCGACGGCCTGTTGTTTGACACGCTGAAATTCCGTGCGCAGGCGGTAGTTGACGCGTTGCGTCACGAAGGGATCAGGGCCAACATGGACGTGGTCATGCAGGCGTTACCCTCACGATCGATTGGCGAAACTGTTCGTGCTGTGGTTGTCGCGCAAGTGGCGCACACGCGCATGGTCGCCCACAACGTCGACGAAACATCGCTTGATATCGCGGTACTTCGTGCTGAGCGGTCACTGTCCGCACTGGCGTCCAGCGGCGCAGTCATGCACGTCAAGCTGGCGGAGCAAATTCGACGTGCGGCGCCGGTCACGCGTATAGTGGTGCGCGCCGACTCCCGTCGTCGCGAGGTCGACGAACTGTTGCGACTCACTGAGCTGGACTCGCTGCTGGCCATGACACGCTGTTCGGACGACGCCGCGTCGGGGCAGCGCATGGACGCCAGGGCGTCGACACTGCGTCGCAGTTATTCGCAGATTGTTGGGCGTATGACCGCGAACCAAAACTTGTTGGGCAACGCGACCGGTCCCGGTATTGCGTTGGAGTGTTCTGAGCTGGCCCGAGAAGTCGCCCGCGAGTTTGGATTTCAGGCTCCGGACAACGTGGAACCGTATACAATTCCAATTGACCCATGACCACCGACAACCCCACTTCTTCCGAATCACCAATAGTCCGCGCCGCTCCCATCATGCTCGCCCATGGCGACGCCAGCGCCTATGCCGCCCTCGCAAACGGCGCCGTGTTTTTCGCGCACGCTTCCCGACATGTCAGCCGCTTTACTGGCCCGAAGTCGGTCGACGCGCTGAATGGCCTGGTCACCAACGACCTGGTGCCGCTCGCGGTTGGTCGGGGCGTGTATGCAGCGGCACTTGCCCCAAAAGGCAAGATGCTGGCCGACGTCACAATTCTGCGCATCGAACCCGAGTCATTCCTCGTGGAAACCAGCGAACTTGCGGGGCGCGAGTGGTGGTCGATGGTTCGGAAGTATGTCAATCCTCGCCTCTCGACGTACACAGACGAGAGCAACCAGTTCGCGTGCTTCGGCGTGTACGGCCCCAAGGCTTCCGCCGTACTGGCGCGGTTGGGCGTCGGCGGCATGGGCGACGAGCCGCTCACCAGCGCCTTGCAGTTGGGCCTGGAAGCGTGGACGGACTGGGCCCACTCCTCATTCACCCTGCCAGGGATTTCGGTTCGGCTGGTCCGCGCGCCCTACCTTGGCACGACGCGCGGCTACGAGATTCTGGTGGAGCGCAGTCAGGCCTCATCGGCCGCTATCCAACTCGCCCGGGGTGGCGCGGTTGAGGGCAGCGCGGAAGTATGGGAGCTCGCCCAGCTCGAATCAGGGCGTCCGGTGTTCGGCCTTGATATGGACGCCACTACCATTCCGCAGGAAGCAAATCTGGACGATTGGGCGGCAATTTCGTACGACAAAGGCTGTTACACCGGTCAGGAAACGGTCGCACGCATTCACTTTCGCGGGCACGTCAACAAACACTTGCGCGGGCTTCGCGCCGGGTCGGTGCTGATCCCTGGCGCAACCGTGCATGATGCGACGGGGAAACTGCTTGGAGATGTTCGACGGTCGGGTTACTCGCCCAGGCTGGGCAATATCGGTATTGGCATGATCCGCCGCGAAGTCTCAGCGGACTCAACTATAACGGTACGGTCGGCTGACGGCGAGCAGACGGCCACGATAGTCCCACTCCCGTTTGGAGAATAGCTGCAAAAAAACGCGGGGCGCACCGTGAAGTGCGCCCCGCGTCGTTCTACAGCAAGTTGCCGTGAAGGCTACGGTTTACTTGCCGCCCTTGGCGATCGAGTCGGCAACGCGAGCGGAGTCGGCCTTGCGGACTGAATCGGCCTTGGCCATTGAATCAGCAACCGGGTCGGCGGCCGGAGCCATGGCCGGAGCCATGGCTGTGGACGAATCGACAACCGCGGCTTCGTCCTTCTTGGCGCAGGCGGAAAGCGCAACAACTGCGGCGAACAGGGCAAAACGCTTCATGTATTACTCCTTGGGGCAGTGGCGTGTGTGCTGGACGCATGAGATATGCAGGCAGCCCCCTCAGCCACGTTTCGGCCGGCGGGGTAACAACTGAGGAATTTAGATGGGCCTGGGAGGCTGTCAAGACGCCGTGCCGTAAGCCAACTTCTATTCTGACAACAGGTTCCGGGCCGGAAGGCCCACTACGTCGACCCAGCACAGAGCCAAGGATTCGTGTCTCGCCTCCCCGATACGTTAGGATCGCTCCGCACCTCGGCCTATGCCGGGCAGCGTGCAGCGTCGGTTAAAGACGAAATTCGCCGCAACCTCATGAAGCGGCTCAAAGCAGGCGGGCCGCTCTTTCGTGGCGTACTCGGCTATGAAGACACCGTGATGCCGCAAATTGTGAATGCGCTGCTCGCGCGCCACAACTTCATTCTGCTCGGGCTTCGTGGACAAGCAAAGTCTCGCATTTTGCGTGCGCTGGTGAGTCTGCTCGATGAACAGATGCCGATTGTCGCCGGCAGTGAAATCAACGACGATCCCTTTAAGCCGATTTCGAAATTCGCACGTACGCTCCTCAATGAAGCGGGCAACGACACGCCTATTACCTGGGTCGATCGCGATAGCCGTTTTGTCGAGAAACTGGCAACACCCGATGTCACCGTTGCCGACATCATCGGCGACGTCGATCCCATCAAGGCGGCACGCGGCGGGCACGTGCTGAGCGACGAACTGACCATTCACTATGGCATGTTGCCGCGCGCCAATCGCGGCATTTTTGCATTGAACGAACTGCCCGATCTCGCCGGCAAAGTGCAGGTGGGCTTGTTCAACATCATGCAGGAAGGTGATGTACAGATCAAAGGGTATCCGGTGCGGTTGGCTCTCGACGTGTTGTTGTGTTTCACCGCCAATCCGGAAGACTACACGGCGCGCGGCAAAATCATCACGCCGCTCAAGGATCGCATTGGCAGCGAAATCATCACGCATTACCCCGAATCGGTGGAACTCGGCGTGCAGATCACGCAACAGGAAGCGTGGACCACTCGTGATGGCGTGGCACTGCGCATTCCGGAAATTCTCACCGAAGTGATTGAACGGGTGGCATTCGAGGCACGCGAGGACAAACGCATTGACAAACGCTCTGGCGTGTCGCAGCGCATGCCCATTTCCGTCACTGAAAACGTCGTCTCCAATGCCGAACAGCGAGCGTTGCGCGCGGGCGAGGCGGAGGCAGTGCCGCGCATCTCCGACATCTACGCGGCCCTGCCCGCCATTACAGGCAAGATGGAACTCGAGTACGAAGGCGAGTTGGTAGGCGGTGCGGTCATTGCGCGCGAACTGATTCGTCGAGCGTGCGACGCAACGCTCGAAGCACGCGCTGGCGATCTCGACACCGAAGCCATTCAAATGTGGTTCGATGGCGGGGGGGCCTTGCAGTTGGCGGATGATCTCGCCGTCAAGGTTGTGAAGCAAGGATTCGAGACGGTGCCCGGGCTTGTCGACATCGTCACCGCCGTTGGATTGGCGCCGCGAAACGATCCGGCCCTCATTGCAGTGGCCTGCGAACTCGTGTTGGAGGCGCTGGTTGCCCGACGCCGCATTTCTCGCAGTGATCAGGGGCGGTACGGTCGGGCCGAGCGTGAATCGCGGCGGCGCCCGAATCAGGATTTTTTCGGAGGGTGATGTTTATCACATTTTGTGTGGCTCAAGTACTCACCGTCCGCGGTTTGGCTGCGCTGGTCCCCGCAAATGCGCGTTGAGACTTCGTTAAGAGGTTTCAACGCTATTGTTTCAGGGTGCTGCAGGGCACTGTATTGTTCTTGCATATGGTGACGGCGCGCACACAACGTGGGTTGACAAGTGTGGCGATATTACATCAGTTGCCGAACTGCAAAACGGGTGCGCCCCTGGTTGGACGCACGAACCAAACCCTGTCGTCAGAAGGATTCATGCCTCCCGCAGTCGATTCGAGTGCACCCACACAAACTCGTGGGAGAACATCGGTGGCGGTCAAGCCGAGCCAGCAACGAAGCGATGTGCCGGCCTCGGTTCAATTCCTGCGGTCCGCCAAGAAGTTAGTCCTGAAGGTCGCGAATCGAACTGGAGTTTCTTCGGCAATCGGGGCCAGTAAATGGCGGCAGCAACGGTTGCTCGTGCTCTGTTATCACGGTATTTCGCAGCTGGACGAACACCTTTGGTCCGACCTGTACGTCTCACCGGAACGTCTCGAACAACGCCTTGAGGTGTTGCACCGCACCGGGAGCACGATACTGCCGTTGGATAAAGCTGTTGACGCGCTGTATGCGGGCGACTTGCCACCGCAGTCGGTCAGCGTGACGTTCGACGATGGCATGTGTGATTTTTCCACCATGGCTGCACCAATCCTATCGGCGGCCAAGGCGCATTCCACGCTGTATTTCACGACGTCGTATTTCGGAAAGGACCTGCCAATTTTTGCACCATTTGTCTCGTATCTCTTGTGGAAAGGCAAGGGACGGACAGTGCAGCTTCCTGGATTGGACGGCCGAGTGCTCATTCCTGAAGACGTCAACTCGCAGGCTTTTTTTGAACTGCACGACTCGCTGCTCCGGTACACCGCAGCAGCGGCACTCGATCTGTATGAGAAGCACGAATTCGCTCGACTGGTTGCCCGCGCAACCGGCGCGGATTTTGAAGAACTCTGCGCACGTCGCATCATGCAGCTCATGAACGCCGACGAAGTGCGTGCGCTCGACCCCAAACTGGTCAGTCTTCAGCTGCACACGCACACGCATCGTACACCGGCCTCACTAGAGGAAGTGCAACAGGAGCTCAGCATCAATGCTGCCGAAATTGCCCGGATTACCGGCCGAAGGGACGTATTGAATCATTTCTGCTATCCGTCCGGCCGCTATTCGCAAGAGCTGGTGAACTGGTTGCGCATTGCGGGCATCCGCTCCGCCACCACCTGTACTCCGAACTATTCGACCGTGACCACGTCGCCGCTTGCGCTGCCTCGATTTGTCGACACAATGGGAGTCACACCAGACACGTTCGAGGCATGGGTGAAAGGCACGGCAGCGTTCACTTTGCGTAATCGCTGACGCGCTGCGTTACCAATTGCGGCCCCTCCGACGGGTCGCGCCACCTTCGCCTGCTACAGCTCGGACAATTCCGGTGCGCGGCGAATGGTCCATACGGCGTACGTGAGCATGATCGCGGCCGCACCGCCAATGGCCGGCCCAACACCGGTCAGCCGAGCTACCGCGCCTGCTGCCAGCGATCCCGCGAATTGCGAAAGCCCGACGACCACGAATGAATACAGCGCCATCAAACGCCCGCGATATTCCTCGGGCACGAGCAGTTGCAACGCGTGGTTCGTCACGGCGTTGAACACAATGAGTGCGCACCCCACCCCCAGCAGCAGGATGTTCGCAGCATTGACGTTCGTCGCGAACGAAAACAGCAACAGCAGCACCGGAAATCCGATGCTGGAAATCACCAGCACTCGACCCTTTCGCCAATGTGTTGCCGGTCCGGCCAGCACCAGCGCCGCGACCAATCCGCCAACACCCACGGACGCCAACAGGCCGCCGTACCCATCGGCGCCCAGCCCCAGCTGATCACGCGCCATCACGGGCATGAGGGTGATGAACGGCCCACCAAACACGGCCCCCACCGTAACCAGTCCCAGCAGGTCGCGCACCGTGCCGGGTTGTGTGAGATACCGCACACCGGCCATCGCGCTGGTGGTGCTTTCGCGAATCACCTGCGGCACCGACATTCCCCGCGTTCCGGGTACGACCGACGGCAGCCGCATCATGAACAAGCCCGCCAGCACCGCCAGATAACTGAGTGCGTTCACACCAAAACACCATGCCAGACCGAGGGCATGGATAATCAACCCACCCAACGCCGGCCCGATAATACGGGCCAGATTGAAGCCACTGGAATTCAGCGCGATTGCTGGCGCCAGATCGTCCCGTCCCACCAATTGGATGATCAGCGACTGGCGAGCGGGTATTTCAATGGCGGCGCAAGTCCCCCCCACCAATGCCAGCACCAGAAGGACCGGAATCGTGGCGTGGCCGGACCAGGTCACCACCCAGAATGTGGCCGCTTCAACCAGGAATACCGCCTGCGTAATTTTCACAATGCGCAGACGGTCACTGCGGTCCACCAGGGCGCCTGCGTGCAGCGAAAACAAAAGGATGGGGAGTGCGCCCACCGAGGCGACCATCCCCACCACTAGCGCACTATTCGACAGTTCGAGCGCCAACCACCCCTGCGCCATGACCTGCATCCAGGTCCCGATCAACGAAAGTGTCTGTCCGAACCAAAAAAGGCGGAAATTCCGGTGTGTTTGGAGTACTCTAAAGGGGTTACGCGATCGGGGCGGGTTATGCATGGCTAAAGGAAAATGTGTCTCGGCTGTCCAAACCGGCAGTTGGATGCAGTCAGCGATTTAACCGGAGCAGCAATGCGCTTTCACACATACTCCAAGTTCAGTCCTGAACTCGGCGACGCCGTCGACTTGCAAAAGTTGCTGGACGGCTTGGCGGATTTTCTGTTGCAGTCGGGGTTTGCCGGTGACCCTTCTGATTCGCCGTGGGGTGGTGAAGAAGGCGCTGACCGTTCCATGGACGCGCTGCGCGAAGCAATTCTGCGCGCGCTGATCGACAGCGGACAAATCACGCCAGAAATGCTCAAGGCGTTACGCGGTGAGGGGGACGAAGTTTCTGAAGAAAAGTTGGCAGAATTGCTCGATGGGCTGGTGCAGCGACTGATTGAAGATGGGTATCTCAAGCTGGATAAACCCGCCCGGGTGCCCGCCGGACACCAACCCGTGTACGGAAAGGGCTCATTGGCGCAAGCAGCGGCGCGCGACGTGCAGTTCAACCTCACCGAGCGCGGCATCGACTTCCTCGGATTCCGCACCTTGCGCCACTTGCTGGGCTCATTCGGCAAGTCCAGCATTGGGTCACATGACACGCCGCAACTGGCCACAGGTGTCGAAGCCGATGCGTGGAGCAAACCATACGAATTTGGCGACACGCTGAATCTCGATGTGCCAGCGACATTGGCCAACGCCCTGGCACGCACGGGCAGTCTGTCCGTACCACTCGACCTGGACTACGGCGACTTGATGGTGCGCCAATCAGAATATCGTAGTAGCTGTGCGACCGTGCTGATGCTCGACACGTCGCACTCCATGATTTTGTACGGCGAAGATCGGTTTACCCCCGCCAAGAAAGTGGCCCTCGCGCTCACGCACCTCATTCGCACTCAATTTCCGGGTGACACCATACGCGTCGTCCTCTTTCACGACTCGGCCGAAGAAATCCCCATGGGATCGCTGGCGCGCGCTCAGGTTGGACCGTATCACACCAACACCGCTGAAGGACTTAAACTCGCGCGCCGCATACTTATGTCGCAGAAGAAAGACATGCGACAAATCATCATGATCACCGACGGCAAGCCCAGCGCCCTCACCATGCCGGACGGGCAGATCTACAAAAATTCGATGGGACTCGATCACTATGTGATCGCGGAAACGCTGCGCGAAGTCGCGGCGTGCCGGAAAAGCAACATCATGATCAACACGTTCATGCTGGCGCGCGATCGCGCGCTCATGGAGTTCGTCAAGAGGGTCAGTCAAATCAGCCGGGGCAAAGCGTACTTCACGAATACAATGTCGCTTGGCCAATTTGTGCTGATGGACTTCCTGAAAAAGAAAACCCGGAGAGTCAGCTGAAATCCGGCGCTAACGTTCGGAAGCAGACCGTCCACAAGCGGGTGTCACATGCGGAACAGGCAGCCAACGTCGTCGCCTCCATTAAGAAAGGGGACCTGCGCCAGTTTGGAGTTCGCCTGCGGCGGTGGTATCGCCGCCATGCGCGCGACCTGCCCTGGCGACGGACGCGCGATCCCTATCGCGTGCTGGTTTCCGAATTAATGCTGCAGCAAACGCAGGTCTCGCGTGTAGTCGATTACTACGGCGCATTCCTGCAGCGGTTCCCCTCCTTGCACGCGGTGGCGGAAAGTCCGGTCACGCAGGTCGTGGAGCAGTGGGAGGGACTGGGCTACTACGCGCGGGCCCGCAACTTGCACAAACTGGCCCAAACAGTCGCCGGCGACGCGACACGGGGGGGGATGCTGCCGTCCGCACCGCACGAATTGCGCGCACTTCCAGGAATTGGCGCGTACACGGCGGGCGCCGTCGCGTCATTCGCGTACGAGCGACGCGCTCCGCTGGTGGACACCAACGTCGCCCGGGTGTTGCTGCGCGTCTTTGCGCCACAGTACTCGCCAAAATCCCCGCTTGGCCAAAAGGTGGCGTGGGCGCTGGCCGAGGCGTCGCTGCCGAAATCCGGTCGCACCACGTGGACGCACAATCAGGCACTGATGGAACTTGGTGCGCTGGTGTGCCGTGCGCAGATGGTGGAATGTGTGGTATGTCCGGCTTCGCCCGGGTGCGCTTCCGTCGCGCCCACCAGTCATCTCGTTACCGGACCAACGTCCAACGACCAACGCTCGTGAACAGACGCGGAATCATTCTGGCGGGCGGTGCTGGTACCCGGCTGCATCCCATCACGCGCGCGGTCAGCAAACAGTTGCTGCCGGTGTTTGACAAACCGATGATTTACTATCCCCTGTGTACCCTCATGCTGGCGGGACTACGCGAGATACTGATTATCACGACACCACGCGACACCGCCGCATTCTACGAGTTGTTGGGAGATGGATCGCAGTGGGGCATACGGTTCGAGTACCGGGTACAGACTGCGCCGAATGGTTTGGCGGAAGCCTTCATCATTGGCCGTCCATTTCTTGAAGGGCACACCAGTTGTCTGGTGCTGGGCGACAACCTGTTCTACGGGCACGACCTCGCCGCGATGATACAACAGGCATCCAGCCGTGAACAGGGCGCCACAGTCTTTGCGTATCGCGTTGCCAACCCACAGCAATACGGCGTCGTCGAATTTGATCGCAACCGACGCGCGGTATCCATTGAAGAAAAACCGTCCGCACCAAAGTCTGACTTCGCAGTGACCGGTCTCTATTTCTACGATACGCAAGTATTGGACATCGCGGCCAATTTGCAACCGTCGCCACGCGGCGAACTGGAAATTACCGACGTAAACCGTGCCTACCTTGACCGCGGGCAGCTGCAGGTCGAATTGCTGGGACGCGGCTGCGCCTGGTTGGACACCGGCACACCAACGTCCCTGTTGCAAGCCGGACAATTCGTCGAAACGGTTGAACAACGGCAAGGCCTCAAGATTTCCGCACCGGAAGAAGTGGCGTATCGCCTGGGATACATTGACCGTGCGCAACTGCTGCGGTTGTCGGCTGCACTGGGCAACAGCGAATATGGTGCGTATTTGCGACGCATTGCCGACGAGGAGATTTCCCTGTGAGACTGTTGCCCACAACCATTGACGGCGTGATGCTAGTGGAAAGTCGCGTGATTCGTGACGACCGGGGATTTTTCAATGAAGTGCACCATGCCGAAAAACTCGCTGCCGAAGGCTTCACGACGCAGTTTGTGCAGGACAACCACAGTCGGTCCGCGCAACATGTGCTTCGCGGATTGCATTTCCAGACGAAGAACCCGCAGGGGAAACTGGTCCGTCCCGTGACGGGTGCCATTTTCGATGTCGCGGTCGACTTGCGCCGTTCGTCACCCACATTCGGACGATGGTACGGTACCACGCTTGAGGCGGGTGACGGCAGACAACTTTGGATTCCGCCCGGTCTGGCCCACGGTTTTCTGGTGCTGAGCGACAATGCCGACGTGATGTACAAGTGCAGCGAGGTTTACGACCTTGCTTCAGATTCGGTACTCGCGTGGTACGACCCGGACGTGGCGATCACATGGCCCCTTCCACCAGACGTTCTCCCGCTGCTGTCGCCGCGCGACGCCGCAGCACCCCCGTTGTCCAAAATCCCGACGTTCGAATAATGCGAGTGCTGCTGCTGGGTGGCTCTGGGCAAGTCGGACAGGCACTTGTCAATAGCGCTGCCGCCGACGTGCAGATTTCCGCCCCGAATTCCTCGCAAGTCGACTTGCGCAACGCGGCCAACCTTCGACAGGCGGTGCTTGACACCAGGCCCGACGTGGTCATCAACTGCGCCGCGTTTACTCGTGTCGACGACGCGGAAACTTCCGGCCAGCGTGACGCGCTGGCGCTGAACGCTACAGCCCCTGAGATTCTTGCATTGGCGGCCGCTGACGTGCACGCACGTTTTGTGCACCTCTCCACCGACTATGTATTTGACGGTGCCGGATTGCCGCCCTACACGTCTGACGCCACCATGAATCCGCTCAGTGTCTATGGCGACACAAAAATGCGCGGCGAGCAGCTCGTCGTCGCGAACAATCCGCATGCGCTGGTGGTGCGCACCGCGTGGGTGCACTCAGGAGGGGGTACTAATTTCATCGCGACCGCTGTCAATCTGTTCCTGCGGGGCAAAGTCATGCACGTCGTGGATGATCAGGTCAGTACGCCAACGCGCGCGGTACACCTCGCCAATGCGCTGTGGTTATTTCTCGCTCGCCCCGAACTGAAGGGCGTCTATCATTTCACCGATGCGGGCGTCGCGTCATGGTATGACGTGGCGCAATGCGTGCTTGACACCCTGCAGCGCGATGGTCTGCGCGAACCGGGCACCGCCGTCGTCCCCGTTTCCACGACAACGTTTCCCCGCCCCGCGCGTCGTCCGCGCGTTTCCCTGCTCGACAAACATGCCACGTGGCAAGCGCTCAAACTCACGCCGCAACATTGGCGCGTCGGCGTGGCCGCCTCGACCCGGGAGCTCGCCAATGCGTAGCCTCTTGGTCACGGGAGGTGCCGGCTTTATTGGCGGAAACTTTGTGCACTATTGGACGCGCACACACGCCGCCGATCGCATTGTGGTGCTGGACGCGTTGACATACGCCGGCAATCGCTCGACGCTTGGCGAGCTGCTGCGGGACGACTGCATTGTTTTTGTGCACGGCGATATCATCGACCGCGCGCTGGTGGACGATGTGCTGCGTCAGCACGGTATCGATACCATCGTACACTTCGCGGCAGAATCACATGTTGACCGCTCCATTGCCGATCCCGGCGCGTTTGTGCGCACCAATGTCATTGGCACGCAGACACTGCTGGACGCCGCAACCAAGGCGTGGCGAACGGGGGCTGACTGGCAGCCTGGCGTTCGGTTTCACCACGTCTCGACTGACGAAGTGTACGGTTCACTGACTCCTACCGAGCCGCCTTTCACCGAAGCGACGCCCTATGCGCCCAATTCACCGTACGCAGCCAGTAAGGCCGGCTCAGATCATCTCGTCCGGGCGTATGCGCACACCTACGGACTGCCGGTCAGCATCAGCAACTGCTCCAACAATTACGGGCCGTTTCAGTTTCCCGAGAAGCTGATTCCGTTAATGATTGTGAACGCGCTGCAAGGCCTCCCCTTGCCGGTGTACGGCGACGGACAGCAGATGCGGGACTGGCTTTTTGTCGAGGACCACTGCGTCGCGATTGATCGCATTCTGCAGGCTCCCGTGGTCGGCCAGACATTCAATGTGGGTGGACGCGCCGAGTGCGCCAACCTCGACATCGTGCGAACGGTCTGCGCGCTCATCGACGACCGCTTCGCGACCGATACCAACCTTGCGCAGCTGTTCCCCAATTCGCCGGCTGCACGGGGCAACAGCGTTCGCTCGCTCATTACCCACGTCACTGATCGTCCCGGTCACGACCGTCGCTACGCAATCAATCCGGAAAAGATCAGCCGCGAACTTGGCTTCGAGCCGTCGGCGTCATTGAGCATCGGACTCGCGCGGACTGTCGAATGGTACCTCGCGAACCATCAGTGGTGGCGCGCCGTGCAGGACGGCAGCTATCGCCAGTGGATGAACCAGCAATACGGTGCACGCATCGCGTAGTTGCTACACTATCTCCGTCCAGTTCGAATTGAGCTGATGCGAGCCCCAGAACGCGAGCCGATCCAGCACCTCAACCTTGACGCGGGGCCCATGCAAGACGTGTTGGTTCGTTTCGGTGTCCCACAAGACCACGCCAACAATGTAATTGCCAGGCATGACGTTCATCTGCAAATCAATGCGATGCTCGAAGTGCTTGGCCAGCGGCAACAGAACGCCACGCTGGGGACTTTGCACCGAATGCAGCTCGCTGCCGGAAATTTCCTGCGTCACGTGAAATGCCAGCTGCCAGCCCATTGGATAAGACTCATTCAGACTGCGCCCCGTCAGGGAGAGAGACAATTGCTCCCCGGACGAAATCGCGAGACCGTTCAACGATTTCAGCCCCTCAAAACGAATGCCCGTGTGATTGTGGGCTTCCATCTGCTGATCCTCGGGCGGATGCAGGTACTCATTGATACAGTGTGCGGCCGTTCCCGACGCCTTGACGACGCCTTTTTCCAGCAGGATGACTTTGGTGCACAGTTCTGCGATGCGATCAAGCTGATGCGATACCAGCACGACAGGAATGCCGCCCGTTGCCATTTTCTTGATTTTACCAAACGCCCGCTGCTGAAATGCGTAATCGCCAACCGCCAGCACTTCGTCAATGATCAGCACATCGGGTTCGAGGTGCGCCGCGATAGAAAAACCCAGACGGGCGTTCATGCCACTTGAGTAGCGCTTGACTGGCGTGTCAATGAACTCCGCGATACCGGCAAACTCGACGATGTCGTCGAATTTCTGCTTCACCTCGGCCTTGCGCATGCCCATAATGGCGCCCTGCAAAAAGACATTCTGCCGCCCCGTCAGATCCTGATGGAACCCGGCTGACACCTCGATGAGCGAGCCAATCTTGCCTTCGCTGTGCACACGCCCTTTGGTCGGCTCCATCAACTCGTTCAAAATCTTGAGCGTGGTCGACTTGCCAGCACCGTTTCCGCCAATAATGCCGAGTACCTCGGCCGGCTTCACTTCAAACGAAATGTCGGTCAGGGCCCAGAAATCGCGCTCCTCCAGCTCCGGACGTTTCTGGCCGGACAGTCGGCGCGCAACCGATGGAATAAGTTCGCGCAGCGAATCATGTACGGCGCCGCGGCGAAAGCGCTTCCAGACTCGGTCGAAAACCAGCGTGGTCTCCATGCCTCAGGCCATTTCCGCAAAGTGTGCGGAACCCCTTCGGAAAATGCGCAGCCCCACATAGAGCGCCACCACGGACAATGTCGCCGCATAGCCGAGCATCCACGGGGACCACACCTCGACCAGGCCTTTGCTGCCAGGCATCGAAAGAGGCTGCAGCAAATTGTGCCCACGTACGACCGCGACATCCATGCCCTGAATAAACGGGGAAAGCGGAAGGCTCAACATGATGGCCCCAAATTTTGCCCCCAGCATTTGCGGCTCGAAGAACACCGGCGTCGCGAACACACCGAAGTTGAGCAGCACCTGCACGATATACTTGACGTCCCGGTAAAACAGATTCGCGCAACTGAGCATCAGGCCGCAGCCGACCGTGAACGCAATGAGCATGGCGAGCAGTGGCAGCGCCCAGAGAATGTTCCACGTCAGCGAGAATCCAAGAAAGGGCATGAGGATTGCCACAAAGACTGAACCGACGGCCAGGTCGGTTCCTTGTCCGACCACCGAGGCCAGCGGCAGCGACTCACGCGGAAATTTGACTTTCCCAATGAGGTTTGCGTAGGCCAGGATGCTCTGCGTGGCCGTGGAGAGTGCCACGGAAAAGAATGACCAAGGCAGCGCCTTCACCAACAGCGACGCGACACCGGAGCTCTGAGATTCCGTTCCCGACAGATTGGCAATGACAATGCGGAACACCAGGCCCGCGCCCACAATCAACACGGGCATCAGCAGCGCCCAGGCAAACCCCATCACCGCCTGCGTGTACCGCACGGTGATATCACGCAAAATGAACTGCACGACCAGATCACGGGCCTCCCATAACTCGGCGACGATCCTGGCCGTCGACACCCGCTTTCGCGGCGTGTACGCAGATTCCTCCACGTCAGTTGGTGGGAGAACGGTACTACTGGCTGGGGGAATGCTCATGAACCGTGGTAGAGAGCAAAAAAACGAGGGGTACCTTGCACCGTTGCCCGGTGTGTCCGCACCGTGTGAATCACGATAACTATACTTGAATTGGACGAGTTCCGATGCCCGCCGTCACTGCATCAGCGCTCGGACTTCGTCAGCCGGCACGCTGTCGGCAATACGACGGCGTGTCTTGAACCACTCGTAGGCCACCAGCGCGAGCCGCGCTCGCTCGGCGTGGCCCTGCAGAAAATGTACGCAGCGCTCGGGAATTTCGTCATAGGAGCAGCTTGGCACATGCTGTTCGAACTCCGCCTCCCGCGCCTCCTCCGGCAACCGCTCGTGCAACACAAACCGCCGGTTCGACAACAGGTGGTCCAGCCGGGCAAAATCGGCAACGTGCGTCGCCGGATCGTCGACGGCAAACATGCTGAGTACAATCCGGGCGCGTGCAATGGTCCGGTCAAGCTCGGCGCCGCGCAGAGGGCGCTCGTAGGTATACACCTCCAGTTTCACCCCGGTCTCGCGTATCCGGTCCAATACCGTGCGACGACGATCAGTGACCAAGCCGACGAACAGGACGTCGATATCTTCGGCAATCACTTCGTGCTTTGTATTCGCCTTGAACACCGACTCGTAGTATGGGGCGTATCCGAACGGCACGAAGTGATACGGGATACCCAGATTGGCCACGTATCGCTCGTCGGTGCGAGTGTACCCCCAGATTTGCAAGGCCCCGCGCATCTTGAACCGCCACTCCTCGTTGTCGCGCCAGCGCGCCAGTCCCAACGGTTCGGCGTTGTAAAAGATATATCGCGCCGGCATGTACTCCGGGTAAAAATGATTCCAGAAACCAATGTGCAGGTTCGGGGAAAATTTTACGCGCGCGCGCGCCAGGAACCCGGTACCGGAACGCACAACGGTCGGAATGCCGTGACTCTCCAGCGCTTCCGCCAATGCCTTCGCTTTGCGGGCAAAGTCGGGCCACGCGTAGTACACCACCACTCGTCGAGTGCCAGGCAACCGGCCGGTGGCGACTGAGCAAACCTGAATCATTTGCAGCAGGAAAGCCTTGCAAATGCGACGGACGGCGGCGAGGACCATGGCTGACCGCGGCGAGGCAAGGACATTGCGGGGAGTGGCCAAGTACGTCGCACTCAAGGAGCGGGGGGGGGCACGCGCCGCACATGGAACACATTCAGCCCAGTGGTCCTGACGATTTCAAATGCGGTGCCTACTTCCTCTCGCATCGGGCTCGGTATGCCCCAGACATTGTCCGGCGCTGGATTCGTCACGATTGCCTGAATGTCGGCTTGGTGCAGCCGTTCCAGCACCTGTGACGGCGTGAGCGCGCCGGTCAATAGCGCCTCTTCGATGTTATAGGTGTCATACACGTACGGTTTGCCCGCCAAATAGCAGAGTGCGGGTTGCCCGCAGATTGCGTTGCCCTTGATTGAGCGCAGAAACTCGATGTCTGCCCGATAGGTCGCAACTCTGGCCTCCAAGGGGAAGTGATTCAGGTTGTGCGCCACATCCCGGAACATGAATAAGCCAGCGGCGCCCAGCCAGCAAGCGACGGTCGCCGTAGATAGCCACGGGCGCAGTTGGCGCGATTGCGTCGGGTTACCTCCGCCCGTTTCGCCCGAGCCCGTTCCAAAGGATGTGCCAACGACCAACGACGCACCCAAGGCAATCGCAATCAGCGAATCAAAGAAGATGTTGACCGCAACTCCGCCGCCGCCGGAAAAGAAAATGGCTATGGGAAGCGAAAGCAGCACGAAGCCGGTCAGCAGGCGGCGACGATGTCCAGGTGGCAGGGTCAATACACCAGCCAGTGCGAGTACGAACCCAAATGCGTTCGCGGTGAGATAGGGGATGGTCGTGTTGACAAGACGTCCGAATGCATACGTGCGCGGCGAGATCAAATGCCGCGGCCATCCTGCCCCGCCGACCAGCGCACAAATCAGGTAGCCCGCTGCCAGGCCCAGGAATGCTGTCGTGACGGTTTTCACAAACGCCCGACGACTATCCAACAGCGCCGTGACCAGCAACGCAGCCGGCACCGCCGCAAGGTTGTGTTTGATAAACCCCGCAAAAATGGCTGCCAGAACCGCGGTCTGGTAACCGACTGTTGACGGCTCGCGTGCGCGCACTGCCAGAAAAACTCCGAAGGCGCTAACGCCCTGCGCGAATTGCTGCGGGTCGGCGACCGCCACCCACTCATTGGCCTGTGTGCCCATGACGAAGGCGACCGCCACCAACGCCGCGATCCCACCCCAGGTGCCCCGGAGACAGCGGCCAATTCCGGCAGCGCTGCCGAGCAGGAGCAGGAGTCCCGCAGTCGAGAGCAGTCGGCCCGCCGCCACCATCGAAGGCGTGAACTTGCCGACCAGCGCCACCAACGCAAACCAAAGTGGCGGATAGTTGTTTGTCACCAGTTCGCCGGACGCCTGGTACGGGGAGCCGGTTTCTGCAAACCGAAGCGCGAAATACGCGTTCCACCCTTCGTTGTAGTCCAGCGGGGCAACGAATGCCGCACGCCGCAGTCGCTCAACGATCAATAGGCACGCGACTGCGCCGAACAGCACCAGGATGGCTCGCGAGCCACCGTCATAGCGGGACGACGGCGGCTGGTCAGCAGGTCGCGAGAACCACGCCTCGCTCATTTCCGAATGCTGTCCTTGCCCGCGCGTTTTTCAAATTTGTCAGCGAGCGTGCTGGCATACTCACGCTCTCCCTTGCCCGTGTAGATCTGGCGGGGCCGCGCGATCTTCTGCTCCTTGTCGAGAATCATCTCTTCCCATTGGGCGAGCCAACCCGACACACGCGCCACGGCAAACAGCACCGTGAAAAAGTCGGTCGGGAATGCCATGGAGCGATAAATCAGCCCCGTATAGAAGTCGACGTTCGGATACAATTTGCGTGACACGAAGTAGTCATCCGACAACGCGATACGCTCGAGCTCCAGCGCGATCTCCAGATCCTGGTCCATACCCACCTGCGCAAACACATCGTCGGCCAACTTTTTCACGATGCGCGCGCGCGGATCGTAGCTCTTGTACACGCGGTGACCGAAACCCATCAATCGGTCCCCACCCTTGCCACTCTTCACCGATTCGATGAATGCCGGCACGTGCTTCTTGTCGCCAATCTGTTTGATCATGCGCAGCACCGCTTCGTTGGCGCCGCCGTGCAACGGCCCGAACAGCGCCGCTATACCCGCTGCCACGGCGGAGAACGGGTCGACCCCGGACGATCCCACCGCACGCACCGCACTGGTGGAACAATTCTGTTCGTGGTCGGCGTGCAGAATGAACAACACTTCCAGTGCCTTCACAAATACCGGATTCCCCTCGTACTTCGACTCCGACATGCGGGCCACCATCGAGAGGAAATTCTCGACGTATGACAGGTTGTTGTCCGGATAGATAAACGGCAGCCCCTTCACGTGGCGATACGCAAACGCCGCAATGGTGGGCAGCTTGGAAATAAGGCGAATTGTGGAAATGTACCGCTGCGCCGGATCATGAATGTCCCGCGCCTGCGGATAGAAGCTGGAGAGCGCCGCCGTCGCGCTGCACAACATCGACATCGGGTGCGCGTCATAGCGGAAACCCTCGAGAAACTTGCGGATGTTCTCATGCACGTAGGTGTGGTACGTGATGTCATTCACCCATTTGTCGTATTCGCCCTGCGTAGGCAGTTCGCCGTTGCGCAGCAGGTACGCCGTTTCAAGGAACGTGGCATTCTCGGCCAGCTGCTCGATCGGATATCCGCGATAGCGCAGGATGCCCTTGTCGCCGTCGATGAACGTAATCGCGCTTCGACACGATGCCGTGTTCATGAACGCGGGATCGTAGGTGAGCAACCCAAACTCCCCGGCCTCGGCTTTCACTTTCCGCAAGTCCATCGCCCGGATGTAGGTATCCCCCTCGGGACCTTCCGTCACGATGGGGGTGCTATAGCGCTGACCCGTGCGTGTGTCACGCAGTTCGAGCGCGCTGGTGGCGGTGGACTCCGTCGTCTGTGTCTCGGTCATGTCGCTGGCTCCAAAACGTGTACTGCAGCCTTCCGAATACGCGAAATGTACCAGCGCGAACGGGTGTCAGCACGACACGTGCGGATTGCCATGTCGGCGTACCGGAAACGTGACCGTCCTCGCCCTATATTGGTCCTAGGCCTACCGGGGTTCGCCTCCTTCATTTCGTCACGTACCGCCACTCCATCCATCCATCCATGTGCGGCATAGCGGGTTTCTGGCGCCCCTCCGGGTCCAGCGCAGACGTTGCGATGCGTGCGCTCACCCGGATGACCGACGCGCTGGCCCATCGGGGGCCCGATGCGGATGGGCAGTGGGTCGATGCCGACCGTGGCATGGCCTTGGGCCATCGGCGCCTCTCCATCGTGGACCTGTCCCCGACTGGAGCGCAGCCCATGCACTCGCAGTCTGGCCGGTTCACCATGGTGTTCAACGGCGAGATTTACAACTACCGGCGCCTTCGCGATGAATTGATCGGTGCCGGTTTTTCGTTTCGGGGTACGTCCGACACCGAAGTCATGTTGGCTGGCTTTGAGGCGTGGGGACCGTCCGCCACCTTGCCGCGACTGGCCGGGATGTTCGCCTTCGCGGTCTGGGACGCCGCCACCGAAGAATTGTGGCTGGCGCGCGACCGCATGGGAGAAAAGCCTCTCTACCTTGCTCAGTTCGGCGGTCAACTGGCGTTTGCCTCCGAGATCAAGGCGTTCCGTACCCTGCCAGGATTCCCGCGCGACATCAATCCTGCCGCCCTTGGCGCGTTGCTCCGCAATGGCTACATCGGCGGAGAACAGTCCATCTATCAATGCGTCACGCGGCTTCGGCCCGGGTCGTACAGTGTGGTGAGTGCCCGGGGCGGTCCGCCGCAATTGCGCACGGCCCAGTATTGGAACGTCTTGCACGAGTTGCGGGCTCCCGACAGCGGAGTGGCTCCGGTCAGCGATATCGACGCCACCAATGCGCTGGACACGTTGCTGACGGAAGTGGTGGGCGATGAGATGGTGGCCGATGTGCCGGTTGGCGCATTCCTGTCAGGCGGCATTGACAGCTCCCTCATTGTGAGCCTCATGCAGAAAGTGGCCAGCCAACCCGTACGCACATTCACCATTGGGTTTCGCGAAAACGCGTTCGACGAAAGTCCGTTTGCGCGCGCGGTGGCCGATCATCTGGGCACCGCACACACGGAAATCATGCTGTCGGCCAACGACGCGCTCGCGTTCGTGGAGCGACTGCCAATTATTTTCGACGAGCCGTTTGCCGACTCTTCGCAACTGCCCACGCTGCTGGTGTCGTCGGTCACACGACAACACGTCACCGTGGCCCTTTCCGGCGACGGTGGTGACGAACTGTTTGGTGGCTACTCCCAGTACACAAGCCCCGACTCGGTGGGCCACCTGATTGAGCGCGTGCCCCGCGTGCTGCGCGGACCCCTCAGTGCTACGTTGAGCGCGGCGCCGCACGCGTTGGTGAATTCGGTATTGAACCGAGGCAGCTCGTGGGCCCCGAATACCCGCGCACGTCTGCTGCGCGAGCTCCGCATCAGTTCGCGGGCCAATTCGTACGAAAGCCTGTTGGCGAAATGGGTGTCGCCTGCCGACATCATGGCCCCACACCTCGCGGGCGCATCCTCGGCGACGGTGCCCGATTCCGAATGGCCTCGGGCAGCCTCCGAGCCCGAAGCGCGCATGGCGTACGACATGCAACACTATCTGCCCGACGACATCCTGGTCAAAGTAGACCGCTCGGCCATGGCGTGTTCGCTCGAGACGCGCGCGCCGCTGCTCGATCATCGCGTCGTGACGTTTGCCGTGCAGCAGCCCCTGTCGCTCAAAATTCGCGACGGGCGAGGCAAGTTTCTCCTGCGCAACCTGCTGTCGCGATACATCCCGCAGCCCATGATTGACCGGCCCAAGCGGGGATTCGCCATTCCCGTCAACGATTGGTTGCGCGGTCCGCTTAAGGACTGGGGCGCGTCAGTGCTGGCCAACGATGCCACCCTGCAGGAATGGTTTCAGCCCGCAGTGGTGTCACACATTTGGGCGGCGCATCAGCGCGGTGCAGATCATGCCGAGCGATTGTGGCCCGTACTGATGGCGATGCAGTGGTTGCGTGCGGAGCGGCACTGAAACTCGCCGTTCCCGCAGTGGCCGTTACGCTATTCAGCCACCGGCAACCGCAAAGAAAACCTGAACTGCGAGCCGTGATCGACGCGCGATTCCGCGCGCAACTCGCTCTGCATCGCCGTCACCAGCTTGTGGCAGATGGCCAATCCCAATCCACCCGTGTTGATCGTGGTGCCTGGCGCACGTCCGACATCACTCACGGAGCCAAAGATGTCCGTTAATTCGGATTCGGGCATGCCCTGACCGGTATCCTCCACGACAAAGGTCAACACATCCGGTTCCGCTTCCTGCTGTACCATCACCGTCACCGAGCCAATGGTCGTGAACTTGAGGGCGTTCGTCGCCAGGTTGAGCAACACGCGATGAATGGCCGAGACCTGCCCCACGCGTTTGTCCAGAGGCGGGCTGCTGAATCGCAACGACACCCGGCGTTCCTCGGCCAGCGGCTGTAACACGTCGCGTACCTTGCGTAACACGTCGGCTACCGAAAAGGTGCGCGGTTCTTCGCCAAGCAGCCGTGCACCGCCCCGAGCCAGATCCATCAGGTCGTTCGACAGGCCCGATAGCCCAAACGCCGCGCTGTACACCAACGCCAGATGACGCTGTTGCGCTCCTGTCACAGGGCCATTGTGCCCATGTTGCAAACGCTCGACCAGCAACAAGATCGCATTGAGCGGCGAACGCATATCGTGTGCCAGTTCAATGAGCCGGTGCTGGGCCTCGCGCCCCGCAAATTGTTCGCCAAACCGAACCGCCACGTCGCCGCGTAATGCAACACTGAGCTGCTCAATGGCCGTGACCACGGGCAACAGGTCGTGATCGAGCCATTGTTGCCGCGCGCGCCCGCATAACAGTTCGTGCCGCAGCGCTGACAAGAGGCCGGGTGCTTCCGGGGTCCAGGCATACGGCGCAAAGTCGCGGACGGCTGCCCCGTGTGCGCAGGCGACAATGGAATCCACCAGCACGGACAACATCGCACCGGAGTCCACCGTGCTGCCGTGGCGGGTGGGAGCAAGCGTTCCGGCCACGCGATACAGCACGCGTTCCAGCCCCGCCGACATTTGTTGGCGCGCATAATCCATGCGCAGCACCCGCGTACTGGCGGGAGTGTTCATGGTCAGGGCGCGACGAGCGACGTCGGCGAGTTCGAAAGTCGAATGCGACGGGCGGTGCGCATTAATCGAGTGCGCCCGACAGGGTGTCGCGCCGGAATCCGTGTTTCTCCATCAACCGGTATAACGTCGTGCGATCAATGCCCGCCAGCCGCGCCGCCTTGGACATATTCCCGCCGGCGCGCGTCGTCAAACGCCCGAGGTATTCTTTTTCGAAATGCGCAACGAGCTTGTCTTTGGCTGTGTGAAACGCCTCGTTCATAATCGCGGCCGGCAATCCGGACTCCACGCCCGCCACCGCGCCTTCGTCGTACACGGGAATGTCATCGGGTGTAATGCGGCGGCCTGGTTCGGTAATGACGGCCAGATGTTCAATGACGTTCTGCAGTTCGCGCACGTTGCCTCGCCACGGACGCGTTTGCAGAAATTCGATGGTGTCGGACGTCATGGTAGGAATGGTAAGCGCGCTGCCCCGATGGCGTTCCCACGACCGCGTCAGAAAAAACTCGGCGAGCAGCGGAATGTCTTCCACGCGCTTTCGGAGCGGCGGCAGTTTGATAGGCACCACTCGCAAGCGATAGAACAGATCTTCGCGCAGAATGCCGTTTTGCACGGCTTCCTGCGGATCGCGATTGGTGGCCGATACAAACCGCACATCCACCACAGCATCCTGTTGCTCGCTTCCCAACCGACGCACCACGCCATCCTGCAACACGCGCAGCAGCTTGGCCTGCAGCGGCATGGTCATTTCCGTGAGTTCGTCCAGAAACAGCGTGCCGCCATTGGCAATTTCCAGTAACCCCTGCTTGTCACGGTCGGCCCCGGTGAACGCGCCCTTTCGATAGCCGAACATTTCCGACTCGAGCAGGTTTTCCGGCAACGCGGCGCAATTGATCGGCACCAGCTTGCGGTTCGCCCGGCGGCTGTGCTTATGGATGAATTGCGCGATCATTTCCTTGCCGGTGCCGCTTTCTCCACTAATCATCACCGACGCGTCGGTCCCGGCCACTTTCTGCGCCAGGTCGACGGCCTTGCGAAACGCGGCCGACGTGCCCAGCAGGGCCATGGGATCGACCGGGGCGGGTTGGCTGAGGAGTTGGGGCTTGATGTCCCGTGCTTCACGCGCGGCGTTCACCGCGTGCGCCGCTCGCCCCACCAGTACCTGCAGGTGCGACGCCGAAAACGGCTTGGGCAGGTAATCCCACGCGCCGCTTCTCAGGGCCTCAATACTCGAGGCCACGCTCGGATTCCCCGTCATCACCACCACAATGCTGTCCTTATGGACCTCTAGCGTGGCTTTGAGGATATCCATACCCGTGATGGGACTCATGTACAGATCGACCAGCACGATATCGAAGCGCCGGCGCCGGACAAGCTCCAGCGCCTCTTCGCCGCGACCAGTGGCGGTCACGTTGTGCCCATCCATCTGCAGGACCGAGGCGCACCCTTCTCGGAGCGTCCGGTCGTCGTCGACCACCAAGAGCCTGAGCCCCGACGACCGATCGGCGGAGGGGACGGCTGGTAGCGATTCGGGGCTAATGGTTTGCGTCATGAAAGGGATGGATGGTCGGTCGGCCAAACGGGCTTCGCGTTTCGCTTGGGTTGCGTGGTCGTCCAGATGTTGCGGGACCCGGAACCATGTGTTCCGGGTATGTGACCCGCGACACGAAAACTGCCGTTCCTAACCCCTCCAACGTCGGATTGTGCATGAGGCTGTCTGGAGCGACTGTAAGTAGATCGCGGTAGAAGGCGTGTCAAGCTGCAACGTAGCTCCATCTCTACAGTTACCGTATCAAGAACGCCACAACCCCGACTTCGTAACATCCTCGTGTCGCATCCACGCCGCAGTGGATGTAGCCTTTCCTGGGCGCAGAGCGTTGCCCAGATTCAACGCAAGCGTTGCATACGCGCCCACATAAGCCCCTTTTCCAGCTCGCCATGTCCAGTCCTTCAAACCACCCCGTCACCGCTGCCACGGCACCAGTCGAGGTCTATGCAGATAATGCGGAGCTTGCCAGCTGGACGCCGTCTGAGGCGCCGCCACCGACCACTGGTCCCAACATCCAGCGGTATGTGTCGGCGCTGTATCGCTTCAAGTGGCTGATCATCGTCCTCACGGCCATTGGCGGAGCAACCGGGTATGTAGCGACGCGCTTCGTCGAGCCCGAGTACGTGGTGGAGTCGAACATCACGGTGGACATGAATGCCTCGGACAACATGCGAGGCGGGCCTATTCAGGATGAAGGGTCATTGGACAAGACCAGTTGGGTCGACCTGCTGCGGTCGTATTCCGTCCTCGACCCAGTGACGCTCAAGGAACGCTTGTACCTGACGTTGGATCACGACGCCGACTCACTGGCGTTTCGCGATTTCGGGCTCAATCAACAAACGAACCTGATCCCTGGCGACTACCTATTGAAAATCGACGGCCGATCATGGCAGCTCGTGACGGCCAACGGCTTACCGAAAGATTCTGGTGCGGTGGGAGGTCCGATTGGGGAAGAAGTGGGCTTCCTTTGGCAGCCGACCGCGAGCCAGCTGGCCGGGCGTACAGAAGTGCCATTTACCGTGAAGACGCCGCGCGAAGCGTCGTTGGAGTTGAGCAGCAGAATCTCCACGACCATGGGCGCTGGAAAAATGCCCTTCCTGAAGGTCTCGTACTCCGGGAAGGACGGAACCAAGTTGGCCTCTACACTGAACACGCTAACGGACCGGTTTGCGGGGGAAGCGTTCGCAATGAAGAAAGTCCGCGTCTCTTACATGGCGACTCTGCTGGCGGGACAGCGGGAGTATGCCAACGAGGCCATGCAAAAAGCCGAGCGCGATTTGGAGGACTTTCGCGTGCGGACGGTGACCGAGCCCAATGAACGGCAGACCGTCGTCGCCGGTGGTCTGGCCATGACCACGCCTTCCGTCTACAACGAGTTTTTCGGAATGAGCGTCATGATGCAGAACCTGCAACGGGACCGTGGCAACCTTGAGGGGCTGCTCAGTGCCGCCAAAACCAACAAAACGGCACTCGCGCCCGAGGCCATCCTTTCTATTCCCTCTATCAACACCGACCCGGCCGCTGGGCCGCTCCGTCAACGCCTGGGTGAGCAGAATGTGCGCGAACAGGAGCTCGCAAAAATTCGTGAGACGCGAACCGACGTCGAACAGCTCACGGCGATGGCAATTGCGCGTCTCGACACGGTCCAGAACGCCACGTTACCGCGTGAACTCGAGGCCTACATCGGGCAGCTGAAAATCAAGGAAGCGGCACTCGCAAAACAACTCGCGGCCAGTGGCGCTGCCCTGCAGGACATTCCGAAGCGCACCATTCAGGAAGCACAGCTGGTCCGCACGGCGCGTGAAGCCGAACAGTTATTCTCGAGCCTCGACATGGAGACCCACCGGGCAAAGCTGGCCGAGTCGGCAACCATTCCGGATATCATGGTTAAAGATCCGGCCGTTCCGCCGCTCCGTCCCACCAAAAACACGGCGCCGATCCTTATCATTGGCGCGGTCGCCGTCGCATTGCTTTTGGGGATTGTGTTGGCCGTCCTGCTCGATCAGACGGACAAACGCTTCCGGTACCCCGAGCAAGCCACGAACGATCTGGGTCTCTACATTTTGGGTGTGGTGCCCGTCATTGGCGGCAAGGGCCGCCGTGGGGCGGAACAGGCCGCACAGGTGGTAGAAACGTTCCGATCCATCCGCATGAATGTTCGCTACGCGACCGAACCCGGTCGCGCGCTCACCCTGACCATTACGAGCCCCGGACCGAACGACGGCAAATCGTTAATCTCGTCCAACCTGGCCCTGTCATTCGCGGAGGCCGGCGCCCGTACCTTGTTGATTGATGGCGACATCCGGCGCGGCGAACTGTCCAAGACCTTCGGCACGGCAAGCAAGCCCGGATTGGTGGAGTATCTCGATGGTTCGGCCTTGATCGACGAAGTATTGCAGCAAACGGCATCGCACCCCAACCTGACGGTGATTCCTGGTGGCGCGCGCCGTCGCCGTGCCCCCGAATTGCTGGCCACACCCAAGCTGCCGCAGCTCATCGCGCAACTCGGGCGTGAATACGACGTCATTATTGTCGACTCGCCACCATTGGGCGCGGGCTTCGACGCATTCGCGCTGGCAACCGCTACCGGGAACATGGCCGTCGTGCTTCGCGCCGGCGTGACGGACCGCAAGCTGGCCAAAGCCAAACTCGCCACCGTCGACCAGTTGCCAATTCGCGTCGTGGGGACGGTGCTGAACAGCATCAAACTCGCGGGCGCCTACCAGTACTACTCGTACTACCAGGACTATGCCGCGCAGGACGAAGTGACGCCGCCCACACCGCGCATTTCATCCAAGGGCGAACGCACCGACGTCACGATACCGGCTACACGCGGTTGATCGTCACAGTTCGGCTGTCGGTGTGACAGCCGAACCAGAGCATCGTCCGTGCTTAGACCTTGTCGCGCCAGCTTTTGCCATCACATTGTCGCAGCCTGCAGGTGAGGGACCAACGCAACAGCGTCGTGGAGTCAGTGTTACGGTTGAGTTCAGCGCGGTGCAAAGGTGCCGTGGTTCTTCCGCTCCCAAAGGCGTGCGCTTGTGACGGGGCCGCCTGGTCACGTATCAACTTTGAAAAAATCCGCGCCATCCCTGCTTAAACCATCGGAAGTAGTTAATCTTGTCTTTATCGATCAGCCAATTACCTAAGGCGATGCAAAACAACGACATAGCCAGCAGAGCTCGCTCAGGCCAAGCCGCCTCGACGCACGCTCAGGCCGGACGTGCGACGAACCCGCGACGTCCGCACCGTCCTTGGAGTGTCTTTTCGCTGATGAGCGCGCGGTCGCAGAAGGTCTTGGCGTGCTGCACTCTCGCGGCGGCGCTCAGTTTCGTCGCGTTTGGCTCGACTCATGCACAGGATACTGCCGTTGGTTTTGCAGCGAAGCGGATCGATCTCCAAACGCGCCTCAGTGCCCGGGAGACCGAGCTTGCCACCGCGAAGCTGAGTTCCTCCAAACGCCGCCAGGCGCAAGCCGAAATTGCAACTCTTAAGGGGCGCCTGGAGAACGGTGATTTCAAAACGGGCGATCTGCTGGTCGTCACCGTCGACGTCGAAGCCTTGCCACGCGTTGACACGGCCACAGTTCGCGATGGGGGGCTGATTTCCATCAGCCGAGTTCCGGACGTGAGTGTCGCCGGGGCCTTGCGGTCGGAAGTTGAGGAAAAGGTTCGAAAACACGTGGGGGTTTATTTCAGAAATCCCGACGTGCGCGTCAATTTCACCACTCGCATCAGTATCGTTGGCGCCGTGGGTCGAAAAGGGTCGCTGAACGTGTCCCCCGATCGGCCCATCGCTGAGCTGATCACCCTTGCTGGAGGCGGCCTGCCCAACGCCAAGACCGATCAGCTGGAAGTACGGCGGGCGGGCCGGACCGTATTGTCCAAGGATGCGTCAAAGAAGGCCTTGGCGGACGGACTGACCGTTGAGCAGGCCGGCATTCAGAACGGTGATGAGGTTGAAATTCCTGGAAAGCGTGTCATCACCTGGCAAGGCGTCACACAAACTGTTTTCCTGATTTCATCGCTGACGTTTGCGTTTATTCAAATCTTGCAGTACTACTACTCCGAATAACAGATCCCGAGATCGATGGACGCGCACCTACCCCCGTTAACCGCAGGCCGAATTCCGCGACCGACACCAAGTCGGGCGCGAGCGGCGGTTACGTCCACGACGCTCCCAATGCCGGACCCGGACGGGTTCCGTACCAAATCTGCGTCCCGCGAAATTCGCCCCGTCAACAATTTCGACGATTTCACGCCCAATCCGCGCTCCGAAACGGCTGCGCGTGTCTTCAACTTTGTGGTTGCGTTCCTCATGCTGGTCGTGGCGTCACCCATCATGCTGCTGACCGCCATTGTCATACGGCTTACGTCCCGCGGTCCCATTTTTTATACCCAGACACGGGTTGGACTCGATCGTCGCTGGAACCGGACCCGTGCCCTTCGTGAGCGTCGCAGTGAAGACCTGGGTGGCTCGCCATTCACGATTTACAAATTCCGCTCCATGCGGGTCGACGCCGAAGCCAACGGCCAAGCAGTATGGGCAAGCCAAGACGACGACCGGGTCACGATGATCGGCAAGTTCATTCGAAAAAGCCGCACCGACGAGCTGCCGCAGTTGCTCAATGTACTGCGGGGCGAAATGAACATCGTCGGTCCGCGCCCCGAACGCCCCAGCATCTTCGTTCGCTTGCGCGAGAGTATTGAGGAGTACCCCATTCGCCAACGCGTCAAGCCAGGCATCACAGGCTTGGCACAGATTAACAACAAGTACGACGAATGCCTGGACGATGTGCGCCGCAAGGTCGAGTACGATCTGCAGTATCTGCGAAACCAGTCCATCGCAGAGGACATCAAGATAATGATCCTGACCGTACCTGTGATGATTTTCCGCATCGGCGCCCATTAGTCACGGGCCACGCCGACGACCGGCTGTGCAATAACAAAGGTGCCTTGCGGCACCTTTTCTTATTTTGCGGTCACCTCAAGCATAAAGTGTGTCTTACAATGTCCACAGAATCGCATTTTGCGTCCAATTTTTTCTGAATGCGTGACTGGAAGCACAAACGGAAGAGCTCGGCTCGGCTAGAATCCCGGTGCGCCATCGTTGTCGTCGAACCAACCTCAGCAGTGGAGGTGCCGGCGAATTTCCTGAGAATTACGAGCTGTGACGGCCCTATTCGTCGCTCGTATAAAAACTGAGACGGGGCACCTTCCCGCCTCATTGGATTTCTCTGTGCCTCCTTCCGGAGGTCAGCGACAACGGCAAACCCGGCGAAAGCCGGGGACGCAAAGCCACGAAGCTAAAGCGCGCCGCACTGCGCCATGCTGGTCGGGTTGCCGAACGACTTTCCCTAGGACCCTCAATGTTCCGCAGCAACGCAACACGGTTACAGGCCCTGATTTCGTCGGGCTTGCTACTGCTCACCGGCGCATGCACCGACGCCGGCGAAACCACCCTCAGCCCCGCTTTTGAACCGAGTGCGCCGAGTTTTAGCGCCGCCGCCGCCGCTGGCACCGCTTTCGGCGTGGCCGCAGTGGATACGACAATCACCGTGGGAACGACCCTCAGGCTGTTCTATTATCAACCGTCGATTGTGTACCAGCAATCCGGACGCAACAAGGTCGCTGTCACACCGCTTTGGGTATCGCGCAATAAGACCGTGCTACCAATGTCCCAGACCTCTGGCAGCTATGTAAATCTGACGGCGAACTCCGTCGGCACGAGTTGGGTGGTTGGCTGGATCACGAAGTATATCGATTCCATCAAGGTGACCGTTGTGGCAGTGCCTACGACGCCAACACCGACGCCGACACCAACGCCAACACCAACACCGACGCCAACGCCAACACCGACGCCAACGCCAACGCCAACGCCAACGCCAACGCCGACGCCGACGCCAACCCCCACGCCAACGCCGACACCGACGCCGACACCGACACCAACGCCAGCACCGACTCCGACCGGCTCCCCGTCCTACGTCGCACCAACGGCGCCAGCCACCGTTTCCACGACGTATCCCTCTGTGACAGGGACGTCGCGTTTGGTGAATGCTGGGGGCGACCTGCAAGCAGCCCTCAACAGCGCGCAGCCTGGGG
>Ga0105047_10000118_pt1 | contig 108033 bp, 91 predicted proteins | sample MAT04_FD_78384 | JGI IMG/M metagenome (GOLD analysis project Ga0105047, IMG submission 78384) | Freshwater microbial communities from Lake Fryxell liftoff mats and glacier meltwater in Antarctica - MAT-04 (megahit assembly) | ecosystem: Environmental > Aquatic > Freshwater > Ice > Liftoff... | reverse complement strand
TCCCGCCTCCACCGCCAACGTGTGGCCCCGCGCCGGATCGGCGGCGAAACGCTCGCGCAGTGTTTTTGGGGGCGCCGAAGCCGACTCCTCGAGGCGTCGCCACTCGGGCCATTCACGCCGGTCAAACCCGAATCCCGGAGCGCCGACTGCCCCGGCTGCACCCTCCGCTGCCGCCGTCATGAGGGACCGCCGCCAATGGACACAGAGAAACGAGCGGTGAACTGACCTCCCGGCGCCACAAATGGCGTCTCATCGGTCGACAGGGCCCCCACCGGCGCCGTCATCGGTTCCATGCATACGAACCAGTTCGACGGTGAGGTGGGAACGGGGGCGTATACCTGCGCCCATGGATAGTTTCGATCGAACTCGACGGTGAGCCGGCGGCCGCCCCCTTCAAGAGCCAGCCGACGGTCCCGACCCAGCCGGTAGGCGTCGTCGAACGTGCGCTTTCCGAGAGGATCGTGCTCGGCAGCCTCGCGGTTCGACGCCCCCGTGGGCAGTTGCTGCTCGTCGAGCACGAGATGATCACGACCCGGGAGGACCAGTCGGGTGTCGGCCCGTTTCATTCCGGGGAGACGCAGATACGGATGCCAGCCGAACGCCACGGGCACACGCCGTCGGCCGGTGGCACGCACGGTGGTGGCGATCACCAAACGGGCGCGAGGCAACCCCGAGCGACCGCGAGGCGCCGGAAGTATGCGTTCAACCCGTGCCTCCACCTCCACCACGTGGGCGAACGGAAATGCCGTCATGAGGTCGTCTCGGTCGGCGAAGTCGAAACGGGCGACGACCGCTGCCGCTTTGGCATCAGCGGCCACCCGCAGCACCTGCCAACCCGACTCGGCCGTGAGCACCCCGTGTATCGGGAGTCCGTTGCCGTCGGGATGCCAAGCCTGGGAGTGAGACAGATCGACGCTCGCACCCGCCGCTTTGTATGTGGTGCTGCGAAGGCGATTGGCCCAAGGGTGAAGGATCGGGATGCCGGTGGTATGGCCCTGCGCGTACCCCTCGGTTCCGCCGAACGACAGGTACTCATCGCCTTCGAACTGCAACGACGTGGCCACCATCCCCAGCCCCGGAAGGAACGTAGCTTGGAGGCCTTCGGCGGCGAGCGTGACCGATGCCCACGAATCCACCACACCGAGGGTGACCGCTGGTTGCTCAGGCACTGCGCTCCTTCATGGTCATCTCCGGTTCAGGTCGCACAGCATGACACCCTCCGCCCCCTCGCCGAGACCGAGTCCAGACCGGCGATTCGTTGACCGTCGGCAGGGCTCGCGGTAGGGTCGCGGTCTCGGCGTCCTATCCCGAGGGCGTCCTGCGGTGCTCGCTCTCCGGTCCGCCGACCTGTCTTCTGATCCGAGGTCCGTCGTGTCCCAGTCCCCCTCCGCGGTGCGTGCGTTCCGGACCACGAGTCGCCGCACCCGTTCACCGTCACGGTCTTGGTCCCCGTCACGCTCCCGGTGCCCACGCGCCATCCGACGCATCGCCCTCGTACCGCTCATGGCCCTCGTTTTGGTGGCGGCCTCCTGTGTTCCCGGCCTGACCACAACCGTGGTGGTTTCGGGCCTCTACAAGCCCTGGGACATGGCCTTCGCCCCCGACGGAACCCTCTTCTTCACGCAGAAAGCACAAGGCATCTACGTGTCGGTGGGCGGGGTCGCGCAACAACTCACGGGGGGCCCCACCGACTTCGTGTTCCAGGGTGACGGTGGCGTCCTCGGCTTGGCCCTCGACCCCAACTTCGCCGCTAATCGCCGCCTCTACGTGTCGATTCTCAGCAACGCCGTGGAGCCCTACGACGAACGCATTCTTCGGTACGAGGTGTCACCCGACAATCTCACCCTCAGCGGACGAACCGACATCCTCACCGGGATACCGACGGGACCGGCCGGCGTGCCGCTCACCGGCCTCGGCTCCCACATCGGCGGACGTATCCGGTTCGGTCCGGATGGCTACCTCTGGGTCACTACGGGCGACGCGCTGACCGCCGCCACTCCTCAGGACCCACAGTCGCTCGCCGGCAAGGTGCTGCGGATCGATACCAGCGGCGCTGGTGCGCCGGGCAATCCCGGCGGAGCCTTCCGCAGCGAGGTCTACACGATGGGCCACCGCAACGTGCAGGGCGTGGCGTTCCGTCCGTCCGATGGCCAGGCCTTCTCCGTCGAGCACGGCAACGACTGCGACGATGAGGTGAACGAGCTCACCCCCGGCGCCAACTTTGGGTGGGACCCCGTGCCCGCCGAAGGGGTGGTGCTCGAACCCCCCTTCGACGCCATCGGCTACTGGTACGACGCGCCGATGACCGACACCGTCCGGCACCCCACCGCCACCCCCGCGCGCTGGTCGTCGGGTTGCCCCACCATCGCTCCGTCCGGAGCCACCTTTCTCTCGGGTGAGCAGTGGAGCTCGTGGGACAACTCGATCGCCATGGCCGTGCTGAAGGGCCAGCAGGTTCGTATCGTCTCACTCGTCGACGGGAACCCGCCGGTGGAATGGACGGCCGTCACCGACCAGAACCGGCTGCGGTCGGCGGTGCTCGGCCCCGACGGCGACCTCTACCTGTGCCAGGACCTCAACACGGGCACCGCCACGATCTTCAAGGTGCACGCCGGCCTCTGACGGCCCGAACCCCCATCACTTCCGATCTGGGGGTTCGAGGCTGAGGGGGTCAGGCGCGGAGTAGCAGGCAGCCGCCGAGCGGACCGCCGCCGGCGCCCACCACGGCGGTCTGCGGTCGACCCGATGGTCCGCCCTTGTGCCGCACCTGACGATCGCCCCCCCGACCCCACAACTGCGTGCAGGCCTCGTGCAGGAAGCCATACCCATGCAGCCTTCCGGCCGAGAGCTGGCCACCATGGGTGTTCAACGGCAACTCACCGGAATCGAGCGCGATGCGTGCGCCGCCTTCGAGCCACGGACCACCTTCGCCGTGGCCACAGAACCCCAGCGCTTCGAGCCAAGCCAACGTGATGAAGCTGAAGCCGTCGTACAGTTCCGCGATATCGACATCCGCCGGTTTGAGATCCGTGCGCTCCCACATCATCGCCGCCGCATCACGCAACGCCATCGTGGTGAGGTCGTCGAACTGGTCCCAACTTGGGCGGCCTCGCAGTGCCGTACCGACGGCTTCCACGTTGGCCGCCGGGTGGTCGATGCTGTCGGCGTGACTGGCCCGGCTCACGATCACCGCCGTGCTGCCGTCGGCGGGGGCGTCGCAGTCGTAGAGACACAACGGCGTGGAGATCATCCGCACCGAGAGGTAGTCGTCCATGCTCATCGGGTCGGTGTAGATGGCGTTGGGGTTTCGGGCGGCGTTCCTTCGTGACGACAGGGCGATCTGGCCCAGTTGCTCACGGGTGGTGCCGAACTCGTGAAAGTGACGTTCAGCCATCATGGCGATCCAGATGGCTGCGCTGGGGGCGGCAAACGGGAGGGTCCATTGCATGAAACTCGACGCCCGGTACATGCCCCCACCCCCGCCGCCACCACCCATGGTGACCGAGGCGCGCCCCTTGTCGCCCTGCGCGCTGGCTTCCCACACGGTGCGGAAACAAAGCACGTGATTGCACAAGCCAGTGGCCACGGCGCAGATGGCATTGATGACCGAACCGAGTTGCCCGGGGGCTTCGAGCCCCCCGGAGAACCAGTTGAGGTTGAGCCGGAGGGCATCTTGCACCTCGGTGACCCCGACCCCACTGAAGCCGGGGGGAATGTCCTGATTGCCGGGATACGTGGCGAGGCCATCGATGTCGGCCGGCGTGAGGCCGGCGTCGGCGATGGCATCGAGCGCCGCTTCGATGCTGAGGTCGAGCGGGTCGCGGTAAAGGCGCCGGCCGACCGCACTCTGCCCCACCCCGGAGATGATCGTGGTGCGCTCGAGACGGCCCTCGGGAACGGGCTGGCGGGCGGCGGTCATGCCGGCACCTCTCGTCCGTCGGAGACCGCCACGGGGACCAGGTGGGAATCGTCGGCGACCTCAGGCTCAGCGGGCTCGAAGAGCGGCAACCACACTTCGTAACCGTTGTCGTTGCGGTGTTCGAACACCACTCGTACCGGCATCCCGATCCACACGGCGTCCGGTTCGATGCCCACCAGGTTGGTGGTGAGCCGAAGGTCCGCCTGCTCCGGGAGCTCCACGATGGCCACCACGTAGGGCGGGTCGAACGTCGGGATCCAAGGCTGATGGTTGATCGTGAACGTATGCACCACGGCCCGGCCCGACGCCGCCTCCACGGCGATGTTCCGGCTCAGGCAGTTGGGGCACACTGGCGATGGGGGATGGATCCAGGTGCCGCAGTCGGCGCAGCGCAGAAACTGAAGTTTGCCCTCCGCGCCACCACGCCAGAAGTGTTCGGTCTCGGGGGTGACGCGAGGCAGGATCCGAAAGGCTTCGCTGAACTCGGTCATCGGACACTCATGGGAATTGTGGAGCGGGAGGCATCGAGTCGTTCATCGCTGACGTTCACGTCAGGTTGTCTAGCACCGACCGAACCAGAGCGGCGCGTAGGGTGAGTCGATGGCTTGGCCCTTCCTCCCGTACTCGCCTGCGCCCGACGTGGTGCTTGTCGACGTCGGCGCCGCCGACGACCTCCCTCCCCGCTGGCGCGAGATCGGCGAGCATCTGTCGGTGATCGGCTTCGAGCCGGACACCCGAAGTGTGGCGGCACCCGGTACACGCCTGATCCCCGCCGCCGTCGGCGATCCCGGTCCGGCCACGCTCCACCTCACCCGGAAGCCTCAGGTGTCGTCACTGCTGGCCCCGAACCGAGACGTTGTCGACCGTTATGCCGATGCGGCCCGCTTTGATGTCGTCGAACGAAGCCCGATCGACGTGCAGCGTGTCGACAGCCTCATCAACGAACGGGTCGACGCCATCAAGGTCGACACCCAGGGCACCGAACTCGCCATCCTCGCCACGTTCGGTGCGCTCCTCGCAACCGTGTGGGCCATCGAGGTGGAGGTGGAGATGGTGGAGATCTACCAGGGCCAGCCCCTTTTCGGCGAGGTCGACCTCTTCCTCAGAGACGAAGGTTTCTTGCTCGTCGACCTTCGCCCCTACCGTTGGCGTCGGGCCGACGTCCCGTTCCTCGCGCCGGCGGCGGGTGGGGAGATCACGTTTGCCGACGCGCTCTACCTACGCGATCCCGCCACGTTCGACCCCGTCGCCCCCGACGACGTGGTGCGCGGCGCCGGACTGGCGTGGGTGTTGGGGGCGCCGGCGCTCGCCCACCACGTGATCACCACCCATGCGGGCGTGCTCGGAGCCGACGCCGAGCCGATGCTCGCCGCCATCACTGCCCGCCACGGGGCCCGCCGACCCATCGACCGGCTCCGTCGTCGGGCGGCCAAACAGCTGGTGCAGATGGCGACCACCCTCAGCCGTTGAGGTAAGGCTGGAACACGGGCTCAGTCGTCGTCGGCGTCCTGCTCGGACGCGTGCTCGCCGGCGAGGACCGCCAATCCGGCATCGAAGCCGCGACGGGCCTGCGGCAACGCTTCGACCGCGGGCAGGATGCCAAAGCCCGGCTCGGACAGCACGAGCGCCGCGCACACTTCTTCCCACGTGGCCCCTACCTCGGCGGCGAGTTGGGCGTGGCGGCGAATCCCCTGGGCGTTGCGAGCCAGCACCATGCACACCAACCGGATCAGTTCGTGGGTCTTGCGATCGAGGGCTTGCAACGAGTCGATCGCTGCCAACCAGCCCCGTTGGGCTTCGTGCAGGGCGGGGAACACGGCGTGAAGCTCCGCCTCGTAGCTGAAGCTCCATTCATCGTCGGCCATCGGGTCCTCCGGGTTGTGCCACGCGCTCCGGCTCAGTCCTTCCGGGCGAGCACACGGTAGGTGTTGCCGCCACCGGTGTTGCGCATGAAGAGGTCGAGCAGGTTGTCGGCAATCACGGCACCGATGAGGAACGGGATTCCCACCACGAACGCCGCCCCACGTTTCATGCTCGCCCCGGTGCCACCCTCGGGACGCCACGGAAGTTTCGACACCGGTGCCGAGCCGTCGAGGACGAACCACACGGCGGCGAGCAGATCGACCGGTTGCTCCGCCTCTCCCCGGTCCTCGGTCACGATGGTGAATCCGCGAGCCTCCAACGCCTTCTTCAGATTGCCGATGGGCATGAGGTGCTGATGCTGCGGCTGGAACCACGGGAGCCAATAGCCACCCAGCAGGCGACCCCAACGCGATTCGGGGTCGGGAAGTTCGATGAGGAGATGTCCTCCCGTGCACAAGGTGGTGGCCGCCGCATCAAGCTCATCGAACGGCTCACGAGTGTGTTCGAGATAGTGGTGCATCGACACGACGTCGTACTCGCCCACAAGCTCTTTGGCGAGCTCAGGGAACATCCCGCGATAACTGTGATCGATCCACCCTCGACGCGCCGCCTCCTCAATGCTCTCGCTCATGTCGAGCCCGTCGAACACCGTGTCGGGCCAATGCTCTTTGGCCACCAGACAGAAGTGCCCGTGGCCGGCCCCGACGTCAAGCCAACGTTTCGGCGTGGCGTGCGCCTTCACCGTCTCGGCCCGCCCGGTGTAGGGGCGGGATGACGCGCCGAAGATGAACTCCAGTTGCTCGCCACCGATCCCGTCGTAGAAATCGTTGTAGTAGAAGTCGAGCCCTTCGATCGACAGCCGAGGGTTCTGGAAGATGTGCCCGCATTCTCCGCACTCGTCGAGCACGAACTCCCCCGGTTTGTGTTGCAAGCGGTCTGGCACCCGGATCCGCTCCGTCAACGCCGTCGAATCGCACCACGGGCAGGTGGTGCGGCGGGCCTCGAAGAACCGCTCCGTACCGGCGGCGAGCAGTTCGTCGTAGGCCGGACGGCGCGCCGCGTACGTGTCGACCTCGGCCGGGGAGCGCCACGACGAAGACGCCGTCGCCCACCAGTTTCGGGCATCGTGCCACACCCGGGTGACCGTCTTGGCGGTGAGATCTCGGGGGGTGAGACCTCCGGTGGTCCCGCCGAACACCATCTGCGGTTGCAACGAGTAGGCGGCCACGGCCGCAACACCCCACGGCGGGTTCGCACCCAGCCCCGCCCAAAGCCCGGCCACTTCGACTGCCTGCACCACCAACGACGCCGGCGCCGCGCCGCCGTAGACCGCCCGAAGAAAGGCCCGGCGCTGTTCCAACCGGTCGTCGCTCGCCCGCAGCGCCGGGGCCACAACCACATCGCATGACGTGGGCGCGAACCGTTTGAGGGTGGTGATCATCTGGAGGTACTGCACGGGATCAAGATCCGTGAGCTCATCGTCGCTGATCTGGGCGCGCCCCAGCACCTCGGCCCGCACCACCGTGGCCTGAAAGGCCCCTCGCCCGGGGGCCAACCGATTCGATCGGTAGGTGCCCGGGTCCACCATCCTGAGTGTTTCCAAGGCGCGATCGACCGGAAGGTCGGCGGGCACGAGATCAACGACATCGAGGCCGTTCGTTTCCGCATGGGCGATCGCCGCATCCACGATGTCGGGGGTGACCGTCACCCCGATGGCGTTGACCACCTTCCACGCCGAAGTTCCTTCCGTCGCGGCCCCCGCGGTCCGGGCGAGGCGGGCGAGGCGCTCGGAGTGGCGCTCGGAGTGGCGCTCGGATTGGCCAGGGCTGGCGTGGTCGCCCAGCTTCGTGAGCCGACCAGCCCGCCGTCGGAGCCGGATGCCGTTGGCCACCAGTCCCACGACGTAGAGCTTTGGGAGTAACCGCCAGAACCATCCGCGATGCGACGGAACGATTGCTGACGTCGATGACCGGGACGACGATGACCGGGACGACGATGACCGGGATCGGCTCATGGGTGAACTCCAGGGATGAGGGCTTCGAGGTGGGACGCCGCCGACGCTGCGCCGCCCGCCGCACGGAAGGAGGTGGCGATGCGATCGGCGGAGAACCGGAACGACGGGTCGGTGAGCACGGCGTCGACCGCGTTGCGCAGGTCGTCGGGTCGGACCCGGGCGAACTTCACCCGGATGCCGGCACCGGCGGCCACCACCTGCGCCGCGACCACCGGTTGGTCGTCACGGATCGGTGCGACCACCAGAGGAATCCCGTACGCGAGCGTCTCGCACACGGTGTTGTGGCCGGCGTGGGACACCACGGCGGAAACGTGCGCGAGCAGCGTCACCTGGGGAACCCGCCGACACACCAGGACGTTCGCCGGCACGCCGGCCGGGAACATCTCTGGCGGCGCTACCACCACGGCCCGATAGGGACCATCGCCGAAGGCGTCGACCGCGGCTCGGAAGAATCGTTCACCAGCGTCGGTGCTTACGGTGCCGAGCGACACCAGCACCAACGGTGCCGGCTGTTCATGGGCCTCGGCGGAGATCCACTCCCAGGGAAAGTCGTCGTGGGTGGGACGGCCGGCGAAGGCAGGGCCCACGAACGCCACCGGAGATTCGGTGACCAACGCTTCTCCCACCAGTTCCGGCGTAGTGAACGCCACCACGAGTTGGTCGGAGAATCGGAGAGCCTGTGGGGTGGCGTCGTAACCGGTGGCACCGTGCGCGGCGGCGAACGACGAGAGGTGATGATCCGACCATTCCCGGAGCTTGGGCAGACCGCCGAAGGGGTCGACCAGATCGGCCGAGGTGGTGGCGCTGGTAGCCCAGGGAATCCCCCGCCGACGAGCGATCAACGCCCCGGCCACGGTCTGCTGATCGACCACCATCACGTCGGGCGCAAACGCGGAAACAGCAGCGTCGACCCCCCCAACCATGGCGTGGGCCAACGGGCCGAGGAAGTCCTCCCAGAGGAACTTGAACGCGGCGGCGCCGCGCAGACCCTGCGAACGCAGTTCGATCGATCCGACCAGATCAGCCGGCAGGTCCTCCCCCGCCGGGATGACCACCGCATCCGGCGGCAGCAGCGGGCGAAGGAAGCCGGGGTAGCCACACCACGCCACTTCGTGCCCTCTCGCTGCCAGCTCGGTTCCCACGGCCACGGTGGGGTTGGTGTGTCCCGTGAGCGGCGGCACAACGAACAGAAACCGGCTCACGGCAGCGTCTCGCTGGGCAACGACGCCAGGAACGGACCGAGCAGCGATTTCACCGTGTCGGAGCCTTCCATGAGCAGGGAATGGGTGTACTCGGCAAACACGTGGAGCGTGCAGTGCGGGAGCTCGGCATCGAGGTCGCGCGCCCGGTCGAGGATGTCGGAGTGTTCGCCGTAGAGGGCGAGAGTCGGCACCTGCATCGACCGCAGGGCGGCGGTGGGGACCGGTTCCACGGCCTCCAGATCGGCCAGCATGGTGGTGTCGTAGATGAGCGCTTCCGCGTTCTTGGCCATGCGATTCAGCTTGCGGCCGCCCTGCTCCTCAAGCCAGTCCTTCACGCCCGCCTCGTCGAGCCCGAACGCCGCCAACGCCAGCGATCCCGCCATGTGGTGCCCCCACCCTTCCACGGCGAAATGGGCCTCGACGAGCACCAGTCCCGCTACTCGGTCCGGGTGGGCAATGGCGAAGGCAAGGGCGACCGTGCCGCCGAAGCTGTTGCCGAGCAGGACCACCGGGTGGGTGATCTCGAGCACGTCGAGCAGCGCGAGGAGGTCGGCGACCGCATCGTCGACGGTGTAGCCCGTGGGCGGTCGTTCGGAACGCCCGTGCCCGCGCAAGTCATACAGCACCACCTCATGGTGCAGCGCCACCGGGTTGGCGAGGGTGTAGTAGAGGCTCGACAGGTTGTCCATCACCATGCCGTGCAGCATCACCACGGTCTGGGCGCCGACCCGCTCGTGGCGCGTGCCAAGACGTTGCACATGGAAACGGAGGCCGTTGGCCACCACGTCAGCCATACGCCACCTCCTCGTTCTCCGCGCCGACCGGCTGCGGTGACGGGGGGGCGCCGCGAAACACGGTCTCGAGGTGATTGACCACATCATCACGGGCGTCGACGTGGATGCTGTGCCCGCCGGCAAACACCCGGACTCCTATGGTCGGGCAGACCCGGCGGAGGCGAGGCACCATCGCAATGGCAGCGGAGCGATCACCGAGCACAACGGTGGTGGCGTGCGGGAATCGGCGGAGGTCGTCGTCGGTCACCTCCGGCTCACTCGTCAACGAACGCCGGATCTCCTCCACGGGCGGTCCCATCGCGGCGGGGCGCCGACGCACCTCCGGGGCGAGCCGTGCCGTTTCCTCCCCCGCGGTGCGCCACCACCAGGCCTCACCATCTGCCTCGCCATCTGCCTCGCCATCTGCCTCACCATCGCCCCGAATCGGCGGCTCGACGAGCGTCAGGGAGGCCAGATGTTCGCCATGATCCACGGCGTGACGGATTGCCACCAGGGCGCCAAAGGAGTGGCCGACGAGGTGGAACCGCGCCAGCTCGAGATGATCTACCAACCGAGCGAGATCCACCGCTTGCGAGGTCGACGAATGATCCCCGTCATAGGGTGGGTCGGAGCGACCGTGGCCGCGCAAGTCGTACAGCACCACCGGGCGATCCTTGGCCAGCAGGGGTGCCGCCGTGAAGAACCACGAAGCCACGCTGCCGGTGAACAGCCCGTGGGCCATCACCACCGGCACGCCCGCGCCCTCACCGCCACCTAGGCGCATCACATGCACACGCCGACCATCGAGCGAAACGAACGTCATCGCTGTGAGGTCCCATGCCGTGCGGCCGTAGGCGGAGAGGACATCGTTCAGCTCGCGTCGAGCGACGCCGCGACAAACGTCACCAACGTCCCCACGGTCATGGCGATCAGGTCGTCGAGCTCGGTCTCGGCCAGCCACGCAACGAAGTCGACCCGTTCTCCGTACCGTTCCGTGAGCTTCTCGGCCAACGTCACGAACTCGATGCTTTCCAGTTCGAGGTCGTCGCTGAACGACGTGTCCATACCGATCTCGAGATCGAGGAGATAGTCCTCGCCCACGATCTCCGCGATCATGGACGCGACATCGGCGAGCACCAACGGCCGATCAGTGGCGGTACGGGCGGTGGCGGTACGGGCGGTGGTGTCAGCGGATGAGGGTCCAGGCGACAACGTATTCCCCTTCAGTAGTTGAGATGGTGGTGGTGTCGATCCAACGGTCTCCGACTCGATGGCGGGGGCCATCCACCTCGGAGATCGCGAATCGTTTGGGCTGGCCCTGAAGGCCAGTGCCTGCTGCCTTGGCCGCCGCCTCCTTCACCGCCCAGAGCCGGGTGAGGACCAGATCCCGTTCGGCTTCGGTTTGATCGCGGCCCGAAAGCAACAAACCTCGCTCGGTGTCGGAGAGGGTCATCGCGGCGAAGTGAGTCTGGCGGGGGGCGACCCGTTCGATGTCGATCCCCACGGCGAGGCCATCGGGCTCACCGGCGATGGCCACCGCCAGCCACTCGGTGTGGGCCAACGAAACCGGGACCCCCACCGCCTCTGACGGACGAACCACCGTGGGTTTGCCGGCCTCGTCGTGCTCCACGCCAACTTCGACGGGAAACAGGGGGCGACGATCGGCAGGGTCCGTTGATCCGTGCCACAGGGACCGGCGCACGGCGTCCTTGACGGCGATCCGGCCGAGCAACCACGATCGCTGGTCGTGGGGCGTGCGACGGTCGTACTCGGCGCGCTCGTCGGCGTTGGTGTACCGCCGCATCATGAGCTCACGCGAGGCCGAGGATCGCCACCGTTCGCGCACGAGCACCCATCCTCCCCGGTGTTCCTCGCCGAGGTCGTAACGCTCGGGATACCGCAGCAAGGGCCACACGACGTCGTCGCTGTCGAACCGTTTGTCGTCCCAGTCGGTGATCCGGCACCAGACGGCCCCGTCCGGTTGGCGCAACTCCATGTGACTGCGCGCCACCTCCTCGGTGAGGCGGTCGAACCACACCGTGCAGGTCATGGGCGTTCGAGGGGCGGGGGGCGGGCCGTAGAACTCCACGCTGCCCACGCTCATCGGCAGTGCCAACCGATCATGGTCCACCGCTTGCATCACCCAGTAGCCCATCAACTGGCCGGCGTTGTCGAGCAGCGAACCCGGGGCATCCGGCGCCTCGATCACGCCACGAATGCCGTTGTCGGCCACACCGAGAATCTCGGTGATGCCTTGATAGGACGGTCCGTGGAACATCCATCGACCCAGGTACAACTCGGTCGCGTCGACGATGCTGGGCCGATCGTTCGCCAAAGGCGTGGATTCGGACGGGGGCGGCTCGGGGTAACGCTCGGCGAGCCGAACGGTGCCCCGTGCATACCCTTCAAGCACGACCTTCACGTCGATGCCACCGTCGGGGCGATCCTTGCGGGTGGCCTTCACCACCACCTCGATCGGCGGTGCCGCAGAGGTCCAGCGAAGCGCTCGAATATCGGTGATGGCCACCGCCACGTGATCGGGCACCAACGCTTCCGCTTCGAACGTGAAGAGATCGAGCATCGCGGTCATGGGCACCACCGGGAAAAGATCCGACTCGTCGTTCCAGTGTTCGGGCTGCCGGTAGAAACAGTGGTCGAGCAACCAGGGCATCGTGGCCGTGGACACCTCCATGGTCCGGACGTGTTCGTCGATCGACGATCGCGCCGCCGGGGCGAAGGCGTCTGCCGCCGTAACCGCATTGTCCGGCGCGACCGCATTGTCCGAAGCGACCGCATCGTCGACGAAGGGTTGTCCGCCGGGTCCGGCCGATGGTGTCGTGCCGCGGAGCAGCGCCATCACATCCTCCGACGCTCGGCGCGCCTCCGCCAGCACCCCGTCAAGCTCTGCCAGCAAGGGATCACCGGTGCGTCGCAACGGGTGGTGGTCGTCGACGCCTGACCCCCCGACGCCTGACCCCCCGACGCCAGACCCCCCGAAATCCGACGACCCGGGGATCGATTCGATCCCGCCGTTCCTGGGAGCAACCGTGAGGCCGGGCAGTCGGATCCACGGCGCGCCGAGGTCCAACAGGATCTCGTTGCCGCCCGACGGAGATGCGGCCGTCGGCGCCACCAACGCCGATCCATCACGATCGAGCAGATCGAAACGTACCTCGTCGAGCCCTTCGGTCCACAGGCCGGCGAGCACCCGCCGAAGCTGGTCGAGCCCGGCACGTTTCGGTGTGGTAGCGGCGATGCTCAAGATGGGCGTCTCGCGCAACGTGTCGTCGGCAAATGCGGTGAGGCTTCCGACCCCAAGTTGCACAACAGCACGAACACCGTCGGCGTACAGCGCCTCGAGGAGGGGTCGAAAGCGGACCGGTTCGAGCAGGTGCCGTACGGCGAGGTCGCGCACGTCGTCGGGTTGGTCCGGGTAGGGAGCCACGGTGGTGGCGGACCACAACGGCACGACCGGCGCTTGCAGCGGCAGCCGATCGAGGTGGCCGCGAATAGGCGTGAGATAAGGCTCGAACATCGGGGAATGAAAACCCGACCGGAACGGAAGTTCCTGGGCGAGCACCTTGCGCAACTTTCCCCGCTCCAGCGCCGTACGCACCGACGCCTCAGATCCGCAGATGATCGACTGATGCGGACAGTTGTCGTGACTCACCACCACATCGGGAAGACCATCGATGAGCTGCGCGGAGACGTCGGCGCCGCATCCCATGGCCGCGAACAGCACGCCAGGCACTTCGAGGGTGCCGGGATCGATCGACTCGATGAACTGATCCACCGTGTGGGGCGGGATGAGCTCACTCGCAATCATGCCGGTCCACTCACCGACGCTGTGGCCAGCGATCCGCCCCGGGCGAACGCCGAGGTGGCCAAGCGCACGGTGGAGCAGCCGGCCGACGGCCACGATGGCGCGCCCCTGATAGCCGAGATGATCAGCACCGCCGAGGTCGATCGGCTCGTGGTCGAGCCATTCGGCGATGTCGGCCACTCGTGGATCAAAGGTGGGCTCGACGCCGGGAAACAAGAACGCCACGGTGCCACCGGCGGCCCCGAGCTGCGGTGCTGGAGAGAACCACACATCGTTCCGCCCGAGCCAACGGCTGCCCTGGGCCACCACCTTGCGCGCCAGCGCCAGTCGTTTGGGGTTGGCATCCACGATCGTGAGGCGTGCCGGACCCTGAGGCAACGTCCCACGGAACCGATGACGAGCGAGCACATCGTCGAACGACCCATCGAGTTGCTCGAGCAGGGAAAGAGCGTCCGGGCCCGCGAAAACCCACACGGTGTCCGCGGGAGCGGCAGGCTCACTCGCACGCGTCGGCTCTGCGGGAGCCGGCGCCGGGGCCAGCGCCGTCCCCATCGGAACGAAACGACCGACTGCCGCCATCCCCGGGGCTTCGTCGATCACCACGTGGGCGTTGATGCCGCCGAATCCGAAAGCGTTCACCGCCGCCCGACGAACGGTGTGCTGCGACGTGCGCAGCTCCCAGGGTTCCGCCGTGTCACACACGCGAAACCGGGTATCGGCAAGGGCCGGATGGGGTGTGTCGACGTGCAGGGTTGGCGGCAACACCCGGTGGTGGAGAGCCGCCACAGCCTTGATGAATCCGGCGATACCGGCGGCAGGCATGGCGTGTCCGATCATGGACTTCACGGAGCCCAACACGGGGGCATCGGCATCGACGCTGCCGGCGCCGCCGAAGAACGCCGCGAGGGTGGCGAGTTCGGCTGAGTCGCCCGCCGGCGTGGCGGTTCCGTGCGCTTCGACGAGTCCGATCGTGGCGGGATCCAGCCGCCCGGCGTCGGCCCACGCCCGCTCGAGCGCCAACACCTGACCTCCGACCTTCGGCTTCATGAGCGACGCGTCGCGCCCGTCACTCGCCACGCCGGTGCCGCGCACCACGGCGTAGATGCGATCCCCATCGGCCTCGGCGTCTTCCAATCGTTTCAACACCACGACGCCGGTGCCCTCGCCGATCAGCAAACCGTCCGCCTCCCGGTCGAACGGACGGATCCGCTGACGAGTGCTCAGTGCACCGAGCTGGGTGAACACGCTCCAAAGCGTGACGTCGTGGCAGTGATGGGTTCCGCCCGCCAGCATCACGTCGCATCGCCCCGAACGCAGCTCACGCACGGCATGATCGATCGCCACGAGCGAACTGGCACATGCGGCGTCGATCGTGAACGCCGGGCCTTGCAGGTCGAGCCGGTTGGCGATGCGGCTCGCCGCCAGGTTCGGCACCAGGCCGATCGACGCCTCCGGGCGCTCTGGTCCCACCGCGTCCTGAAAGGCCACACGCACTCGTTCGAGATCGGCTTCCGACACGTTCGGCAACACGTCTCGCAAGACCGAACTGACCTGGTTGGCCACTCGAACTCGTTGGTCGATCCTCGCCAGACCAGGGGTCAGGTACCCGCCACGGCCCAACACCACACCGGCGCGCTCGGGTCGGACCAAGAGCCGATCCGGCCCGCCCCCATCGTCGATCGCCGCGGCGGCAACCTTGAGGGCCAGCAGCTGGTCGGGCTCGCTGTCGGCGATCGCCACGGGCATGATCCCGAAGGCTTGGGGATCGAATCCGGCTCCCTCCTGGATGAACCCACCGCGTCGACAGGGAAACCGGTCGGGGCGCGGCGGCTCCTCGGGGTGTGCACCGAAAACCGCGGCATCCCAACGGTCGGTCGGCACCTCCGTGATGGCGTCGACACCGGCGGCGACGTTGGCCCAGTAGGTGGCGAGGTCGGGTGCGCCAGGGAACAACGCCGCCATGCCGACAACCGCAACGGGAGAATCGACGAATGATCCGTGCATCATGCGACGGAAACCGGTCGGCCGAAGGCCGCCGGGAAGCTCCGCATGAACACCACCTGCGGTTCGTGTGCACCTGCCCGCAGCTCCTCGAGCAACAGCGCGACGCCCTCGTCCTGACCGACCAGGCCGATACCTCGCCGCGAGTACTCACGCTCGAGCTCGGCCGACACCATGCCGCCTCCCGCCCACGGCCCCCAGTCGACGCTCAACACCACAGGACCCTCCGCGCGGCGATGGGCCCGGGCCAACCCGTCGAGCGCATCGTTGGCGGCGGCGTAGTCGACCTGCCCGCGGTTGCCGAAGACACCGGCGATGCTCCCGAACAACACCATCGTGGTGGCGGGTCCGATCGCCGCAAGTAGCGTGCCGGCTCCGCACACCTTGGTGTCGAACACGCGGGCAAAGGCGTCGGGGCTCTTGTCTCGCAGGAGCCGGTCGTCGAGCACACCCGCCCCATGCACCACGAGGTCGAGCCGACCGAACTGCTGGCGCACCATCCCCACCACACTCGTGAGGGCCACCGCATCACACACATCGACGGCGACGTAGGTGGCGTCGACGCCGAGGTCGGCGAGTTGGGTCATCGTTGCCCGCATCTCGCGCTCGGCGAGTGTCCGGTGTACTGACGTCTCGATTTCGGCGGGCACTCGCATGCCATCGGCGATGAGTGCCTTCCGGATCTGCGTAGCGTCGGTGGCACCGGCCAACGCCGCTGTTTCTTCCGTGTCTGGCATGGGAGTACGCCCAGCGAGGACGACGCGGCAACCCGTCTGGGCGGCGAGAGCGATCGCCACCTGTGCCGTGATACCCCGTGCCCCTCCCGTGAGCAGGGCCACGCCGTCAGGGCCCGGCAAGCGGCTCGTGTTTGCCCGGACCGGGGGGTCCACCGGGGGTTCGACCGAGGGTTCGACCGCCGTGCCCCCCCCGAGATCGGTTTGTACGATCACGATCGCTCGGCGGACACCACCATCATGGGCCACCACAACGGGACCATCGAGCAGCAGTTCGGCGAACATCGCCTCCGCCAAGACGCCCGGGTCGGCCTTGGCATCGAGATCGACGGCGCGCACGACCACCTCCGTGAACTCACGGGCCGCGGTCTGCAACATGCCCGCCACCCCTGCTCCGGCGCGGTAACCCGTGTCCCCTGGGCCTTCATGGGGGGCGCCCGTCTCGGATGCGGCATCGGAGGGCGAGCCCAACGAGAACTGGCCGCCGGCAGCGGTGGCCGCAAGGATCCATGACGCCCCACCAACCAGCGCGCCGCGCACCCTTGGGTACAGCTCGCGTGCGGTCGCTCGGCTTTCCGGCGCGATCGCCCGCAGGTCGATCAAGCCGTCGACCTCGAAGACCTCATCGACGTCCTCAAGTTCTGCGGCGTCGGCCCCGACCACCCGCACCGACGCTCGTTGCTCCTCCAGGAGGGCGGCCACGTGCAATGCCACCCCTCGCTCGTCGTCGACGATCACGAACTGTCGGCCGGCGAGGACCGACGGCGCGAGGACACGAACCCCGGGTGCATCGACCAGTCGGGGCACGAACCGCAACGACCGAGACGGCACCGCCACATCCTCGGAGGACGCCGGCCCGCCATCGGGGAAGGCCCCGCCGACGGCAGCGGACTCGGCATCGTCGTCGGTATCGCTGCGCTCCAGGATCCACCCGACGATGCCGTTGATGGTCTTGATCTGCGCCAACTCTTCCACGACCGACTCGTCGATCGTGTCGCCGTCGGCGCCGGGGAGCCCCACCCGGTCCGCCAGCTCGCCGAGAATCTCGATCCGTTTGATCGAGTCGATGCTGAGGTCTGCCTCGAGGTCGAGATCGGGGTCGAGCATGTCGAGTGGGTAGCCGGTTCGCTCCCCGACGATGGCCAGCACGGCGGCGCGAAGCTCTTCGGCCGACAGCACAGAACGGGCAACCGGCGACTCTTGTGGGGAACCAGTGGTGGCGGTCAGAACGCCGACGGGCACCGCCTCCTGCTGCATTCGAGCTGACGACTCGATCATCGGAGGGAAGACCGACATCGCCTCCGCCGGCGCACCGAGGTAACGGAGCATCACTTCGCGTTGGGTCGCAACGAGCTCTCGCATCCCCCGCAGGTACTCCACCACCGACGCATCCTTTTCCGGCGTGCGGACGGCGAGGCCGCCGGCCGTGCCGCCGACCCCCAGGCCCGCCGCCCCTCGGGGCACCTCGGTGAACGGGCGCAGGCCACCAGGCACCACGTTGCCATCGCGAGTTCGAACCAGATGACCGTTCAGAACCCAGCTCGGTGGGGACAGCGCCGGCACACGGAGATCCACCAGAGTGGCCCGTTCCCGGAACAACACGTCGGTGCGCACCGCGACACCGAGGGTGGCCAATTCCGCGACGGCCAGCAGGAGGCGACGGAGTCCGGCGTCTCCCGAGGAATCGGTCGCCACCACGGCATGGGGCCGATCGCCAAGGATCTTGCCGACGAGTTGGGAGAGCACCCGCCCAGGCCCGCACTCCACGAAGACACGCGCTCCCGCGTCGTACATCGCCTCGATCTGCTCTACCCATCGCACGGGTTCGGCAACCTGTTGCGCCAGCGTGGCGCGGATCGCCGCCGCATCGGTGGCGTAGGGAGCTGCGTTCGTGTTCGACCACACGGGGAACCGCAAGGCGCCGATCTCGACGTGGTCGAGCTCGTGGGCCAGAGCGGTGGCGGCGCGGGCCACCACCCCCGAATGGAACGCGCAGGCCACGGCGATCGATTTGGCCGCGATCCCCGCTTCGGCGAGCGCTGCCACCGCCGCCGCAACTGCATCCGTCGGACCGCTGATCACCGACTGGGTCGGCGAGTTGCGGTTGGCGACCACAACGCCGGCGACGGAGCCGCCGGCGGCCGCGAGCACGGCGTCGACGGTTTCGGGTGCCGCCGACGCCGCCGCCATCGTTCCCGGATCGTCGCCGGCGGCGGCGAGGATGGCCTCACCTCGTGCCGCGCTGAGCCGCACGAGGGCCGCTTCGTCGAACGCGCCCGCGACCGAGAGCGCGGTGAGCTCCCCGTAGCTGTGCCCTGCGGCAACGTGCGGTTCAACACCGAGCGATGCCAACAGTTGGGCCATAGCGGAACCGGCGATCCCGAGAGCCGGCTGGGCCACCCGGGTGTCGGTGATGGCCGCCTTCTGGGCGGCCGTGCTCTCGCGTGAGAACGCTGCCGGCGGGTACATCACGTCTCGCCACGGCGCCCCCACTTCGAGGTGATGATGCAGCCAAGGGAACGCCACGAAGAGGTCGGCGAGCATCCCGGGGCGTTGGCTGCCTTGTCCGGGGAAAAGAAACGCCACCGAACCCTCCGAGGCGGCGGAAACGTTCGGGCCATGCTGGCCATCCACGAACACGCCGCTCTTGTGGGCCGAGCCGGCAATCGCAAACTCCAGCTTCTGACGGAGGTCGGCGATGGAGTCGGCCACGATCGCCACCTGAACAGGGCCGCTCCCTTCGCTGCACACCGTGAAGGCGACGTCACGGAACGAGACGGTGGCCCCGGCGTCGTGGGCATCGTCGAGCCAGCGCTCCAACGCCATCAGCCGAGCCGAGGCCGACGCCGGATCGACGGCTCGAACCAACAGGAGCTCCGCCGGCCAGACATCGAGCCCTTGCGCCGGAGCGTCGTCGGCATCATGGCGGGCCAGGACGGCGTGGAAGTTGGTGCCGCCGAATCCAAAGGCGGATACACCCGCCACCCGTTCGACGGTGGTCCATGGCGCGGCAGTGGCGTCGATCCGGAACGGACTGGCATCGGCGTCGTAGGCCGAGTTCGGATGTTGCACGTGGAGCGTGGGCGGGCGGATGCCTCGGTACACGGCGTTGGCCGCCTTGATCAGACCGGCCAGACCGGCGGCGCACTTGGTATGGCCGATGTTGCTCTTGACCGATCCCACCGTGGTGGCCGCCACGGTGGCGCCCGCCTCAGTGAACACCTCGGTGAGGGTGGCCAGTTCGGTGCGGTCGCCCACGACCGTCCCCGTGCCGTGTGCTTCCACCAGACCAACGGTGGCGGGATCGATCCCGGCGCCGAAGTAGGCGCGTTCGAGCGCTCGTTGTTGACCTTCCTTACGAGGCGCCGTGAGACCAAGGTGGCGGCCATCCGACGAACCGGCGACTCCCTTGATCACGGCGTAGACGCGGTCGCCATCACGTTCGGCGTCGGCCAGGCGCTTCAGCACCACACAGGCGACGCCTTCTCCGAGGGTGATGCCATCGGCGTCGGCGTCGAACGTGCGACACCGACCCGTTGGCGACAACGCATGCACCGAGGCAAAGAGCAGGTAGTCGTTGATCCCGTTGTGGAGGTCGGCGCCACCGCAGAGCACCATGTCGGAGGTTCCGCCCACCAACTCCTTGCAGGCAAGATCAAGGGCGGCGAGCGACGCCGCACACGCAGCATCGACGGTGTAGTTCACGCCTCCGAGGTCCAGCCGGTTGGCGATCCGACCGGCGATCACGTTGGTGAGCAGACCGGGGAAGGAGTCCTCCGTGAGCTTGGGGAGGTAGTTGTCGAGCTCACCGGTGATCTCGGTACCGGTGAAGCTGGGGAGCAGCGAGCGAAACCCATACACGCTGGAAAGGTCGGTGCCGGCCTCGGCCCCAAAGATCACCGACACTCGGGAACGATCGAAGTCGACGCCGTCGTACCCCGCGTCGGCGAGTGCCTGGCGCGCCACATCGAGGGCGAGGAGCTGCACCGGTTCGATCGACGCCAGCGAACGCGGCGGAATGCCGTAGGCCAACGCATCGAAGGGGACGTCGGGAAGGAAGCCACCCCACTTCGAGGGTGTCTTCACGCCGGCGTTCTCGGTGAAGGCGTGCTCGTCGTAGTAGAGGTCGGTGTCCCAACGGTCGGCGGGAACCTCGGTGACGGAATCCACCCCTGCCACGATGTTGGCCCAGAACTGTTCGACGTTGGGCGCGCCGGGGAACACACACGACATACCCACGATCGCGACGTCGAGAGGAAGCGGCGGTGCGACCGACGCGGGGGGTTCCATGCCGACCGCATAGGCGTCGAGCAATTCCACTGCGCCCATGGTGACCTCCCGGTGAAGGTCGGCGACCGTGGTGCGCTGGCTGCGCATCGTGGCGATATCACCGATCATGAACATGCCGTCGGCTCGCTGCGTATCGGGATCGACTCCCACCACGACGTCTCCGTCGCGAACGAGTCCCTTTGACGCAATCCGCAGTCGGCCGAGATTCAGTTGTTCAAGCTCGGCCCATACCTCCTGCGCGGTTGCGCCGGACGCAACCAACTGGTGTTTCTCCTCACGGAACGTTTCGACGTACGGCGACTCCGCACAACGAGTGGCGTGGCCCGGCGACGTTTCGAGCAGCACAGTGGTGTGGCACTCGATCGCCGCCTGTTGGAACCCCGGCAGGATTGCGCCGCCATCCACCGCTTCCGCCGTGAAGAGGTAGGCCGTGCCCATGAGCACGTTGACGGCCGCACCGCGAGCCACCAACGGTGCCGCCAAGGTGGCGACCATGGCCGCGCTGCGAGCGTCGTGGATACCCCCGGCGAAGACGGTGTGCACGCCTACGAGGGAGCCCTTGGCGTCGGTGCCGCCCGAGTCGGCGAACGCCAGCAACCGGACCACCTGCTGCTCCCAGAGCAAGAAGCTCGTGCGGGGGCCCACATGGCCACCGCATTCCCGTCCCTCGAAAACGAAACGCCGGGCGCCGTCCTTCAGGAATCGATCGAGCAGCCCGGGTGACGGCACATGGAGAAACGTTCGGGTGCCATCGGCTTCGAGCGGCGCTGCCTGACTCGGGCGCCCCCCGGCGATGAGCGCCACCGGCGGCTGAAACTCCCGCACCACCTCGAGCTGTTCGTCTCGAAGTTCTGGGGGTACGAAGCCCAAGATCCCGACCCCCCACGGGCGCTCCCCGAGCAGTGCCGCCGTGGCGGTGAGGAGCTCTCGCACTTCAGCGCCGCGGAGGAGTGCCAGCGCCAGAAATGGAAGCCCACCCCCGGTAGCCACCAGGCCGGCAAACGCCGCTTGATCACTCACCCGGGTCATGGGCCCTTGGAACACGGGCAGGGGCAGCCCGGCGGCCGCGAGGTCCGGGGCGCTGGTGGACAGCACACGCTGATCGGCGGCGAGGCCAGGAAGGTGGTCGATCGAGGCCTCGATCGCCTGCACCGCCCGGCCCACGGTGCCGAAGCGCCGAGCGATCTCCGCCGCCAGCGAGGCGTCCTGACCCATCGGGACGAGGCCATCGCGTAGCCCGGCGTTGGTGAGTTGGCCGGCGATGTGATCCGGCGCCGGCGAAACGAGCGCGTCGGCCATCGCGGCTACCGGAAGATCCGGACGGGTGTACACCCGATAGCCGCCGAGGACCACCGTCTCGGACCCGTCCATGGCGCGTATGGCGGCGGAGATGTCGGCCGGCAGTGCCGATTCGCGACAAAGGGCGAGCTGCTGATCGAGCACCACACCAGCGGCACCGCCGACGACCGCGGCGGCGGCCGAGTGCAATCCGATTCCACCTTGCAGCCACACCGGCACGTGGCCGGGGCGACCGGCCAGCAGATGCACCATCTGCTGGAGCAACACAAAGGCGCCGGTGTCGCCCACGCGCCCGGCACTCTCGCTCCCCTTGGCGACGACGCCCGCCACGCGCTCTCCTGCATGAGCCAGCGCCACATCGACCTCGCCGACACCGCACGCCTCAACCACCACTGGGCAAGCGTGCTGTTCGAGCGCAGGACCGATCGCATCGAGCAAGGCAGGGAGCAGCGGCGCGCTCACGACAAGCGCCGAAATCCCCGGCCACCGTTCGAGAAGTTCGCGCGGCGTGAACGAGTCGAGAGTTTCCAACTCCCCCACCATCACGCCATAACCGAGCGTTCCGATGCGCCGCTCGATCGAATCCATCGACGCGAGGTCGGCAGGCGTGCCACGACCCAGTGCGACGAGAGGGAACGCGCCGGCCCGTCGTGACGCCACCGCCAGGGTGGGGACGGGCGCGCCGATCGGTCCTCGAACCCAGACCCGCTCGACAGGCAGACGGTGTGGCATGGCTTCCCCCCGGGAGACCAGAAAATTTTCGAATAGGTCGGACACAATGCGACGAAGTTCCCGCCCGTGGCGGCCAGACGATAGACCACAAACCGGAGGGATGCTCGGGTTTCGTCCCATCGATGACTGTCACAGCCATCACTGTCATGCTTTCGATCGCGAGCACGAATCCTCGCGACAAAGCCTTTCGGTCACCAACCCCTGGCCGATAGGTCATACGATCCAGGTCTCGCACGCCGCGAGCCAATCGTTACCCACGTCTCAGGAGGACCTTCATGACCGACTCGCACACCGACAGCGAGCCGCTCACGTTCACCGGAGCGGTAGCCCAGCTCGAGGCCGCCGGCTACAACTCGATGGGGTTCTCGATCGAAGACGGTTTTGTGGTGTGCCTGGAGTGCGATGCCGGTTCGGAGTCGGCCATCATCGGGGTCGATGCGATGCTCACGTTCGGTCAGGACGACGGTGGTGTGGGCCACGTGTTCGCCTTGGTCTGCCCGGCCTGTGACGCCAAAGGCCTTTTGTTCGCTGGCACCGACACCATCGAGGCCGACGAGATCGACCCGTCGATCACCCGCATCGTGAACGAGTTGGTGGAATCCGCTCGCAGCTGATCGTGCCGGCTCCCGCGGGGTCAGGGGCGCCCGCGGTTCAGGGGTCCTTGGGGAGACCAAGCAGCCGTTCCGCCACGATGTTGCGTTGGATGTCGCTGGTGCCGCCGGCGATCGACAGCGCTCGGTTTCCCAGGAAGCCGTTCACCCACTGCGCCGCTTCCCCATCGAGCACGGCACCAGACGCACCAAGCAGGTCGAGCGCGACTTCCTGCACCGCTTGTTCGTGTTCGACGCCCACCAGTTTCCGAACGCTCGATTCCGCACCCGGACCAACGCCCGACAGCGCCCGCAGCGTCGCCCGGAGCCCGAGCACGGCGAGCGCGTGACCTTCGGTCAGCAGGTCCGACAGCACAACCGAGGGCACCGCACCGGTGCGGTCGGCCAACCACAGTGCAACGAGGCTCTCGAGCTTCGGACCGAACGAGGATCCGGAACCCATCGACACCCGCTCGTTGGCGAGTGTCGTTCGCGCCGCGTCCCACCCTTCGTCGACGTTGCCCACGACACAATCGTCGGGTACGAACACGGCATCGAAGAACACCTCGTTGAACAAGGCGGCGCCGGTGAGTTCACGGAGTGGCCGGCAATCGATGCCCGGCGACGCCATGTCGATCACGAACGCGGTGATGCCCTCGTGTTTGGGTTTCCCGGGGCTCGTCCGGGCGAGACAGAGGCCCCAGGTGGCGAGGTGGGCCATCGTGGTCCAGACCTTCTGCCCGGTGAGCGACCATCCGCCATCCACCCGCTCTGCCCGCATCTGCAGCGATGCCAGATCGCTCCCGGCCCCGGGCTCACTGAACAGCTGGCACCAAAGCACCTCTCCTCGCAGGCTCGACGGCACCCACCGCTCCTGCTGGGCGATGGTGCCGTGGTTGATGATGGTGGGGAGCACCCAGGCCGCCACTTGCAGGTGCGGCCGACGGAGTCGGGCGGCGTCGAACTCCTCATCGATCACCAGTTGTTCGATCGGGCCGGCATCTCGTCCCCACGGCGCGGGCCAGTGCGGCACCAGATACCCGTGATCCGCCACGATGGCGTTCCATTCCGTTTTCGGCGCCGCCCGGGTGGCCTGCAGGAACGTTTGCACATCAGCCCGGATCTGTTCGGCGTGCGGCGGCAGGTCCACCGCCAGCTCTCGGCGGTCTCCCGACCGAGCCGCTGCCACCACGATGTCGGACCACTGAAGACGGGACCCGGCCAGCTGGCGGGTGGTGACCGACCGTTTGGCGTGCACATGGGCATCGTGCTCCCACGTGTACCCGATGCCTCCAAGGACGTGGATGCAGTCTTTGGTCACCGCAAAGGCATTGCCCGGCACCTCCATCGCCACCATCGCCGCGCTCAAGGTGCGATCGACGGCCGACGCACGAGCGGCATCCCAGACCAGCGCTCGAGACCGTTCCAGCCGTACTGCCATGTCGGCACAGCGATGTTTCACGGCCTGGAACTGTCCGATCGGCCGACCGAACTGCTCACGTTCGCAGGCATACGCCGCCGCTGTCTGGACGCACCACGACATCGAGCCGACGGACTCCGCTCCCGTGAGAACCGCGTGCGCAACCTGCAACGAAGTGCTGACATCTCCAAGTTGCCGGACGGCGGGCACCTCGACCCCGACACATCGCACCTCACCGATCGCCCGTGTGGCGTCGGTGGCAGCCAGCGTGTGCACGCTGACGCCGGCTTGCTCTCGATCGAGCAACACCCATGCCGCGGCGGGGAACGACTGATTCGGCGCGCGAACCGACAACGCATCCGGTGCCACCACGGGTACCAGCAAGAGCTGCGCCAGCGAACCGCCGAGCAGGTGCCGCACCGATCCGTCAACCGTCCAGGTTCTGCCGTCGCCGGCCAGGCGGGCCACCAGGCCCCCATCCTCCTCGGGACCGGCGACCGCATTCGACCCATCCGCGCCGTCGACGAACGCCGGAGTCCGATCCGGAACCGGTACCACCACGCCACCGACTACCGCCCCCGTTGCCAAGGCACGGATCGCCGATGCCACCGAGAGGTCGGAATCAGAGTCCACGGCCCCGGCTGACGCCGCATCGTGTTCGACCACAGCGGCATCGGCGAGCATCAACTCGGCCAGCACGGCCGAGAGCACCACCGTGGGGATGAACGGGCCGGGCGCACAGGCCCGACCCAACTCCTCGAGCACGACGGCCAACTCCAGCCACCCGAAGCCTTCGCCCCCGAACTCTTCGGGTAGCGCCAGACCAAACCACCCCGTGGCGCCGAGCGCGTCCCAGAAGGGCGGAAGCTCGGGCTCGGCGAGATCGAGCGCTGCTCGCGTGGATTTGGGATCCACGTGGGCCTCCACCCAACGCCGAGCCGTGGCGTGAAGCTCCCGGTGTTCGATGGTGATCCCGATGGCACCCAGGTCGACCACTGCATCCTCCTTCGACAGTTCGCTACGCTCCGATAGCCGTACCTGACAATCGTGTCATACAACTGGGAGAGGGACCTTATGACGTCCAAGCACCCGCCTTCGGTGGTCGATGCCGATGCCCATGTGAACGAGGATGTCCTCGCGTGGCCAGAGCTCGATGCCTTGCATCCGGGTTGGCTCGGAGCGGGACGGAGTGGCGGGCGTTGGGTCGCACAGATCGGCGACAAGCTGTACCCCTTGCAGGAGGGCAACGGTTGTGGGGTGGCAATCGATGCCTCGACCTCGCCCACCTGCGCCGCCGGCGCCACCGACCTCGACCAGCGTCTCTCCGACATGGACAAGGAGGGCATCGACGTGCAAGTGCTGTTCGGCGGATTGTCGATCGGTGTGTCCACGTTCGACGACCATGGGTTTGCCGCCGATTTCGCCCGCACCTACAACGACTGGCTCCTCGCCCAGGTCTGTGGTCACGCTCCCGAACGCCTCAAGGGCGTAGCCATCGTCCCGATCCAAGCCATGGATCGGGCCGTAGACGAGCTCGCTCGGGTGCAGCGTCTCGGAGCCGTGGCCGTCACCATCCCACCGGTCCTCGACGAACACCGCAACCTCGATCACCCAACCGTCATGCCGTTCTTCGAAGCCGCCGCCGACCTCAACCTCGCCGTCTGCATCCACTCCGCTCCCGGCATGCATGTGCCGCTCCCCGCCGCCGGCCGATTCTCCAACTACGCGCAGGTGCATTGTTTGTCGTTCCCGGTCGATCAGATGACCGCCCTCACGGCGCTGGTGTTCGGGGGTGTTCTCGATCGATTCCCGCACCTTCGGGTGGGGTTCATGGAGAGCGGAATCGGCTGGGTTCCCTACTTCGTGCATCGCATGCACGAGCACTTCGAGAAGCTTCCCTCGCTCCTGCCCCAGCTCACCACCGATCCACGCGACCTCGTGGCCCGCGGTCAATGTTTCTTCTCCTTTGAAGCCGAGGAGCCGATGCTCGGCCCGTGCGTCGACGAGCTCGGTATCGGGCCATGGGTGTACGCCTCCGACTATCCGCACTGGGACTCCGACTTCCCCGGAACCGTCGACGAATGCCGATCGAAATGCGCAGGAGCCGACCTCACCGCCGACGAGACAGCGTTGCTCCTCGGCAACAACGCCCGCCGCCTCTACGGCCTCGAAACCTGAGGGTCGGACCCCAAGGCGCGGCCGTGGGACGGGGTCGGTATCGTCCGGGGATGGCGATTCACTACGAAGAGTTCGGCATGCTGCACGAGAATGCCGAGGAGGTTGGGTTGCTGTTCGACCACGCCTACCCCCCACTCGTCCGCCGAACCTCCGTCTCGGCGCCGAGCGGGTACTTCGTGAGTGCACTCCTTTGGGAGTCCGTCGAGGAGGCGCCGGCCGAGTTCGTCTTCCTCCACGGCGGCGCCCAGAACGCCCACACCTGGGACACGGTGGCGCTCGCCCTCGGCAGGCCCCTCGTCGCCATCGACCTCCCGGGACACGGCCACAGCGACTGGCGCGCCGGCAAGGAGTACGCACCCCAGTCGGTGATCGACGACATCGCCCACGCCGTTCGCACGTTGGCGCCCGAGGCCCACACCCTCGTAGGCATGTCGCTCGGTGGGCTCACCGCCGTCGCCGCCCTCGCCGCCTACCCCGATCTGGCCGACCGGATCGCCGTCATCGACGTGACACCCGGCGTGAATCGCGACAAAGCGGCGGAAATCACGGCGTTCATCACCGGCCCGGAAACCTTCGACTCGTTCGACGCGATCCTGGAGCGGACCGTTGCCTTCAACCCCACCCGGTCCGAACAGTCGCTCCGCCGCGGCGTGCTGCACAACGCGCGGGAACGAGAAGACGGTACCTGGGAGTGGCGTTACGACCTGTTCACGCCGGAACGAACCGGCGACCTCGACGGTCGATTCACCGATCTCTGGGATGCCTTTGGCGCCATCAACCAACCCATGCTCTTCCTTCAAGGCTCCCGTTCGCCGGTGGTCGACGCTGACGACATCGCCGAGTTGCGCCGCCGCAAACCCGACGTCGAGGTGGTGGTTGTCGACGACGCCGGCCATTCCATCCAAGGCGACCAACCCGCCGTGCTGGCCGAACTCCTCGCGCAGTTCTCCGCCGCTTAGCCTTCGCCGGCACCGTCTTCGGTACCAAAGCCGTCGCTTGACGGCGTGATGGTTTCGGGTTCCACGGCGTTGGGATCATTGGGGATCGACACCGGCTCGGTGGGCCGGTTGGCCCCGGCTCCGGGCGCGACCCCGGAAGCCGGCGTGGTGGCGCCGGCCGCACCGCCCACCGCCATGTCGATCCCTGCGAGACATTTCAGGAGTCCGAGTTGTTTGGCCAGTGACGCGGCCTTCTCCGTGGCCGAGGCGATCTTCTCGAGCCCACTGTTGCCAGCCGACATGTCGATTCCGAACCCGGGCCCATTGTTGAGCTGGATCACGTAGGCATCGATCGCCGTGGCACGCTCGTCGAGCGCGTTGACGTAGTCGCGCACCAGATCACGTTTGGCGTCGGGCTTCTCGAGATCGCGGAGCTGACGACTCTCCTTCTTCGAGAGATCGGAGCTCTTCTTCAGGGTGTCGATCAATGTGGGTGTGGTGAGTACGGGGCGCACCTGCGCCGCCTCGCGTTGCACTTCATCGCAGATCTGATCGGCGTCGGAGATCCAAACCTGGGTGGAAGGTCCGGCACTTTGCCCACACCCGGAGAACCCAACGGCGGTGATGAACGAGACGACCCCGCCCACGCCGATCCGGCGGAGACCGCGGAAACGGAAACGAGGACGGCCGGACATGTGGGACGGCACGCTACCGGGAACTCAGTGCCCGGAACCATCGGCAAATACGCGGTACTGGGCGTACCGATCGTGCATCGCCGCACTCCACGCAGGGTCGGGCTCGATCCGCCGATCGATCTTGGCCCAACGTCGCGCCCCGGAGGCATCGGATTCGAGGCCGGCCGTGACGCGTGCGAGATAGGCAGCCCCGTAGGCCCCACCTTCGGGCACCGCCACCACGTCGGCGGGCGTGTTGGTGGCATCCGCCAACGCTTGGACCCATCCCGCCACGTGGGCACCGCCCCCCGTGACCACCAACCGCTTGGCCTCGACCCCAGCCAGGTCGAGATGGTGCCGGAGGGCGAATCCACTGGCCTCATAAGCGCCCCGCCGGACAGCGTTCGGTCCCATCGTGCGATCGAGAAAGTGCACGGCGGCCCGACGGTCCGGGTCGTGCAGCGGCGTGCGCTCACCACGGACGTAGGGCTCCCACACCGGGATGGCCTGCGATGACGACAGGGGCTCGTCGTCCTCGGGGAGCAGCGAGTTGGCCCAGCCGAGGAAAAGTCCGCCGGCGTTCGACGCGCCGCCGATGAGTGTCTTGCCTGGTTCCGTGTGGGGCACGGTCCAGAGCCCCTCCACTTCCCGCCACTCGGGGATCACCGCCCAGAGCACCAGCGTGGTGCCGCAGATCACCAGCACATCCCCGTCGTGCGCGGCGCCGCTCACGAGCTGTTCGGCGAAGGCGTCGATCGTGCCGCCGCCTACCGTTGCCCCCGCGTGACCCGAGGCCACGGTGGTGATGCCGATGGCATCGGACCCGCTCACGATCTTCGGCAGCTGTTTGGTGGTTGCGCCGGCCTCCTCGGCGACGGCTTCGTCCCACCCGGTGAAGTCGAACAAGGGCAGCGTGGTCATGGCCGTGACGGTGTCGATACCGCCCACGCCCGTGAGCGCGTGGTTGGCCACCGCCTGTGCGGGCCAGAAGCCAGCGGCGTTGGGGGCTTCCGCCGCGCACCACGCCAGGAAGTTCACCAGCTCACCGCTGTCGCTCGGATTGGCGCCACTCACCTCCCCACCACGCCGGTCGCCGTAGAGCAACCCGGGTGTCAGGGCCTTTCCCTTGGCATCGACGGCGCACAAACTCGGCACCATGGCGGCAACGTTGACCCCCTTCACGGTGTGACGCTCCGACACCCGAGAAAAGGCCTTCAACACGTTGGCTCGCCATGCGGTGTCGGGTTTGTGTTCGAACGCGTCGGATGTCGGTGAGTACACATCGTGCGGCACTCGGGCGCGAGCGAGCACCTCACCGTCGCCGTCGACCGCCAACGCCTTCACCGACGTTGTGCCGATATCGATCCCTACCGTTACCTCTGTCACGAACGTGCCTCCGCCGTTCTCTCGGTTACGCGCCGCTCACCATGCGGATCGACACCGGATACCGATACCACTCGCCCCGGTTGGCCGCCTGAGCGCCCATGATGCTGTACACGATCGACATGCCCAGCACGATGAAGATGGTGATGAAACCCACGCAGACGAACATCAGCACGCCGCTGATGAGCGAGCCGATCAGCATCGTGAGGTGAAAGTTCAAGGCCTCCGTGGCGTGATAGCGAACGTAGGGGCCCTTGTCGTTCGACGTCATGTAGATGATCAATGGGCCGATCCAACCGAGCAGACCGAGCCAGTGGGCGAGCGCGGCCTGACTGCGTTCCTGGGGCGAACCGGGGCCTCCCATGGCGCCGGGCGCACCGGCGCCGTACCCGGGGGCCGATGCCGGCATCCCGCCACCGGCGGCCTGCTGGAACGGACCCCACTGGGCACCGTCCCACCAACGCAGTTGCCCGCTGCCCGGGTCCGGGTACCACCCGGGAACCACGGCGTTGCCTGCGGCCGAGTCCGCGCCGGAGGTCGCGGCGGTGGGATCGAAGTACGACGGGTCAGACATGAGAACTCCTCGGTGGCGGCGCCGTCACGACGCCAACGCCCCACGGTAGTTACTGGCGATACGAAGCTCGTGCCTCAAGAGCACGAACAGAGGTCAACTGCTGCGGGGAACCTCAACTACCAGCGCTGCGCCCATGCCACCACCGGCGCAGAGTGATGCCACGCCGTAGCCACCGCCCCGACGGGCCAACTCGTGCACGAGCGTCACGATGATGCGAGCACCGGAGCAACCCACCGGATGCCCGAGCCCGACCGCGCCACCGTTCACGTTCACGATCGTGGGGTCGAGGTCGAGGACTTTGATGGTGCCCACGGTCATCGAGGCGAAGGCCTCGTTGATCTCCACCAACGAGATGTCGGAGAGGGTGAGTCCTGCTCGCTCGACGGCTCGCGGGATCGCCAGGGTGGGCGCCAACCCGGTCTCTTCGGGCGGAACGCCCACCGCGCACCAGGAGCGCACGATGCCCAGCGGCGAGAGGCCGTTCGCCGATGCGTAGTCGGCGTCGGCGATCACCAGAGCGGCCGACGCATCGTTGAGCGACGACGAGTTTCCGGCCGTGATCGTGCCGTCGGGAACACCGCTGAGCACACGAAGGGAACCGAGTTTCTCGAGCGTGGAATCTCGCCGTGGGTGCTCGTCGGTGTCGAAGGTGGACGTGCCCGACCACGAACGCAACTCCATCGGCACGATCTGGGAGTGGAACCAGCCGTTGTCGATGGCGGCTACCGCCTTCTGGTGCGATCCCCACGACCACTCGTCTTGCTCCTCCCGCGACACCCCGACCTTCCGAGCGGTGTTCTCCCCCACCGTGATCATCATGTTCATGTTCGGCGCATCTGGCGTATCCGGGTGCGACGGCGACAACCACTGCTCGGGCACGCCGTACGGAATCGGCGACTTGCGATAGGTGATGGGCATCTGGGTCATCGACTCGGCCCCGCCGGCGATCACCAACTTGTCCATCCCCGCCCGGATGTTGGCCGCGGCGATCGAGACCGCGGCCATGCCTGTCGCGCACTGACGGTTGACGGCCAGCCCGGGCGTGTCGGACGGCAGACCGATGTCGTTGGCGAGGTAGCGGGCGATGTCGCCACCACCCTGCAGCACCTCCCCGAGGATCAAGTCGTCGACGTCCTCCGCCGGCGCAGCGCTCCGCTTCAGCGCCTCCACGATCGACGCCTTGGCAACGTCGTAGATCGAGGTGTTGGCCAGCGCTCCCTTGTAGGCGTCGGCGATCGCGGTGCGGACGGCAGAAACGATGACGGCATCACCCATGGGGCTGCTCCCTGTGACTGGACGGACGGCCCATTGTCGTTCCTGACGTTCGTGTCAGCAAACGCGCCGCCCACAACTATGCTCGGCCCATGGGAGCACTCGACGAGAAGATTGCCGTCGTTACCGGTGCCGGCCGTGGCATCGGCCGAGCGGAGGCCTTGTTGCTTGCGGCGGAGGGCGCCACGGTCGTCATCAACGATGTCGACGCTGGTGAGGCCGCCGCTGTGGTGGCGGAGATCACGGCGGGCGGAGGCACCGCGCTCGTCCACACCGACGACGTGAGCACTTGGGCCGGAGCCGAATCGGCCATCGGCACCGCGGTCGAAACCTTCGGCCGACTCGACATCCTCGTCAACAACGCCGGCGTGATCCGTGACGCCATGAGCTTCTCGATGGACGAGGCACAATGGGACGCCGTGATGCAGGTGCATCTCAAGGGCCACTTCGCCTGCTCCCACTTCGCCGGCATGCACTGGCGGGGGCGGGCCAAGGCCGGAGAGGAATCGCTCACCGGCCGAATCATCAACACGGCGTCGGAGAGTGGGCTCTACGGGCTCGCCGGTCAGGTGAACTACGCGGCCGCGAAGGCGGGCATCGCGTCGATGACCATCGTGCTCGGGCGAGAGCTCAAGAAATACGGCGTCACCGTGAACGCCATCGCTCCCCGCGCCCGTACCCGCATGACCGAGACGGTGCTCACCGGCATCGGCCCCAACCCCGATGGGTTCGATGAGTGGGACCCCGCCAACATCGCCCCCGTTGTGGCGTGGTTGGCTGCGCCACAGAGCCAGGACATCACGGGCCAGGTGTTCGTGGTCTTCGCCAACCGCCTCCACCTGATGGACGGTTGGCACCTCCACGGCACGGCACGCACCGAAGGAGTCTGGACCATCGCTGCCCTCGACGCCCATAGCGATGAGCTGTTCGGCGAACGAAAGCGCGGGCTGCCCCCGATGGGATTCGGCGAGTGAACGATCTGCAGGTCGACCAGCTGGGCATCATGGCTCGGCTGCATCCCCACGGTGTCGGCTACGCCGACCTCGACGCGAACATGTCGCTCACCTTCGCCGAGTGGCACGCGCGCAGCAACCGTCTCGGTCGGGGGCTCACGGAACGGGGGATCACGAAGGGCGATCGTGTCGCCATCCACCTGCCCGCCGATCGGTTTCTCGACTGGATCGTGGCGTACCCGGCGATTCACAAAGCCGGCGCCGTTGCGGTGCCGGTGAACACCCGGCTCACGGCGCGAGAACTCACCACCATCCTCGGTCATGCGGGTGTGCGAGCCGTCATCTCCACGGCCGGCATTCTCGCGTCCACCTATCCCGACATCACCCACACCATCGGTGATCCCCTCCTGATCAGCGTCGACGGTGCCGCGGACAACTCCCTTCCGATCGACGCCGTGCTCTCCGACGACGACTCGTCGCATCAAGTGCCCGTGGAGCCCGGCGACCTCGCCGACATCATGTACACGAGCGGAACCACCGGCATGCCCAAAGGGGTGGCTGTTCGCCACCGGAACGTGGCCTTGCTTCCGAACGGTGAGATCGCGTTCTCGGGCAATGGCTGGCTTCACTCCTCGCCGCCGTTCACGTTCGCCGGGATCGCCTTCATCTACAACCCCATGAAGATGGGCATGACCGGGCTCTACCAAGGTCGTTTCGACGCCGGGCGCTGGATCGCCTACGTGGAGGAACATCGCCCCCAAGCCACGTTCATCGTGCCGTCCTTCGCACAACTGCTGGTGAACCACCCCCGATGGGAGTCCGCCGACCTTTCGTCGTTGGAGCTCGTCAGTTGCGGAAGTGCACCGCTGCTCCCCGACACCTTGTTTCGCCTGTGCGACCGGTTGGCGAACGCCACGGTCACCAACGGCTACGGCATGACCGAAGCCGGCCCGGCGTTCTGCGCCATCGGGAAGGAAGACGTGCTCAAGCGCATCGGATCCGTGGGGCAACCGATGCCACCGATGGAGGTACGAATCGTCGACCCCGACACGCCCGACCGCCACGTGTCTCCTCGGGAACATGGGGAGATCCACATCCGACTTCCCGGGCGACAACGGGAGTATTACCACGACCCCGAGGCCACCGCTCGAACCTGGACGCCAGATGGTTGGCTGCGCTCAGGCGATCTCGGTTTCCTCGATGAAGACGGCTTCCTCTACATCGCCGGACGCATGAAAGACGTCATCATTCGGGGCGGCAACAACATCTACGCCACCGACGTCGAAGGTGTGCTGATCGAGCATCCCGGCATCCTTGAAGCGGCGGTCGTCGGTATCCCCCATCCCGTGCTCGGCGAGGACGTCGCCGCGTTCGTCGTCGCCCTTCCCGGCGCCGACCTCGACCCGGCCCACATCGAGGCCTTCTGCCGAGACCGGCTCACCGACTACAAGTGTCCCCGCCGCATCACGGTGGTCGACGCCCTCCCCCGCAATCCCACCGGCAAGGTGCTCAAGCACCAACTGCCAATCTGAACCTCACCACAGGAGAACTCCACACATGGCGCTTGAAGAGCTGAAGGGGCAAGACCTCGGCGAACAAACCGTGGTGATCGAACGGGCACCGGTGCCGGTGTTCGCCAAAGCCGTCGGCGAAGACCCCGAATCCTTCCGGGGCGACGGCGCCGCGGTTCCTCCGACCTACCCGTTCGCATGGTCGTATTGGGGAACCGACGGGGGCGAACTGAAGGGTCTTCCGATCGGCGATCTTCGCCCCCGGGGCATGATCCTGCACGGCGAGCAGGAGTTCGTGTATCACGCCGCTCCGACGGTTGGTCAGCGACTCATCGGCCACCGCACGATCAGCGACGTCTACGAGAAAGATACGGCGAGCGCCGTGATGGAGTTCTACGTGATGGAGACAGCCTGGCGGGACGCCGAAACCGGCGCGGCCGTGGTCGACGACAAGTTCACCCTCATCGTCCGCGCCAAAAAACCCGCATAGGGTCGGCCCACGGTCGGCTGGTCAGCGCCAGGTCTCGACGAGAAAATCCAGGATGAGCTCGGTGGTGGACTGGGGGTTGTCGCCGGCGGCAAGATGACCGGCTTTCTCCACCACCACGAGGCGAGCCCCCGGAATCGCCGAGGTCACCTCCTCGGCTCCCGCTTCACTCAGCACGTCGCTTTGTTGGCCTCGGAGCACCAGCACGGGGCAGGTGATCAACCGGGCGGCCTCCTCTATGCCGTCAAGGAACTGCTCGAGATTGTCGGCGGGATGCTCATCTTCGCCCACGTCGCGGAAGCGACGACCAAAGCCGTGTTTCCACACCCACCGTCCGTCCGCCCGTTGGCGAAGGTTGCGGCTCAGGCTCCCCGGTCGGACCGCCTTGCGTTGCGGAAGGTAGCGGCTGATCTGCTCGGCAGCATCGTCGAGCGAGGCGAACGATTCGTGCGCTCGCATGAAATCGATGATCTTGCGCACTCCTTCAGGCTCGAGCTTGTGCCCCACGTCGATAAGCGTGATCGACGGGATCCGATCGGCCACAGACTCCGTCATACGAATCGACGTCAGCCCGCCCAGTGACGCGCCGACGAGCGCCGCCCGATCGAACCCGAAGGCATCCATGAGCGGGATCATCGCCTTGGCTATGCCCAGCGGGCCGAAACCTTCGTCCATCGGATCGGAGTCGCCGTGGTTCGGCAGGTCCGGGGCGAGCACGTGGAATTGAGCTGCCGCCGCGGCCCCGAGCTCTTCGAACATGTAGGCGGTCTGGCCTCCCCCGTGCAGACACAACACGGGCGGCAACCCCCGATGACCCCACTCGAGATAGTGCACCTGTCGACCGTCGACCATCGCGAAACCGCTGCGGCCTCCACGGGGAACGTCGTGGCGGGGTGAGCACGATTCGTCGATCGGGAGCTCAGACATGACGGCGGGGTCAGGCACCAAGGAACTGGATCTCGCGTCGAGCGAATCGCCAGGCACCGGTTGCCGCGTCGCGCTCCACGCGATCGACGTATCGCCCGGCCGACGTGATGTGCAGTGATTCGTCGATGAACAGATAGTCGGTGCATACCGATGCTGATGCGGTTTCGTTCTCGACTTCGACTGCGAGGTGCACGACGGTGTTGGACGTGATGTGTTTTCCCCTCCGCTCGGGTGGTTGCGCACCTTCCATGAACGCTCGAATCGCCGTTGCCCCGACGTGGGTGCGTCCCATCACCACGAATTCGGCGTGGGGGAGAAAGAGGTCGGCGAAGCCATCGAAGTCGCCGTCGTCGCACCGTTGGCAATACAACGCAATCAGGTGTCGGATTCCCTCGCTGGGACCGTCGCCGAGAGGTTCAGTCATCGTCGCCGAACCCCACCACCTCGTCGAAGAACGCCGCACCCTCGTTGAAGCTGTCGAGCAGGTCCGAGGCATCCGCGGACAGATCGATCTCCTCGGACAGATCACCCTCGCCGCACAGATCGACATCTTTCGACAGGTCATGATCCGACACGGCCATGATGGCCCGTTCGAGATCCGCGGCCGAGCACGGCTTGGCGAAGAGGTAGCCCTGCCCGAGGGGACAGCCGATCGCCTTCAGCAGCCGCTGCTGACGTTCCGTCTCGACCCCTTCGGCAACCACATCGAGCTGCATCGTGCGGGCGAGGTTCACCACCATCTCCACAATGGTGGCGTCGGGTGTGGCGGTACCAAGTTGGCTCACGAAACTTCGATCGACCTTCACGATGTCTATCGGGAAGCGGCAGAGGTAGGTGAGCGACGAGTAGCCCGTACCGAAGTCGTCGAGGGCCACCCGAACACCGATCGACTTCAGTTCGTGGAGCGTGGCGCCGGCCGTTTCGACGTCGTGCAACAGCATGGTCTCGGTGATTTCGCACACGATCATGTGAGGATCGGCGCCCGTGGTCTCGATTGCCGACCGCACGATCTCGGCCAGGCCCGGCTGCGTGAGCTGTCGGCCGCTGAGGTTGAGCGACATCATCAACGGCTGTTTGGGGAATCGGCGAGCCCACGACGCTTGTTGGCGGCACGCCTCCTCGATGATCCATTGCCCGAGCGGGAGGATGAGCCCGCTGTCCTCGGCGACGGGAATGAACTCGCCAGGAGGCAGGAACCCCAAGCGGGGGTGGTTCCAGCGAACCAACGCTTCCACCCCTCGGGGCTGCCCCGTACCGAGCCACACGATCGGCTGGTAGTGCAGCTCGAACTCGCCCCGTTCGATGCCATGACGCATCGCAATTTCGAGCCGCCGTTGCGAATCGACCCGCGCCCGCATCTCGGCGTCGAACACCTCGTAACGGGTGACGCTGTGCTCCTTCGCTCGGCTCATGGCGACGTCGGCGTTGCTCACCAAGGTCTCCGCCGTGCCGACGCCGTTGGGGGCAAAGGCGATCCCGACCGTGGCCCCCACGAACGCTTCATCGCCGGCCACCTCAAACGGATCGTTGATCGACTCGACCACTGCGACGGCGACATCGACGGCGTCACTGATGTCGTTGATGTCTTCGAGGTACATCACGAACTGGTCGTCGGAGAACCGCGTGATGGCTGCGGCCGCCGACACCGCTCCTTCGAGTCGGCGGGCCACCTGCACGATCAACTCGTCCCCCGCTCGATGCCCGAGCGACTCGGTAACCAACTTGAACCTGTCGACATCGACGAACAGCACGGCAACAGAAGAGTCGTGGCGATTCGCCCGAGAGAGGGCCGCCTCGAGTTGACCGAAAAGCAGCACTCGGTTGGGGAGCCCGGTGAGGTCGTCGTGAGTGCTGCGGCGTTCAAGCTCACGTTCGAGCACCTTGCGTTCGGTGAGGTCACGCATCACTACCGTGAAGATCCGTTCGGCACTGGCCTGCACCTCGGTGATCGCCACTTCCATCGGCACGTGGGTACCGTCGCTCCGCAGGCCGGGGATCTCGAAGGCGCCCTGCCCCACGAACTTGGCCGGCGCCCCGTTCACATAGTCCTGGAGATGCTGCACGAGATAGTTGCGTTGGGGCTGGGGAATCAGCTCCGGCCACTCCAACCGACCGATGACATCCTCGGAGTCGTACCCGAACATGCGCTCAGCGGCGGCGTTGAACTCAATGATCTTGTTGTCCTCACCGCAGCTCACGATCGCTTCGCCAGCGGTCTCCAAGATCGCCCTTGTGCGCTCTTCGCGTTCACGCAGGCGAGCGTCGGCGGCCACGAAATCCGTGATGTCGGCCACGCTCCCCACCATGCCCGACGGCGCGCCGTCGGGCCCATCGTCGTACAGCGTGACCATGCGAATACGAACGGATACTGCAGCACCATTTCCCCGCACGATGCGACCTTCGAAGATGCGCGACACCGCCGAACGTTCGCCCGTGGCGAGGGCGACCGACGCCTCCGCCAAGTCGTCGGGGTGAATCACCCCGTGCAGGCTGTGCATCTCCCGCAAACTGTCCCAGTCGCGTTCAAGGATGCGGAGCAGTTCGGGGTTGGCGTAGGTGAGCACGCCGTCCGGATCGGCCAAGAACACCCCGATCGGCACGTGTTCCGACACCGTCTCGAACCGCGCCTCGCTCCCCTTTAGGGCGGCAATCGCCGTGCGGTGCAGCATGCCTTCGTTGCGGGCGTCACGCTCGGCCTCGTGCTGCGACGTGATGTCGATTGCGACGGCCAGAAACGAATCTCCGTCGGGGAGGGGCGCTGCGACGACGTGGAACATGAACGGACCCTTGGCGCCGTCACCCTCGATGATCATCGTGGCCGCCTCGCCGGCAAGCACACGATGAGACCAGTCGGCGGCGGCGTCACCGAACGACGCCGCCGGGATACCAACAAGATCGTCGTCGCCTACGCCCAAACGTTCGAGGCCACCACCAAAACATTCGGTCATGAGCCCCGCAGCGTCTACCCCGAAAACCACGATCGGCAAGTGCCGGGCGATGTCGCGAAAGTTTGGCGCCGCCCGCCCGCCCGCCGTGGCGTTGTGCGCCGCCAGCACCCGCAAAGCCTCGGCGAAGTCGGCGTCGGCTTCTCGCTGATTCTGCGGCGGTGAGGCCACCGCTGCGATGGCGCGTACTGACGGCAGTTCGGCTTCGCCCGTGGTCGATTGCTCTGGCCTCGCCAACACGTCCCCTTGTCGGTGCTCGAAACACCCGCGGTCAGGCTAGTCCCGGCCGGTAGGTCCCGTCGGGTTGGCGGTGCCATCCACCGGCCGCGAGGTTTCCGCCGTCGACATGGATCGTGGTGCCGGTGATGAACCGGCTGGCATCGCTCAGGAGGAACCGGGTGGCGAGGGCCACATCTCGGGGGGAAGCGCGAAAGGCCAACGGAGTCGAAACCGGGAGCGGGGCGTCGACCGCGTCGAGTTCGATGCCCGGGGTGGGGATCATGTCGGGGGCGACGCAGTTCACCCGAACCATCCGCGGGGCGAGCTCGAGCGCCAGGCTCATGCTGAGGTTGGTGAGGGCGGCCTTCATGGCGGCATAGGTGGCGTAACCCGGAGCGCCACGATGGGCTTCGATCGACGTGATGTTCACGATCGACCCGCCTGTGCCATCCGTTGCGACATGGGGGAGCATCGTTTGGATCAGCCGGCTCGCGCTCGTGTAGTTCTCGGCGATCAAGGCGGCTTCCCCCTTGGCCGACAGGTCGACAAAGGCGGCGTGAAATCCGCCGGCAGCGTTGTTGACCAGACCGTCGACCCTCCCGAACCGAGCCGACACGGCTTCGATGAACAGGCGGGACGCATCGACGTCACGTACATCGAATACGTCCGCCATCACGTCGACACCTTGCCCAAGACCGTCGACCACCGCGGCCAACGGCCCAGAATTCCGATCGCACAACGCCACCGTCGCCCCGGCGGCAACGAGATCGATGGCAATCGCCTCACCGATGCCCTGCGCGGCACCGGTGACCACGATCACCCGGCCGTGGAGCCGGAACGGATCTTGGTTTGCGTCGGGGGGAGCCACGGCCGAACCGTACCCGTTGCCCACCGTCACCCTTCCGGCCGTCGCTGCTCGTCACGTCGGCTTCCTCAACCATTCCCGGCCTCCCAGGAAGGCTGACGTTGATGTCAGGTACTGTCGCACCATGAGCCAGAAGTTGCTGGACCTTCAGGGGGCGACGGCGCTCGTCACCGGCGCCTCGTCGGGGATCGGCGCCGTTACCGCCGTGACGCTGGCCCGAGCCGGCGTCACGGTTGGTCTCGTGGCCCGTCGGCGGGATCGGCTCGAAGCCGTGCTTTCGGCTTGCCAAGAACACGCGCCGGCCTCTCGGTACTGGTGCGCCGACCTCGCGGATCCCGACACCGCCGCGCAGCTCGTGGTCGATGCATGGGAAACGTTCGGCCACCTCGACGTCCTCGTCAACAACGCCGCCATCCCGATGCGTCGCCACCTCCTGCGAGCTACCACGCAGGAGCTCGACCATACGATGCGCGTGAACTTCCAGTCGCCCGTACGTATGGCGATGACAGCGATACCACTGATGCTCGACCACGGGTCGGGGGTGGTCGTGAATGTGTCGTCGTTCGGCGGGCGCGCCGGCATCCCCGGCGAGACGGCGTACTGCGCGTCCAAGTTCGCGTTGTGCGGTTGGACGGAAGCGGCCGCGCTCGACCTGTGGCGAACCGCCGTTCGGATTCGGCTCATCATCCCTGGAGCCATCGACACCGAGATCTGGCACGTCGAAGGGAGCGATCCACCTGACTACGACGGCCCGCTCGAACCTCCGCAAACCGTGGCCGACGGCATCGTGACGGCCATCAACTCTGATCGGTTCGAGCACTATCTGCCCGACATGCGAGACATCGTCGCGTTCAAGACCACCGACATCGACCTCTACCTCGAAGGGGCGGAATCCATGGTGACCCACACGGCAGCGGAACCGGGGCCGGAGCCGGGCGAGTGAGCTCGCCGAAGTCCGAGATGGATGCGTTGGTGTTCCTCACCGATCCCGAGCCCGATGTCGTGCATCCCGGCCCCGACGCCTCCAGGCTTCACCAACACCTCGCCACCACGCCGATGAAGGTCGAACGTCTGCCCCGCCCGTCGCTACCGGCACCGGACTGGCTGGTTCTCCGCACGTTGCTCACCGGCATCTGCGGCAGCGATTCGAAACAGGTGCTGATGGACTTCGAGGACGCCGACGACAACCCCATGACGGCATTCATTTCGTTCCCGCAGGTACTCGGGCACGAAGTGGTGGCGGTGGTGGATGAAGCCGGACCGGCAGTGCGCCGCGACAAGCTCGTCCCGGGACAACGTGTGGTGCTCAACCCATGGCTGTCGTGCGCGCCGCGAGGCATCCACCCTGTGTGTCCCGCGTGCGACGGCGGGCACTACTCGGCCTGCTGGAGCTTCCTCGACGGCCACCTTGCTCCCGGTATTCACACCGGTAACTCGTCCGACGCCACCGGTGGGTTCGCCGACCTCCTCCCCGCCCACGAGCTGATGGCGATACCGATCCCCGATCGCATCACCGACGAGGTGGCGGTGCTCGCCGATCCCTTTGCCGTTTCACTCCACGCCATCACGCGGAATCCACCACCGGCCGGTGGTCGGGTGTTGGTCTACGGCGCCGGCGCGCTCGGAACCACGGCCACAGCGATCCTTCAGGTGCTCTACCCCGATGTGGAGGTGGGAACGGTCGCCCGTTTCCCCGCGCAACGAGACCTCGCAGCATCGCTCGGGGCCACGGTGTTCGATCCCGAATCCAGCGAGGCGCTCGTCGAGGCCCTGGCCCAGTGGAGCGGCGCGATCTTGCGTCGCCCGTGGAACGGGCTACCCGTCGCCCACCCCGGCCACATCGACGTGGTGTACGACACGGTCGGCTACCCCGGCACGGTCGAGATCGGGATCCGCGTCCTCCGTCACGGCGGCACCTTGGTTCAGATGGGTGTGAGTTCGCCCGCCCGTTTCGAATGGACCCCGTGGTACTTCAAGGAGCTCCACCTGGTGGGCTCGAACGCATTCGGCGTGGAAGAAGTCGATGGCCACCGACAGCACGCCATGAACCACTACCTCGACCTCGTGCTCGACGGGCGGATCGATCTCCGCGGCATGCTCACCCACACCTTCCGACTCGACCAGTGGCGTGAGGCGTTCACCACGATCATCGACCAAGCCGATACCGGTGCCATCAAGGTGGCGTTCGACTTCCGGTGAGCTCCCCTCCGCGTCCCCGGACCAACCTGTCCGCCACCCTCCGTCACCCTCGGGGGGCGCACTACCGTCGCGCCGAAGGCCCCTGGCAGATTCCGGACCTGGCAACCGTCCTCCGCCACGCCCCGATCAGCCACTGGGTCGACGACACGTTCGACCATGGCCTCACTTCCATCGAGGTCGCCGGCATGGGTGCACGCCTGGCGTCATCGCTGCGGGCCGAGGGCGTCGGCAAGGGTGACCCTGTGGCGTGGCAGCTTCCGAATCTCGTCTGGTCAGTGGCGCTGTTTCGGGCGTGCTGGCAAATCGGCGCCGTCGCGGTGCCGATCCACCACAAAGCCACTACCGCCGAGCGGGACGAGCGCCTCGCCGCCGTGGGCGCTGACCGTTGTTTCGACGCTCCGCCGGACTTGGTGCGCCGGCTCACGTACTCCCCGATGCACGGGCACCATGCGCGGCCGTCGGATCCGGCTGTCGTGTTGTTCACCGCCGGATCCAGCGGCCACCCCAAGGGGGTCATCCACACCCACCGTTCCCTCGGAGCCAAAACCTTCCAGATGATCGCCTTGCACGGTCTGTATCCGGGGCAGTCGGTGCTCATGCCGGCGCCCCTCGCCCACGTGTCGGGTCTGCTCAACGGTGTGCTGGTGCCGGCCGTCGGCGGGATGACGTCCGTACTGCAACAGGCGTGGGATCCCGACGTCGCGCTGACCCAGATCGCCCGTCACCGGGTGAACTTCATGGTTGGCCCGCCCACGTTTTTCCATGCCCTCGCCGAGGCTCGAACGTTCTCTCCGCTTGCGGTCAGCTCGCTCGCTCTGGTTTCCAGCGGCGGAGCCGGAGTGACGCCCTCGTTCGTGCACGAGATGAGCGAACGGTTCGGCGCTCGCTTCAAGCGGAGCTACGGGTCGACGGAAGCGCCGACGGTCACCACCACCCCGACCCAGGGCGATGCGTGGCACGACGCCTACACCGACGGCCGACCCCATGGCGACACCGAGCTTCGAATCGGCACCGACGGCGAGGTGGTGGTGCGCGGCCCGGAGGTGAGCACCGGCTATCTCGATCCGGCACAGACGGCGGAGGCATTCGGCCGGGGAGGGTGGTTCCACACTGGCGACCTCGGCATCGTCGACAGCGACGGTTGGCTCACCATCACCGGACGGAAGAAGGATCTCATCATCCGGTCCGGGGAGAACATCAGTGCAGCGATGGTGGAGGGCGTACTCGAGGCCCATCCCTGGGTGCAGCAGGCCGCCGTGATCGGCGAGCCGGACCATCGTCTGGGCGAACGGGTGGTGGCCGTGATCGTGGGGGACACCCGTTTCGATCTCGCCGAGTGTCGGCGATGGTTCGAGTCGCAGGGCGCCGCACGTTTCACCACTCCGGAGCGGGTGGAGCTTCGCCGATCGCTGCCGCTCCTGGCGGCGGGCAAGGTCGACAAGGAAACGCTGCGCCGGCTCGTGCTGCCCGCGTGAGCGTCAGATCACCGGGGCGCCGGCCAGCACTCGATCACGTAGGAGCCCGGCCAGCCGGGTGCGGTGAACGGCGGCATCACCGAAACTCACGCCATCGAGCTGCACCCGCTTGAGCAGGAAGTGCACGTCGGACTCCCATGTGAAGCCGATGCCCCCGTGAACCTGCAATGCGCTCTTCGCGATGCGCAGCCCGGCGTCGGAACACCACGCCTTGGCCGTGCACGCCGCCACCGATCGGTCCGGGTGGTTCGCGGCGAGACACCACGCCGCGTATCGCGCCGCTGATCGCATCCCTTCCAGATCCACCAGCATGTCGGCGCATCGGTGCTTCACCGCCTGGAACGAACCGATGGGCTGGCCGAACTGGTGGCGATCCTTGGCGTAGGCCACCGACAGATCGAGCAGGCGGCCGGCACTCCCGAGCAGTTCGCAGCTATGGGCGACGGCGCCGGCGTCGAGGAGGCGCAGCGCCGCATGGGCATCGCCGATGCGCACCGCTGGCGTGGAGGTGAACGTCAACCAGCCAAGGGCACGGCTGAGGTCCATCGCCGGTTCCCGTCGGGGCGGACCACCCGCGTGGGAAAGGTCGACAAGAAACACGCCTTCGCATGCCTGCACGAGAGCGATCGTGGCGTTCGGGGCGAAGATGGCCGGCTCGGTCCGCCCGGACACCGTCCATGACCCATCACTCGATTGTTCGGCCTGCACCTCCCGCCAGGGCACGGCGGCGATCACCCCGCCGTCGAGCAGGTGGGGGATCCATCGTGCCGCTTCTTCTTGCGCGGCGTCGCCGGCGTCGGGGGTCGTCCGGGAGAGCACATCGAGAGCGACCACCTGTTGAAGGAACGGCGTGGCCGTTACGTGCGAACCCGTTTCTTCGAGCAGCACGCTCAGCTCCACCCATCCCAGCCCCAGTCCTCCGGACGGCTCCGGAACCGCCACTCCCAACCATCCCTGCGAAACCATGGCAGACCAGAGCGCGGAGTCGAAACCACCGCCGCTATCGAGGTGCGCACGCACGACTGCGGGGGGCGCCACGCCATCGAGGAGGGCGCGGGCAGCGTCGTGCAACGCCTGCTGGTCGGCGCTCAGCTCGAAATCCACCGAGGCACCCTACCGCCATCTCGCCCCCGAACCTGACGTAGGCGTCAGGTAGGGTTCGCGACCGATGGACCTGTCCCCCACCCCCGAGCAGGAGAAGTTCCGCTCCGCCTGCCGCGAGTGGTTGCAGGCCAATCTTTCGTGGGACTACGGCAGCGGATTTCCCCCCCACTTCCACGACCTCGCGGAGGAGGTGGCGTTCCTTCGCACCTGGCAACACCGGCTCGCCGCCGACCGTTGGGTAGGCATCACGTGGCCCGAACGTTTCGGCGGACGGGAGGAAGGGGCGATCTTCCACTACATCGTCCAGGAGGAACTGGCCCGGGCCCGCGCACCGGAGTTGGTCGGTCGCATCGGCATCAACCTGGTTGGCCCCACATTGCTCGCCCACGGCACGGCCGAACAGCAGGCCCGATGGCTCCCCGACATCCTTCGCGCCGACACCCTCTGGTGTCAGCTGTTCAGCGAACCCGACGCCGGATCAGACCTCGCCTCGCTTTCCACCCGCGCCACGCGTTGGGACAACGAAAACGGAGCTGGTGACCGGGAAGCATCGGGCTGGCGGATCACTGGCCAGAAGGTGTGGACCAGCTACGCCCAGTTCGCCGACTGGGGCTTGCTCCTTGCGCGGTCCGACCACAACCCCGCCACCCGCAAACAAGCGGGCATCACCGCCTTTGCCCTCGACATGCGAAGCCCTGGTGTCACCTGCCGCCCCCTCCGACAGATCACCGACGAGCACGATTTCAACGAGGTGTTCCTCGACGACGTGTTCGTGCCCGACCAGCACGTCATCGGTTCGGTGCACGACGGCTGGCGCGTCTCCCAGAGCACGCTCACCCACGAGCGGGGAACCAACCCCCGTCAACTCGTCATCCATACCCAGCTCCTCGAAGAACTTTTCCGGCTCGCCATCGCCAACGACGCCATCCTCGATCACCGCCTTCAGCAGCGACTGGCCGAGGCCTATGTCGAGGTACGGATCTTTCAACTCCACAACTGGCGATCACTGTCGCGGATCCAAAGCGGGAAGCCGCTCGGCCCGGAAGGCAGTGCGCTCAAGCTGTACTGGAGCGAGATGAGCAAACGTCTTCACGAAACCGCCATGGCCGTACTCGGCGATGCTGCCCCGTTGTGGTGGGACGCGCACCACAATCCCGGCGATGGTCGCTGGCAACGAAGTTGGCTGTACTACCAGTCCGCCTCGGTGTTCGCCGGCACCAACGAGATCCAGCGGACGATCGTGGGCGAGCGGGTGCTCGGGCTCCCCCGCCCACCGGGGTAACACGGTCATGATGATGCGCGAAACCCGGAGGACCATCTCGTGACCGACACCCCGACGTTCAACACGATCCACTACGCCGTCGACGCCGCGATCGCCACGATCACACTCGATCGCCCCGATCAAGCCAACGCCCAGTCCATGGAGCTGATCGGCGAACTCGACGACGCCTTCACGCTGGCCGAAGAAGACGACAACGTCCGGGTCGTGGTGTTGGCGGCAACGGGACGCCACTTCTCCTCGGGCCACGACCTCAAGGAGTTGGTGGGCCCGAACGCCGATCCCCACCTTCAGGCGCGGCGGGCCACCGCAGAAGGCAAGTTCCGGCACGAGCGCCAGATGTACTTCGACAAATGCCTACGCATCTACGCCTTTCCCAAACCCACGATCGCCGCCGTGCAAGGCAAGTGCATCGCCGCCGGCATGATGCTGGCAGCAATGTGCGACTTGATCGTCGCCGCCGACGACGCATCCTTCTCCAATCCCGTCGCCCGCATGAGCGGCGCCGGCGTCGAGCTTCTCGTGGAGCCCTGGGAGCTGGGCATTCGCAAGGCCAAGGAGCTGCTGCTCACGGGCGACGCCATCGATGCCCAGGAAGCCTGGCGCCTCGGCATGGTGAACCGAGTGGTGCCGCGAGAACGTCTGCTCGACGAGACCTACGAGATGGCGGCCAAGGTGGCACTCGTTCCGCCCGTCACCGCGGAACGCATCAAGGATTCCGTCAACCACACCTTCGAACTTATGGGCAAACGCAACGCGTGGAACTTTCACTTCATGGCCCACCACTTCACCCACAACACCGCCACGGCTCTGGATCGCCTCGCCGATCGCGAACAGATGGGCTCGATGCGCGAGGTGTTCGCCGCGCGCGATGAGGGCGACGCGCCGGCATGACACAACCCAAGGCGGGTCCGCTCAACGGGCTGCGAGTGATCGATGTGGGCACACGAATCGCCGCGCCGTTCTGTGCCGGCCTGCTCGGCGAGCTCGGCGCCGAGGTGATCAAGGTGGAGCAGCCGGGCGAAGGCGACTTCATGCGGGAGATCGGACCTTTCGTCCCGGATCCTCACGATCCCTCCGCTCCCGGCTATTCGTTGTTCTGGAGCGTCGAAGGTCGAGGCCGCAAAGGCGTCACCTGCAACTTGCGCACTGCCGACGGCCAGCAGTTGTTCCGGGAGCTGTGCCGCCACGCCGACGTCGTGTGCGAGAACTTCCGCCCGGGCACGATGGAACGCTGGCACATCGGCCCCAAAGACCTTGATCCGTCTCTGGTGATGGTGCGCATCTCGGTGTTCGGCCAGAGCGGGCCGAACTCGCCCCGGCCCGGCCTCGATCGGCTCGGCATCGGCTACGGCGGGCTCTTGCACCTTACCGGTTATCCCGACCGCCCACCGGTGCGAGTTGGGGTCACGGTGAGCGACTATCTCACCGGGGTGTTCGCCTCACAGGCCGCTCTCGCCGCGCTCTACCGACGCGATGCCGGCCCACGCGCGTCGGGTGAGGGGGCCGTCGTCGATGCCTACCTCTACGGGTCGGTCCTCCGGATCCTCGAGTGGACCATCGCCGGTCACCACCGCCTCGGCATCGTGCGAGAGCGGGAAGGCAACCGACTCGCCACTTCTGCTCCCCTCGACAACTACCCCACCGCCGATGGCACCTACGTGTGCATCGTCGCCGGTTCCGACACCAACTTCCGGCGTTTGTGCGCGGCGATGGCACAACCCGCGCTCGCCGACGATCCGCGTTTCGCCCGTCTCTCCGATCGGGCCGCTCGCTCCGATGAGATCAACGACCTTGTCGCCCAATGGACCGCCACCCTCGACCGGGTGGAGATCGAACGTCGGTGCGTGGAGCACGACGTTCCCGTGGCCAGCGCCTACACCGCCGCCGACATCGCCGCCGATCCCCACATGACCGAGCGCGGCGACCTCATCACCGTGCCGGACTCCACCATCGGCGACGTGCGTCAACAGGCGCCTTACCCACGGTTCGTGGGTGAACCCGTCCCCGTTCCTGGCAGCGCACCCAAACTCGGTGAGCACAACGATGAAGTATGGCTGGGGCTTGTCGGCGTCGACCCCGATCGTTACCAGGCGTTGCAGTCCGCCCAGGTCATCTGAGGGTTTGTCTGATGCTCCACGAGTCGCGTCTTCGGGCGGCCATCGACAACAACGTCGCCTGGTGTGGTGCCATGGCCCGAGCCCACGGCGTTGCCACCAACACCGACCGCGATGCGTGGTGGGCCGAGGGCACGATGCCCGACTACTACCCAAACGCCATCAGCCTCACGCGCGGCGTGGAGCCTGCGGTGGTGTCCGAGCGGGCCCGTGAGATCGATGCACTGTCCCGTTTCGACTGGGGGGTGAAGGACTCGTTCGCCGAGATCGACCTTTCGGATGCCGGCTTTCATCGGCTGTTCGACGGCACCTGGCTCGACGCCTTGCCGGCGGAAGGCGACGTCGCGGCCGACGCCGAGTTGTCGGCTCTACCGCTGACGTGGCGGCGCATCGAAGACGACCGCTCACTCCAACAATGGGAGCGAGCCTGGGGTGGGTCCCATGCCGCTCGTTCGCGACGCATCTTCCCGGCATCGCTGCTCACCGATGCACGCGTGCATGTGCTGAGCGCCTCGCTCGCCCGGGATCGTCACGAGATCCGCGGCGGCGCCGTCTTGTTCGTTGCGAACGAGGCGGTGGGGATCACCAACGTGTTCGCCAAGGCCTTGGCCGAATCCGAGGTGTTCACCTCGTTGTGCACCCACACCCGCGGCCAGCATCCCGCCACGCCACAGGTGTTGTACACGTCCGATGATGCCTCGTTGGCGGCGGCCAGCCGCAACGGCTTCTCGCTGCTCGGTCCGCTCTCCGTTTGGGTGCGAGCCCCGGTCGGACTTCGCGACTGACGGTGTCCTCTCTCGCCGGTTCGGGGCGAGTCATCGGGCGAGACGAATCGACTCCAAGGCGGTGACGTAGTCCACCAGACGGCCGGCCACCTCCAACCCGATCGTGGCGTCACTCAGATCCGGGTCCGGCCAGGTCTCGGAAAGGCGGCGCCAGTGCACCGCTCGGCCGAGGAACACGTCGGGGGTGGCTTCTGGTCCGAGCGTCTTGCGCCATCGCGATTCCGCCTCCACCAGCCGATCGAGCACGGCATCGTTGTCGGCTTCCGACGGATGTTCCGCGTGAAAGCCGATCTCGAGGGCAAGTACCGTTGCCCCGTCGACGTCGGCCGGACCGATCACCTGGGCTTCGTAGTGCTCACGACCGGGTTTGCTCGATCCGGTCCACACCTTGATGCCGTAGTGCCTCGCCTGCACGTGCACGTCGACGAACGAAGGCGGCAACATCGCACGGAACGCTTCACCGACCACGTCGAACAGCAGGAGATCCATAGCACCAGTCTGCCCGGCAGAGCGCCCCAACCGCTTGGCCGGGTACGGTGCGCGCCCATGGACTTCGACCCGACCGTTCCCGCCGACGACCTCACCTGGATGCAGACCTACGCCGCCAGCGAGATGGTGGAACTTCAGGGCGAAGGCCGGATCGACCGCCGCGAGATGCTCACCCGCCTCGTGGCCATTTGCGGCTCCACCGCGGCGGCTCAGGCCTTCCTGGCATCGTGCTCGTCCACGCCGTCGACGTCCACCGCCACTGGGTCATCGACCACCGCTACGGCGTTGGGTGGGGGCACCAACCTCGGTTCCGCCACCACGGCCACCTACCCGACGGCGAGTGCCAACGCCGTCACTCCGCCCACCGGTGGACCCGCCGGCCGCGTGTTGTCCGTGAGCACCGATGATCCTGATATTCGTGGCACCGACGTCACGTTCGCTGGCCCGGCGGGTCCGATGTTCGGCTACCTCGCCACGCCGTCAACCGCGGGCGCCCGCCCCGGGATCCTCGTGATCCACGAGATCTTCGGTCTCACCGATCACATCCGTGATGTTGCGCGGCGCCTGGCCAAGGTGGGCTACCTCGCCCTTTCGGTCGACCTCGCCTCGCGGGCCGGCGGCTCTGCCAACGCGGAGAACGTCATGACTGCGCTCACGGGAGGCCCGGTGGCCGATCGGCTCGCCGACCTCGACGCCGCCACCACGTTCCTTCGAACCCAGCCGGGGTTCAACGGCAAACTCGGCGTCACCGGCTTCTGTTTCGGTGGAGGCATGACGTTGTCGTACGCGGCGTTTCAACCCGATGTTCTCGCCGCGGTGCCGTACTACGGCCCCACCCCTCAGCCCGCCTCCGACATGTCGAAGACCACCGCCGCCATTCTCGCCCACTACGGCGAGACCGACGCTCGCGTCAACGCCAGCATCCCCGACCTCGAGGCGGCCATGGCCGGCAAGACCTTCGAGAAACGAGTGCACGCTGGTGCCGGCCACGCGTTCAACAACGACACCGGTGGCGCCTACAACGAGACCGTGGCCATCGAGGCGTGGGGCCAGACGCTCACCTGGTTCGCCCGCCACCTCCGCTGAGTCGGCGAAGCGCCCCCGGCGTCTACCGCCGCGTGGTTCAGGCGGAAGGCCGGGAGGCGCGCATCGGCACCGGCGCGTGGGCGAGCAGTTCGTCGTAGAGCTCGGCGTAAAGCTCGGCGATCGCGGAGGGGGCCTGGGCATCGGCGATCTCGTGAGCCTTCGCTCCCGCCGCATCACGTTCGGCTTCTGCTCCCACCACATGGGTGAGCACGCGCACCAAATCAGCAACGTCGCCGGGTTTCACCACCCACCCGGTGTGATCGGCCTTTACGGCAGCGCCGAGCGCACCCACGTCGGACACGATCACCGGCGTTGAGGTGGCGTACGCGTCTTGAAGCACCCCGCTCTGTGCGTTGAACTCCACGTACGGCATCACCACCACGTCGGCCTCATGCCACAACACGCTCCGACGCTCGTTCGACACGAAGCCGATCTCAGCATGGATACGTTCATCGGTGGCCGCCGATCTGCGAATCAGCTCTTCGAGGGCGGGGTCGCCGCGGCCGGCAAAAACGAACCGTACGTCGAGCTTGCCCTTCGTTCGTTCGATCGCCTGGAGCAGCACGTCGATGCCCTTGTTCGGCCGCAGCGTTCCGAAGAACAGAAGGGAGAGCCGATCGCCGCGGTCGACGGGGTCGGTACGGAGATGCTCGGGCGGGGCGAACGCGTCACGCAGGACAGGAAGCGGTACCACCCGCACCCGTTCGCGGGCCACATCGAACTCCCGGACCAGCTGGTCGCGGAGGTGCTCATGGGCGACGAGCAATCGTGTGCAGGCCTGATAGCCACGGCGCAGCAGCATCGTTTCGAGGGGCGCCGGCAAGATCCGCTCGTGGGGGCGCACGTTGTGAACCGACTGCACCACGAACGGCGTCTGTTTGGCGATTGCGGGGATGGCGTACCAGTCGGTGAACGGGTTGTACGTGTGTAGGTGGATGAGGTCGAACCGCCGCGATTGCAAGAGCCGTTTGCGCAGTGTGGCTCGCTCGCGAGCCACCCGCCCTCGGTCGAGGAAACCTCGCCGTCCTCCGCCCTCCCCCGCCGGCTCGGGAAGGTCGCGCACCAGGTCAAATGATCCCGGCGCCTCGGTCGAGAGCGGAACGCCGAAACGGCTCCAGCAGCTCTGCACCGTGAGTGAACCCTGCTCGATCAACGCCGCCGTTGCGGTCGCAAGGCTCAGCTCTCCGGCATTGTCGAACGGTGCGTACCAATAGATCGTTGTCATGTCGGCCACCCAGAAAGGTCGACCGGCTCCGATCGGCGCACCGCATCGATCGCCCTGTCGTCCCGTCCGACCCAAACGCCGTCGCCAGCTTCAACCGAGTGGTGCACCGGTGGACTGTACCTCAGGGCCTGACCCTGTTCCGTCGCCGGAAGCCCCCCAACGGCACCGCTCAGGTGGAGACGGGCTGACCGAGCGAACGAACGTGGCGGTAGTGCGATCGCAGCGCGGCGCGAAGGGTGGGTTGCACGTGATATGGGATGTCGAACTCGCGGCACGTGGACGCCACCACTTCCGAGATGTGGGGGTACACCGTATGGGGAAGGGATGGGAACAGATGGTGTTCGGTCTGGAAGTTGAGACCACCGGCATACCAAGTAAGGGCCTTTGCCACCGGACCCCCGTTGTGGCAGAAGTCGACGCTCGACCGCACCTGCCACTCGTGCCACCGGGCTTCGGTGCGGGTGTCGGAGGCACAGAAATCGGCCTCCTCCACCACGTGGGCAAGCTGAAACACCACACCAAGCAGGAACCCCGAGAGTGCCAGCACACCGAGTGTCCCCACCAGCACGACCCACCACGTGTGGAGGAGCAGGGGGATCACCACGCCCAACAAGAGGAAGAGGCCCTTCGACGCCACCATCGACGCATAATCGCGAAACGATGGCGCTCGTCCTTTGCGATCGCCCTCAAACGACTCTTGGATCGTGCTCACGATGTCGCCCACGATGATCGAGCCCGACGTGAAGGCGTAGACGAACCACACGTAGAGATGCTGGAACGCATGCCAGGGACGTCGCTGTTGGGCCGGAGCGAGCCGGGCGAACGGCGGCAACTCGATGTCGTAGTCCTTGCCCACAACGTTGGGTGAGGAGTGATGCCGGTGGACATGTCCGTCGATCCACCGCTTGGCACTTCCGCCGATTGCGTTGAGTGAGAGCCCGGCTATCCGGTTCGCTCGCGAAAGCCGGCGGCTGCCCGCCGTGGGGAAGAAGGCGTTGTGGTTGGCGTCGTGCTGGATGTTGAATCCCACGGCCACCATGGCCAGCGCGAGCGACACGCAGGCGATCACGCCCACGACCCAGCCCGAGGCCAGGAGCACCACCACATACGACGCCACGTACCATGCCCCTACCACAGCTGCCTTCGCATGCAGGCGGCGGTAGCACTGCCGAAGGACGTCGTCATCGAGGTGAGCCCGCACACGCGCGGCGAGCACGCTCCCGAACTGCGGGACCGTGGTGGTGGTGACAGTCAAGGCTCCCCTGCGCTTTCGCGATACCGAACGAGCGCGTTCGTCGCGCTGCGTCGATGACGCTACCCCACGGCGCCGGCCGGCCGGGAGCGCGCCCATCCGTCGCCGTGATCGAGAGTGATGGTGTGGCTACCTTGCGCCGGCGTCGTTGGTCGTGACCGGGGACCCGTTGGGTCGGGGCGCTCGCGTGCAATTCCGTCCCGCTACCCTCGCCCGGAGGCGAAGATCGCGGAGGGGCACCGATGACAGGCAAGATCGAACTGGTAGTCACCGACCTCGACGGCACGTTGTGGGAGCAAGCTCACCTCGTACATCCGCGCACCATCAAGGCGCTCGCCGACCTCGCCGATCTCGACATCCCGCTTCTCGTGGCCACCGGCCGGCGGGTTCGGTCCACTCGCGAACCACTTGAGTTGCTCGGACTCGCCCCTGCCGCTGTCGTGCTCAACGGCGCCTTGGGGCTCGACCTTCGAACGGGCGCGCCGTTTCACCGGTCTGACTTCGATGCCGCCACCGCCCTCGTCGTCTTGCAAACGTTCCAGTCGTGGAACGTCGATCCGTGTGTCTATGTGGCTCCTCGGACAGATGAACATCTGGTCCCTTCTCCTCGCCGAGTTTCACGTCCCGCCGGCGTCGGCGATCATCCGGAGCCGTCGGTTTGGACGAGTGCCACGCCGTCCACCCATGCCGACCACCTTGCAAGCTTCGGCGACGACCTCGGCATCGACAACCTTGCTCAGGTTGTTGGGTCGCTGCCGGTACTGGCGTTCAGCCTGCTCGGCATCACCGAGGAGGTGGCTGCGGGCATCGCGACCGACATTTCGCTGGCCGCCACAACCCACGTTGATCGCGATCGGCTGTACGGCGGGTTCACAATCACCGTGGCCCCGCCACGGCGTTCGAAATGGGACGGCGTCGTCGCCTATTGCGAAATGCGCGGCATCGATTCGAACGCTGTGTTGGCCATCGGGGACGGCCCGAACGACAGAGAACTCCTTGATGCTGCGGCGATCGCCGTCACGCCCGAAGACGCTCATGCCGACGCCTTGGCCAGAGCCGACCACGTTGTCGGACGGGCCGCCGACGGCGGGTGGGCAGACATCATCGATCTGCTCGGCGTGACCACCGCTCGCTGAGGGCAGAAGTGCGGCCGATCACCCCACCCGTGCGAAGGGGGCCGGCGATCGATGCCGGCCACGGAGCGAGCAAAGGGGTAACCGGCACGGTAAACGCGAACTCCCCCGAGGCGCGGGCGGTGCAGGTTGCAGGTGTCTGTACGTGGACCGCGCCAGGCCCAAAGACGGCGAAGGGGGCTAATCCGATCTGATTAGTATGGGCGTCGTGCCAGGTGCTCCCGACCCCGAGCCCGATCGCGGCGCCACCACGGCGCGGGGTCGTTCCACCCAGGCACGGCTTCTCGACGCCGCCGAAACCATGTTTCTCGAACGTGGTGTCGACAACGTTTCGCTCAGTCAGATTCGCATCGCCGCAGGGCAGCGCAATCCATCGGCCATCCAGTTCCACTTCGGCGACCGTATGGGGTTGTTGCGAGCGGTGACCGAGCGCCAATTGCCTCAGAGCGGGCGGCGCGCCCCGAGCGACGCATTCGCGACTTCACCGATACGGCGCCGCGATCGGGGTTGCTGGTGGCCGCCGAGCTGATCGATCGTCTCGCTGCCACCATGCCCCGACGACGGGCCGTTGAGCGCCTCATGACCACCTTGCTCACCACCATGCATCTGTGCGCCGATTGTGCCCGGAACCTTGAAGCACAGGATCCGATTCCGGCGGAGAGGTGGCGAGGCATGTCACACCAAGACTTTCGAACCAACCTGATCGACATGGCGTTGGGCGCTTGTTTCGCTCCGGCCACGCTCACCCCTCCACCGCTCGACCCTCCCGTGCCCACCCTCCATGGCTCCGTCCGCCAGAACGACCATGCGCTGAAGAACGACAACGATCAAAGGAACCACCATGCGTGACCGCACCCCCCACCCCACCGCACGGCGAGGGGCAACCCTTGCGGCCGCGATCCTGGTGCTCGCCGCGGGATGCGCCAAGAGCGTGAACGACGGGCAGGCCAGCAGCGTCGCCGGACCCGGAACGTCGGTGGCCGAGAAGGGCGCTTCCCCATCATCGAGCGCGGCAACCGCAACCACCGTTCCCGTCGTCAAACCTTCGGCCGGCTGCGGAACCGTCTCCCAAGGTGCGGTCGTCGAAGTCGAACGCACACTCATCGTGGCCGACACGGCGCGGCGTTACCTCCTCACGGTGCCGAAGGCGCACGACGGCAAGGAACCGCTACCCGTGGTGTTCGACTTCCACGGCTTGATGGAGGGTGCAGAGGTCCACGCCAAAATGACCAATTACTCCGGCCTCGCTGAGGAGAAGGGATTCATTGCCGTCTTTCCCCACGGCACCGGCGCGCCGGTGCGATGGAACGCCAACCCCGCCTCGCCCACCAACGACGACCTCGCCTACTTCGATGCGGTTCTGAAAGAGGTCGGGTCCACGCTGTGCGTCGATACGTCGCGCGTCTACGCCACCGGGCTCTCCAACGGTGCGATGTTCTCGTCCGTCCTGCTCTGCCAGCGGGCGGATGTGCTCGCCGCTGCGGCTCCCGTCGCCGGCCTCACTGATGCCGCATCCTGCAAGCCGAGCCGGCCGGTCCCGATCGTGACGTTCCACGGCACGATCGATCCGATCCTGCTGTTCAACGGCGGCGTCGATGTGTCCGCCATACCCGGCGGCAGCGGCCCCACCGACGGTCCCACCACCACCCGAGCCCCGGCCGACCTCCGCGGCCCCGGCTACCCCGCCAGCGCCGCGGCGTTCGCGGCACGAAACGGCTGCGATCCCGAGCCCACCGACACCAACGTCACCGCCGAGATCATCCGTCGGGTCTACCGCTGCCCGGCCGGAGCCGACGTCGAGTTCTTCATCGTGGTGGGCGGTGGCCACTCGTGGCCGGCAAGCGAGTTCAGCCGATCGATCGGAAAGATCGTCGGGCCCACGACCTTCGACATCGATGCCACCCGCGATGGCTGGGCGTTCATGAGCCGATTCACCAACAACTGACCTCGGCTCACCAACGATGTCGGTCCGCCCCCCGCCGCTACGTCGTCGGCGCCGACTGCGATGCACTGGCACGATCCGTCGTGTGCCCGATCAACGAACGTGATCGTTGGAGCGCAACCATCCGCGCCGAGCCGATCAGGTGGGCCGGACGTTACCCGTTCATAGTGCGAAGGCAGCTACCCCATGCCGCCCGTATCGGTGATCTCGAGCATGCTGATAGAGCTCGGCGCGGCGTCCCCGGCGAGTCGCACCGGGACCCTCGCAAGGACCAAAGTCCCACACATGCGGGCACCCCTACCCTGGCGTGCTGCCGACGCGACGGTGATGCTGCAAGAACGGCAGCCCGCCTCCCCGGTGTGACAGCCCGGAGAGCGGTAACCCATGAGAACGCCCGCGACGTCAACCAAAGCAGCCAACGGCACCCGCACCCTCGGCGCGGGTCACCATGGTGCCATTCCGCCGCCGTTGGAGCGACGTGATCGAGGCGGAGCATTCGGGAGGATGGAATGACCAAGCCGAACGACATCGCAACGACCCGGAAACCCGGCGTCGGCTTCGGCCCGACGGCGAGATTCGACCGCCACAGGATCGAGTCGCTTGATCGCGACGCGAGCATGCTTCTGCTCCGCACCGCACCCGTCGGTCGTGTCGGCATCTCGGTCGACGCACTTCCCGTCATCTTCCCCGTGAACTTCGTGGTGGCCCGACCACACGACGATGCACCAGAGGTGGTGGTGCTCCGGGTGGGACCCGGCACCAAGTTCGAAGCGGCGATGCATCACAACATCGTCGCGTTCGAGGCCGACGGCTACGACCCGATGAACCACACCGGGTGGAGCGTGCTGGCCCAAGGCAGGTCACAGGTCCTGGACGAACGAGGGGCACTCGATTGGGCACGAACCCTCCCATTGCAGCCTTGGGCGCTCTCCGAAGCGCTCTTTTTCGTCACGGTGGCCCTCGACCTCGTCAGCGGTCGTCGTTTCGGCGTCCACCCCCGCCCGCCCACCTCAACCCCCGGATAGGTCGCGCCTGCCGCCCGCGAGTTTCGGCTCTCGGGGCGGGTCGTGACCGAGGCGATGGTTGATCGCGTCGGCGACGGCGGTGTCGGTCAGGCGTTGCGGTTCCGGGAACCCGATCGGATCGTGAGGGTGCGACTCCCCCGTCCCCGACGTTCGCGCTACGACGTGGGGATGCCCAGCGGAAAGGCAAAGGCGTTGTCGGGATCCCATGCTCGTTTGACCGCAATCAATCGGTCGAGGTTCGTGCCGTAGGCAGCGGGCAACCAGTCTGCGAGCAACGGATCGGGGAAGTTCTGGTACACCCGACCACTCGACGCTGGCCGCGTCTCTTCGAAGAACCCGCTGACCCAGGCCAAGTCCTTGTCGACGCGGTCGGTCGGCGCCGCTGGATCCCAGGAGGCAACGATCTCCGTCCAAAAGAGGTCCGTTCGATGCACGAACGCCGTGGCGTCGGGCGCCACGCGGTTGAACTGCCCTCCGAGAGGCTCGGCAAACAGCAGTCCGTCACCGGCGCCGTCGTCGGCAACTCGGCGTTCCACCCAACGAACGGCAGCTTCGATCGTGGCAGCAGGCATGAGCCGGTCGAAGATCTGGGACCGAGGGGAGTGAGCGGGTCGCATGATCCTGCCGTTCTCGCGCAGTCCCGGCCCATCGCCATCGAGATGACACTCATCGCTGGAGTAGCCCTCGCACTTGCCCCAGAAAAGACGACCATCGATGAACTGCCCGCTGTATTGCCGGCCACTGATCGGCTCAGCCACAGCCCGCCCGGCCGACACCACCGGTTCGATCAGGTCCCGCATCTCCGCCTCGGGACCCTGGAACTCGCCGCCGACGAACACGCTGGCCACCTTCCGTCCTCCGCCCGCCCGACGGATCGCTTGGATCTTGGCGACGGTGTACAGCGCATCTGGCGCGAACGGTGCGAGGCGTTGCCAGGCATCAAACACCGCCGGCGCAGCGGCGATCGGAAACACGTACTCGAACAAGGCATTGGCACCGACAGGATGCGTGCGGAATCGAAGACGTGTGACGATCCCGAAGTTCCCCCCTCCACCGCCCCGGCAGGCCCAGAACAAATCCGAGTTCTCGTTGGCGTCGGCCCGAACGATTCGTCCGTCGGCTGTGACCATCTCCAACGCCACCAAGCTGTCGGCCGTGGTGCCATGGATGCGACCCAACGCGCCGAGGCCACCCCCAAGGGTGAGGCCGCTCACCCCCACCGACGGGCACGAGCCGGCGGGAATCGCTCGTTGCTGTTGCCACAAGGCCTGGTAGACGTCGAAGAGGCGAGCGCCGGATTGCACCTCCACCTCGTCCGTATCCCCGAGGCGGTTCACTGCCGACATGCGGCTCACGTCGATGATGATCCCACCTTCGGTGGTGCTGTAACCGGCGTAGCTATGACCGCCACACCGCGCCCGAAAGGGCAGCTCACGCTCGCGAGCAAATTGCATGGATGTTCGTACGTCATCGGCCGATTCGCAGTAGGCGATGGCCGCCGGTCGTACATCCTGATAGCGCCGGTTGAACACCAGTTTCGCCGCCGCATACATCGAGTCCTCCGGGAGGACCAGGGTTCCCTTGAGTCGACTCGCCAGATCGGCCATCGAGCCTGACGGCACGGCGCTGCCAGCGGAACTCGAGCCAGCCGACGTGGTGACCGTGGCCGTGGTCAACCCATCTTGCCCGCAAGATGCCAACAGGCTCGAGCCCAGCACAGGACCAGCGACAAGGCCCAAACCACCAAACGTTCCGAGCCCGTGCAGGAAGGAGCGCCGATCTACCTCGGGATTGTCCTCGGTGGAATTCTCATCGTCGGGCATTGTTGGCTATCGCTTTGGTCGGGCCAAGCAACGTCATGCCTGTACTTCCCCTTCGGGGTGAAGCCGTCGTAGAACTCGGGATTGTCGTGGGCGAGCACCGGCGCGTCGGTGTACCCAGGGCCGATCCACAGGCGGATCCTCACGTGGCCCTCCTCCGCTTTTCCTGCCGGCGGGAGGTGGTCGTACGTGGTCGTGCATTCGGCCTCCCGACCCGGTCCCCCGTGGACGAGCGTCGCGCCGAGGTGGAGTTGAAACGTGTCAAAAATGCAAAGCTCCGGGGAAGTGGACACGGCGTGGATGCGGTTCGGCAGGATGAACCCACCGGCGCTTGACGGACGCTACCCGAACCATCGGATCCGCGCGGGTTACCCCATCGAACGGCCCACGTGGCCCACGAAGTCGATGATCTGGTCCTGCGCCGGATCCCACCCGTCGTCGGTGTTCTCCCGGAGGAGCGGCAGCCCGAACTCGGTTCGCATGTCGCTGGTCATCGCCCGGATGCGATCAGCGGCACAACGGTTGTGCTGATTCAGCAGGCGACGGTGCGATTACCTGCCACGAATCGCGCGATGGGATTGCCAGGTTCTCCACCACACGAAGGAACGTGTCAGATTCAATCCAATAGTCGACTTCGTCCAGATACCCTCTCAGGGTGACCACCATGACCGACTCGGCCTATCAGTTGCTGCGCCAGCACGGCGTGCAGGTGACGGCGCAACGCCTGGCCATCCTGCACGCCGTATCTGCCCGCCCACACGCAACGGCCGATGAGGTGACCGACGATGTGCGAGCACGGATCGGGTCGATCTCCCGCCAAGCGGTGTACGACACCCTCGGCGTGTTGGTCGACAAACACCTCGTCCGCCGGATACAGCCGGCCGGTTCCGCCGTCCGATTCGAGGACCGTGTGGCCGACAACCATCACCACGTGATCTGTCGAACCTGCGGCACCACCGTCGACGTCGACTGTGCTGTCGGCCAGGTTCCCTGCCTCACCGCCAACGACGATCACGGCTTCGAAATCGATGAAGCAGAAGTCATCTACTGGGGCATCTGTGCCCCCTGCCGTACGCCATCCCACCCCACCAAACCTGCAACCCGCAACGGTGCAAGGAGCAGCAATGACTGAAGGCAACGCCCTCGAGATCAACGACGGCCCGGGCCGGTGTCCCGTGATGAGCGGGCCTCACGCCGCCCAGAACGCAGTTGGGTCCACCGCGAATCAGCACTGGTGGCCGAACCAGTTGAATCTTCGGGTTCTCCACCAGAACCCTCCGATGGCCGACCCGATGGGCAACGACTTCGACTACGCCGAAGAGTTCACGTCACTCGACCTCAATGCGGTGAAACACGACCTCACCGCCTTGATGACCGACTCGCAAGATTGGTGGCCCGCCGACTACGGCCACTACGGCCCGTTCTTCATCCGGATGGCGTGGCACAGCGCCGGCACCTACCGGATCAAGGACGGTCGGGGTGGCGCGTCCTCCGGTACCCAACGATTCGCCCCACTCAACAGCTGGCCCGACAACGGCAACCTCGACAAGGCCCGGGCGCTCCTGTTGCCGATCAAACAGAAGTACGGACGGAAGCTTTCGTGGGCCGACCTGATGGTGCTTGCGGGGAACGTTGCCCTGGAGTCGATGGGCTTCGAGACGTTCGGTTTCGCCGGCGGCCGCGCCGACGTCTGGGCACCGGAGGAGGACATCTACTGGGGCCCCGAAACCACGTGGCTGGGCGACGAGCGCTACCGCGGCGACCGGGAGCTCCAGAACCCGCTCGGGGCCGTGCAGATGGGCCTGATCTACGTGAACCCGGAGGGCCCCAACGGCGTGCCGGATCCGCTTGGGTCGGCTCGCGATATCCGGGAGACCTTCCTGCGCATGGCGATGAACGACGAAGAGACCGTTGCGCTCGTCGCCGGCGGGCACACGTTCGGGAAGACCCACGGTGCGGGCGACCCGGAGCTGGTGGGCCCCGAACCCGAAGCCGCCCCGATCGAACAACTCGGTTTTGGTTGGAAGAACAGCTTCGGCACCGGCAAGGGCGTCGACACCACCACCAGCGGTCTCGAAGGGGCATGGACGCGGACGCCGATCACGTGGGACAACACCTATTTCGACACGCTCTTCGGCTTCGAGTGGGAGCTCACCCACAGCCCCGCCGGTGCCCAGCAGTGGACGCCCACGAATCCCGAAGCGCAAGGCACCGTGCCCGACGCCCACGATCCTTCGAGGACACACGCGCCGATCATGTCCACCGCCGATATGGCACTACGGATGGACCCCATCTACGAGCCCATCTCCCGCCGTTTCCACGAGAACCCCGACGAGTTCGCCGACGCTTTTCGCCGAGCGTGGTTCAAGCTCACCCACCGCGACATGGGTCCGATCGCCCGCTACCTCGGCCCCGAGGTCCCCGACGAAGAGCTGATCTGGCAGGACCCGGTCCCCGCCGTCGCCCACGAGCCGATCGGCGCCGACGACATCGCCGCGCTCAAGGCAACGGTGTTGGCGTCCGGGCTGAGCATTTCGGCGCTGGTGTCCACGGCCTGGGCGTCAGCGTCAACGTTCCGCAACAGCGACAAGCGGGGTGGCGCCAACGGTGCCCGCATCCGTCTGGCGCCGCAGAACGGCTGGGCCGTGAACAACCCACCCGAACTGCATCGCATCCTGGACACGTTGGCCGGCGTTCAGACGGCGTTCAACACCAGCGGCACCACCGTATCGATGGCCGACCTGATCGTTCTCGGCGGGTGTGCCGCCGTCGAGGCGGCGGCGAAGAACGCTGGGCACGACATCACCGTTGCCTTCCGGCCAGGCCGTACGGATGCCACTGCGGAACAAACCGACGTCGAGTCGTTCGCTCCACTCGAACCAACCGCAGACGGGTTCCGCAACTATCCCGGCAAGGGCCACGTGCAGTCCGAAGAAGAACTGATGGTGGATCGCGCGCAACAGTTGACCCTGACCGCTCCGGAGATGGCGGTGCTGGTGGGCGGCATGCGCGTCCTCGGCACCAACGTCGACGGCTCGTCGCATGGCGTGTTCACCCTCCACGCCGATTCGCTCACCAACGACTTCTTCGTGAACCTGCTCGACTTCAGCATCGAATGGCACGCCACCGAGAAGGGGGCCGATGTGTTCGAAGGGCGCGATCGAGCAACCGGCGAAGTGAAGTGGACCGGCACGCGCTGCGATCTCGTGTTCGGATCGAACTCCCAACTGCGAGCGCTCACCGAGGTCTACGCATGCGAAGATTCCAAGCAGAAGTTCGTGACCGATTTCGTCTCCGCCTGGACGAAGGTGATGGACGCCGATCGGTACGACCTCGCCTGAGCCTCGCCCCCGCCGTTGCGTTTGCGTTTGCGAGGGGACGACGATCCCGCGATCGAGGCGACCCAAGCACCGCGGCGATGACGACCGAATGGGTGGCCACACGACGGCGTGACTTCCTGCGACCTACTTGCGGAGCCGACGGGTATGCCGCCGCGAACTACGTCACCCGAAGCGGCAGGGCGCGCGGGCCCCGCACCTGCCCACCGGCCCAGCGCACCGCGTCGGGATCGTCGACGGAGAACTTCGGGTAACGGTCGAGCCACGTTTCGAGCGCAACCCGCATCTCCATACGGGCGAGGTTCGACCCCGCACAACGGTGGATACCGAGCCCGAACGTGCTGTGGCGGTTCTCGGCCCGATCGATGATCACCTCATCGGCCCGATCGACGTGTTCAGGGTCTCGGTTCGCCGCCGGAAATGGCAACAGGACCCAGTCGCCGGTTTTCATCGGGCACCCGCCGATCTCCACATCTTCGATGACTTTGCGAGCCATCGTGACGGGGGCGTAGGCACGAAGCAATTCTTCGATGGCGAGTGGCATCACTTCGGGGTCGTCGACCAATCGGTCTCGGTCGTCCGGGTGCTGCGCCAGGTGCCAGAGCGCGGCCCCAATCGAGCTCCAGGTGGTGTCAATTCCGGCGATGATCAGCAGCGCCATCGTGCCGCCCACATGGGTCAGCTCCAGCGGCTGACCGGTATGGGTGGATGCCAACAGATGCGACGTGAGGTCGTCGCGAGGGTTGGCGATGTGGTCCATGATCTGATCGCGGAGATACTCGTACATCATCACGCGGGGCATCGGACGTTCATGGAACGGCAGGTCGACCAGTTCGAGCTGGATGTATTCCTTCAGGAGCTGGTCGTCGTCCAGCGGAACGCCGAGGATGTGGCACACGATCCGGCCAGGGATGTTCTCGGCGTAGTCGCGCGCCGCGTCGATCACCGACTGGCCGGCCACCCGATCGAGCAGCTCCTCGCACCACGCTCGGGTGATCGGCTCGAGCTCCAAGATGGCCTTTGGTCCGAGGGCCTGGAGAATGAGCCGCCGGGCCTCGGCGTGGAACGGCGGATCACTGGTGATCGGGGGGGCCAATCCCGCAGGCGGGGGGATGATTTGCGGCTCATCGCTCACGATGATGCCGTTCGAGCTGAAGTGCTGCGTGTCGTAGGCAATGGTCGCCACGTCTTCGTGACGTGTCGGCAACCACACCCCGCCATAACGATCAGAGTGGGCAACCGGGCAGGTCTGACGCAGTTCGGCCCAGATCGGAAACGGGTCGGCGGCCCATTCCAGGTCGGTGTGGTCGAAGTCTGTGGCCCAGTCGGTGACCGGTGGGTGGTTACCCGTCATGCTCGTCCCCCTCGACGCGTTCTGGCTCCAGGTAGGTTACGGGACTCAGCCAACGTCACGGCAACCGGTGCGCGTGTCCCCCGGATCGGTGCCACGATGGCATTGTGACCGGCCCCTCCCGGCGCTGGATCCCCGCGCTGATGCTCTCCGCGTCGCTATGCATCTCCTGCACGGCCATCGACCGCGCGCGGCGCCACCAACACCGACAGCACCGGCCACGCCCCCCACCCGCGCTCCGGTTACTCGAACCTCGCGCGGCACCACCGTGGCCACACCATCGATCGCTGGTCCGATCACCGGCGGTGACCGCGGTCGTCCGTTCAACGCCATGCCCGCTGGGTTGGCAGACCAGAACGGCTACGTCGAAGAGGAGTACTTCATCTCCGGCTCGGCCACCTCGTTCTCCCCCGCCGGTTCGCCCACGAGTGACGGCCGCTGGGCCGTGGAGGTCGCCTCGGCGGCGTCATACGTTACGCGGCTCTTGGTGCGACGCCCGGCCGATCTCGCTCGGTTCGACGGCACGGTGCTGGAGGAGTGGTTCAACGTGAGCTCCGCACACCTGCGATCGACGCTCGTCGTTTCGTCGACGAGGCCCGCACCGCGAATCCGTTGGCCTGAACGCCCTCGCTTCCTCGGTCGGCTGTCCACAACCGAAAGTCGAGCCGCCGATAGGGACTTTCGACACTTGTCCGCATGGTCGACGATGTCGGAGGATTGTTCTGGCTCGTGCTGGCCCCTGTTGGCGCCGAACTGGTCCGGACCAATTCCCTCCGCCGGCGGACCCACACCCGCCCCCCACCCTCACAAGGAGCAAATCGTGTCCACGGTCGTCGAGGTCTACGCCGACATCACCTGCCCGTTCACCCACGTCGGATTGCAGCGTTTCGTCGAAGGACGGGCCGCGGTCGGGCGGCCCGATCTCACGCTCCGGGTCCGCCCCTGGCCGCTCGAGCTGGTGAACGGGAAACCGCTGGGCGCCGACTTCGTGGCGGAAGAGATCGAAGAGATCCGCCCCCAGGTTGCCGAGCACCTCTTCCTCGGGTTTGATACAGCCTCCTTTCCATCCTCCACCCTTGCCGCCCATGCGCTGGCGGAAGCGGCGTACGACCTCGGACTCGACGTCGGCGAAAGCGTGAGTTTGGAACTCCGAAAGTTGCTGTTCGAGGAAGGAGCCGACGTGTCCGACGCCGTCGAACTGGCCGCCCTCGCCGCCCGTCACAACATCGTCACGGCGAAGTCCACCAACGACGTGATCGATGCCTACCAAACCGGAATCACGCGGGGCGTGAAGGGGTCACCACACTTCTTCGTCGGTTCGGCCGACTTCTTCTGCCCCGGCCTCGATATCCAACGTGATTCGGATGGTCACCTACACGTCACCGCCGATCCCGAGACCTTCGATCGTTTCTTCGCCGCCATCGAGTGACACGGCGGACGCCAGCTCGAAGGAATCACCGGGGGGACTGGCCCGTGAGTTCGTTCGGGAGACTGCCCGAGCAGTCAGCGCTCCACGGAGCGCCGGTACACCCGAACGGCGGTGGGCGCGCAGATCACGAAGATGGTGATGATCCAGATCCACGTGTAGGTGACCGGGTTGGCGATCGACCACGGGTCGCCCGGCTGTATGGGCGTGTTGGGATTGCCGAACAGGTCGCGGAGGGCGTCGGCCAGCGTGGTGATGGGATTCCACGCCGCGATCGTTTGGAGCGGTTGCGGCATCGACGAGAGCGGAACGAACGTGCTGGCCACGAAGGTGAGCGGGAACAGCACCACGAAGGCGATCCCGTTCACACCCTCCGGAGTTGACGCCAAGCTGCCGAGCAGCACCCCGATCCAGATCATCGCGAACGCGAATGCGAGCATCAGCGCGTAGGCGCTGATGGTGTCCACCAAGGTGCCGCGGATGCGCCAGCCGATGACGTAGCCGGTGATCGACATGAGCGCGATGGGGAGCAGGGCCTTGATGACATTGGCCACGGCGTGACCGCCGAGGACGGCCCCGTTGGCGATCGGCAAGGACCGGAAGCGGTCGACGGACTGGTTCTTGCGATCGTTGGCGATGCTGAGAGCCACGCCGAAGGCGGTGAACACCAATGTCTGGGCCATGATCCCGCCCATAAGGAACTCGCGGTACGCCTGCGACGAACCGGCGTCGGCGCCGGGGATGGCGATCGCACCGCCGAACACGTAGGCGAACATCACCACGAACATGATTGGTTGAATGGTCGCATCGCTCAGCTGCTCCGGCTGCCGGCGCATATGAAGCAGACCGCGCCGAGCGATCACCCACACGTCGTGGAGCAGGCCGCGATGGGGATGCAACTCAGCAGGATCGCCCGATCGGGTCCGCGCCGCGTCGCTGGGCTCGGCGTCAGTTGTGGTTGTCGCATCGGTCATCGCCGCGCCTCCCGGGTGTCTGCGGTGTCTTCGTCGGCTTCGATCGGGGCCCCAGTGAGGGAGAGGAACACCTCGTCGAGCGTGGGCTGACGCAGGCTGAGATCTTCGATACCGAACTCGTCGTCGGCCAAGGCGTTGGCCACCTCGGCGAGCCCTCCGACGCCGGCCGTGGTGGGCGCGGTGATCGTGCGTGCCGGCCGATCGATCACCGGCTCCCCGCCGGTCACCCGGCCCACGATCGCCGCCACCTCGTCGAGGCGAGACGCATCCTTGAGCGTGACGCCGACGTTGTCGCCACCAACCTGGCGTTTGAGGCTCCGGGCATCACCCCGGGCGATCACCTTTCCGTGATCCACAACCACGATGTCGTCGGCGAGGCGGTCGGCCTCCTCGAGGTACTGCGTGGTGAGCAAGATGGTGGTGCCATCGTCGACCAACGTCTCCAGCACGATCCACAAGTCGTTTCGGGCGCGGGGGTCGAGCCCGGTTGTGGGCTCGTCGAGAAAGAGCACCGCGGGGCGTCCGACCAATGTGGCCGCCAGATCCAGCCGCCGGCGCATGCCACCGGAATAGCCCGACACCACCCGATCGCCGGCATCAGCCAGGTCGAATTGTTCGAGGAGTTCAGCGGCCCGGACCCTTGCCTCCTTCCGGGAGCGCTGGTGCAGCTCACCGTTCATCACCAAGTTCTCTCGCCCCGTGAGCAGCGGGTCGACGGTGGCGTCTTGCGCAGCCAGGCCGATCCGCCGACGGACCTCAGTTGGCGCGTCCGCCACATCAAACCCGGCCACGAAGGCCGTCCCCTCGCTTGCCGCGGTCAGGGTGGTGAGAATGCGAACGACGGTGGTCTTCCCCGCCCCGTTCGGGCCGAGGATCGCGGTGACCGACCCGGCCGGCACCGTGATGTCGACGCCAGCCAAAGCGGTGGTCTCGCCGTAGCGTTTGACCAAGCCGGTGGCCAGAATCGCAGGTTGAGGGGACAACGGGAACTCCTGGTCTGAGGTGGGGATCGCAATGGGATTCGGGCATCCGGACGCGCGACGCCCGACATTCTGTCCCAGCGGCTGTTGCGTGGTGACACCATTTCTCGAAGATCCCCCGCCCAGCCCCGAGCCGGTGCGCCCGAACGCGAGCCGTTGTCCCCCGCCGGAATCGGGCAAAGCTGGCCGGCGAGAGGCCCGACCTACTTCCGGTTCTGGAGCACGAGCGCAAGGTCAGCGCGGTGAGAACGGCACCAGAAAGCTGCTTGACCCACCCCACGCCAAGGTCCGTGGATCTGACCACGGTGCCAGTTGAGCCGACGGCCACGTAGATGCCCGCTCCATCGCTCACGACCGAATGCAACGTTTGGCTCGTGGCGCTGATGGGGACTGTCCAGGTGGCGCCGCCATCGGTCGACCGGACGATGGTGCCGAGGCCGCCGCCGCCCACGTAGGTGCTTGCGCCGTCGTGCGAGGCGTGGTCCAGAAATTGACCGGTGCCACTCGCGGGGAGCGTCCACGTGGCGCCCCCATCAGCCGATCGCGCGACGGTGCCGGAGTTGCCGAACGCCACGTAGGTACCAGCCCCGTCGGTGCCAATGGCATGGAGCTGGTTGATGGTGCCGCTCGTGGGCGCGGTCCAAGTGTCACCGCTGTCGATCGACCGCCGGATATCCGCGCCCGAAGCCACCGCCACGTAGACGCTGGCCCCGTCGGTGACGATGTTGTTCAGCAGTTGGCCGGTGGTGTTGACGGGTGCAGTCCATGTATGGGGCAGGCAGGCGGGTGTGCACGCGCTGCTCGCGGCTCACTCGTCCTCGATCTCGGGCGTGACCGTTCCTCCCGCGCAGACCCCCTTCACCTTGGAGTGCAGCTCGTGGGCCTCGAACCGCACCTCGACCTCATCGGGGCCCCACTCATGGACCCGAGCGTCGTACCCAGCCGCGGGCGTGTAGGAAAGCAGGCGGACGGCGTCACCGGTGCACTGCACGACGATAAACCCCCCCGCCGACCGGAGCACCACCGATGGGCTCACGGATACCACCGGGACAGGAGCGCCAGTGGTGGACGTCGACGGCACCACCGCCGGCGCACCGGAGGTGGGCACCGAGACGGACGCTCCCGGCACCGTAGAGGGAGCCACCACCGCGGTCGGTGCCGGCACCCCGCTTGGGCCAGGCACAGCGGGGCGACCATCCGTGACGATGGAGTCGCCGGGGTCGTCCTTCGCTTCGTTCTGGGGCCCGACTCGACCCGGCGCACCGGTCGGGTCGCCCCCTCCCGAGGTCGGGCCATGCTCGTCCGCCGGTGAGTTCTCGGGAGATACCGTCGCCGGCGAGCGGTTGCTCTCGTGGTCCTCGCTGCTTCGCTCCGCCGCCTGCGCCAGCGTGACCCGTTCCAGCTCCTCCTCCACCCCCTCCTCGTCGAAGGCCGGCAGGCTCTGATGCCACACGCGCTGCGTGAGCACGCCCACCGAGAGCTGCACCAGCGCCATGGCCAGGAGTGTTCCCACCATCCAAGTGGCCACGAGCAGCACACGCCGACGAGTCATGCTCCCAGTCTGGCCCGACAAGACCGGAGACGAGCTAAGTGAGTCCTAAATGCACCCCAAGGGCAGCCACCGAGTCATCGCGGCAACAAGACACTCCCGTATCCTCGGCCCACGGCGGTGGCCCCTATCCCCTCAGATCGGGTGCGCACGTGATCGCCGCCACCCCGACGGACCACGAAATCGACGTCGTTGAGACCCTCGACGGCGTCGCTGACGACTACGTGGTGAGGCCCTTCTCGGCCGACCCGCTCGAAGGTGTACCCCGCTCCCCCAACCGCTCCCGGGCCAACGCCGGGACCCGCTCGGTCGATGCGGCGCGAGGTCGAGGTGCGGCGCCGGTCGAGGGGGCTCCCTTCACCGACACCGCCCGGCCAGGACCGATCCACCGGTAGAGGAGGAAGAAGACCAGCGCTGAGAGCCCGATCAGGCACAGGCCTTGTACGAGGAACAGCTTGGCATCCGTCCCGGCTCGGAGGAAGTGCACAGTGGAGGCCACCCATGCCAGATAGCTGACCAGATGCACCGCATGCCAGAGGCGCTTCGGCATGCGGTGCTTGACCAGCGAGGTCAGCTCCACGCCCAAGAGCATGTACAACCCGATCACCCCCCAGGTGACGGGCTCGGGCTTCCACGCCGATGCCATGGGCACCAACAGTTCCCTGGGGCCGAGCTCCACGAACGAATCCGCCCACAGCGCGCCCATGTGGGCCAGAACGAAGAGCACGGTCAACCCGCCGAGGTGGCGGTGCAGGTCGAGCAACCATGGTGCCCTCGGTTGTTTACCCAACGCCCTGGTGGCAAGTGCCAGACCCCAGACCACCGAAGTAGTGGCCAGGATCCACGCCACGACGCCCGTCGCACGGGACGCGAACCACCAGATCTGGGGACTCACGGCTGCCACTCCCAGCGCTCGATGCCACCCCAACGCATGGGGGATCCGGCCCGGTGCATGGCGATGGCCGAGGCGTCGGCATCCAGGAGGAGCGCCTCGGCAGCAGCGCGGTCGGCCGGGGTACGCACTCCACGGATGAGCAGCGCCTTGGCTGCGACCTCGGCATCCAACGCCGACCGGGCGACGACAGTCACCTGCACCAGGTCGGAGGTGGCAGAGGCGCCCGTCCGCGGGTCGATGAGGTGGTGGGCCTCACCACCGGTAGACGTGCGCCACCGGCGACGCCGGGTGCTGCTGGTGGCGACCGCTAGGCCGTCGTCCGACATCGGGACCGCCCCGGACCCGCCGAACACCAGCGTCGTCAGCGGTTCGGTCGCCCGGAACGGATCGTCCACGTCGACAATCCATCCGTCACCAGACGGTGCCATGCCACTGACGCGGAGATCTCCCCCGAGGTTCACGCAGGCACCCAGCGCTCCCGCCTCGCGTATCGATCGGTGGAGGAGATCGGCGGCACGCCCCTTCCCGATCCCACCGAGGTCAAGTCCCCCACCGGTATCGACAGCGACCGCACACCGAAGAGGATCCAGACGAAGCCGGACCGTCGATCCGGTAGGCGGTAGCGATTGGGGTGACCGCGCTGGTACGGCATCGCCGTGGATGTCCTCGGGGTGGGTGCTAGTGGTGCCGGAGAGGTCGATCAGCGGAAGCGTTTCGACGGAGCGGTCGTAGCCGGCAGCCTGGAGGGACCTGAGCAGCGTCGGGTCAAACACCCCGCCGGTGCGCCCGCGGGCGGCCACGGCCAGCGTCACGAGGTCGAAGGTGTCGGCCCCTACCGGGACGAAGTAGGGGGCATCACGATTGATCCGCGACACATCGCTGTTGGGCCGGAATCGGCTCCAGCGGGCCTCAAGTCGGTCGAGCGCCGCCATCGCATCGGAGGCGTCCGCCACGAGCGCATCGGCAGTCGGGTGGTCGCCGCCCGACCGGCTCGTCAGCACGAGGTGCACGCTGGACCCCATGGCATGCCCGTGACGTGAGACCACCACGCGGGTTCGAGGGACTTTGAGGGCGAGGTCTGCGATCATCAGCTTCCGCTTGTCGTGGTGGTGGGCCGGGGCCGCGGGTGGGTGGTGGTCGGGGCCGGCACGGGGCGGGGGGCCGCGGTCGGCGCGGGTGCCGCAGAAGCCGGCGGCGGGCGGGGGGCGGGCCTCGGCGCGGCCGTGGTCGGTGTCGGAGGTCGCCCGGAAGCGCCACCGCGGTCCGGAGCCGGCGATGCCCCGGCGGATCCGCCGGACGGTGCCCCAGAGGATGCCCCGGACGATTCACCGGGAAGGGATGGGCCGGGCTCCGGCACCGCGTCGGGGGTCACCGAGCCGGCATCACCGGCAGGGGCGCGGCGGATCACGTACTGGCGCACGACGATGGTGGACGGCGGGGTGGTGCCCTCCGGGGTACCGCTCACCTCGGCAGCGGCGGCGTCCAACTGCGCCACTCCCAGTCCGAGCTCCGAAGACGGCAGATCGTCCGACGGGTTCGATCCACCGGAGGGGTCGGCCGTCGTGGCCGGGTTGGCAAGCGCCAGCCCAGCCACGAACAAGAAGGTACCGACCACGCTGCCACCGGTGGCGAGGACCCGCCCCACTTCGGCGGCGTGGGGACGCCGTACCCGAGGGGCCGGGGCCGAACGGTTCGGGGCCAAAGGGTTCGGGGCCAAAGGGTTCGGGGCCAAAGGGTTCGAGGCCAAAGGGTTCGGGGCCGCCCCCCTCGGGGCCGCCCCTGTTTCGGAGGATGGGTCAGTCATCGTCCCCACCGTGATCCTTGTTTTTCTGATTCTCGTCTTCGTGATCCCCGTCTTCGTGATCCTCGGCGTCGTGATCCTCGGCGTCGTCGCGGTCGCCTCCGTGGTCATCGCCTACGTCATGGCTGGGGCCATCCACACCATGGTCATCGCCAACGTCATGGCCGGGGCCATCCACACCATGGTCATCGCCAACGTCATGGCCGGGGCCATCCACACCATGGTCATCAAACGTTGCGGCCGGGGCCGAGGGCACGCTGGCGCTGTCGGAGGGCACCGGAGCCGGAACCGAATCAACGAAGGGCCCGCGTTCGCTGTCGGCCGCGGCATCGAAGACATCGTCGGTGCTCGGGTTGCCATCCACGCCACCGGGCCGATCCCCACGCCCGCGCTCGTCACCCAGGGACGCCTCCACCGCTACCGGGGCGGACGGATCCACAATCGGGGCCGGCTCGTCGATGTACACGGTCTCGATCGTCGTCACCACGCCGCCGGGTTGGGTCGATGGCGACGAGCGAATATCGCTCACGGACTCCACGGATGGCGAGAGCGACTGCGGCCGGCCTACCAGACCAATCCCGGCGGCAATGGCCGTACCACCGGAGAAGAGGGCGATGGCAGAGGTGGAGGCCACGGCGAGGGCTTTACGTCGGTTCATGAGGTGTACTCCTGTACGAGGGGGCGACGATTGCGTCGCCAGGGGATGTGCAGCCAGCAAACCACGAGCCTGGTTAGGGCCGTCTCCTGCGGAAGGCAAAGAGAGGGTTAAGCCACGTAGTCCGCCCCCGTCTGACCCGCAACGCCGAGGAGAACGCTCCGGCAGTCATGAGCTGGCACGGGTCATGACCGATCTGGTCAACCGCGCCACCACGATCAACCTTGGCCGTCTCGCCACCAAGGTGTCACCCACGACGCCCGATGACAACAAGCCGGATCATGACCGGTGCATCCACACGCACCACCGCAACCGGCCCAACACGCCACTCGCCAAGCCACTCGCCTAAACGGTCGATCACTGCAACTCCTCCCCCTCCAGCCATTTCAGAGGTCACCTAGATCGGCGGAGTCCGCAGGATCTTCTCCATCGACTTTCGTCTGCCAACTCATCGATCAGCTTGTCGAGGTAGCGAATCTCCGCATCGTTGGCTCCTCAATGTCTTCTACCCGTACACCACAAACCACGTCTTTGATCAGCGTTCGCGAGGGGTTCATCCCCGGCGCTTCAGCCAAGAAGGTCTCAAAATCTGAGTGGTTCTCCAACTCGCCCTTCAACTCCTTCTGGCTGTACCCGGTCAGCCAACACACAATCTCGTCGACTTCTGATTTCGTCCGGTCCTTCCTCTCTGCCTTGGCAACGTAATGGGGCTAGACGCTTGCGAAGCTCGTCGTGTAGATCCGATGTTTGTCCATGCGGTCAGCCTCTCTGTGCCACGACGGATAGCCGGAATCCAACGGCGAGCCGAAGAAGGCTACATATCCCTCGGGGTCGGGGTGTTCACCGGGTGAAGGCCGTGGTCCAGCCGTCTTGGACGCCCGTCGCGACCCCACGCGCCGATCCACCGCCACCGGCGTTTCGTGTTCGACGTACGAGTTCGAGGAGCGGGCCGGTGTCTCGTCCGTCGCTCCGCCCGTAGTGAACCAGGTGCTGGTACGCCCACGACCTCACCGCTCGATCGTTCCTGCGATGATCAGGTGAATGCCAACATCGCCCACGAAACCTTGGCGGACGAACCCTGTCAGCCACAATGGCGGACGTGGCCGACTACGAGATCGAAGTGAAGGGCGCCGACTTCGTCGAGAGCTTCGTGGACCCGGGGTGTCCGTTCGATCCGTCGGTGGGCCCACCCGATGCATGGTTTCGAAAGGTGCTCGAGCACTTGCCCGAGTTCGTGATCGCGTTCCAGCACGACGGCACGGTCACGTACGTGTCCGACACCGCTCGCCTGCTCCTCGGGCACGACCCGCAAGCCCTGGTCGGCACCAATGCCCTGCACTTGCTCCACCCCGACGACCTCGAGAATGCCGCCGAGACCGTATACCAGGCCGCCCAAGTCGAAGGCTGGCGTCCAGCGCGACCGTTCCGGTTGCGCCACGCCAACGGAAGCTACGCCACCTTCGAGGTGTCGGGTCTCTCGATGTTTCACGTACCCGAAGTGGCATCGATCGTGTGCGTCGGGCACTGGGCCGATGAGGCGGCCCGGGTGAACGCCATCGTCGGGCACCTCGCCGCGGCGTCGCCGATCAGCGCCATCGTCGATGAGATCGTGCACCTCATGACCAGGCCCGGGTGGGAGATGGGTGTGTCGATTCAGTACGACGATGGCAACGGCCACCTGGCCGTCGCCCACACCGGTGTCCCCGACGAGCTCCTGAACCTCGACCGCGGCGCCTCTGGCACGCCGTGGGCTACGGCGATCGAGCACGGCACGACCGTGATGGATCTCGGGCTCGGCACGGTCGATCCGGCGATGGCCGCGGTGGCCAACGCCGCCCGCTACCGCACCTGCTGGGCGATCCCGGTACCCGATTCTGGCCACCAGGACGCGCTGATCGTGGCCTGGAACTATGAACTGGTCGAGATCGAGCTCGGCCAGCAGATCTTGTTGGAGAAGCTCCAGAGCCTGCTCGAGTTGGCGCTGGCCGGGCGGTCACGAGGCCGTGAGTTGGAGCACGCGGCGTCTGTCGATCTGCTGACTGGCCTGGCCAACCGCCGCTCGTTCGAACGCGACCTGGCCGCCGCGGAGCACGCTGGCAGCACCTTGTTCCTGCTCGACCTCGATGGTTTCAAGGCCATCAACGACCACCACGGCCACGCCGCCGGAGACGCGGTGATTCGTGAGGTCGGCGGCCGGATCCGCCGAAGCGTGCGGGCCCACGACCTGCCGGCCCGCATCGGGGGCGACGAGTTCGCCGTGCTGTGCCCGGGGCTTGATGATGAGGGGGTCGCCTCTCACCTCGCACGCCATTTGATCGAGACCGTGGCCGAGCCGATCGACGTGAGCGATGCCTCGGTCGTGGCCGGCAATACCGTCGTCGTTGTCGGGGTGAGTATCGGTATCGCGATCTCGTCTGCGCCCGAAGGCGATCCCGACCGGTTGTTCCGCAGCGCCGACCGCCTGCTCTACGAGGCCAAGCGCTCAGGGAAACGCACCTTTCGGGTCACCCGCACCTGACCATGCGAGGGACCGCCTACGTCTCTCGATCGAGCCTGGTCGTGTTCCCGAACCGGAAACTGGAGGCGGTGACCGAACCCATCATGCTGGTCTCGTGATAGGTGCGGACACCAGGATCCTGCTCCGCGGCACCGACGGCGACCATCAGTGGGATCAAGTGATCCGCGGATGGATGGGCGACGCGGGCGCTCGGCGCCTGCTCCCAGGCCAACAGGGCGCTGGTTCGCTCGGCGGGGTCGGCGTCGACAAGCGCGTGGGTGAGCCAGCCATCGAACTGACGCGAGGGCGTCTCCCCGGCCGGCCCCAACAAACGAAGATTGTGGTAGCTGAGACCACTGCCGACGATGAGCACACCCTCATCCCGCAGCGGGGCCAGCGCACGGCCGAGGGCGAGGTGGGCGACGGGGTCGTAGCCGTGTTTGATGGACAGCTGAACGATCGGCACATCGGCTTCGGGATAGACGACGACGAACGGCGCAAACACGCCATGGTCGAACCCTCGGACCGGGTCCTGCTGTACGGCAAGGCCGGCAGTGTCGAGCAGTTCGGCGACGCGGCCAGCAACCTCCGGCGAACCAGGAGCCGGATAGGTGATGTGATACGTGAACTCGGGAAAACCGCCGTAGTCGTACACCATGGGCGGGTGAGGATTGGTCTGGACGGTGAACTCCGGCTCTTCCCAATGTGCCGATACGGCGAGAACCGCTCGGGGAGTGACACCGATCTCGCCGGGCATGGCCTGCAGCGACGCTTCGAGCACGCTCAGGTCGAACGGCATCTGGTCCTTGATCCACGGCCATGGTCCCCCGCCATGGGAGATGAAGTAGGTGGGAAGGCGTACGTCAGAAAGCACGGTCATGGTGGCCTCGTTCGGATCGGTCGGGGGCAGTGTCGGCAACCCCCGTGTCGCTGGGCAGATCTGTGAATCTTCAAGCAATATCCCGGACAACAACTTGAAGGTTCAAGTGATTCCCCGACGATACTGTTTCATGATGACTCATTCCCCGACCGACCCTCCGCCTCGGTGGCTGAACGACGATGAGATGCAGACGTGGCTCGCCCTCGTCAGCATGACCATCCGGCTCCCCGCCGCCCTTGACAGGCAGCTGCGTCGCGACGCTGGGATCACCCACTTCGACTACCAGGTCCTCGCAGTACTGTCCGAGAGTGCCGACCGCAGCCGCAAGATGAAGGTGCTCGCCGGGATCACCGAAAGCTCCTTCTCACGCCTGTCGCATTGCATCAGCCGACTCGAAGAGACGGGGTGGGTTCGCCGCACTTTCGATCCCGACGACGGCCGCTCGACGATCGCCACCCTCACGCCGACCGGCATGAAGAAGCTCGCCGCCGCCGCCCCCGGACATATCGCCGCCGTACGTCAGCACGTGTTCGACCCGCTTACCGAACGCCAGATTGCCCAGCTCCGCACCATCGCTTCTCGTGTCGTCGAAACCACGGCACGAGGTTCCGACTGATCGGACAGCCCCATAGCGAGCGGCCGCGTTACCTCTGAGACGGATCATCAGCGCCCCGAAAGCCGAATCGTGTGTTGGGCAATCACCAGGTTCTCGTCGGTATTGACCACGCGCACCATGGTTCGTGCTTGCTCACGACTGATGACACCATCAACCGCCGATCCACCGACTTGGTTCCGATCGGGGTCGAGCTCGACCCCGAGATGAGACAGGCCGGCGCAGATACGAGCACGGACAACTGGTTCCCCTTCGCCGATCCCGCCGGCAAACACAATCGTGTCGACGCCGTCGAGCACGGTCGTCAATGCCCCGATCGCTTTGCGCACACTTGAACAGAAGACGGCGACTGCCAAGGCCGCGTCCGAATCGTTTGCCTCGTTTCTGAGTAGTTCCCGCATGTCCGCACTTCCACCCGACAGGCCGAGCAATCCCGACTCATGGTTGACGAGGTGCTCGAGAGCGGCGGCGTCGAGGTCACGTTCACGCATCAGATACGCGAGTGCGCCGGGGTCCACGTCCCCGGTTCGTGTTCCCATCACCACGCCACCTGTCGGCGTGAAACCCATTGTGGTGTCAATCGATTGACCATCGCGCACCGCCGTCAGGCTTGCGCCGCTGCCAAGATGGGCGACGATCGCCCGGCCCAATTGCTCGGCCCCCAGCCGCTGCGCCACGTACTCGCACGACAATCCATGAAAACCGTAGCGGCGAACCCCCGCCGCATCTGCCCATCCGGGCAGGGGCAATCTTCGAGCGATGGCAGGCAGCGTCCGGTGGAACGCCGTGTCGAAACACGCGACCTGCACGGCGTCAGGAAACTGCTCGACGGCGGTGCCGATGGCCGAAATCTCGGGCGGCAGGTGCAGCGGCGCGAACGGCCGAGCCTCGCGGAGCCGTTGCCTGACCGATGCATCGATCACGACGTGATCCAACAAGTGAGGCCCACCGTGGACGACCCGGTGCCCGACCGCTACAGGGCGATGCTGACCCGACGATGCCAGCGCCTCAAGCACGGTACGAAGCGCCGCTTGATGGTCTGGCAGTTCGAGGGCTCCTTCGTGCACCAACTCGCCGGTTGCCATCGAGACAGAAAGCCGAGCCGTCGAGCGACCGATCTCCTCCGCCAGCGCCGTGGCCACCAAGTCGGGTGAACGGTCCTCTCCAACCGCGTACTGAGCGCACTTCAAGGACGAAGATCCAGCATTCACCGACAGAACGAAGCGCGAGGTCAATCCACCCACAACCAATCGCGGATCTCAGGAAGATCCTCGAAGTGCTCGCGAATGTACAGGTGGTGGTCGGCCAACATCTGGTCGCAATGCTCGACGAGCTCGTCGGCGCCGGCCGGCCGACGGCGCGCCCGTTGCAGCACCTCTTTGCACAGCTGGAACCGACTCATTCCATTCGTCACGACCATATCGAAGGGGGTCGTGGTCGTACCTTCCTCCCGATAGCCACGCACGTGGAAACGGTCGGTGTCGACATGACCATGGATCAGTTGGTGGATTGCCCGCGCATACCCATGAAAGGCGAACACCACATGAATGTCGCGCGTGAAGATTTGGGCAAACGCCAAAACGTCGAGACCGTGCGGATGGTCGTTGGCCGGGAAGAGCTTCATGAGATCCACCACATTCACGAAACGCACGCGTAGCTCCGGCACGAACGAGCGCAACAGGTGAGCGGCCGCCGCCGCTTCCAACGTAGGCACGTCGCCCGCGCACGCGAGCACGACGTCGGGATCCTCGCCACCAAACGTACTCGCCCACTCCCAGATCGAAAGCCCTCGTGAGCAATGCGCACGGGCCGCCGTCATGTCGAGCCACTGCGGTTGACGTTGTTTGTCGATAACCATGAGGTTCACGTAGTCCCGTGATCGCAAACAATGATCGGCCACCCAGAGCAGGCAGTTCGCGTCGGGCGGGAGATAGATGCGCGACACCTCGCCACGCTGGGACAGCATCGTGTCGATGAGTCCCGGCCCTTGATGGCTGAACCCGTTGTGGTCGTTCCGCCAGCACGTTGACGTCAACAGGATGTTCAGCGAGCTGACCGGTTCACGCCACGGCAGCTCGCCGGCAGCCTTGAGCCACTTCGCGTGCTGCACGATCATCGACGCCGCCACCATCGCGAACGCCTCGTACGTAGCGAACATGCCGTGCCGGCCGGTCAAGAGGTAGCCCTCGAGCCAGCCTTCACAGAGGTGTTCGCTCAACACCTCCATCACCCGACCATCGACCGCGAGGTGGTCATCGGTTTCGCGAATCGGTTCGATCCAACAGCGGTTCTCGACCTCGAACACCGCGCCGAGGCGGTTGGAGTTGGTCTCGTCAGGGCACATCAAGCGGAAGTTCGAGGCATCGGCATTCCTCACGAACACATCTCGGAGGAACGCTCCGAGCGACCGCGTCGACTCGTGGAGAGCAGACGCTGGCGCGTCGACCGTCACGGCGTGATCGTTGACGTCCGGGAGATCAAGATCCACCCGCAGCCGTCCGCCATTGGCAACCGGGTTCGCTCCCATCCGCAGTTCACCCGCAGGGGCCAGAGCTTGCAGGTCAGATCGCAAACGCCCGTTGTCGTCGAACAACTGCTCCGGCCCGTACGAACGCATCCACTGTTCGAGCATCGCGAGGTGGTTGGGGTCCGCGGCGACATTCGCAAGCGGCACCTGGTGAGCACGAAACGTGCCCTCAACCGGAAGGCCATCGACTTCCTTCGGACCGGTCCAACCCTTGGGCGTTCGCAACGCGATCGCCGGCCAGCGCGGACGCGATCGAACGCCGTGCGAGCGCGCATCCTGCTGGATCTCCCGGATGCGCTGGTGGCACGCATCCAGCGTGGCCGCAAGTGCTTCGTGCACGGTGGCCGGGTCGCTCCCCTCGACGAAGCAGACCTCGTAACCATGGCCGGCCAACAACGACGCCACGTCCTCGTCACTCGCCCGACCAAGCACGGTGGGGCCGGAGATCTTGTACTCGTTGAGCTGCAGAATCGGCAAGACCGCGCCATCACGGGCCGGGTTCAGGAACGAGACCCCCTTCCACGAACCCTCGAGGGGGCCCGTCTCCGCTTCACCGTCACCTATGACGCAGACGACGAGTAGGTCCGGGTCGTCGAACGCTGCACCGAACGCGTGCACCAGTGAGTAGCCAAGCTCGCCGCCCTCGTGAATCGAACCGGGAGTCGGCGCACTCACATGACTGGGCACACCACCCGGCGTCGAAAACTGCCGAAACAGGCGCAACATCCCGTCCGCGTCCTCCGACACATCGGGATAGATCTCCGAGTAGGTACCCTCGAGATACACGTTCGCCAACAACGCCGGGCCACCATGCCCCGGACCCGCCACGTAGAGCACCCGCTGACCGGTGCGAGTGATCAGCCGATTGAGATGCACATACACCAAGCTCAACGCCGGCGACGTTCCCCAATGCCCAAGCAGCCTCGGTTTGATCTGTTCCGCCGTGAGGGGCTGGCGCAGCAACGGGTTTGCCTGCAGGTAGATCTGCCCCACGGTGAGGTAGTTCGCGGCACGCCAGTACGCGTCCAACCGATCTCGTTCACCGGCATCGAGCACACGCTGAGCTGACACTGAACCTCCCGAGCATGGCCAACGAGCGTCACCCTAACGGCGACCTATCCCTCTTCGCCGTACTCGCCGATGACATCCTCGGCATGCAGTGAGAGGCGATCGACAACTGCCTGTACCGAATCCCCGTCATGTCCCGACTCTTGCAGTACCTCGAAAAGATGGCCGGCGAAGGCGGCGAAGTGCGCAGCAGTGATACCCCGACCAGCGTGGACCGCGTTGAGTTCGCCGCCTGAGTACTCCTGCGGTCCGTCGAGGGCCGCGGCAAGGAACTCTTTCTGCATGTGGCGCAAGCGTTCCATCGGCGTGGCCGCAAAGACCGGTGCGAGGAGCGGATCCGCGATGACGCGCTCGTAGAAGCAGTCGATCACGGAGTCGATCCCTGCAGCACCGCCGATCTGGTCGTAGAGCGAGACGGACGTTGGGGTGTTGGCGGTGCTGGTGGTCATTCTGCTGGTTCCGAGATCGGGGTCGACTGCACCAAGATCGGGCAGGGCGCGTGCCTCACGGTCTTGAGCGCGACACTGTCGAGCGGTCCCTGGCGCCGTGGTCGATGCCGACGGCAACCCATCGCGATGAGTGCGGTCGGCGTCGTACGGGCGAATCGGAGGATCTCCTCGGCGACGTCGTGTCCATCGACGATCACTACGCCCGCACTGAGGCCGCTTGCCGCAAACTCCTCAGCGACGCGATGGCGACTCTCTTGCCACTCAGAAAACGTCGCCGGCCCGTGGCCATCGACTTTCGGCCGGCGCACATGCAATACCGATACCTGAAGGCCGAGTGCCTGGGCCCACTCCTTCGCCGTCGCGAAGAGGTCAGGCTCGATGTTGATGTCTTTCCAGCACACCACCATCCGAAGGCCCGCGATCTCCGTCAGCTTCGCTTCAGGACCGACCAGAACGATCGGCCCGCCAGCATCACCGACGACCTCGTCGGCGACACTTCCGAGCGCCAGACGACCCAAACCACCTCGCCCGTGGGTGGCCATGCACAACGCAGAATCAGGAATGGACTCAAGTGCTTGCACGATCGCCGGCGCCGGCCAGACGAGACCTGCCGTCTCGACAGCGACATCTCGAAGCACTGCTGGCTCGTTTGTCCCCATCCCGTCGAACGCAGCAACTCCTCGTGCGATCCCCTCCAGGTAGTCCTGGGCTTTCTCGACGTGCCCGCCTACGGTGCTCGAAAGCAAGTGCAGATCAGCCTCGAAGGCGTGTGCCAGTCGCACCGCTGGCTCGAGCGCCGACTCGGCGACCGGCGATCCATCCAGCGGAACAATGAACGTCTTGACCATGGCTTGCCCCGCTTCTCGTCGACCGGTCGGTTCTCCGCCATTGTCGTTCTCACCAACGGCCCCGTCATAGGGCACAAAGTCCCGACTGACATGCGCGCCATGCCGACGGGTTGTGACGGCAACTGTCGGCGCCGGAATCATCGGAGAATCCGTGCACCTCATCGCAGCCGACACCAAGTCCCTCGCAGCGGATCCAGTTCGGGGGCTGAATCTCGGTCAACCGCACCGTGCGGGGGCGTCGCCTTCGTCGTGTACGATCGCTCGGCCGAGTCTTTCGGCTGTCGAGTCAAGTCCGTGAGGCTGGCCGACACGCGTTGCTCCGGACCCCTGGTAGCGCCCCCGTAGAAGGCGTCTTCCAAGGAGCACGATCATGTCCAGCCGGTTTGTTCCCCTGCGGAACGCTGCGTCCCGTCGGCGAGCGCTGCCATGAAGATCGGGCTGATCGCCCCGCCCTGGGTCACGGTGCCACCCACCGAGTACGGCGGTACCGAACAAGTCGTCGACGTGCTCGCGCGTGGACTGCAAGACGCTGGCCACGACGTCACGTTGTTCACCACTGGCGATTCCACCTGCGCGGTCGCGCGGCGGCATCTTTTCACCCAGGCCCTCGGGACCGAGACCCCGTCGATGGTGGCGGAGTCGAGCCACATCGTGGCCGCCTACCGGGCCCTCGCGGGCTGCGACATCATTCATGACCACACCCTGCTCGGAGCGCTCTACGGGCCCACGCTGGTCGACGTTCCGGTTCTGACCACGAGTCATGGGCCGTTCACGGACGAGCTTGCCCTGCTGTTCACCGCCATCTCCCACCGTGCCTCGGTGATTGCGATCTCGCACCATCAGCGATCCACCGCGCCGTCACTCCCGGTCGAATCGGTGATCCACCATGGCATCGAAGTCGACCGGTTCCCGGTCGGTGCCGGCGGCGGCGGCTACGCGCTCTTCCTCGGGCGCATGTCCCCCGACAAAGGCGTCGATCGGGCGATTCATGCCGCTCGGGCCGCCGGGATGCGACTGCTGATCGCGGCGAAGATGTGGGAACCCGACGAGGTCAGCTACTTCCACAACGTGGTCAAGCCGCTCCTCGACGACGACGCGGTCTTCGTTGGTCAAGTGGGCGGTTCTGCCAAGACCGAACTGCTCGGCGGAGCAACCTGTCTGATCAACCCCATCCGCTGGCCCGAACCGTTCGGCCTCGTGATGGTCGAGGCGTTGGCCTGCGGGACGCCCGTGATCACCTTTCGGGAAGGGGCCGCACCGGAGATCGTCGATCACGGCGTCACCGGCTTCGTCGTCGACGACGAAGCGGCGATGGCGGCCGCGCTTCATGATGTCGAAGGGCTTTCGAGGGTGGCGTGCCGGACCGCGGTAGTCGAACGGTTCTCCTCGCGACGCATGGTGGCCGAGCACGTCAGCCTCTACGAGCAGCTGATCGATCGGTCGACCAGCCGCCATTTCGTCCCGCTTTCCAACCAAATCCGAGCGCCGCGTCCTGGGGCTCCGGCCCTCCGCCTGCTCGCAGATCGGGTGCCGACCACCGCGACGGAACTCGTCTGAGCAGGTCCGGCTATACGGATTCTGCGTCGTTCACGCCGAGGCCGTTGGCTTCCGGGCCGTCCCGTGGACGGTGACGTCGGCGGAGAGCTCGACGATCTTGAAGCCGCTGTCGTCGGCGACGATCGAAATGACGCCGCCATCAATCCTGATGCGGTCCATTTCGATGTGGTGCACCCACGCGGGGAGGTTCGGTTCGACCCAGAGTTCCCGTTTTGGGATCCGAGGATCGAACCGCAGCAGTGAGCGCAGGAAAAGCAGCGGTGCGGCCGCGGCCCACGCTTGGGGCATGCACGATGTCGGATACACGGCCGGCACGGCGAACTCTGACCGGTCGATTCCCGACAGAAGTTCGGGTAGTCGTCCGCCGAAGTGGTCGGCGACATCGAGCATGCCGTTCATGACCCTCTGGGCCTCGTCGTCGAACCCGTAACGGGTGAGCCCTGCGACGCAGATCGCGTTGTCGTGCGGCCAGACCGACCCGAGGTGGTAGCTCACGGGGTTGTAGGCGCGCATCGACGTTGCCATCGTTCGGATGCCCCAGCCGGAGAAGAGCGGAGGCGACAACAGGTGGCGGGCCACATGGGGGGCGAGGTCTTCGTCGACGATGCCGGACCACAGTGCGTGGCCCATGTTGGATGCCAGCGAGTCGACCGGTTGTTTGTCGCCGTCGAGGGCAAGGGCGAAGTAGCCCTGGTCAGGAAGCCAGAACTTGCGACGGAACTCGCTGCGCAGACGGGCGGCGCGTGCCCGCCAGTCGCGCATCGCGGCGAGATCACCGCCTTCTTCGGCGAAGTGCGCGCGGGCGAGGTAGGCGGCGTAGGTGTAGCCCTGCACCTCACACAGCGCGATCGGGCCTTCGGCGAGTCTGCCGTCGGCGAAGCGGATGGCGTCCCAGGAGTCCTTCCAACCCTGGTTCGCGAGGCCGCGCTCGGTGCCGCGCTGGTATTCGACGAAGCCGTCGCCGTCACGGTCACCGTGCTCGGTGATCCACTCGAGCGCGCGGTCGGCGGAGGGAAGCAGCGCTTCGGCTTGATCGTCGTCGAGGCCCCACCGGCGCAGCTCGCCGAGGAGCACGACGAACAGCGGGGTGGCATCGGCCGTGCCGTAGTAACGGGTTCCCTCGGCGAGCTTCCACGACGGTCGGTCATGGAACCGGATCTCGTGCAGGATGCGGCCTGGCTGCTCGTCGGTCAGCGGATTGTGCGTGGTTCCTTGCAGTCGGGCCAGTGTGCGGAGCACGCCCAACGCGATTGACGGGTCGACCATCAACGACATGTACGCGGTCAGCAGCGCGTCGCGACCGAACAGGGTCATGAACCACGGTGCACCCGCGGCGACGATCACATCGTCGGGATGGGCGGGGTCCACGAGGCGCAGCGAACCGAGGTCATCGGCAGTGCGGCGCAACGCCCGGCTCAGGCGGGCGTCGGCGGTGCGGACCGTCGGAACCTCGGCGCGCCAGCGGGCGAGGGCCGGGATCGGGAGTTCGTCACGGCTGGCATCGCAATGGAACCGCGGGGCGACATCATCGGCGCCGACCCCGCCGGTGACCTCGACGCAGATCTCGTGTCGGGCGCCCGCTCCGATCTCCAATTGCCACGACAAACGGTCGGACGCGACGAGATGCGGCGCGGGCTGGCACTTCACCGATGTTCGCCGCGAGATCTGGTTGCGGATCCCGGAGAACTCCATGCCGTCGGCGCTTTCGTCGATGGCATGGTCGTGCTGCAGGAGGGATCGCTGCTCCTTGACCTCGAACAGGTCGGCGAAATCGGCGCCGACCACGAGCTCGACGGTCAGTGAGGTCGCGTCGCGTCCGTAGTTGCGGAACTCGATGCGATCGACCATCCCCCGGCCGACCGACCGCCGACGAAAGATGACCATCGCCGGGTCAAGGGACTCTCCTGCGGTCGGCCGCGCGACGAACAGGCCCTCGTACGGGTGCTGATCGGCCTCTGCGAGACTTTCGGTCGAACGCCCGTCAACCAAGAGCTCCAACTGGGAGAGGAACCGCGTGTCGAGGAAGAACAATCCCTGGGCCGAGCCGGGCAGGATGTCGCCGTTGATGGCGGACAGACAGAACGTGGTCTCACCGATGAGGGTTACCGTCGGCCCGGCATTCGAGGCTACCGCTCCCTGATACGTCCAAGGCTCCGTCACGAGAAATAGCCGAGCACGTGCGCCGCGGTCGGAGTCATTCGGCCTTCAAGGCTGTGGCGTAAAGCGACCGGTCGACGACGGATTGCGCAGTGTCGACGAGACGCTGGTTGTGGTCCCGGCTATAGCGGCGCAGCCGATTGAAGGCCCCGTCCATGTCGAGGTTGAGCTGATGGGCGACCACACCCTTGGCTTGCTCGATGATTACCCGGCTGGTGAGCGCATACTGCAGCTGTTCGGTGAGGAGCTCGGATTCCTTCGCCGCGCGGTGATGAAGGATGCCGATGGTTGCGACATCCGCGAGTGCCTGGGCGACGGCGACATCGTCCACTGGTAAGCGCCCCGGCGCGGTTCGGATCAGGTTGAGGGAACCGATGACGTCGTCTCGCAACCGCATCGGCAACGCGTGAGCCGAGCGGAACCCGGCGGTCAACGCGGCGGGAGCGAAGGTGGGCCAGCGTTCGGTCGCATTGCGCAGGTCGTCGCAGAGCACCGGCCGCCCGGTTCGGTACGCATCAGGGCACGGACCCTCGTCGTGCTGGATCTCGAGAAGCTCGAGCAGTTGCATCTGGTGGCTCGACGATGCGGCAAGGTGCATGTGCCCGCTCGCGTCGGCGAGCATGAGCCCGGCCTCGCCCGCACCGAACAGGTCGACACAACGACTCGAGAGCAACGACAAGAATTCAACGACGTCGAAATCGCTGACCATCGTGTCAGCCAACGTCACGAAGGTCTCGGTGAGGAGTGTCTCACGTTGTGTCATACGGGCTCCAATGTGGCATCCGAGTTCCGAGCATGGCTCGATCGGATGGAAGGGTGGGACGCTCAGTGGAGCAGGAGCTGGCGGTTCAGAATCTCCCGGGCGACATCGTTGATCGCTCGGCTCTCAGTGTACGCGTGGGCACGGATGCGAGCGAGTGCGCTGCCGACGCCAATGTCGAGCTGGGCGGAGACCATGCCCGACGCCTGGTGCACAACAGCCCGGTGGTCGAGGCTCGAATCGATCTCGGGGGCCAGCATGCCCGGGAGCGCGTCGGCTTGCAGGGCGAGAACGGAGGTCGCGATGACCGCGGCGAGTGCGATCGCATCAGTGACCTGGTCGGCATCCAGAACTCCCGGCTGGTGGAGATAGATGTCAAGCGCGCCCAACGGCGGCGTGGCGCTGATGAGCGGAAAACCGAAGACCGCTCCGACGCCGGCCGCGACCGCCGGTCCCGAGAACGCCGGCCACCGGTTGACGTTCGGTTCGACCAAGTTCGGTTCGAACACCGGCTGCTTGGTGTTGAACGCGTCGATGCATGGCCCTTCTCCCAAGGTGAACTGCAGTTCTTCGACGACGCTGATCGTCGCATTCGACACGCCGAACGTGCCGCGGTGCTCCCCATCGGTCATCAACATGATCCCTGCGCCGGAAACGTCGAGCACCTCGACGCAGGTCTCGCAGAGCCGGTTGCCAGAACTGCGACCGGCGCGACGGTCAGATTCGAGATCACTGATCAGCATCGCAAGCCGCTCTTGGTCCATCTCAGCACCCGACCGTTTCGTCTTGGACAAACTCCGCCACGTGCATCCTCACGCGGAACTTGGGGTCTGCGAGGCTCACAAGGTCGCTGATCCGTCGACCGAACGCCGACGGACCGTGCCCGGCCAAGTCCCTCCGAAGGAATCGAACTCCCACCAAATGCCTTCGGCGGACGTGAAGGCACAAGCCGGATAGTTCCCGGCCAGATCCTTTTGCGTTGGTCGCCCGCCGCGCCGGCCGAGGAGCGGCTGGAATCGGCGTGCCAACTCGGACGTCGTTGCGGCGTGGGCGCGGACCATGCCCACCTTTTGTGACACACATGCGATCGATCATCACTCCCCTACTGCCTAGAGTCAGGCGTCACCGGGGGCTGGAGCGACGAAGTTGCGTGCCGACCTGAGCACCTCCAGGTCCGACAACAGCGAGCATAGCTGTCCGCCGCCGAACCGCGATTATTCGGATACGCCGGCGGTGGATAGCGCTCGACTCGTCTCGGGCCAGCTCCACCGTGAGGACCTTCGGCCCTTCCGTTCGGCGCGTCGAATTCGTACGGTAACGACACGACGCGGCGACCGACAGTGCGTTCGGCGTGCGGGCAACGCCGGTGGGCAGGCATCGGAGGAGTTCCTATGGTTTACGTCGCAACAACGCCGAACATCATCGAACCGCACGCTCCCGTCAGTGAGCGTGTCCCCGCCGATGCTCCACCGGTCCCCGACGGGCCGGCCAACTGGGAGACCGATGTCCTGTTGTCGGACGGCGGGTCAGTGCATATCCGCCCGATCCGCCCTTCGGACGCGCCGGCCCTCGACACGTTCCATCGTCGGCTGTCGCCGGAGGCTGCCCGTCGCCGCTTCTTTGGGGTCAAACCAACGCTCTCCCCCGCGGAGATCGACCGGTTCACCCACGTCGATCACGTTTCGCGTGTGGCGCTGGTCGCTGACCTGGGCGACGCCTTGGTTGGGGTCGCCCGCTACGACCGCGATCCGGACGAGCACACTGACGCCGAGGTGGCCTTCGTGGTACTCGACGCCGACCAGGGTCGCGGTATCGGCACCGTCTTGCTGGAGCACCTCGCTGCCGCAGGTCGAGAACGCGGCATCTCCCGTTTCGTGGCCGAGACCCTGCCCGAGAACCGGGCGATGCTCTCAGTGTTCCAAAGCGCCGGGTTCGAGGAACGCACCCATCGCGACCGCGACGGCGTTTCCGTCGAGATGCACATCGAACCCACCGAACGCACCCGGGCCGCCGTCGACCAACGCGAACACCGTGCCGAGTCGTTGTCCATCGCCCGACTTCTCTCGCCACGGTCGGTGGCGGTGATCGGCGCCAGCCGAAACCCGGCAACCGTTGGTCATCAGGCGTGGCGCAACCTCCTCAAAGGAGGGTTCCAGGGCACCGCTTATCCCGTGAACCCCGCGGCGAAGCAGGTTGCGAGCGTCAAGGCGTATCCGACGGTCCTCGACATCCCCGGCGACGTGGACCTCGCGGTGATCGCGGTACCGGCGGCCGCGGTGCTCGATGTGGTGCGCCAGTGCGGACGCAAGGGGGTTCTGGGGGTCGTCGTGTTGTCCGCCGGGTTCAGCGAGACCGGTGCCGCCGGCATGGATGCCCAACTCGAGTTGCGCACTGTCGCTCGGCGTGCCGGCCTGCGCGTCGTCGGCCCGAACTGCATCGGCATCGCGAACACGGCAATCGGCCTCGACGCGACGTTCTCGCCGTTCGCACCGCTGCCCGGGCGCATCGCGATGCAAACGCAGTCCGGTGCGTTGGGCATAGCGATCCTCGAACGGTCGCGGCGAGTCGGACTTGGCGTCTCAACGTTCGTCTCGGTCGGGAACAAGGCCGACGTGAGCGGCAATGATCTGCTGCAGTTCTGGGAGGACGATCCTGCCACCGACGTCGTCCTCCTGTACCTCGAATCCTTCGGGAACCCCCGCAAGTTCGCGCGGATTGCCCGCCGTGTCTCGCGTCGCAAGCCGATCGTCGCGGTCAAGAGCGGCCGATCCGCGACCGGGATGCGGGCCGCCTCGTCGCACACCGCGGCGATGGCCAGCCCGGACGTGGCCGTCGACGCTTTGTTCCGCCAGACCGGTGTGATCCGGGTCGAAACCGTCGACGAGCTCTTCGACATGGCCACGCTGCTCGGGTCGCAACCCCTGCCGGTTGGACCCCGGGTGGCGATCGTGGGGAACTCGGGCGGGCCCGGCATCCTCGCCACCGACGCGTCCGACGCCGTCGGCCTGTCCGTCCCTTCGCTGTCGCCGAAGACCCAGACCGCGCTGGCGGCACTGATCGACGACAACGGCACCGTCGGCAACCCGGTCGACCTCGTGGCCGCGGCGACACCGGAGGTGTACCGGGCGGCAGTCGAGATCATCCTCGCCGACGAGAACATCGACGCCGTGGTCGTCATACACACGCCTACCTTCGCAGCGTCGCCTGCCGCGGTCGCCGTCGCGATCGAGGAAGCCGCGGCGTGTGCGACAAAGCCGATCGTGGGCTGCTTCCTCGCGTGGCCGGACGCGCCAGCGCTGCTCCGGGCGAACGACTCCGGTCGCGCCGTTCCGGCCTACTCCTCGCCCGAACCGGCCGTGCGGGCCTTGGCCCGAGCGGCCGCCTACAGCGAGTGGAGGCAACGCCCACCAGGCTCCATACCCCCCCTGGATGGGTTCGACGCCGAGGGGATCCAGCGGATCATCGACACGTACCTCCACGCCACACCGGCCGCGGGTTGGATGCCCGCCGATCAGGTTGCTGCGCTCCTGCGCGCCGCCGGTATTGACACTCTGGAGGCCGTGAGCGTGTCGAACGCCCGGGACGCGGCGCGGGCGGCGGCCGTCCTCGGCCTTCCGGTCGTTCTCAAGGCCAGCGGTGACAGCATCGTGCACAAGAGCGACATTGGCGGCATTGTCCTCGATCTGCGCACCGCCGACGCGGTCGAAGCGGCCTACGACTCCATGATCGCGAAGGTCGGGCCCTCGATGACCGGTGCCCTCGTGCAATCAATGGCTGAGCCTGGGGTCGAGACAATCGTCGGAGTGGTCCACGATCCGGCGTTCGGGCCGCTCGTGATGTTCGGTTTGGGCGGGACCGCGACGGAGCTTCTCCACGACCAGTCGTTCCGGATTCTGCCCGTGACCGACGTCGACGCCGCCGAGCTTGTCCGCTCGCTCAAAACGTCGCCTCTGCTCTTCGGCTACCGCGGCGCGCCTTTGACGGCGGTCGACAAAGTCGAGGACCTCCTCCAGCGCATCGGGCGCCTCGCGGGACTCACGCCGCTCATCGCCGAGCTCGACCTCAACCCGGTGATCGTGTCCGGCATCGCTGCACAGGTGGCCGATGCCCGCATCCGCATCAACGTCAGAGCCTGACCAGGAAAAGCTAGCTGAACTCGGTGGGTGACCTTCGGCCCTACCCCTGCCGGCGAGACCTCCGTACCGTGTGAAACATCCCCACTATCCGGAGGTCACTCCATGAAGGCACTCGTCTACCACGGTCCTGCCAGCAAAGCCTGGGAAGACGTGCCCATGCCCCAGATCATCGACGACACCGACGCCATCATTCGTGTTGACGCCACCACCATCTGTGGCACCGACTTGCACATCCTCAAGGGCGACGTTCCCGCCGTGACTGATGGTCGCATTCTCGGCCACGAAGCCGTCGGCACCGTCGACGCTGTGGGCGTCGCTGTGAAGAACGTCAAACCCGGCGACCGGGTGCTCGTCTCGTGTGTGTCTACCTGCGGCGCCTGCCGGTTCTGCCGTGAAGGCCGATATGGGCAATGCCTCAACGGCGGCGGATGGATCCTCGGCCACAAGATCGACGGCACACAAGCCGAGTACGTCCGCGTACCCTTCGCCGACAACTCCACCTATCCAGCCCCCGACGGGGTCAGCGACGAGGCGTTGTTGATGCTCGCCGACATCCTCCCCACCGGCTACGAAGTCGGCGTCCTCAACGGCCAGATCCGCCCCGGCGACGTCGTGGCTGTGGTAGGCGCGGGCCCGATCGGGTTGTCGGCGATCATGGGCGCCCGGCTTTTCAGCCCTGCCCACATCGTTGCCATCGACCTGGCGGACTCCCGCCTCGAAGCCGCGAAGCAGTTCGGCGCCGACATCGTTGTGAACAACGGCAGCGAAGACCCGATGGCGACCATCGCCCAACTGACCGACGGTCTGGGTGCCGATGTCACCATCGAAGCGGTCGGCGTCCCCGCCACCTTCGAGCTCGCCGCCGCGCTCGTGCGCCCGGGCGGACACGTCGCAAACATCGGCGTGCACGGCGGTCCGGTCACACTGCACCTCGAGGACCTCTGGAGCAAGGACGTCACCATCACCACCGGGCTCGTCGACACGTCCTCGACGCCGACCCTCCTCCGGCTGTTGCGCGGCGAACAACTCGACGCCGGACGTTTCGTCACCCACCACTTCGGCCTCGACGACTTCGAAGCCGCCTACGACGTTTTCGCTCGTGCCGCCGACACCGGCGCCCTCAAGGTGGTGCTCACCCGCTCGTCAGCGGCGACGGCGTGAATGAGGTCGGCGCTTACGCCCGGAACGATCCGATGCGGCTCGCCGTGATCGGCGCCGGCGCGTGGGGGACGACGCTGGCATCCCTCGCTGCCCGCAGCCAAGCACCCGGAGCACGAACCACGATCTGGGCACGGGAGGACGAGGTCGTCGACGCGATCAACGAGACGCGCGCCAACCCCTGGTTCCTCCCCGGCATCGATCTCCCACCACAGATGACCGCGACGACCTCGCTCGCAGTCGCGCTCGATGGGGCCGACGCGGTCATCGTCGCCGTCCCGTCTCCGTTTTTCCGATCGGTCTTCCGCGACCTGGTGGCCCTCGTGTCACCCGATGCGCCCGTGCTCAGCGCCGTCAAAGGCATCGAACGAGGGTCACTGCGGCGCATGACGCAGATCATCGCGGAAGAGTCCGACCACGATCAGTCCCTCGTCGGCGTCTTGAGCGGTCCGAACGTGGCACGTGAGGTCGCCGAGGGTCAACCTGCCGCGACCGTCATCGCGCTCGGAGACGAGGCCTGGTCGGCGAGGCTCCAGGACCGGTTCATGAGCCCCACGTTCCGGGTGTACACGAACGCTGACGTGATCGGCTGCGAGATCGCGGGCGCAGTCAAGAACGTCATTGCCATCGCGGCGGGCATTGCCGACGGTCTCGGCTACGGCGCCAACACCAAAGCCGCGCTGCTCACCCGCGGACTCGCGGAGCTCGCCCGTCTCGGCACCGCTCTCGGCGGACAACCCCTGACGTTCCTCGGGCTAGCCGGCAACGGCGACCTCGTCGCGACCTGCAGCAGCCCCCAGAGCCGTAACCACCGTGTCGGCGTGGAACTCGGCAAAGGATGCTCGATCGCGGAGATCATCGGCGGGATGCACATGGTCGCCGAGGGCGTCGAGACCACCCCCGGGGTCCTCGCCCTCGCGGCCCAGGCAGGGGTGGAGATGCCAATCGCCGCAGAGGTCGACGCCGTCATCCGTGGTGAACGCGCCCCCGAGGATGCCGTCGCCCGCCTCATGGGCCGCCATGCACGCCCCGAGACAGAGCCCGATCGGCCAAGCGCGTCCTTCGCCAGCCCATCCCTCAGGTCCGCGATCGCGGTGTAGACGAAGAGATCCGGCTGATCGCCTGTATGGTTGCTTCAAGCTGAGTTCCTGTTCCGACTTGCCGTGCCCCCGCGAGCCGATGCGGTTCGGCTGACCCACTTCTTCGATGGGATCGGGCACCAACGCCATGGCTGTAGTTTCGGACTTCTCCCCAGCGATCGGCGAGGGCTTTCTGTGGTCGTTGCTCGACGCGGCCCGCGACACGATCCTGCTCGTCGACGACCGTGGCCGAATCGTGTTTGTCCACGAGAACAGCGTCGAGCTCTTCGGCTACCCACCCGACACGCTGCTCCAGTTCACCATCGAGGACCTCCTTCCTGGCGAGCTCCAGTCGGTGCACCGGGCCCACCGCGCCCGCTACCGAGCCGAGCCGGCGGCGCGCGAGATGGGCGCCGGGATGCAGCTGCGGGCCCGCAGAGCCGACGGCACCGAGTTCCCGGTCGAGGTCAGCCTCAGCCCGCTACAGATCGGCGACGACCTGTTCACCGTTGCCGCTGTGCGCGACATCACCGAACGTGTCCGCGCCGAGGACTACCTGCGCCGCGTGCTGCACACCCTCGACGCCAGCGACGACGGAGTCTTCATCTTCGACGCGGCCACGCTGAGGTTCTCCTACGTCAACGAAGGCGCGGTGCGACTGACCGGCTACTCCCACAGCGAGCTGAGCGCGATGACACCGGTGCATCTCAACCCTGGAGCGCGAGCGAGCGATTACCGCCACCTCATCGATGATCTCGACGACCATCCCGATCAAGCCATCACCCGCCAGACGATCCTGTTGCGCAAGGACGGTGTCGAGGTCCCGATCGAGAAGACCTTCCAGTCCGCCCCCGCGGGCCGCGACGGCACGAAGTGGATCGTGGCGCTGGCCCGGGACAGCTCCGCCCGACTCAAGGCGGACGACGCACTGCGCCGCACCCAAGGCGCGTTGCGCGACGCCGAACAGGTCGTCGCCCTCGCCGACGACCGCCAACGCATCGCCCGGGACCTCCACGACACCGTCATTCAACGACTCTTCGGCGCCGGACTGCATCTGCAAACCACCATGACCAGAACCGACGCGGCGACCCACGCCCGGCTCGAGGCCACGATCACCGACCTCGACGAAACGATCAAGGAACTCCGCACGGCCATCTTCGCCCTCCAAGGCCCGTCGTCCGCCGCGCCAGGAGGTGTGCGCGGCCGGATCCTCGAGGTCATCCGCAACTCCCGGTCTGGGCTGGGCTTCGAGCCCCGGCTCCGTTTCGAAGGGCCCATCGAGCTCATCGACGACACGATCGTCGACCACCTCATTCCCACCCTTCGAGAGGCGCTCTCCAACGTCGCCCGCCACGCCCATGCCAAGAGCGTGCGCGTCACGCTCACTGCCATGCAGACCGTCACCCTCTCGGTCCTCGACGACGGCACCGGGTTGGCTGCCGAGAGCACCGCGGGGCGAGGACTCACGAACATGGCCGCCCGCGCCAACGAGCTCGGCGGCGTTTTCTCCACGACAACGAGCCCGACCGGCGGCACACAGCTGGTGTGGGACGTCCCCGCCGATCCGCCACCGACGACCCGACAAGAGACCGCGCTGGCATCACCTGAACACGCGGTGCCTGAGGCCGCGGCTTAGCGGTGGTCGTCCGGCGTCAGGTGGCGCACTGCGTAGACGGCGGCCTCGGTCCGGCCCGACATGCCCATCTTGGCGAGCAGGTTGGACACGTAGTTCTTGACCGTCTTCTCGGCCAAGAACATCTCCTCGGCGATGCGCCGGTTCGTGAGACCGTCGGCGATCAATGCCAGGATGCGGCGTTCTTGATCGGTCAGGTGCTTGATGCGCTCGTCCTGAGAGTTGCGATCCCGTAGGCGTTCGAAGACCTTGGCGGTCATCTTCGGGTCGAGCAGCGATTGCCCCGATGCCACCGTCCGGACCGCGGCCACGAAGTCGACGCCGCGGATCTGCTTCAACAAGTACCCGGACGCGCCGGCCATGATCGCATCGAAGAGCGCTTCGTCGTCGGCGAACGAGGTGAGGATCAGGCAGCGGATCTCGGGGTTGTTCGACCGGATCTCACGGCACACCTCCACTCCATGGCCGTCGGGCAGCTGAACATCGAGAACGGCCACGTCCGGCTGGGTGGCCGGGATACGACCGTAGGCCTCCTCCGCCGTACCGGCCTCACCCACGATCTCGATACCCTCACCCGCCTCGAGCAGATCGCGTAGCCCGCGTCGTACGATCTCATGGTCATCGAGCAAGAAGACGCGGATCATGTTTGCCATTTCACCACACCGAACCCGCCTGATCGCGACGCCGTAGAGCTGGCGTGCGGCCTCCGATCGTTTGGTGGACATCGAGGGTTCGCACAGGTCAGCCTCCGAGACTCGCCCACCAAGTCTCGCTGATGAGAAGGACCCGGGAACAGGGCCGAAGGTCACTCGGTCGTTGTCGCTCCTAAACCCCACGGCACCGAACGGCTCACGAGATCCGCCAAGCGCCCATTGCCCGCCTCCGTTCAGTCCCGGGGTTCGGGTTCCGGGAATCCACCCATGAAGTGGGACCAAAGTCCCGTGGGTGAAGGCCGGCCGCCTCTGGCCATCGTCGGCCCAACCGACGATGCTGACAAGGCAGCGATCGGCGCTGTTGAGAGAGCCCGAGAGGTGGGGATCATGGCTGGAGCAGACATTGCCGTTGCCCACTTGGCCTTCGACTCAGCAGGTGGCCTGGCCGCGTCGCCCAAGATCACCACCACCATCACGACCACCGGCCCGTCGCCAGCGATCGTCGTGGTTTCGCGATGATGCAATGAACGTCCCGCCCGCTTCCGTGATCGAGACCCACATCTCGACCGTCATCATGGTCGGGGACCGCGCCTACAAGCTGAAGAAGCCCGTTCACTTCCCCTTCGTTGACCTCCGCACACGCAAAGCCCGCGAAACGCTGTGCCATCGGGAAGTCGAGCTGAACCGGCGGCTCGCACCCGACGTGTACCTCGGCGTCGCCGATGTGACCGGCCCCGACGGGCAGCCATGCGACCATCTCGTCGTCATGCGGCGCATGCCCGCGGAACGCCGACTCTCGACACTCGTCGCCGACCGCGACCCCCGGGTCCCCGCCGTACTGGCCGAACTCGGCACGTTGCTCGCCCGGTTCCACGCCGACGCAAACCGGTCAGCGGTCATCGACTCCCGCGCCACCACTGACGCCATTGCCAAGCTGTGGCAGGACAACTTCGACGAGATGCGCGGCTTCGTTGGCGACATCCTCGATCCGACCACCTTCGACCGTGCGGTCACCTCGGCCCGGGAGTTCATCGACGGTCGTGGACCGCTGTTCGACCTGCGGATCACGGAAGGCTGCATCTGCGACGGTCACGGTGACCTCCAGACCGACGACGTGTTCTGCCTCGATGACGGCCCTCGGGTGCTCGACTGCATCGAGTTCTGTGACGACTTCCGCCATGGCGACGTCGTCAACGACCTGGCGTTCCTCGTCATGGACCTCGAACGACTCGGCGCAGTCGACCTCGTCCCCTTCCTGCTCGAGAGTTACGAACGCGAGGCTGGCCGTCCCGTTCCCGCCGCGCTGCTTCGCTTCTACGTCGCCTACCGAGCCCAGGTGCGAGCGAAGGTCGCGTGCCTGGCTGCGGCCCAGCTCGGAGTCGACGACCCGTCCCGGGAGTCGCTGCGACGAAAGGCCGCCGACCTGATGGCGCTGTGTCTTCGAGCACTCGGAGAGAGCTCCCCCCGACTCATCCTCGTGGGTGGCTTGCCCGGTACCGGCAAGAGCACCGTCGCCCGGAACATCGGCCTCTTCCTCGGTGTGGCGGTGCTGCGCTCTGACGTCGTGCGAAAACAGCTCCACAACCTCGATTCCGCGACCTCCGCCCACGCGCACTTCGGGCAAGGCATCTACAACTCGTCAGCCACGGAACGCATGTACACCGATCTGATCGAGCGGGCCAACACCGAGCTCAGTCAGGGACGCTCGGTCGTCATCGACGCGTCCTTCAACGACACCCTCAACCGGGAACAAGCTCGAAACCTGGCATCTCGAACCAAGAGTCGAGTTCTGGAACTCCGCTGCACCCTGCCACGGAGCGAGGCCGATCAACGAATGACCGCGCGGCGCCAACAAGGCACCGACGCGTCCGACGCCGATGCCAGCATTGCCGCGGCCATGGCCGTTACCACCGATCCCTGGCCTGAAGCCATCGAGCTCGCCACCCACGACGCGGCCGACATCGTCGCCACCAACGCCATCGCCCTTCTCGCCGATCACTGAGCCCCGACTTGCGTGCCGGCCGTCCGCGCCCTCGACGAGCATCTGGTCATCCGCCGCCCTTCCGAATCGTCGCCGCCTTGAGGCCGATGGCGTGCCCATGCACAGACGCGCCCGTCGCCCCAGGTGAGAGCTGGGGCGACGGACACGATCAGGAAACGAGCGAAGGGTTCACACCAGTACGGGGTACCGCTTCACCATCGGCAGTTTCGCCCACACCTTCCCCAAGCCAACCGTGTCGCCGGCATGCATCAGGGCAAGACCAACGAGAAACACCGCGTAGACGAGGTGATCATCCAGGAACGGGTTCGTGGTGATCGGGAGTACCGCGGCCCACATGAACACGAGCAACAACGCACCTGCACCAGCGGCGACGCGCATGCCGACACCAAGTGTTACTGCGATGCCGATCCCGAAGAGCCCGGCCATGAACAAGTAGTCGGCCGGGGTGCCGGCGATCGAGTGGAACACGTCGGCAAAGGGGCCCTTCACACCATTGAGGAAGCCGCTGGAAGGCGAACCGCCGTTGATCCAGGCCTTCGCTGACGGCGTGGCATGGTCCAACCCGACGAGCTTGTCGAGGAACGCCCACAGGAAGACGAACCCCAGGGCGATGCGGGCAACGGCGAACGTGTAGCGAGCGGCCACCTGCTCCCGGGTTTCGACGACGGCGTCGGCAATCACCTCGATGTCAGGCCGGGCGGAGACCGGAGGAGCGCTGTTCGACATGCGAGGAGTTGTTGGCGGGGCATCGAGAAGTGACATGGGCGAGCCTTTCAGGACTGGACGACCGCGGCGGCCGCTTGAGTGCCAGCATGATCCTCCGTGCCCGATGGTGCCGCAGGCCGAAGACCCCGATCCCCGGGACTTAAGTCCCATATCCTGGCTTTCGATTCACCCGGCCGTAACCTCGAAAAGCGTGTCAAGCTCACAGATCTCGAAAATTCGACGGACGCAAGGCGACGGCGATCGTATGAGCAGCCACCGGGACCGCTCCGCCAGGAACGTCCTGGCCCGAATGACGACGCTGATCGTGGCGGCGTCGAGGAACGTCACCTCGCCCATGTCCACGATGAGATCGGCATCGTCTGCGGCCATGACCTGACCGAACCACTTCCACAGCGAGGCGACCGTCGTGATGTCGTATTCACCGCGCATCACCACGACCCGAGCCTCGACATGGCTGGTCGCGTCGGGCGGGCCCTGTCGGGGGGAGGACACAAGTGCAGAACCGAACTGAGGCACGGCGGTCTCCGGGGAGGGCGCTTGAACAAAGGCGCTACCAAGGACCGGAGCATCGCTCCCGGATCGGCGATCGGCCGACCCGACACGTGAGGGCACTTGTCGTGTCGGGTGTCACCGTACACGCCCGCGTCCAGCACACTTGACCGGCGAAGGAGGTGATCCACGATGTGCTCCACAACGACGCCACCGGCACCAACCCGCGACTTCAAACGCTCCAACGTGACGGGGGCCAAAAGGCTTGCAGGTGTGGAGGCCCGTTGTGGGGTTCCGGTTCTGGCTCACCTCCAGACGTGGGGAAGCCCACACCTGCGTCGGTTCTCATCTTGGTCCTCGCCGGTGGGGTCAACGCGAGGGATCGGAGTGGGCGCAAGGGGCATGCGCCAGCGGTGCCTCCCCAAACGGAGAGACCGCCATGACCGACGTCCAGATCAGCACCGACTTCGCCACAGCACATGATCGAACTGCGAACTCACACCGACCTCATCGATGAGGCGCTCACCACCCTCGCGGCAATTATCAGCAAGGTGAACGCAGAACGGACCCTGGATAGGACCCAGGTGGGCCCGTCCCTACCCGTTGAGCATTGAGCGTGGAGGGCACGGTGGGGAAACGGGATCTGGCGTTGCCCACTCAACAGGCGTCGTAGACGTATCCGGGCGCGCCGGCGGGTGCCACGTTGACGTCGCGTAGCACGATGCTCAGATTCGGCCAGTCGATACAGCCCTTGGTGAAGTCGGCGCGCTCGTACTCGATCACGAACACCGAATCGCCATACGCAGCCGTGTAGACGCCACATTCGTCGTAGTGGTTGCACGACTCAGCGACCACGAAATCGAAACCCATCTCGACCTTTCGGGGCACCAATTCCGCAGCGTTCTTCTGGCCGACGGCCAAGCTGGCCGTGTGGCCGAGGTCGGTAAGCACCCGGGCGTAGGCCACGGCGTCGTCCTGGGTGATGAGATCCTGGGATCGGGAGTAGGTGTCGAGGTTGTCGAGATCTACCCCTTGGAACCCGGCGTCGTGACACCCGGTCATCCATGGCCCAACAATCTGACCGAGCATCTCGCGCTTGGCCGGTGTTCGGATGTCGAGAATGAGTTCGTTCCAGTTCGTGTCTTTGATCGGCGAGCCCAGCGCGTCTCGCAACACCAACGTGGGGTGGTTGGTGAGCCACCACGTCTCGGCCTCGGTTTGGGCTTGATAGCCATTGACGTAACACACGTTGTAGAGCCCGGCGGCCGGCGGATCGAGGCGATCACGAGCTACGAGGGCCACGCCCGACGGAGGGGCGTACGCCCCGCCGATCTGGTAGTCGAGCTTTGCATTCGGCGTGGGTTTGGCATAGCAGCCCCCGGCGCCCACCGCGCACGCAAGGAGCGCCGCTGCACCCATTGCTCGGATCCGTCGGCCGCGCAGCATCATGCTCGGAGCGTACCGCACCCTCTCGGCTCGGACACAGCAACGAGACCGACCGGCCAGCGTGACGGCTCGATGATGATCGGCCAAGCGGTCCCTGGCGACGGGACGAAGCGACTCCGAACCCCACCCGGACGACGGCGCCGACGGGCAGCCCGGCAGGAATGCGTTGTGGCTGGCCCTCCTTCTGCCCACATCGTTGCCAACCGGGCCTGGTGAGCGAGACACCGGGGACCGGCAAGGCACATGGGGACTTTGGGCCCTGGCACGGTCCGCCAAGAACGGCAATGATGGCGAGAGTCGAGCAACTCCGATGGATCCAGTTTCGGTCGCCTTCGCCCCACCGACACGGCGCCGACGACGTCGTCAACAAGGCCTGAAATCGTGCCGGAGGCGCGCACATTGTGCACCGGTGCCGCAGCAAATCGTCCTCACCCTGGATCACTCATGACCGTTGAACGCGAAATCAAGGTGACTGCCACGGCGGACTTCGAGATGCCCGACCTCACTGGCCTGGCGCCTGACAGCACGGTGACCGCGTTGTCTGAGCGTCGCCTCGTCGCCGTGTACTTCGATACGGAAGACCTAAGGCTCGCGCGATCAGGAATCACCTTGCGTCACCGCGTTGGTGATGGTGAGTCCACCCAACCCTGGACGGTGAAGCTGCCCGAGACGAACCAAGGTCCAGGTTTGACTCGCCGTGAAATCCGCTTTGCGGGCCAGCGTGATCACGTCCCGGAAGCGGCCGCCGACCTGGTGCTCGCCACTACCCGAGGGCACCGCCTTGAACCGGCGGCCCAGCTCGGAACGATCCGGGTCCCCCACGAGATCCGTGACGCCAAGGGTGTTCTCCTCGCGGAAGTGGTCGATGACACCGTCTCGGTGACACACGGCCACGAATCACCGGGAGGGTTTCGAGAGATCGAGGTCGAGGCCTACGGCAAGGGGCGGGCGGCCCGGCGGCTCCTGGACGAGTCAATGGCCCGGCTCGTGGGCGCCGGTGCTGCGGCCGAGCCACCAATCCCCAAACTGGTACGAGCCCTCGCGACTCGCGCAGCCCAATCGCCCGACGTGACGGTGAGTCCCCTCGGCGATGACGCCACGGTCGCCCACCTGGTACGCCACACAGTCGCCCGCTCGGTCGCACAAATGCTTCGCCACGACCCCGGGGTTCGCCTCGGCGACGATCCCGAGGACGTCCATCAGTTCCGGGTCGCAACGCGGCGTTTGCGATCCGATCTGCGCACCTTTGCCCGGCTGCTGGATGCCGAGCAGGTTGGCCCCGTCCGAGAGGAGCTCGGGTGGCTCGGCGGAGTGGTCGGCGCGGTCCGCGACACCGACGTGCTCGCCGTCCGATTGCGCACCAACAGCGCCACCCTGCCCGAGGCCGACGCAGCCGGCGCCCGCAAGCTGTTGGGCCGCCTCGACAAAGAAGGTGCGGCCGCCCGCGCCACGATGCTCACGACCTTGCGCGAGCCGCGCTACCTAGCCCTGCTCGACAACCTCATCGAGCTGACGGCCGCGCTTCCCACCGTCGATGACGAACTGGCGCGACGCGCTGCGGCTGAGGCCGCCGCCCGGTTCGTCAGGCGGCCGTGGCGACACCTCGTTGACGCAGCCGCCGCGCTCGGTTCCGACGCGACCGACACGGAGCTGCATCAAACCCGTATCCAGGCGAAACGCTGCCGGTATGCCGCCGAGGCGGTGGTTCCCGCGGTCGGCCGACCGGCGGAGCGCCTCGCCGACGCGGTCGCCGACCTGCAAACCGTTCTCGGCGACCACCAAGACACTGTCGTTTCCGAAGCATGGCTACGCGCCGCGGCCGCAGCCATCCCGTCCGGTCGTGTCGCGGCCGGCCAACTGATCGCCGTCGAACTCGCACAACGCGCCGACCTGCGCGCGCGATGGCCCGATGTTTGGCAGGACGCGTCGGCCAAGAAGCTTCGCCGGTGGCTCTGACCGAAGGCGGTCCATGGTGGTCCCCCAACACCGCGCACGCACGTGAGCGACGCAGCGTGCCACTCTCAAGAGGTCCTCGTCGAAGGTCGGCTCATTCGTACGCGACGCATGGCATGACTCTGCCAAATGGTGGGCCCTGTGGCCGGGTTCGGCCGAAGCCCGGCCGGACGACGACAAGGTTCCAGCTCCCCCAATTCGATCGCTCGCCGCTCACGCCGTCGTAGCTCTACTGGCCCTTGTGACACAGCGGAGCCGCGAGGCGCAACGTCGACGAGCCCATCTCCTCGCACGTCGCGCCAATACGATCGATCGGAGCCGAAGCAACATTCGGCGCAGCTCCCTCAGTTCCTCCCCGCACACACACCGCCAGAAGAGGTCCCCCAGATGCGCCACCGATTGAACGTCCTGCTCTTCACGATCGTCGTGCTTCCCGCGCCAATGGTGTTCCTGCCTAGTTGCTCGACCGACCAACGAGGAGCGGGATCCGCCGGAAGCTCCGCGGCGTCCGCGCCCGTCGGGACTACCGCGCCCGCCCGGGACCTCACCCTTTTCGAGATCTCCGAAGTCGTAGCGATCGACGATTCCTCACCGGTGGTGTTCACGCCCCCGCCGCCCCGCAAGCTCGACCAGACCCCCGGCCCCGGCGACACATTGGTCCTCGAATCCACGCTCTATTCCCAGGGGACCACGCGCACCGCCAATACGGCGACTGAACCGCCCGCGGTCATACCTGGGGCCACGATCCCGACGGGCGACTACGAGACGTTCGACGCGAAGGACAAAGCAGGTGACCTGCAAGGTACCTGCACCTTCGTGCGGGTGATCGATCGGCGGCCCGAGTTCCAGGACCGGACGATGACATGCCACGTCACGTTGTTGCTCGAAGGCGGCGCTCTCACCTACGGCGGGCTGATGGACGTCGATCAACTCGAAAACGCCGCGCCGGTGACGCTGCCCATTGTGGGTGGCACAGGCGAATATGCAGGGGCATGCGGCACCGTGCAGATCCAACAGCCCTCGGTGCAAGCCTTCGACCGGTTCCGTCTCGATGTCCACCTGATGCCCTGACCCTTGGAACCGTGACCGTTAACGCAGAGGTCACGAGATGAACCGCGCGATTGGCTCACGATCGAATCGGCGCTCCGCCGACCTGAGGAGGCCGTCCGGTCCCCGATCACTCGCCACTTCCCGAGACGTGGTCGAATCGCGTTCGCGTGGTGGCCGCCGATGAAGCCTCGTGGTGACCGGCGACGACAGTTAGGGAATCGAATAGCTGCCGATTCGCATCTTGATTGCATCAACGGGAACATCGGCGTCGAACACGAACACGACCTCCTCACGCGCTCCACCTGAAAGGAAATCGATGCTCTGCTCCGCAGACACCTCCTGCCCGTCGACCGTGACCTCGGCGAGGATCTGTAGTGACTTGACAGGCTCGTCGCCCTCGTTCGTGACATCGGCAAAGACGTACTGAAGCCCGCCGGCCTCACGAGGCTCGTTGCTCGCTTGCACCGTCAGTCTCGCAGGATCTTGGGGCTGGATGCCGAGCCACGCAATCGTGCCCATCAATGCCAGCAAGATCGCCGCGGAAACGGCGAAGGTGACCCACTCGGCCACTGATCTCGGCGATCGATCTCCGGTCATATCGCCAACCTCCCGGCGGCTCCGCCGATTGCGGCCGGAAGTCCGAGGATGACCGTGTGCTGCACGATCACGGGCCACGGATCGCCCGGTTGGATGTTCCGAAAGAACAACAGCATTCCCGCGGATGTGAGCAGCGAGATCAGGTAGGCCACGGTCGTCTCCGTTACGGGATGTTGCAGGACACCCTCGTGCGCACGCCTGGCGGCCTGATCGCCGAAGCCGGCCTCGAACACGATGCCATACGTGATCACGAGCGTGGCGATCATCAAGCAGATCAACGAAAACGGAGTTGAAGCAACCGCGATCATCGAGATCTCGTCAGTAGGGGCAATGTTGAACCCGACGAAGATTGCCCCGATCATCGTCGCACCGAGATCGGCAAGCGTGCCCCCGAGGCCACGCCGATCGGAATCGGACGAAACGTTCTCACCCTCTTCGGACGTGCTTTTGCTGATCACATGCCCCGCCACCGCCACGCCGATGGCGAACGGAGCCGCTTCGAAGGCGAGTTTGCCCACAATCTCCGTCAGTGGGATGTCGACCCGGATCTCGCGCAGAAGCGCCAGAACCAATGCCGCCGACACAACACCGAGCGCCACCGCCTTCCCCGTGTCGAGCACCACGTCCGACCAATGCATATCGCGCGACCGACGAAACCCGGCAGTGTGGATGAGTAGGGCCACGACGACAAATGACAGCCCAAACACCAGCGCGGCATGCGACATCGGCGCGTGCGCGCCCAACCACCACACCTCCATCGTGTACAGCAGCGGGATTCCGAACAAGGCTCCGCCGGCGGCGCCCCGCACCAGGACCCGGGTCTCGTCAGCCCAGGTCCGACCCGATCGATCAGGCCGGGAAAGCGCGGGTGTGTTCACGGGATCCCCGATTCGTCCGAGTCGCCCGTGGGGCGATGCCGGCGGCGGCGCCGACCCCGACGCCGAGATTGACGATCTTCCACAAGATGGTTTGCCGGTCAGGGACGGGCCCGCGCCCGTCGGATCGCGGCCTTGTAGCGCCTACGTTTCGCCCAGAGCCCGACGATCAGCCCGGCAGTGAACGTCGCTGCTGCGACGGCCGGCAGCGAGCGTGTGTCCGAGCCGCCAATCGCGTCTGGTCTGTCATCGGCGTTCGCTCCGCCCAGGACCGCGCCACGCAGCTGGTCGAGACGACGCTTGGCCATGTGGGCGGGAGCGACGTGGTTGCCGAGGGCGGTGACGTGTTCGCTGAGCTCGTCGCGCTTGACTTCGATGTCGCGCTTCAGATCGTCGGACGTTTTGGGTTCGTCTGGAGACGTTGCCGGTTCAGCCGAACTCGCGTCGTCACACAACTCGACGGGATCTTCTGCCGAGTTCAGCTGTTCTGATGTTGTGCCCATTGGACGTCCTCTTTCACGGTTTCGACGGTCTTGTGAGGTACTGCGGCCAGATGCGCCGACCGGGTGCGGCCGTTCAGCGTCAGGGCCAGTGCTCCGGCCGCCCATGCACCGGTGATGATCGCGAAGCCAGCCCACACCGGGAGCCAGAGTGTGAGGACCCAGGCCAGGGTGAACGACACGAAGATGATCGTCATGTAGGCGGCGAACGTGCCGGCGGCGAACACGCCCGCTGTCTTGACGGCATCGGCGATCTCTTCTTTGATCTCTGTCTTCGCGAGATCGATGTGCATGGACACGAGCTCACCGAGATCTGATCCGACGTCGCCCAACAGTCCCGCCGTTGTGGTCTCCTCGTGGGGGGCGGAATCGGCAACCAGTGTTGAGACCCGGCGTTGGTCGGTTTCGAGTGCGGAATCGTTGGGAATCATGGTTTCCTTCTGGTCATCGGCTTCTTGGACTTCGATGTTCGACCCAGACGGCGCCGACCCGACGGAGCCTGCTTGGAGGGGCGGTGCCGAATCGTCGGGCGGTGGATCGATGTGTATCTCGATGGTCTCGTCGGGGTGGCGTTGTTCAACCAGCGCGTAGGCTCGCAGGGCGCGTGCGTCGCCGGTCGTCAGGGGCGAGCCGAGCAGGCTGCGGGGGTAGAGGTGACGTTCGCGGACGACGTTGATCTCGGCGCACAGCACGGTGAGTTGGGCTTGGAGGAACAGCCAGGACAACAGCCCCAGCACCACCGCGAACGTGCCGTAGACCGGACCTGCGCCCTGGACCACGTGGTTGACGTACGCGGCGCCGACGGTTTGCAGCACGGTGAACACGAGTCCGGCTGCTGCGGCGCCGGGCAAAAGGGAGCGCCACGGCGGCGCCTGGTGGGTGAGGACCTTGAACGACACCCAGAACAACGCGACGTTGATGGCAAGGCTGGGGATCAGCACCACGGCTCGGCCGATGAACGGCCACGTGCCGGCGGCTCCGGCGGCGGCACCCAACGCCGTACTGAGGGCGATTGTCGCCGCGAGCACCAGGAGCATGATGAGGGATCGGACCCGTTCCTGGACCATCGCCGGTCGGTCCCGAAGGGGGATGCTCCAGATCGTGTTCATCGTGTTCTGCATCGCGCCGATGGCGCCCATCCCGCCCCACAGGGCACCCACGAGACCGATGGCAAGCGCGACGCCGCTGCCTGATGCCGAGCCGATGTTCGAGCGGAGCTGGTCGCCGATGACGGGGAAGTTGGCGAGCGCCGAATCCAGGAGCTGTTTCTGAAGCTCTCGGTCGGCAGCGAGAACGAACCCGACCACCGTGACGAAGACCAGTAGCAGCGGGAAGATCGAGAAGAACAGGTAATAGGACACGAGCGCCGCAAGATTGCCGGCCCGGTCATCACCGAACTTCTTGATCACACCGACCGCCACCGCCGGAACGCGGTGGGACTGCTGGTACGCATCGATACGACCCAGCACACGTTTCCCCCGCGAGAACAGGCCGGCATCCTCTACTGCGGCGCTCGAGGTCACGGGCCCGGTGCGGGCGTGTGCCTGTGTCATCGATCTGACTCGCCCCTCACGGCCCGCAGCCGCGTGTCGAGCTCGGGGCAGACGCCGTCGACCGCACTGATCGCGAACTCGCGCTGAATACCTTTGTTGACGTCGTCGGTCGTTCGGATCGCGGCACGCAACGGTCGTGCTGAGCCGTCCTGCATCAAAGCCCTGACGTTGAGCATCCCCGTTCGGTCTTCCCTCATGTTTGTCTCCTACCCCGAATCGGGGTTGTTAACCCTCCGGTCGAACTCGCACCCGCCGGTCGGGTGGCGGGCGGGTTGGTGCTGGCCTCACGAGGGACAAACGACCGACCCGAAGCGGGACAACTGGCCGACCAATCTCGGGTCCGTCGTTCGTGTCCGCAACCTTCTGCCAGATCCCCGTAGTCATTGCCCCCTGGTTCGCGGGCCGTACCGTGGGCCTGTCACCGCGCTCGTCGGAATACAACTGGAAGTACGTCGCGTTGGCGGCACCGCATCCGATGATCGAGGTGTTGGCAGGACCTTCGGAACCTCAGCCGTCCCGCGCCCGATGCGGTGCGAAACCGATGGGTCCACTCGAAGGTGACCCGGCCGTTCCCCGACGCGGAACCTTGCCTTTGCCCACATCAAGAGCGACGACCTGGATGTCGGGAACGGGCTGGGGCAAGACGGCTTCGATGACGCCCTCCGCCATCTCATCCGCGGGCATGCGAGACGGTGGGGCCAGGCTTTCGCGAGCCGCTCGCTACCCGCCCCGGGGAAAGCAGTTGCTGAGGCCCCGCCGTGCCGGTATGGGGCGCTCGTGGAGTGTCTGCTTCTCAAACTCAAGGGGGACACGCATGTGTGCGTTCCGCCGGGCAGCAGCGCGAGCCGACCCCGTCGCGGCGCAAAGTTCGCGGCCGAGTTCCCGAAAAGCGTCGAGTGGCTCACGTTTCCCAAACGGTCGCACCAACTCGCCGCGGCGACCGGTTCCCCGCCACATGCGCCCCTTCGACGCACCGCGGGTGCACGCCTCGCGAGCCCTGCCACCCTCCGGACCCGGCCGTCCACGAGGTCGACGAGGTCAGAAAGGTCAGCAAGGTCAGCATCATGGCGTTCAACAGCGTCCTACAATCGCGGGAAGCTGCTCATGCCAAGGCGCCGATCGCCCGTGAGCCCGGCGAGGAGGAGTTCGAGAACGTGGTCAGCAGTCGGTCTCGCAGGACGCTGTCCGTTCTGGCGCTGCTCGTCGTGTCCGCACGTCGCCCGTTTCTCCTCCCGGCCGGGACGGTTCTCCGCTTCCATCTGCGGGCGCTGGTGGGCGGGCTGACCGAAGCGCCTGCCCGCCGAGTCCCGGTGTGCCCGCTGATCTCTGCCTCCACCTTCGCCACCCTCGCGCCAGGCGGATTGGGCGAGGCAGCTCGCGGCCATGCCATCTCCCGCGTTCCCTGACGCCATGGCAACGGGCTACTGGGTTTCGGGGGCAGTGGTGGTCGGCTGCCGCGAGAACACTGCCGAATTCGTTCAGGCGCTCCAGAGGGTGCGGCACCCGATCGCGGGCATTGTGACCATCTCCGAGCAGACCGCCGTCAGAAACAACGTCCCCGCCTGGGCTGACCTGGCTTCCCGATTCGGCCAGCACATCCCTGTCCACCTCGCGTCCAGCTACTCGCTCGATGGTGGGGCGGACCGAACCCTCCTTGGTGCGACCAGAGCCGATGTGGCGTTCTGCATCGGCTGGCAGCGGCTTCTGCCTTCTTGGTTCCTCGACCTGCACCGAAACGGGGTGTTCGGGATGCACGCGTCGGCCACCCTGCTGCCCGATGGTCGCGGACGGTCGCCGATCAACTGGAGCGTGATCGACGGAGCCGAGGTGCTCAACGCCCACATATTCCGATACAAAGACGAGCCCGACACGGGCGACCTTCTCTCCGTGTCTCAGATCCGAATCGAACCGCATGACGACATCCAGACCCTGCAGCAGAAGGCCCGAGTGGTCTTCACGCGCGAGGTCGTTCGCCATTGGGACGACCTCGTGACGGGCACTCCCCAGCTCCGGCCGCTCCGTGCCCAAACGGCCGACGATCGGCTCTACCCCAAACGCTCCCCCGACGACGGTGCCATCGACTGGTCATGGCCGGCTTCCCGGATCACCAACTGGGTCCGCGCTCAGACTCGCCCGTACCCTGGAGCCTTCACGATCTACGAGAACCTCCGCTGTCCCATCTGGCGCACCGGACCGGCTGGAGTTGACCACGATGATCTCCCGGGAACGGTGCTCGAAACGTTCAACGATGGCTCGTGCATGGTCGCCAGCGGTCACCACGAGAGCGTTCACCTCCTCGACCACGGCCTGCCCCGGGGTCTTCGTGCGGCCCAAAAGTTGGGGGCGTGACGGTGCTTCGCAACCTCGACCCTGAGCAGGACTTCAGCACGGATCACTATCGGGAGATCGTTGCCACGATCCGGCAGTCACACCAGACCCTGTCCTTTGGCGAGGTCCACGCACTCGGTGCCGCACTCATGGAGATCCCCAAGTTCGTGATCATGCGTCACGACGTCGAGTTCAGCGTCCCCGCAGCCGTGCGCTTGGCAGAGATCGATGCAGCCGAGGGCGTTCGTTCGACGTTCTTCCTCTTACAGACGAGCGACTACAACCCGTTCGAGGAGGAAGAGGCCCACGGGATCCGGCGGATCCTGGATCTGGGGCACGACATCGGCCTCCACTACGACGCGGCGCTGCTCGAACGACTCGATGTCGATGTCGATCGGGTGCTGAAGGCGCAGATCGCCCTGTTCGAGGCATTCTTCGATACCACGGTCTTCGCGATGTCGTCCCACATGCCGATGCGGTCTGGCCGGACCTTCGCCGTGCCCGGGGTGATCGATGTCTACGACCCGCGATTCATGGTCGACATCAAGTACCTCAGCGACAGCACGCAGCAGTGGCGTGAGGGCGTGGTGACCGCCAGCTTGAGCCGTCACGCCCGAATTCACCTCCTCACGCATGAGTACATCTGGCACCCGTTCGGCTGGCACTGGTCAGCGCTTCTGTTCGCGGAGGCAAACGACAAGTTCCAACGGACCTGGCGCCGGGCCGAGGCTTCCATCGAGCTCTTCAGCGAGGGACTCCAGTTGCGTCCGCAGAAAGATGCCGAGTTCATGAAGCGCTACGAAGACTCCCGTTGGCCAAGTTCCAGCAAGGACTGACATGTGCCGATGCCGATCTTGGGCGTCGACGGGTACCGCTGCTTGCCCAGACTCCGCGCCCGTCGCTGAGATCAGTCTCCTTCGTCGCTGTCGCGGCAGATCCAAGCCCGCTCAGGAGATCATCCAACACCATGTCGGTAGCGATTGAGTGATCCGCGAGCTGGCCTGCCACCCCGC